>Ga0194118_10003372_pt1 | contig 18685 bp, 17 predicted proteins | sample TA2MahsurfametaG_2_FD_148662 | JGI IMG/M metagenome (GOLD analysis project Ga0194118, IMG submission 148662) | Freshwater microbial communities from Lake Tanganyika, Tanzania - TA2015013 Mahale N5 surface | ecosystem: Environmental > Aquatic > Freshwater > Lake | place: Tanzania: Lake...
TTGGGAGTAACGGCGACACCTGAACGGGGCGATAAAAGCAGTTTAGGTGAAGTATTTAATAACTGCTGCGACCAAATAAAAATAGGGGAGCTTATCCTTAGCGGTAATTTAGTTAGACCAGTAACCTTTGCTATTGATATGGGTAATGTTACGGAAAAGCTTAAGGCCTTGAGAACTAGAAGCACGGGGGATTATAGCGAAACCGAGGTAGCTTCCATTTTGGATAGCGAGCCGCTAAATAGTGAAGTTGTTAGACACTGGAAGGAAAAAGCAGGAGACCGTAGGACAGTGATATTCTGCTCAAGCGTTGCACATGCAAGGAACGTAACTAACAGCTTTAATGCTGCTGGAATATCTACAGCTCTAATTACTGGGGAAATGACAAAGGAACAGAGAACCCTTGTATTTGAGAGTATAACTGAAGGTGTAATACAGGTTATCGTTAACGTAGCAGTACTAACGGAAGGTTGGGATTATCCGCCTATTAGTTGCGTGGTTTTACTGCGTCAGTCCTCCTATAAGTCAACAATGGTGCAAATGATTGGTAGAGGGCTTAGAACGATAGACCCTGCAATTTATCCCGATATTATCAAAAGGGACTGCGTTGTACTGGACTTTGGCATTTCCACCATATTACATGGCTCGCTTGAACAGATGATTAACCTAAGCAGTAAAAATAAAGGTTTTAAAATTTGTCCTTCATGTAAAAAGAAGATACCAAAAGAAGCCGAAGAATGTCCCCTATGTAATGCTGACCTAGTAGAGAAAAAGCAAGTAGAGGATAAAAAGAAAAAAGCAAAAAGCGTATTGTCAAATTTTGAGATGGCAGAGATAGACTTACTTGACCATGTTAACTTTCCATTTATGAAGCTAGATAATGATACTTTACTTGCATCAGGATTTAACAGCTGGGGTTATGTTTGCAGAAAAGGCGACATATGGGTAGCCGTTGGTGGAAGACAGGAAAGAACATACACATTAAGCACTTGGGATAATGAACCGATGCCAGATATTCCAACGAGAGTAATTCATCAAGGCGGAAAACTTGAGGCAATAGCTGCCGCCAATGATTTTTTAAGCCTCTATGAGAAGCAAGAAACGGCAATGAAGACTGCGAGCTGGAGGAATCAAAGACCGACAGACAGGCAACTAAGTATTCTTCCTTTAAGTTATAAAACAAAAAATAGCCTAACGAGAGGTGATGCTTCTGCCATCATAACTTACACAAAAGTTGAGCCAAAATTAAGAGAACTGGGGGTATTATGATAACTAAAGAAGTCGGCAAAGAACAATTGCTCGAAAATAATAACAAAGATTTATCTGTATCAGAACAACGGCAAGTAGAAAGTTTTAAAGACTGCCAAGATAAAAGGCAAACTAAATTTGAGGGGAGGTTATACGTACAATTGGGTAATAGCTGCGATGCCAAAATGGAACTTGCGGAATCATTTGATAGCACTTTAACAGTTATGGAAGATATAAAACCGAGGGACTGTATAGAAAAGATGCTGGCAACTCAAATGATAGCAACTCATCACGCAACAATGGATTGTTATAAGATGTTGGTAAAAAATAAAAATCTTAAGATAATGGACTTAATGTTGCGTTCTGCAGGAAAGTTAAGCCGCACGTTTACGATGCAGATGGAAGCATTAAATCGCTATCGTGGTAAAGGAGGGCAAAAGATGACAGTTGAACACGTGCATATTAATTCAGGCGGTCAGGCGATTATCGGTAATGTAACAAAAAATGTTGCAGATAAAGAAGGGGGGAGAGAGGAGGAAAAGTTAAAATATGAGTAATAACCCCATGCAAATTAAGGAAGATAACAGGTGTTTAGCTAGAACCCGCAGGGGAAAGAGTACTTTTTGTCAGGCAAGAAAAGTTACGGGTAAAAAACGTTGCAGGATGCACGGAGGAACCGGCGATGGTGCTCCCAAAGGTAATAAGAACGCTTTTAAGCACGGCAAATATAGCAGAGAAGTAATAGAAAAAAGAAAAAGTGCAACAAAGCTTAAAAGAGAGTTCATGGAGTTATTACGTATTATAAAAAAATCAGATAACGAAAAATCAGATTTAAGCCTCTTTTAGCGTTAAATTTATATTTAAGCTATAACCCTACGTAGTATATATAATTATAGCTCTTGGTAAACCTTAGAATAAGGAATAAAGCTATATAAATAAATCAGGAGAGGAATTTTTCTAATTCACGGGTACAGGTATGTAATGGACATACTTAAATACGTTAGTTGCATCACGTTGTTTTACTAATTGCAACTTTGGATTTATATGAGTAAAATTATACCTCATATCCATCTCTGTGGCTATTTCACTCAGTACCCGTTTATAGAATATAGGAATATCCACCTGGTTACCACCTTCAACAATTGGTGTTTCAAAGGATGTTTGACCTCCATAATAATTAACTGCTACATCTCCCTGTATGTTATTTTGCCAAGCATTAATTTCCTGCCTTTGAACTAAAGGTAACCTGTGAGATTTATACACAACAGCTTGATTAAACTCATCTGCAAAACTAGCAGGAGATGCATCTGATAATACAACTTTACTATGGTGTAAAGCACTATCCATTATCCTTACACATAGCCCGTGTGCACAAGATGGTGAATCATAAACTAATCTATCACCGCCAATAGCGTTGTTAACACCGCCTACATCAATTGCCCCGTGTATGTGATCTACATTATATGTACGTTGACTAAGGCCGAGTCTATTAACTAATCCTTCAATATTTTCTTTTTGACGATTAAAAATATTTTCGGGAGTTAGAGGAATATTATTTGCTAAAAGATTCTTCTGAACTTCATTAACGTCAAGGTTTGCCAAAATTGCATAGGCTAACATTTCTTTATCATTGTATCTACCCATTACCTCTTCAGTAAATACCCCATCTGGTGTAGTTTCCATTCTATTTAAAGCTCGGTATGCTGCCATGTAATTATTCACTGCCGTTAATGAAGATTTAGTTTCATCATCTATAATTACTTTAGCATCTCTTTTTCGTTGCAGTCTTGCATTGCGATCATTAACATTTTCATTTAGTGGAACTATAGAGTTATTTAGATATTGATTTACTGCATCTTGATACCTCTGAGTTGGTACTGTGTCTTGATGTACTAAAGCAGTTGCGGCAGGATTTCTACCAATATTTGGGATATTGGTTTGCATAAATTTTATTACCAATCGTTTAGCTATATCTATAGCTATTTGACCATCTAAAATACCATAATCAGCTCTTAATCTTTCCAATGCAGCAACTATTGTAATATCTTTTGGACCTTGATGTCCAACACCAATTCCTTGTTGTCCTCCATCAAGTGCAACATCCCCAGCAACACCATTAAACCCTATTATCAAACTTGCAGTCTTCTTATATCTTTCCTTTGTTACTATATCTAAATCACCCCTTGTATCTATTAAATTTTGAATTGTAAGAATATCTGCACCAGGGTTTGTATTTATAATGTTCGCTACATCATCATATTGAACCTGTCTTATCACGTATAGATTGTTATCATCATTAGTCTCAAGACCTGATGCAAACATCATTATATCATACAATGATTGTTGTTCTCTAGCTGCCTCAACTTGAGCTTCTACTCTAGCTGCCTCAACTTGAGCTTCTACTATGTTTTTTGTTTTTTCTTCTATAAGAGAAATAACCGAAGTATTTTTATTGTCTTCACTAGATATTAAAATACCTTGTGTTCCATCAATTTTTATTTGAAATGCATCTGACCCGCTTGTAGATAAAATTATATCTTTTTTACCGTTCAGTATTTGTGGTATTTCTTGCATTTGTATGTAATCTTGTCTTGTTATCTCCTTTCCACCTTTACTTTCTTCAATTGAAGTTACTATAATTACTGCATCGTCATAATTCATATTTTTCAATTGTTCAAAAGAAAAAGGACTTTCTTTTGTACCAGAACCAGTGTAATCAACATCTGCACTACTCACATAATAAATATTTTTTATCTCTTTACCATTCATATAAAAATTATTTCTAACAGTAGGTTCTACGTTTCTCTCAGTTACAATATCAACATCTCTAATGATGGTTTCCATCATTCTATGATTTAAACTATTTGGCTTCTTTTTATGTAAGTTTTTCTTATCATTAAATATAACCTTCAAACCAAGTCCCAATGAATTTTGCCGTTTTCTAACCTTATCAAATTGTGTCTCTGCACTGATATGAAACTTATATCTATTATCTCCTAGCAAAGTTTCTCCAATATCTTGTTCAAGTCTAAACCGTGTACCTTTTATTGATTTTACGTTCTTCCCTGTAAAGCTATATCTCGCCACATATATTTTTGTACCAAATTTCTCGTTAAGAGAATCTGAAAAACTAAATATTGGAGTTCCAACCTCTATATCATAACCTCTTAATGAAGATTCATATGTATGCCCCCCAGATAATGCAAAAATTGATGTACCAGCAATGACAACTTTTTTACTATTATGATTTATTTTTTTTCTTTTATTTTGAGGAATATAAATATTCGCTCTTGCATCAAGATATTTACTTAAAACTTCAATACCAGCGGTAAGACCATTTACTGATAAAAAATTACCTGTATGTCTATGATCAAAATAAGCATATGTACCAAATATTGCCTTATCATTACAATTATATCTATATGCTAAACCTAAATTTACCTCTTTACTACGCTTGTTATCCAATTTTAATTTTAGATCAAAAATAGGAACATGGTTCTCTTTTGTAAAGAAAGGTTGCATATAATTAAATTCAGCAATCTTTCTACTTCTGCTTAGCTTTGTAACCAGCTCTGCACTTGGATTATAAATATATCCTTGTTGTTCATCCCCTTTGACCACTAAGGAAATAAAAAAAGTAGATATTATAATACCACTTCTTAAATGTAGTTTAGTTGATGATAATGAATTTTTTATAAACATCTTTAAAAATAGCTTAAGAGTAGAACCTTTCTAGCATATGTTTCTATCTCATTGAAACAAAGGTTCTGTTCCGTGATAGTACAGAACCTTATTAACATAAAAATTAATGAGAACCATCTTCTTGAATGATAGAAAAAGCCGACTCTTCTCCACTCATACTAATTAAAACTGAATGGGTAGTATGAACATTATTAATATCAAAATTATTAATAACTGCTAAAGGATTTTGTACTTGGTTTTCTTGTACATTATGAATAGGACTTAAATTATTTAATAATTCTGAAATGTCCAAGGATTCGTCTTTTTCAATAGGGTCTTTCATCAGTTCACTTAAGTATTTTGAAAGTTCTTTCATTTGCTCTACGTTACCATTTTCAATACTTTCTTCAACTTTAAAATGGATTACGCTTAATTCAAGTTTTAACGTTTCATCATGTTTACTTAAATTTTGGAAAGCTAATAATTTCTCTTGTAACTCATTAATAACACGTGCACCTGCCAGTTCTTTTTCTTTTAATTCATTAACAACTTGCTTCTGTTTAGCTATTTCACGAGCGTCCTCTAATGCTTTATCTTTGAATTCTAATTGTTTCATTAAAGATTCAATTTGTAATTTGTAAGCCTCTTTTTCTTTTAAACCGATATTATCTTGTAGTTCATTAATAACTTGATTTTTAATAAAACTTCTATCATTTTTATCAGCTATTTCCGATTCTTTCTGAATTAATAATTTCTCTTTTTGTTCAGTTATTAGTTCTTTTTCTAAGTTTTGAAGCCTTAAATCAACAACCTCATTTTCTTTTAAATGAACTTCTTTCACTAATCCGTCAATAATTTGATTTTTCATATGGCTTTTGTTAGATACTGCCAATTCTTGTTGAGCAAGTAACTCCTCTTTCTCGATTTTACTTTGCTCAATTAGTGCTTTTAATTCTTCTATCCTTTGTTCCTTATCACTTAGAAGCTTATCTTTATTAGATAATAACTGTTCTTTTTTAATATTCTCTTCTTGCAACCTTTTTGTATTTTCTAACTCCTTAGCTTGTTTTTCCTTTAAAGCTAATAATTCTTTATTCTCTTTCTCTTTTTGAGCTAATAGTTCTCCCGTTTCTAATTCTTTAGCGATAAGTAATTGGTCTTTATTTTTAGTTTCAATTTCTTTAATACTAAGCAGTTCCTTAAATTTAGCTATTTCCTGTTCCTTATCGCTTAGAAGTTTATCTTTACTACCTAATAACTCTTCTTTCTTCAGGTTCTCTTCTTCTAACTTTTTAGTATTTTCTAGCTCCTTAGCTTGTTTCTTTAAGTTCTCTTCCTTTATCCTCGCTGCTTTTTCTTTTAACCCCGGTAAATGACTTTTTATACTCTCAAAATTATTAGTATCTATAACTTTCTTACCATACCAACTAGAATCCCACTCCGAAAATGGTTTATTATAACCTGAACTTTTATCTGATGGATACGCTTGAGGCAGAATCTCAAGTAATTCTTTTTTTAAGAATTCATTTTTAACTTTCTCTAACTCTTTAACTTCTTTATCTTTCCTAGCAAGCAATTCTTGATGTTCTAGTTCTTTTTTAGCCAGTAAAGCTTTTAGTCCCTCTGTTTCTTTTTTATGCTGATCAATCAAAACTTTTTCCTTACTAACTAATTCATTCCCTTTTTGAGTCAATAACTTGTTCTTCTCTTGAGTTTCAACTTCTTTTTGAGCAAGGAGTTCCCTTAAGGTTTCTATTTCTTGAGTTTTACTAACTAATAAATTGTTTTCTTCTAACTTGCTAGCTTCTTCAACTTGTTTTTCTTGTAATATAGCATTTTTTAAATTCACTAAAGTAGTACTTGTCGGCTCTATTTCAAGAGCTACCTCACAACTTTTTAACGCATCTTCATAATCTTTTAAACCTTTGCTAGACGCAGCTTTAATATTATAAATATTTATGACTTGCTGTAACTTAAGTAGAACATCATGATATTTGTTATATTCATTATAAAAATGATTAGCTCTTTGTGCTTCTTGTAAATATTTTGGTAAATTGTGATATAACCTGTTGTTTATGAGATTAACGTTTTCAGGTGATTTATCTGACACTTTTAAAGTTTCTCTGAAAAATGTATAAAAATCACGTGTCGGATTATCCTTTACCCAGCTAAAAGCATTAACGCCATTAATCACGCCTTGCTTGTAAAAATCATCTCTTTTTGCTGCCGCTTCTACATATTGTTGCTTTCTCTCTAAATATAAATTATTTGCTTGTGCTATTGTTTGAAGACCTAAATTATCAATATCTTCTACATTATAAAGAGCTATATCAGAGTATTTTAATGCTTCGCTAAATTTTCCTGAATTTAATAAATCCGTAGCTTTATCAAGGTTACCTTTACTTTCATTAATGATATTACGTGCAACATTAGAACTATTATTAGTAATTGACTTTAAACGATCTAATTCCCTTTCTTTCTGTACTAATAGTTGTTCTTTTTGAGATATCATCTCATCCATGCGCTCTATACCATCAAGTACATTTTTTATTTTTGTCGCCATTACTGGATGAAGACCATCTATAAATGCACGATCATGTATATAGTCGCTTATATCTCTAACAGCAGGATTATAATTTGATTCATAACGCTTCATGTTATTACCTATATTTTGTTTATAAAAATTATTAACATTTAATTACTTCGAGTGTATATGAAAGCAAAAGTTAACAAGAAGGTGAATTATTAAACCTTTGAATAAAAACTAGTTTGACGTGTCTAAAAAATCACATATGAACTATGCTTATAGTTTGTAATTAAAACCAGCACTAATTGAAGAAGATATGTGAGTTAAATCAAGTAATTTACCATTAGCAACTCCTTCACCACAAAAACCAAAAGAATTATAAAAAGCTTGGTTTTTTCCTGTTTTCATTTTAAATTTTCTAGCTTCCAGATTAATTTTAAAATCTAGATTATCACTACATTTATATAAAATATCCACATCAACCCCAAGACCTATTCCTTTAGCATTATTTTTTAAACTAGGGTCTTGTTTTAGATCACCTCTATGTATCCAATAACCTTTACCAATATGTTTGAAAGAATAATATTTTATTGTTGGAATAATTGTAAATCTTTCATTTAAAGGAGTGTTAACCGATAAACCAAGCCATGGAGATTGAGTTGTAAAATAATATTTTTGATTTAGTTGACTAGAAGAACGTGATATTGCTTTATAAAGTAGTTGATGAGAACCATAATTTTTATTTCTATAATCCGTATAATCGTAGCCCAGATAAAAAGTGAGCAAATTATCGCTAAATAAATTTAGCGAATAACCAATAGCTGCTGATAAATCAAGAATATTACCGGTAGTTTGGGATTTAGTAGTTGAGTCAGGTATTGATATAATGTTACCTGTTCCATCTCTCTCAAAATCCCAATCATGATCCCAAGATTTACTTTGATTTTTCAATATATGTCCATATTTAACCTGTCCTAAAAAAGTAAATTGATTCGGTTTAGGTTCTAGTTGTATTTTGATACTAGGTTGTACAATGTGATTTTTCCAGACTAGTTCTGATCTTTTTTTGTCTGAAAAACGATCAGAAGGTATAGACCATTTAAACACATCATATCTATAAGCTACAGAAGGAGTAACAATAAAATTGGTAGTTTTTTCCTCCTTGGAATAAATATCTGCCCAAGTTGTATTAGCTATGAGTAGAGTTGTTAGAACTAGAGTTGCTTTTTTTGTTACCATATTATTAACCATTCAATTATACCAAATGTTAAATAACTTATAGGTAATCATTTTCGGTGGAAATAAATTTTTTCCAAATTAAAAATTAAAGATTCTCCAAGTTTGCTTTTTTGACACTTTTTATCTCAATTGGTGCAAAGAATATTATCTGTTTATCAACTTATTGTATTGCTCTTCCGATATTACGAACACAGTGTTTTCCCTGTACTGAATAGCTTGTGTTTGAACTAAAGCCTTGTTTACAATTATATCTAGGAATAATCTTGCGTCATTACTTGGTAATTCTTGAAGAGTGTGTAAGTCAAAATCGTATCTATATTCAATCATATTAAAACCTCTAAAACTAGTTGCTTATTTAAACTGGTGCTAGGGGCTGAAGAAAATTATTACAAGTAACAATCCGTGTTATACTTCACGCCAGAGGCGTTTATATATAACACACCCCTAGCATAAAGCTTAAAAGGTTTTAAATATGAATCTTAGATTGCTAAATGATATTCTTCAGTATCACTAACAGCTTTCAAGCTAGTAGAATTAATGCTAATAATCAAGAACTATTTATTATTTACTTATTGATCTTAATAGTAATTGACTTTAACTATAATTCAATATATACATTATTTAATATAATAAATTAATAACTATGAAACTCATTAAATTAGTTAGCATATGGAATCCAAAAGGAGGACAGGGGAAAAGCACTTTAGCTATTAACCTTGCGGCCTCCTCCGTAGAGCTAGGTTTAAAGCCGCTAGTTATTTGCCAAGACCCTCAAGGAACTTCATTATTATACTATAAATCAGGGAAGTTGCCTTTTGAAGTTGTTGATAGCATACCAACCAATCGTCCAGAAGCAGATATTGTCATATTTGACCATCAGGCAAGCGATTGGGAAGTTCCTGCTAATAATTTAATCATAATGCCTCTTAAACCTGCTAGAGACCAATATGCTACTTATATTGATGCTTATAGAAGAGCAGAACTTTCAGGAAAAAGAATAATCACTGTAGTAACAGATGGACAAGAACAGAGAGCTAGTGAAAAAGAAACCATGACCTATTTAAAAAATCAAGGTGCTTATGTTATTGCTGCCAGCGGAGTATTTAGCCGTGCAGCTAGCGAGTATATGACAATCTTTGACCCAAAGATGAATAAGGCATACAAAATTAAAGAACGCAGAATGGAAATTAATAAAATTCTAGCAAACATATTAATTGATAATGAGGAAACAAAAAATAATGACTAATAATTGGATAGACGAAGAAAACGCAAGAGCAAGCGAGTTAGCTAAAACCGGAACTACTAATAACAATAACGCTCCGCTACTCGTAAAAACCACAAAAAAACCTGCTCCGGTACGTCATATCAAAAGCATTTATATTCAGGAATCACATAGCCTAGCCTTTGATAAGTTGGTATTCCAGCAGAAAATAGCTAAAGGTAAAAAAGCTCCCCAATTGATGGAGGAGGCTATAGAGTTGTTACTTAAAAAGTATGATGGGAGTTTATGAATATTTTATATAATAAAAGTTGATATTTTATAACATTAATACTTGCACATTAATTTATACATTGCTATAATAGTTTATGTATATTTAATGCAAGTAATTATCATGAACGATATAGCTATTAATACAAATAAACCGATTACTCATTTAGTAATTAACTTTCCCCAATACCTAAGAGAATTTATTGCAGAACAGGACATAAAGGAAAATAGCAAGGGAACTTACAGGCGAGCCTTAAAACAGTTCTTTTCCTTTATGTCTAATAAGTCCATAGGGCTAACCGGTAACGATATATTGGAATATAAGAAGTTCCTAGATAGTCAAGGGTTAGCTGCTTATACAATTACGGCTTATCTAGTAGTAGTAAGGAGGTTTTTTGCTTGGACTGAGTCAAAGAAGATATACCCTAATATTGCTAAAACCATAAAAGGAATGAAAAGCCCAAAGGGGTTTAGAAAGGAGTGTTTATCAAACGGACAGATTGCTAGAGTATTAAAGGAAATTAACCAATCTACTCTTCAGGGTAAAAGGGACTTTGCCATTATCAATTTGCTGCTTAGAACTGGCTTAAGAACTATTGAAATTCAAAGAGCCGATATTGGAGATATAGCAAAATCCGTAGATGAGGCTAAGTTCTATATTCAAGGGAAAGGAAGGGATGCTAAAGACGAATATGTAGTACTTACCTATACTGCTCTTAAACCAATCTTAACTTATTTAGAAGCAAGAGGGCAAAACGATGTTTCTGCTCCTTTGTTTGCTTCAATATCCGATCGTAATAACGGCGATAGAATGACGACTAGAAGCATAAGCAGACTGATTAAGAACGCATTACTTGAAGCAGGTATTGACGATAGAAGACTGACCGCTCACTCACTAAGGCACACTGCTATTACTAATGCTTTAATTGGAGGAGCAAGTCTTCAGGAAGTAAAAACAATGGCAAGACACGCAAATATAAACACCACCCTAATTTATAGCCATAATCTAGAACGTATGGCTAACCCAGCAGAGAGGATAATCGATAAATATATGGAAGAAATATATACAATCTAAAACAGTTAATCCCAATGACAACAATAACAAATTTAAACCAGACTTCTCCTGATCAATTAAGAAGAATTATTGAAGATAACGGCATTACCATAAAAAAAAGAGATAGCACCCGTTATCAAATAATTTGCCCCGAGTGTGGTAAACCAGAAGCGTATATTTATTTCAATCAAGGTAGCAGGGTAATACAATGCAATCGCCAGAAGAACTGCAACTTTAGCCAAAGTCTCTGGGAATATATTGCTAACAAGAAAGCGCGTTCAAGTAAGGAAATGACCAAATATATAAATGAATTACTAGGCTATGAGTTCAAGGACTTTGTTAGTGAACAGGCAGGAAGCTTTACCAATGCTGATAACGTCCATAAGGAAGAAAAAGCACCTGAAATACTTAAGAAGGTAACTACTGATAAACCTGTAAGAACCCAAGAGGAAATAACAGAAGAACAGGAGTTTTTTAAAGCTTGCCATCAGATATTTACGGGCTATTTGCAGGAACAGGATAACGAGCAGGTAGTTTTTTCCTTGAGGTATTTAAAAGAAGACAGAGGCTATGACGATAAGCAAATTACATCTTTTAAACTGGGTTTCTTTCCCGATGAAGAAAAGTTTATTTTGTTACTTGTAAATGCTGGTTATCCAAAAGAAAAAGCAAAGCAATTAATAGATCGGTACTTCTTAGGCATACTGAATATCAATAAATACCAAAAAGGATATGAGGAAACTAAAAATCGTATTACTTTTACTTGGTTTGATACCAATGGGAATATAATAGGATTTTCTACAAGAAAGCCGACTGACGATAAGAAGATAAAACCTAAATATATAAACAATACGGGACTCGGTAAAGCCGATCATTTATTTAACCTTACAAAAGAAGTAGAAGGGAAAAATATCGTAATAGTAGAGGGTCAATTTGACGCTCTAGGCGGTACTTATTTTACTTTACCACAAGAAGAAATGAAGAGTTACCACTTTGTTGCCATAAGCGGTAATAACATCAGTGAACGTCAAGTTGCCTCATTAAAAGCACTAAATTGCGGGAGGGTAATATTACTCTTAGATAATGACGAAGCAGGAAGAAAAGGGGCTATACAAACGGCAGAGAAATTAATAGCAGCAGGCATAAGCCCTAATATTGCAAGCATCCCAAAAGATTGCAAGTGTAAGGATATTGATGAGTTAATAAGAAAATATAAAGACGATATAGACGGGCAATACCCAGACCTTAAGGAAATACTAGATACTGCTAAAAAATATGAAATAGCCGTTAATCCTGATAAATCTATGAAAGAACTAGAAAAGAACAACAATAATTTAGTATCAGATCATGAGCTACAGCAATTACTTAATGACATAAAAAACGATCAAATTAAATACGATGAGAAAACAGGAGAACAAAAACTAGTTACACTGGATATTTTTAAATATGCAAAACGTATAAAGGAAATAAGGACAAGAGTCGTAGGCCAAAATATCGCTTTAAATAAAAAGAACGACCCAAATTTTATCGCTCTCAACAATATATATTCTGATATTAGAGAGTATAACAATTTGCTTTCCTCGGATGAAAATGAAGACAGGCCTTATAACTGTGAGCAGTTTTTAGAAGAAATATTAAAGAATACAAATAACGGATTAAAAACAGGTTTCTTAGAACTAGACGAGCATATAACAATCCAACCTTCAAGCCTTGCTTTTATAGCAGGCAGACCTTCACACGGCAAAACTACTATGATGCTTAACATATTAAGAAACATGCTTGAGGATAAAAATAACAAAGACAAAGCATTTTTATTTTACAGCTACGAAGAGACTAGAAGCGATATTTTAATAAAAATAATACTTAGCGTTGCCAATGATTCAGGACTTGAGAAAGAATTAGAAAGGGAGGGAGTAAATGGAGTGAACCTTAGACAAAAAGCATTAAACAATTTCAAAAATCATCCTTTATGTGTAAAAGAAAATACAGGGAAAATGTCAGCATTAAACTCTACATTGAGTATGGCGTATGAGAAGGTTGACGGATGGATAAAAGAAGGACGTCTAGAGATATTAACTCCAAAATCCAGTGCAGAAAGTTTAAGTACCGCCATTATAGAGCGTTGCATGGATTTTAAAGAAGAAGAGCAACTTAACGATCAAGAGCAACAAATAAAGCAAAAAGAAGTTAAAAAGGAAGTTGCAGCGGTATTTATTGACTATGTGCAGAAATTAACTACTGAAGAGGAACGAGTTAATAGGCAACAAGAAATTCAAAGAATTTGCCATACTTTACTTTCAACTGCCCTGGATAAAAGAGTTGCAACTTCAATAATACTGGGTGCACAAGTTAATAGAAACGTAACGTCATTTGATACTTTAACTTTAGATAACATGAGAGAGGCAGGGGATATAGAACAGGATGCAAACCTTGTGCTTGGTGTATGGAACGATCAAGCTGGCGAAATAGATTGGTTATTAGCAAAGCTAGGGGAATTAAAAGAAAAGGAAAAAATGTGTAATCTTGAGCTTAATGATTTAGGAGGAAAAAGAATTGATCCAAATAAGGTTAAAAAGGGGTTAACAAACATTACTAATGCAATCAAAACAACACAAGACAAATCAGTGAAGAGCCTTAAGATAAAAGTTCTTAAAAATAGGAACGGACAAAATAACCTAATTTTTGAGCTAGAAGGACATTTGAATAGATATTTTATTGGAGATACTTTTAATACAAGAAAAAATTATCAACAAAAAACGTAGTAGATAAATCATTAAAAGAATTAAACAACCAACGAACATAGGAGGATAATTTAGAACTATGGAACAGATAGAAGGAAAGAATTACTATACGATTAATGAGCTAGCAGAAAGGCTAAAGGTTTCACGCTATACGATACAGCGATACGTTTACAGCGGAAGACTAAAAGCGATTAAGGTAAGGAGGATGGTATATATTACCGAGGAGAGTTACAACTCATTATTTGACCCTAAGCCTCATGTTAAGAGAAGCGAAAAAGTAAAAAGCTAATTTTACATATTGCTATTGATTATACATAGATATACAATACAGTGTATTTAAGTTTATTAAAATGTATTTAAGGTTAATGATATGTCTACAATCACCGCTCGTATTCCAGACGAATTAAATGCTGCTCTTTCCAAGGTTGCCAAAGTAATGGAAAGACCTAAAACATTTCTGATATACAAAGCTGTTGAGCAATATATCAGGGAGGCAGAGCAGGATATAGAAGATGCCGAAATAGCCCTAGCAAGAATGAAAAGCCCAGATAGAAAATTTTATTCTTCTGAAGAAATCAAGGAAAAACTAGAGGCTAGATACCGCAGTGAACACAATTTATAAAACAAAGTGGGAAGACAAGGCAGAGGAAGACCTTGATCAACTTCCTTCAGAGATTGCATTAAAAATTCACGATAGAGTTGAAAGCCATTTAGTACAAGCACCTAAGCAACTAGGGAAAGCTCTAGTTGGTCAATATAAGGGTTTATATCGGTATAGATATGGTGATTACAGAATTCTATATGAGATTGATGCAGATAATAGGTTAATTATTATTAACAGAATAGGACATAGGAAAGAAATCTACTAATTTTATTTTTTGGTTTGTATGTCCGTAAAGTATGCATTGCAGACATACAATTACTACCCAATCCATTAACTATTTAACCACTTATCAATACAAAAAATCACGATAATCAGGTAAAATATCAGATAGTTAAATTAACTTATTAAATGTAAAAATCATCATGAAAAATATAGAAACAAATAAAAAGACTTACCACAAAATAGTAAAACAAGATTTAAAATTAAAAGTAGTAAAAACAGACACGATACCCGAGTACTCGGATATTGAAACAAAATTCCTAAATACTTATATAAAAAAATGTAAACAAAAAATATCGTTTCTGACTCTAGTAAATAAAGTAGCTACATCATTGCGGCAATATTCTTGTAAATCAATTGAAGATGCAAAAAAAGCTAATCTAATATACGATGAGAGTATTATATACTACTGTTTACCGGAAATGTGGATGGGGTTAGTAGCCCAACTAGATAAAACCGAAATAAAAATTAAAAATTCACTTATCCCAGATAAACCTACACATAACGAAGTATTAGAATATCGACAAAAACTTATAAAACATCGAGAAACATTTAAAAAATATAAATTAAATCCACTTACTATTGCAGGCTATCTTCCCTCCAATATTGAAAGCATACCTGATCACCTACTTGCCGAATATTATATCGATGAACAAATAAGAAGTGCTAATCGTCAAACGCTAAATGACGAACAGATTAATAATTATTATTCTTATTTTATAAAAAAGAACACTATAGAGCTTAATGGATTGTCAGAATTCTTAAAGATTCTTGAAATAATAAAAAAAGATATTTGCGAAACGTTAAGGAATAAAAATAAGCAGCTGGCCACTCCTAATATTTTATCTAGAGTAGTTGAGGGTAAAACAAAAGATATGAGTCTATTAGACTTATATAATACAAAACAGAATGATATAGAAGATTTAATAATTATATTACAAAGTATAGCTCCACATATTTATAATAATAAGTTAGCAGATTACTCTAGAGAAAAATTAGAAAATTATATACTAGACAATAGCCAAGAAATAATAACTTATATAGACGGGGCTAAACTTACCATTTTAGAAGACAGAGCTTTTTGTGCAATAAGGTATTTAGCCGTGAAGGCTTTTGATGAAGGGTTAGTTGAGAGTCCAGATAAAAAAGTTACTGTTAAACCAAGTGATATTTATAAATTAAGTGGAGTACCATATACAAAGGAAAAGGGTTACCACATTGAACAAAAGCTAGTTATAAAAAATACACTAACAGACTTAAAAGGAAACTTACGAAAACCTATACATATCGAATATGAACAAAAACATAGAGATGGAAAGGCAATCTTAAGTACTAATTTTATAAAATATTTACACTGGAACGATGAAAAAAACCAAGTACTATTTGAAATAGATAGTATGTTTTTTGTCAATATACCTGGGCAAGATAGTAAAGATTATTGGCCTGATGATGTAATAGGACGGGTTGGATATATATCAACTTTAGATCAAGGATTTAAAAATGAAAGACAATATAAATTACATAAATACTTAGCAAGCTGTTTACGTAAAAAGATTTCATTTAACGTAATGACACTGTTGGAACAATCAGGTTTAATAAATGATTACAAACTTGGAAACAAAAAATCTGCTTTAACAAAATTACAAAGCTACTTAGATGGATTTTATAATTACGGAACTTTAATTAAAAATAAACCTATAAAAATTCCTAGTAAAAGTGATATCGAAGGAAAATATGAATTAGAAAGAATTTGATAAGTTTATTTTATAAATTAAAGTTGAAATAATATTAATTTTTACAATTTTCTAATACCCCTCTTGAAGAGTTGGAATACCCCTCTTGAAGAGTTGGAATACCCCTCTTGAAGAGTTGGAATACCCCTCTTGAAGAGTTGGAATAAAAAAGCCAAAACCCTTATTCTATAACATATATCAGGGTACTCAAGACAATCGGTAATCTTACTAAATTTGTTAAATTTAGTAGAAACCCAGACTTTTCACTTACGTTGCAGTCTGGGTTCTTCTACCAACACTAAGGAAAAGAATTTTAGCTCACTGCTCTAGTGAGAGGGCTAAAAAATTTCTTCCTTGATGGAATATATTAATTGTTACATCATTTTAATTTCCGATTAAGGCTTACCCTAAAAAATATTATTTACTCTTAGTCTATAAAAAAGGACTTGTAATGAATTATTCCATTCCAGAACCTTTATAGGGAATATCACGGAATAAGCGAGTTGTTAAAAATAATGGCGTCCTAGAGAGATGGTATAATATTTACTTCTATCCCTTTTATTTCAATGGTTACAGGTTATATAACACTTGGACAAAAAAGTGCCATTAAAAACGAGCTAGCTGTAAAGCTCTGGATGATCAATAACCAGTTTAGCAGAAGGAATTTGCCTACTGAAACAAGGCTAGCACTTGCCTATAAGTTTAAGGAGTTTGAGGCAGAGAAGGCTAAAGAATGAATGCAGTCTACTCAGTTTAAAACATCAGATGATACGGCTAGCCTACTGGTAGGCTACCCTCAAGATAACTCACCAGAACTTGAAAGTACTAAAGGCAAAACTTTAGAAATTATTGCCCAAAAAGCAGGTGTAAGTAGAGCTACCGCCGAGCAATATGACGCTATCCAGCGTAAAGGCACTGAAGAACAAAAAGCCGAAGTTGCAGAAGGTAAGGCAAGTATTAAGAAAGTCTATATCCAAATTCAAAATGCTAAGCGTTTTGAAAAAAAATAAGGCAACAAAGTGGTTAAGAGGTTTTTGGACTCTATAAAAATGCTCTTGCACTTACAGTATACAAAGAGGGGTATTGCTTATTCTCTTTTCCCTTATTGTTATCAACTGATAAAAGGTTTTTTACAAAGTAATAGAAGACTGCAAGTAATTATTTTACAAAATACCCTCCAAGCCCTAATAAATACTAGGAAAAACAGGTATAAATGTTTGTTTTATTAGCTAAAAAATGCTATAATTTGTAATAAAACAGCAGGTTTTTGCTTATGAAGTTCAAGAAAGGGAAATCAGGTAATCCTAAGGGGAGACCAAAGCTAGATAGTATGAATATAAAAGATATGGCAGCAAGGGATAGCGTCAGGGCTTATAAGCTGCTGTGGAAGTCGGTACAGGCAAGCGAGCCGTGGGCAATTGAGATATTCTTTCGTTATTTTGTAACAGAGGACATGACAATATCCAACGATAACAGAGAGTCTGTCCCAAGTGGAATAACTAACTTGGGCTAGCATCATGTTGCTTCGCAGTCGTCAGCAGGAATTCGTTGATAAGTGTATGGTTGCTTTAGCAGATAATGACAATACGCTAGGGGTTGCACCTACAGGATGTGGTAAAACGCTGATGCTCTCTAAAGTAATCGGCAACTTTTATGAACAAAACCCTAACTTGAGAGCTTGTGTCCTTGCTCACAGAGACGAACTAACTGCTCAGAATGAAGAAAAGTTTAGGTGGGTTAATCCTGCTATTTCTACCAGTATTGTTGACAGCTACGGCAAATCATGGGACGGAAACGTAACGTTTGCTATGGTACAGACCCTTTCAAGAGAAAATAACCTTAAGGAGATGCCACCAGTTGATTTACTAGTTGTTGATGAGGCTCACCACATAACCGCCCCCAGTTATAAAAACATTCTTGAGCATGCCTATCAAGCTAACCCTAACCTTAAACTTTTGGGAGTAACAGCGACACCTGAACGGGGCGATAAAAGCAGTTTAGGTGAAGTATTTAATAACTGCTGCGACCAAATAAAAATAGGGGAGCTTATCCTTAGCGGTAATTTAGTTAGACCAGTAACCTTTGCTATTGAT
>Ga0194118_10003381_pt1 | contig 18656 bp, 4 predicted proteins | sample TA2MahsurfametaG_2_FD_148662 | JGI IMG/M metagenome (GOLD analysis project Ga0194118, IMG submission 148662) | Freshwater microbial communities from Lake Tanganyika, Tanzania - TA2015013 Mahale N5 surface | ecosystem: Environmental > Aquatic > Freshwater > Lake | place: Tanzania: Lake Tanganyika...
CCAGTGTCACCGGTGGAACCAGTGGAACCTGTCAAACCAGTCGTGCCAGTTTGGCCTGTTGTACCCGTTGTACCTGTGGAACCGGTAGAACCAGTCGAACCAGTTGAACCAGTAGAACCAGTCGAACCAGTTGAACCGGTTGTTCCAGTTTGACCCGTAAAACCGGTTGAACCCGTTTGACCCGTGGAGCCTGTTGTTCCAGTTTGGCCCGTGGAACCGGTTGAACCCGTTTGACCTGTGGAACCAGTGGAACCTGTATTACCCGTCGAACCCGTCGAACCAGTATTACCAGTGGAACCAGTGGAACCAGTATTACCAGTGGAACCAGTATTACCTGTAGACCCTGTCGAACCAGTCATGCCAGTGGAACCAGTATTACCAGTGGAACCAGTAGAACCTGTAGACCCTGTCGAACCTGTATTGCCGGTAGACCCAGTCAAACCCGTCGAACCCGTTGTTCCGGTGGAACCTGTTGTTCCAGTGTCACCCGTCGAACCAGTTGTTCCGGTGTAACCAGTTGTTCCAGTGTCACCAGTCGAACCCGTCGAACCTGTGGAACCCGTCGAACCTGTATTACCCGTAGAACCGGTGTTACCGGTTGAACCTGTGGAACCCGTGGAACCAGTAGAACCTGTTGTTCCTGTCGAACCAGTAGAACCCGTGTCACCAGTCGAACCAGTATTACCGGTCGAACCTGTCGAACCTGTTTGACCCGTTTGTCCAGTGGAACCAGTAGAACCAGTTGCACCTGTATTACCAGTTGTACCCGTCGAACCTGTTGTACCCGTCGAACCTGTTGTACCCGTTGTACCTGTTGAACCCGTCGAACCTGTTGTACCTGTAGAACCTGTGGAACCTGTGGAACCTGTTGACCCGGTTGTTCCAGTTTGACCCGTAGAACCTGTTTGACCCGTTTGTCCAGTTTGACCCGTGGAACCTGTAGAACCCGTTAAACCAGTAGAACCCGTGTCACCCGTCGAACCTGTAGAACCTGTATTACCAGTTTGACCCGTTGGCCCAGTCGAACCTGTAGAACCAGTCGAACCCGTTGTTCCGGTCGAACCAGTTTGTCCAGTTTGTCCAGTTGTACCAGTTGTACCCGTCGAACCGGTTGAACCTGTATTACCAGTTTGACCCGTTGACCCAGTCGACCCAGTCGAACCCGTCGAACCGGTTGTACCAGTCGAACCTGTTGTTCCAGTCGAACCTGTTGTTCCAGTCGAACCCGTTGTTCCAGTCGACCCTGTTGTACCAGTCGAACCCGTCGACCCTGTTGAACCTGTTGTACCGGTTGTACCGGTTGTACCTGTCGAACCTGTTGTGCCTGTATTACCTGTAGAACCGGTGTCTCCAGTTTGTCCAGTTGCACCGGTTGAACCAGTTGTTCCCGTCGACCCTGTCGAACCTGTAGAACCTGTATTACCCGTTGTACCCGTTGTACCCGTTGTACCAGTTGTGCCGGTCGAACCCGTCATACCCGTCGAACCTGTCACGCCGGTCGAACCCGTCGAACCTGTATTACCAGTATTACCTGTTGTACCGGTTGTACCAGTGTCACCCGTCGAACCCGTTGTACCCGTTGTGCCTGTAGAACCAGTTCTTCCAGTTTGACCCGTTGCGCCGGTAGGTCCAGTTTGACCGGTAGGTCCAGTAACACCAGTTGCTCCAGTAGAACCCGTTTGACCTGTTTGACCTTGATTTCCATTATCACCTTTTAAACCTTGTGGACCTTGTGGACCTTGTGGACCTTGAATACCGGTAGAACCAGTATGACCAATAGAACCAGTTTGTCCAGTTTGTCCAGTTTGACCCGTCGAACCCGTCGAACCTGTTGAACCTGTCGAACCCGTCGAACCCGTCGAACCTGTTGAACCTGTAAAACCCGTCGAACCCGTCGAACCCGTCGAACCCGTCGAACCCGTTGAACCCGTCGAACCTGTGGAACCCGTCGAACCTGTGGAACCTGTGGAACCTGTGGAACCCGTTTGTCCCATGGAACCGGTCGAACCTGTCGAACCAGTCGCTCCAGTCGAACCTGTCGCTCCAGTCGAACCTGTCGCTCCAGTCGAACCCGTCGCTCCAGTCGAACCCGTCGAACCCGTCGAACCCGTCGAACCAGTGAAACCAGTTTGACCCGTTGTTCCAGTCGAACCAGTGAAACCAGTTGCTCCTGTTTGACCAGTTGCTCCTGTTTGACCCGTGAAACCGGTAGAACCAGTATAACCAGTCGTTCCTGTCGAACCCGTAGAACCGGTGGAACCGGTGGAACCGGTCGAACCTCTAGAACCAGTATTACCGGTAGTTCCGGTAGAACCTGTAGAACCTGTAGGTCCCGTTCTTCCAATAGCACCATCAAGACCAGGTGGACCCTGACTACCCGTAGGACCTGTAATAGTTTCTCCAGGATTTACGTTATTAAAATATTGTTTAATGTCATCTGATAAGTCATCGAGAGTAATTGTAGAGTTTTGTATAACATTGGAAGTAATAATAGCCCCCGCAAATTTTGAAGGTTGTATTGTACCATCAGCAATAATATCGTTTGTAATTGAACCGGTAGCAAAATTCGATGTAGTGAGAGAACCTAATGCGATTTTGGAACCTGAAATCGAACCATCAGCGATTTTATTTGTGGTGACAGAACCATCAATAATATGATATGAACTAATTGAATTTGCTGCGATTTTAGAACCTGAAATCGAACCATCGGCGATTTTGTCGGTTGTAATGGCACCATCCGCTATTTTTTCATTTGTAACAGCATAATATGCGATTTTATCGGTTGTAATAGCGCCATCTTTAATATTTTGAGTATTAATAACATTATTTAATGGCATCGCAAATTTGACTTTAATCCATTGAACATAATAACTGTTAAGTGTTCCAGATGGGTCAGGTGTAATGGCCGAAATTAAAATATCACCATCTTCAAGATATACAAATTGGTCACCACTAATATCTACAGGGTCGAAGAATTGATGAATCGTAAAATTACGAGAGGCATCTTGATTTGGTGCTGTAAAAACAGCATTATAAGATGGGTCAATTGCTCCATGTGCGGTGGAAACTACGAACCCACCACTTGTATATGTAGCGATTGGGTCTTCATATAAGATACCGGTTGATATTACTGAAGGTGGAATATAATAAAAAACAGTTTCGAGTGCGGTTTTTAATTCAGAAACATCTGGAATATAGAAACTAAGAAAACGTAAACTGGTAAATGGCAAATATTTACTATCGATTTGGTTTGGATTACCGGGAGAGGTTTGAATTGATTTAATAGTATGATTATCTCCCGATGAATCTATATAATTATAAAGAACTTGACCGGTATTTACATCAAAAGACATATCGAGTTCATTACCTGATTTATCTCTAACATGAATCGTAGAATCACTTATATGAAGTTCATTTGCGTATAAATTATTAAAATAAGAATCGGGACTTCCTAAGTTATAAGTATTGCCGATAATTGGAATAATGGAATTGGCGGAAGTTTCTAAAACACCGAAACGACCTGAGAGAAAATAACCTGCAGAAAATGGATTTTGTTGAGAACCTAAGGAGAGACCAGTAATGCCTGGAATAATTGAATCATAAATAGTTCCACCGATACCACCGGTTATACCTTGATAACCGGTAGGTCCTGTAGTACCCGTTGCGCCTTGGTTTAATAAACCAATTTCGGCGTCTTTACCACGGGGACCGGTGTAACCAGTAGGACCTGTACCGGAAAATGTACCGGTATCAGTACCATTATTTGTTCCATTATAACACTCTCCGGCGGCTTTTGCAAAATTTCTTGCTCGTTTTCTATCTAAATAGCCTCCATATGACATTATAATAATATATATAGGGATATATCATTGTAGCAGATAGCGCATATAGTAAAATTGATATAGAATGAATTTATAATAATTCAATAGTGCACATTGAATACGCTATTGAATGAAAAAAGAAGCTGCTATGAAATTATATATTCCTCGTATGGATATTAATATTACTAAAAAATATATATTTGATTCTATACGAAAATTAAATGTAGGTTATATTGATAAAATTATTGAAATCCCAATTGAAAATGAACCAAATTATAAAAAAATTATCATATTGTTTAAAACTTGGTATAAGAATGATATGGCTGATTTCATATCTAATAAAATAAATTCTGGAGAGAATTTTAAATATATACATAATTATCCTTGGTATTGGCGTATCAAATAAAGGTTCGTAAAAAAATAGGTGTGTAAAGGTTTGTATAAGGAATGTCGACCAAAGGTCGACATTCCCTTTTTCAAGGTTTTTTTACGCCTTTGCACCGATAAAAATTCCTATTAATGGTCAATAAAATCTATAATGATGTACCGCGCATTTCGGATTAGCCAATAAGAGTTAGCCAATAAGAGTTAGCCAGCTAGCGCGGCTAACTCGAAATGCGCGGCTAATCCCTATTGGTACATCATAGGTAGCGATTTTATGACTTATTAATCGGCATTTTAAAGGTGCAAAGGTGTAAAGGTTTTCAAAGTGTAATATTGTTCGCTATAATATATCCGTGTCCACAATATACTTTACATGATTCTTGATTCGCACTTGGCATTATTGGATTTATATATTCTAATTTTGAATCTATTATATATCCTGATGTATAGTAATCGTTATTTTTTGTTAATTCATTAATCACATCACTTATTGTTATATTATTTTCAAATGACAAGAGAGAAAAATGAGCAACCATAAAAATTAAATTTTACACCTTTTTACATTTCAAACGCCGATTATACTAAACCTAAAAATTTGCGTCCAATTTTACTTGTAGCAAAGATACCACAACCTGAAGCAATCTGTAAATAAAAAATATTAGTTTTTTCGGTAAAACATAATAAATATACTGATAAAACAATAAAAAGTAAAGAAAAAAACCAGAATAATTGAGTATACATATCCATTATAATATATATTACTATATAAAATAATTTTGAATAATAAATAAAATCGGCGTTTCAAATGTAAAAAGGTGTAAATGATTATGTAGAATAAATGTATCAAATGAACAGTATACGTCATTTTCGTAATTGTTTATTTTGATTTTTTTTAGGTCGTTTGACAATTTATCCAATACTATTTCGCATATTTCATAAGTTGGATGTTCTGTAACAACCATATATGCGTTTCCAATAGAACCATAAGGATATTTATCACTATCAATTTCCAGTAAATGACTAATTTCTACTAGTATTCCTCTTTCGAATAAATATAAACATATATGTCCAACCCATACTTTTATATCATCAAAAAAATCTCTACAAATAATCGGTGCGTTTATTAAATTTTGATACATATAATTCCATTTATTCTATATACTCTATACTTGTATTCATTCCACTCGAATGTTGCATACTATCCGTATAGGATTTCGGCGTCGTTAGTGTTATCGTATCTTTCTCTCTCAAACATATCGTATTTGGACTTATTATATATCCCATTTTTTGATTCGTTTTCAAAGCATACACCGTCGATAATGGTTGTTCATCCGGACTATACCATGTTGTACACGCTGTCGGATGACTATACTGTATTCCACCAGTTCCTCCCACATATAAATGTCCTCCATAATAACAAGAACTATACAATCCTGTTTGACCAATCGTCTGTCTATCATAAATACATGCCGAACTGTCATATGAAATATAAACACCTCCCGAAATATCTGTTAACATATACATATTTTTATCTGTCTGTGTTAGAGAGGTCATTGTCTTCGTATTTTCTGTATTAATTCGATTCATTAATTGATTTGACACATAATGGTCAGATGCGAGAGACATTGTTCTATTATAATGTGCCACATTATATTCAGTCGGCGTTTTGTAATTTCGGAAAAATCCTCGATGATTCATCAATAATTTCTCTCTCGCACTCACTATTCTAGAACTATCTGATACATTATATAATTTCCATTCTCTCAAACGAATATTCGAAGAACCATTCGTTTTCTCAAACACAATCGCATAATATTCATATGCTATTGTTTGATTCAACATCTCATGTATTCTTACGTACTTATTATCTATCTGTGGACTAATTGTATTCGTTGACGCAGTGAAATTATCTATCTCTGTCCAATTTGAACCATTCGTTGAACCTAATAATCGGTATTTTTGTGGTATTTCTGTATCCGTCGTCGAAAATGCCAATTCATAGGCTTTTACTATTGTTGCTGCCGATAATGTTGCTATTAGATTCTCTCCCGATACTCCCTGAATTCCAGATATACCCACATAATTTCCACTTGCGTCATATCCAGAATTCGTTGTTAACCAATAAGTATTCATACTTCCATCGGTTAGATTCACATACGCATTTGTATTATCAGTAGATGCTGTTATTCCTGTTATCATACAGAGAGATAAATCATTCAATGAGAGAGCCACTGGGGTCCAATTCGACCCAAGACTATCTGTTGAAACATAAATATAACTTGAATTTCCATAGAGTATCCAATTCGTTCCATTCCATTTTATACTATAACCAGCACTTATCACTGGATTTATTATAGAAGGTTGGGTCCATTGTTTTCCATTTGTACTATAAGCAATTGGCGCACTACCCGATATTGTTGGAATACCTGTCGCCATAAATCTCTCACCATTCCATTCGATTTCATAACATTCTGAGAGAATTGTATTCACGGTTTCTGTCCAAAGAATACCATCCGAACTATAGGCTGTCCATGATCCTGTCGATGTATTTATACCTCCCGCTACCCAAATAATTCCATTCCATGAAAATGTATTGGTTCGGGTGGAAAGTACGGCACTTGTCGCGGATAACCATTGATAACCATCATAACTATATTGAATAGTAGAAGATGCTGACTCTCCTCCCGCCAATAAAATAGGGTCAATCTCAATTCTCGAAATTGTCGGTTCATTATGAACAATCATTTCCATATTATAACTTCCATCTGTCGTATAATTTATAAAATCCCAAGTGTTTTTACTTGGAGCATTCGAGAGATAAAATGTATAATAAGAACCATTATAATTAATCGATGTTGTTCCAGATACATCAAGAAGAACCGTATAAGGGGTTGGTGTATATCCATGATAAGATTTATACACTTCTGTTGGAGAGATTAAAAACAAATGAGAATTCGCACGTTGTATTTTTGTAACAGTCACCTCGTCATTTGCAACTAATGTGAAATCTCTCATATTTGTTTTTGATGCTATATAAATATTCGTTAGATTTGTAGAGGTATTCTTCAATAAAAATATCCATTGAGTTCCCGACCATAAAACCTGCTCTACTGAATTCATTCCACCGGTAAGTCCATTTATTTCTGCTATTGTATATGTTGTAAATGATGTTGGACTCGTACCAAAACAGATTCCGTCGGTTCCTAATACAATTGTACACATTTTTCCATTCGTATCGAAATCTTTTACGGTTGGATAAGAATGAACCGGCAACCAATAATATCCATCTTTACTTAGACAGATATTTGTATTACTGATTGCTAACCAATGTTTTAATCCATATGACCATTTCACCTTTTTACCCTCTCCAATTAAACAATGATTTCCACGTCCTATCCATTCATATCTATCCGCATTCGCAACTTCGGTTTCTCTCCTTACAGCAATTGTATCTGTTGTACCTTGACCCACTGCTACCCATATGTTATCTTGATTATTATAATCTATATAACGAATGCTTGTGGATAATATCGAGAGCAAATTACTCGATAAATCTCTCGACCATGTCGCACCATAATCTACACTTTGATAGAGAGATTGATGGTCGGTTGATATCGCATAAGAATAATTTCGAGAGAAGATAATTTGATTCGCATATTCCTGATTTAATTCTATATCATAAATCTGTTTTGTATTTGCTATCCTTGGAACGCGGAAATTATTATAATTTCCATTTCGTTTTAATATGAGAGAATTTGTTGTATCTTCTCCCGCAATTACTGTGGTTGCTCCCATATATTTTGTTATATTTGCGCTTGTAATCAAATGGGCTTGTTGTGTTTGCCATGTGATAGCATCATAAGAATATAAGAAATTATAATTCATGGTTACTTGTTTGTTGAGAGATAAAATAAATGCGGTTCCATCCCATTCTAATGTCATCGGTTTATCTGTCAAAAAATCAATATAATTCTTTTTAATAACATTCGATGGGAGAGATTGAAGTGTCCATGATTTTCCTGTTGTACTTGTTGCTATTACATTATCGTTACTATGATTTCCTCCTGCGGCTACCCAGAGAGAACCGTTCCATATCACATCAAACGCACCATGAGATGGATCGAATATAGCATTTCCACCAGATATCCATGTTTGTCCATCATCTTCACTATATACGAGAGAAGTTGCTGTTGAATTATTATATCCGGCAGCTACCCAGAGAGAACCATTATAATGTAAATTACCTTGTTGATATCCATTATCATTTGTTAAAATAGTAGAGGCGAGAGACCAATGACGAGAATCATAACTTGAATAAATACCCCCTGAACCAAGTGCCAAATATTTCTTTGTTATAGGATTTTGTTTCACGGCTCGTAAACTCGCCGGTGTCGAGTGTGTCGTAAATTTGGTTCCATTATAACTTTGAGTTGTATGTGAATTTTCTGTGGTCGTTATCCATTTTTTACCATCCCAATAAATGCGTGATGGTTTGGAATTCGATGCGTCATAAATTGTTGACCATTTTTGAATATCTGTTGATGAATATTTTCCATACGGTTGTCCAGACGCATCTTGACCATGGATTAAATAAATTGCTGGACGTTGTATTCCAAATGTATAAATCGATGCTGATGGAATTGTCGGATATTTACAATTATACGTCGCATGAATCTTATCTTCTCTCACTTTGTATTCTTTTGATTGTTTTTGATTCAATTGAGGAGAGATTGTTGTCGGAGTATGAAATATAATATTCTGTCTTGTATGTCGGAATTGGTCATTGATGGAAACTGATGTATATGGCACATTTTCACTATTGAAATATCCAGTTGCACCCGTTGGACCTCTTGTTCCTGTTTGACCTGTTTGACCTGTTTGACCCGTTGGTCCGGTTGACCCAGTTGACCCAGTTGACCCGGTTGGTCCTGTTGGTCCGGTTGACCCTGTTTGACCAGTTTGACCGGTTGGTCCTCTTGTTCCTGTTTGACCCGTTGTGCCGGTTTGACCCATTGGACCTTGTATTCCAGCATCACCATAAGAACCTCGATTGCCTGTTGGACCGGTGTTACCAGTATTTCCAATTGAACCTATGTCGCCGTTTGAACCTGTATCTCCCGTTGAACCTGTGTCACCCGCATTACCCGTGTTACCTGTTGAACCGGTTGAACCTATTGGACCGGTTGGACCGGTTTCACCCGGATCGGCACTTGATTTAAACCCGGTTATGCCGGTTGAACCGGTTGAACCGAGAATACCAGTTGGACCTGTTGCGCCGGTTCGTCCGGTTTCACCAGGATAATTGAACGCACCAAATGGACCTGTTGTGCCGGTATAACCGACAAAACCATAATTTGCGGGTAAACCTTGCGGGCCTTGAGGACTGGGACCAAAAGGACCTGTCCATCCGGTGTAACCCGTTCCACCGGAATTACCGTTAGATAAACCTTGAGGACCGATAACACCATATCCGGTTGGTCCAGCTGGTGCGTTTGGACTAGCAACTTGATATTCATATGTACCAGTAATACCTTGTAATGTGTTTTCACCAGTTTGTACTGTTTTGGTTTGACCAATTGTTGTATAAGTCACAGATTGATTATTATAAATAGTAGAAATTTCAGTATCTGTTAAGAGAGAATTATAGAAACGACAATCATCAATATAACCGGAAAACGCAAAAGTTCCATCCGATTCAGAACCTAGATAGTTATTGTTGAGATTTCCCAAATCAACAAATGGAAGAACGGAAGATGAAATATCAAATATGATTGATTTTCCTGTACCAGAAATATTTGTTCCATTCACATAAATATACCATTTTTTATAAAAACCAGTATTATCTATTTTAATAGCAAGATGTGACCAAGTGTTTAATGTAAATAATGCTTGACCTATAATATCAAATGATGATTCTTGTAAAACATCTCCATTTGACGCCCCCTGAGTTTCTCTATATATTATCCGGAAATAAGAATATGCGGCTTCATTTGACGGTACTGGATATGATTCTAATGTGCCTGCTGTTGCTCTGGTTTGACTAGATTTTGTATCAATTAATGACCAAGTTGTTCCATTATTGGAGCCAATTACGGTCCACGCTCTTGGTCTACGGTCTGCTAATCCTGTTCTAGTTTTAAGATTATATTGTTTTAATACTATGGCTGTTGGAAACTGATATTGTACCCATTCTCCCGATACAGTTCCCACATTTAATACAGAAGTTGTAAAAAATGTTGCGGTTGAACCACCTCCACGATATAATCCGCCTGGTAATGTATATGGATTTTGAGTAAAACCTTGTGTACCAGAATATGCGCTTGACCAATAACTATTGGGTGCCACAAACATATTCGATACTGGTGTACCTGAGTTTGTATCATATGACGAAGATGTTACATAATAATCACCATTCGCATATGAGTATGAACCGGTATTATAAGTTACAGCAATTTTATAAGAATTTGAATTTATTGTTGTTATTGTATTTCCGCTAGTTACTGGAACATATGTATAATAATAAGACGCAATTCGTGTATTGCCAATATATTGATTTTTTAAATAATATACAGATGGTGTAATTGACAGAGAGAATTTATTAGTTGTATTTCCAATTGAAAATAAAGTACTTCCTCCAACGTCCAAACTTGTTGGGTTTATCCAAGCACTGAATGTCGCCGAATTAATATTTGGTGTGATGTATTTTCCTAGTTTTAATGGCATTGATGTTGTCGTTGAACCTGGATTCAAATACAAACATTGATTTCCAATTAATTCTCCCGAACTTGTAAATAATGATGCATCTGCGGATAAATCATATACTGGTATTCCATCGGCAAAATTTGAACTTAATGAACGTAATCCGGATCCTGACGTATCAAATGTATAATAGGCTCTCATCGGTTTATAAGAAAATGTGGATTGTGTTGGATAAGGAATGATTGTCTGGTTTTGAATTACATAGGACAAATCGGTTTGACCGAGAGGCGCATTATAAATACGGAAATCATCTATATATCCACTGAATTTATTGTTTCCACTTGCGTCAGTAGAACCAATAAAGTTTGTATCAAATTTTGATAATTGAACATAAGGAAGAGGATTTCCGGATATATCACGCGTAAATTCATAGGCTTGATTATTTATTGATATTGTCCATGTTTCGGTTACTTTATTTTGGATGGAAACCGCAATATTTGTCCATTGATTGATATTATTTGAAGGGTCAATGCCACTATATAATGTGTTTACAATATACTTTTGCGTGTCAGTGTATTCTAATTGATAATATGAATAATTGACTTTGAGTTCCAATTTTGGACTGAATGTTGTCCCCGCGGATTTCGAATTTAATGCAGAAATTTCACTTGGATCTAACTCCCGATAATACATTCGGAAATCATCTATATTTCCATTAAAATAGGCACCACCATTTCTTCTCCCAAAATAATTAAATTTACGTAGTACAGAGAGAGGATATGCGCCACCATTTGTTCGAATATTAATTAAAGCACCATTTAAATAAAAAAGCCATTGTCCATTTGGACGAATTACCCATGCGGTATGAAACCACACATTTGTATTCACAGAGGTTGTATAAAATCCAGTGTAATCCGTATTCTGTCCTTCAGTATAAACACTCGCAAATAAATAATTAGAATTGACACCATAAATAATATTGTCTTGTGTAGCGCCGTTTCCGAAATCGAAGAAAACTGAATTGGTCGCGGTTGAGTTGGCTTTAAACCAAAACGCAAATGTTATTGGAACATCTTCTGGAGAGACGAATTGACGCATAGTTGCAAATCGTGATGATGCTGACGCCAATAATAAAGACGCAGTTCCAACCGATGGTGTTGTTGTTGAAATTAATCCAGTTACAGAAAGAACCAAATTATTGTCAGCGAAATCTTGGTCTGCGCGATTTAATACAACAAGTCCATTAACATCTGCTGAATCAAATGGATAATATACAAAAAGTCCAGTATTCAATGTGTTTATTGTTGATGTAGTTGAGAGAGACCAAATTGTTTTTGTATCATTATAAGAATAATCAAATGCGGTTGGATATATCCATTTACTAATGGTTAGACTTGTTGGGTCATATTGTTGAGAGAGACCAAATGTAACTTTTCTCAAATCTCCCGAATTTCCATCAAAATATAAACTCTGGTCTCCATATTTGACAACACTCGTATTCACAAATGAAGCATCTGTATAAGTCAACTGATATGTTCCAGTATTTAAATCTTCGAACGCATTTGTAGTTGGATGTTTTGTATCACTATTGAATGTGTAATAAGAAGAGAGAGAAGAATTAGGATTTACATAATTGATGGATAAATCCATAACTACACCTCCAGTCGTTGAATCATAATGAACATTATATAATCGAGAATGATCATAATTCAATGCGAACGAACCTCGACTTTGATTTGCCGGAAGAATTGATGTTTGAACGGCATGTAGAAGATTGTATTTTCCAGAATTTTCATCATATAAACAATACCAAAATGAAGCGCCTGTATTTAAATGACATGTTGCCCATAAAATTTGATTATCTGGACTGAATTTTAATGCAAACCAAGTTCCGGTAATTGTATTTTCGACTTGTATTTTTTTACCGTAATTGTTTCCATTCCAATAATAAACAAAAATTGTATTGTTAGGTGATACTGTTCCACAAGTAGCAATTCTGGTTTTATCTTGAGATATAGATACATTGTATACATATCCAGCCGTACCAGTTGTTGTTTCTAATATTCGTGTAAGAGATGGATAAGTTGTTCCATTCCAATCAGAATAATAAATAGGACCAGTTGAAACAGATACAACCAATCTTGAACCATCAGGTGTGATATCGATTCCGTAGTAATCTCTTGCTGTTGTATCACCAATTAATGAAAATGTTCCATAAGTAGTTCCATTCCAAGTGGCAAACCATATTTGTTTAGATGTTGACGAAGTTCCAGCCAACATGATAACTCGATTTCCATCAGCCGTGATTTTAATATTTTCGGTTCGTGTTTTATTTGCGCTTGTTACTTGTGTATAGGAACTCCATGAGGATGTTATATTGGAATACGTTTTTAGGTAAGCACTATTAGACGCAAACGCATGTATTATTCTTGTTTCATCAGCAGTTAATCCAGTTCCAAAAGAAGATGTAAATGGTACAGTAAATGTTGAATTTTGTTTGAAACTGAGAGATTGAATCTTTCGATACGCACTTATATAATTTCCATAAATATCAAACCTATTTAATTGAACTAATGTTCCTGTATTGGCTCTCGTAATAATTAAACGAAATGATGAATAACTATTAGTTCTCGTTGTTGTATCTGTATTACCGCCAATTACAATACCGGGATACATTCTTTGGGCTTGTGCGGTGTACGCGGATTGATAATCTAATAAATACCATGTTGTACCATTATCATTGGAACCTGCCAAATAGAATTGTGTTGGATGAATTGTAATGTTATTTGTATCACTACGATTTAATATATTATATTGAGAGGCAACAATTCGATAAGGCAATGTCATTTGTATCCATTCTCCACTAATAGTTCCTTGCCCGATTATGTTTGTTGTATAAAATGTTGCGCCAGAACCACCTCCCTGATAAACACCATTCAAATATGGATTTTGAGTATATCCTGAAACCCCCGAATAACCGGTTGACCAATAAGTAGTGTTTCCACAATTGAACGCATTGAATACATCATTTGTTTCGTTTGTTGAAGAGGCAGAAAAACGATAAGTTCCATTCTTATATAATGCGAATCCCGATTGATTGGAAACAACTTGTGTATTGGAAGTAAAACGAGTTTGTAATGGAAGAGCCAATGTATATTGGGCATAATTTGATAATGGTTTATTATTGTCATTATAAGCGAGAGCCGGTGCTGGCAAGAGAGATAAAACGTATAATAATGTCGATGTATTGGTTCCATAATATATTCTTGAGCCATCTCGATTGATTTGAAATGCTCCACCATCGAGAGATACTGGAAGCGTTGCTGCAGCAACTCCGGTCAATGTGCTATAGTGATTTTTATTAGGGTCCCAAGTTGTATACCATAAAGATGCGGTTGCGTTTCCATAAACACTTACATATAATGTCAAACCGTCTGGACTCCAACGGGGATATTCAAAATTTAAACCGGTATTCCCCATAATTCTTGTTGGATTATCATAATTACTTCCATTCCAAGCAGATATATACAGATAAGCACTTGTTGTACCGAGAATCGCAAGTTTTGATTTGTCTGGAGTTATAGCAAATGAAAATTGTGTAATTTGTGAAATGTTTGCTCTAGTAAACGCATTATAATTGGTTCCATTCCAGTCTGCCCAATAAACCGAAAATGCTCCAGCAGTTTGTGTATCAGACGCTACTATTCTTGAACCATCTGGTGTCATATCTAATCCACCATAGGTTCGAACATTTGTTTCTAGTGTTTGGGTTGTTGTAGTGTAATTTGTTCCATTCCATGTTGCGTAGTAATGTAAGAACGCACCCACAGTTCCCGCTTGAAACACAATGCGATTTCCGTCACTTGTTATTGACAGACCACCATATCGAGTAAAACTATTATTTGCCAATGTGTATGTTGTTGACCATCCAGTACTTGTATAATTAGTAAAATAAATTCCGTTGAGATTCGCAAATACCATGCGTTTCTCATCATATGAAACCCCATATCCATAATTAGTATTTGATGAACTTGGTTTTGTTAATGTATAATGTGTATAAAGCGCAGGAACTACTTGATTCTTATAATAAGGCGCCGTATATTCGCCATACAAATCAAATCGATTTAATTGTGCTATTGTTCCACTATTAATTTGATTAATTATCATACGATAATAGGAATATGCGGTAGTATTTCCAGAAATATCAAAAGTTTTATACGGAACGAACTCAGAATAAAGTTTTTGTAAATCGGTAAGTCCATACGCAAAATTATAATAACGGAATACATCTATAAAACCGGTCCATACTGGAGCAGTTGCTGAATTCTCGTGACCAATTGCCATTCCATTTCCGATAGAACTATAATTCGTTGTTTGAACTGTTCCAGTTTTTTGTTGTCCATCCAACAAAACTGTCCAATTGCCAGCAGTATCAACCGAAAATGCGATATGATACCATTTATTTAACGCAAAAATTCCGGTACCAAGTGTGTATGAATTTTCGGTTCCACCACTTTTTCGTCCTATGATTAATGACCATACAATTGAACCAACTGCCGCGATTGTTCCAGTTATAATAATTCTTAATCCAGCAGTTCCAACGGTGTTTGATAAAATCGTATTAAAAGCACCAGTTCCAGTAACTTTTAATGCTGTGAAATAGAACCAAAATGAATACGTGTGGCCATTTGGACTATTTCCAACTGTATTTGTAGTTGTCATACGATGAGTTGCTGTTACATTTAATGATGATGCTCCTGATATTAAAATACTATTCGAATATAAAATTCCAGCAGTTGTCCAAGTATATCCACCATTTCCAGCATCTGTTATTGTATTTTCAAAGTTGAAATAAGAAGCCAAATATGTTGTTGGAATATTAAATATTGGAGTTACTGTGAGTGTTTCACTATCAACGAGAGACCAAGATATACCGTCATTAGAACCTGCCAAATATATGGATGTTGGACAGTTATTATTAGAACCATATGTCAAAAATGAATATTGTTTTACTGTGAGAGAATATGGCAATTGTTGTTGAATCCATTCTCCACTAATTGTTCCTACTCCTGAAACTGTTGTTGTATAAAATGTTGCGGTTGTTCCACCTCCCTGATAGGTTCCACTGGAATAAGGTGTTTGTGTATATCCAGATTGACCCGTTGACGCACATGACCAATAACTTGCGGTTCCACTATTAAACGCATTATAAGCATAATTACTGCCATTATCGGACGAACTTGAAAATACATATCGGCCTAATTTCCAAGGACAAGAACCACATTGGAATGTTGATAATGTAGTATCATTATGTGTCCAAAAATATTGGAGCGGGAGAGCATAATTATATACAATTGTGTTTTGAACGCGAGAAATTGCGTTTGATACATAAGTTGGAAATAAAGTAACAACCGTAAAATTTGTTGCTGTGTTATTAGCTGCAATATAAACTCTTGTACCGTCACTATTTACTGTTGTCGGAAGTGTATCCAAACTTGCTGCAACCACTGATGTCGGAACTGAAGATAATGTTCCATATGTATTCGTTTCCTTATTGAAAAATGTATACCATAATGATGCTGTTACGTTTCCAGTTACACTCGCATATAATATTTGAGAATCCGGTGATAACCAAATTGTACGATAAGTTCTTGAAGTTGTGTCTGTAATTAATGTTCCAGCCGTATAATTTGTTCCATTCCAATATGCTACCAAAATACGTGTTGTGTTTGCGTAAAAAATTCTATCTTTGGTTTGAGAGATTACAGGAGCCACATAAAGCGCACTCGTTGTTTCCAATGTTGTAGTAATTGTTCCATATCCAGAACCGGTCCAATCTGCCCAATAAACAAATCCACTCGTTGACCGTGTTGTTACAAATCGGTTTCCATCGGGAGATAATGCAGGTAAATAATAGCTAGCAGAAATTAATGTGAGAGCACTATAGTTTGTTCCTGTCCATGTGAAATAAAAAATTCCAGTTGCCGTTGTAGATGCTATTCCACGAGTACCATTATAATTCAATCGAAGCGCAGCATATGTTCTTACAGTTGAATCTAATGTTTGGGTAAAAGCACTCCAGGTTCCCGTAGATGCTGTATATTTACTATAATACATATACGATGCTTTCACAATAATCATTGTATTTTCATCTCCTGATATACATACACTGTATGCGCTACTAGTTGATGGTCCTGTATAACTTCCTATCGCATCTAATGAAACCACTTTTTTCACTTGAACATCATAATTTCCAAAAATTTGCCATTGATTTAATTGAATCACACCTGAACCATTCGATTTTACCAATATCAATCTATAATAGAAATATCCAGTTGCGTTCGTTGATGTATATTCTCCATATACACCTTGTCCAGGAACTGAACCTAATGATTCATAATATATCAGAGACCAAGTAGTTCCATCATTTGACCCCACCACATAAAATACAGTTGGATATGCTGTTGTATAATTAGCATCACTTCTTCCGCGAATTGTATAAGTGGTTAACGCAAGAGCATATGGTAATTGAATTTGTATCCATTCTCCACTGATTGTTCCCACATTCGAAACAATGGTTGTATAAAAAGTCGCCCCTGAACCACCTCCCTGATAAACGCCTGTGCCAGTATAAGGGTTCTGTGTGTAACCGGAGACACCAGACCCCGCAGTTTTCCAATAAGTTGTCATGCTTCCGGAAAACACATTATATGCCAAATTCACATCATAAGAAGAAGAACTAAAATAATAATTACCCTGTTTATGAATCGTATGAATCGGTTGTAAATAAGAAGTATATTGGTTACTTACGAGAGATGCTTGTAATGGTAACGCATAACAATATACAGTAGAATCCAGATTTGGTGACACATTATCAATCAATGTTATCGTATTGTTTGATACATCTGTCAAATTCGAAGGAATATATGTGGTAGTATCAATAGTTGTTGAACCACCAGCAATACCCGTTGTTCCAGTAAATGTTCCTGTTGCTGAATAAAATAAACCGGCATTTAATGGTCCTTGTAAACCATGATAACCATCATAACCAGTATATCCACTTGGACCAGTGATTCCTGTTGTACCTTTTGTTCCTGTTGAACCTTTTGTTCCTGTTGAACCTTTTGTTCCGGTTTGACCTGTTTCTCCTGCGAATCCTTGGTAACCTATAAAACCAGTTGGTCCAATAGTTCCAACAATAAATCCATCTGGACCCGTATCTCCACTGATTCCTTGGGATCCTGTTGGACCTGTCGGTCCTGTTCGGCCGGTTCGTCCAGTTTGTCCCGTTGTTCCCGTTTGGCCGGTTGTTCCTGTTTGGCCTGTTGTTCCTGTTTGGCCCGTATTTTCACTCGATGGACCCGTTGAACCGGTTGTTCCTCTCGGTTTTATTCCGGTGGGTCCAGTTCTACCAGTTGTTCCAGTTGTTCCAGTATCGGATTGACTGCCCGTATTACCAGTCGGTGTTACACCGGCTGGACCAATCGTACCAGTTGGACCAGTTTGACCACTTTCACCCTGGATTCCGCGATGTCCAATCGGTCCAGTTGGACCCGTTGTGCCGGTATCTCCAGTATCACCGGTTGTTCCTATTGAACCTGTTCGACCGGTAGCACCAGTTCGGCCGGTGGCACCAGTTGAACCTGTGTCACCCGTGTCGCCCGTGTCACCAGTTGAACCAGTTGAACCGGTTTGTGTACATCCAGTTGAACCTGTAAATGATGACATTAATCCAGCAGACCCACGATATCC
>Ga0194118_10003385_pt1 | contig 18643 bp, 36 predicted proteins | sample TA2MahsurfametaG_2_FD_148662 | JGI IMG/M metagenome (GOLD analysis project Ga0194118, IMG submission 148662) | Freshwater microbial communities from Lake Tanganyika, Tanzania - TA2015013 Mahale N5 surface | ecosystem: Environmental > Aquatic > Freshwater > Lake | place: Tanzania: Lake...
TGTGTTTATGTGTGATCGCTTGCCAGGTTGGTTACAACGACCCGCCCCAGTAGTGAACAAGACTACGGAGGGGCTTGAAGCCCCTCCTTTCATATCACAGGCATTTCCGATTCTTCCGTGATACCACAGTAGTGATTCCAAATCATTTCTGCTGTATTTCCAGCCCATGCCGCCACCTGCGCCACGGGAATACCATCTTCAATCCATCGCGTGATAGCAGTATGACGCAAATCGTAAGGACGATAACGATAGGAAATTAGTCCAGCTCCATGCGCTTCTTTCATGCGGTCATAAAACCAGCTTTGATAGGCATAGCGATTGTATGGAAAGATATATTCTGAGCAGTTCTGCATTGACTGCAAAAGCTCTTGACATCTGACATTAAGTGGCACCGATCTCTTTTTGTTTGTTTTGGTTGAATTCTTGTAGCCGTGAGTAAGTGTATAGTTTGCATGAACCAAAACTCGATTCTCTTTCACATCAATCCACTTCAAAGCCCTCACTTCCCCTGTGCGCATGCCAGTTTGCAGCATGAATTCAGAATATGCAGACCAATCAGAGCGCCGCTCTCCACGACGACCTTCTAGTGCAATCAAAACAATTGCTGTTTCTGTCCGTGGAATGACAATAATGTCCTCGTCTTTTTGTGGCGCCTTGGGCATTTTGAATGTCAGAATAGGATTGCGATCTAAAAGCGCAATATCTTCACTGGCAGCCCACCTATACAGGCTTTTTACATACATTGCTATTCGCCGGGAAGACTTAACGGGCTGCTGTCCCAAGACCCATGCCATGACTTGTCGGCCCTGGGCCAAATCCTGTATCGGGCATCTTGATAGCCACCTACTAGCCTGTTTGTAGTCGCTTTCGAGGCTTGTCGCGTACAGGGAAATAGAGCGCTCCGATTTGAATTGTTCCCAAGCTTTAATTAGACTGGGCATTGCTTGTTTTTAAGTATTGGAACTGTAGTCCTGTCATAGCGACTGTCAAATCAGCATTGCTTATCAATGGCTAAACCTAAAAAGACTCTTACAGGCACTATCCGCCTAGCGCCAAAGCCAAAGCTCACGCGCCAAGGCAATGGCAAAAATAGCAAGCCTTCCCATGGGAGAAAACTTTCTCGTGGGCAAGGCAAAGGCTAACTATCATTAAGAAAACGCTGTGGTGCCGTGATCGAACCAGGCAAATACGACATCACTATTCAACAAGGGGCCACTTTCCAACTGCCTCTTCATTTTAAAGACAGTGCTGGCGCGTCTGTCAATATGAATGGCTATACAGTGAGCGGTACTATATATGATCGCTACGGCCAAACACTTCTTGCATCGTTCACTAATACTTGGACCGTACAAGCAAGCGGACAATTTACGCTTTCTATTCCAGCTAATACAACACGCACAATGAGTGGAGAGGCTCAGTACGATGTATTAGTGACAGAGCCTAACAATACAAAGTTCTACCTCCTTGAGGGGGCGGCTTTTATTGACACTGGCCTTACGGGGAGATGATGTATGGCACGCATGCAATTAACAGTTGCTCCTGCATCTGCTTCCCGCATTGTTGTCTCAAAAACTAATACCACTGTTGTGGTACAAAAACAGCCCACAGCGACTGTTGAAATTGCGGCCTTAGGGCCGCAAGGCCCGTCATTCACTGGTGCAAATTATTTTGACACTACTGCGATTGGCGCCCTGACATCAGGGGATACTGGCACTCTTCTTCAATGGGGCGGCGCGGCTTTCGTGCCCACCAATGAACTTTCCCAGAATCTCACTATCACCGGAGGGGCGTTCTAATGAGCACGGTAACCATCAAGATTAAACGCAGGGCTTCGACGGGCTCTGCGGGCGCACCAGCGTCGTTGAAGAGCGGCGAACTTGCGTTTAACGAAAATACAGGCGACAAGAAGCTTTATTACGGCTATGGCGATGATGGTAGTGGTAGTGCCACGTCTGTTATCAGCATTGGCGGCGAAGGCGCCTATCTGACGCTTGACACCGCCCAAACCATTACGGGCAACAAAACTTTTACAGGTGCCGTTGTTCTCACTGGCGCCACGGTTTCGCTGAACACCAGCCAGCTCACTGAAAGCGGCTCGCTGTTCTTCACCAACGCTCGGGCCCGCACAGCGCTATCTGGCGATGCCTCCACTGGACTGAACTACAACAGTTCCACTGGCGTGATGCTGTTGTCTGGCGTACCCAACGCAAGCCTGACAAATAGTGCTGTCACCATCAACGGCACAAGCATTTCTCTGGGTGGTAGCGCCACATTTACCACCACCAACATTGGCGAAGGCACTAACCAGTACTACACCGATGCGAGGGCACGGGCTGCGCTGTCTGGCAGCAGCGCCACGGGCCTGCAATACAACAACAGCACTGGCGTCATTTCGCTGTCGGGGGTGCCCAACAGCTCGCTGAGCAATAGCTCTATCACTGTCAATGGCTCTGCAGTGGCCCTGGGCGGCTCTGTGAGCACCAATGTGAACGTGAGTGATGGCACCACGTCCACTTCCATTGCCAACAACGGTACTATCACTTTCGCTGCCGTTGCCAACGAAACCACGGTCACCAATGCTGGGGGCACGGTCACTATTGGCCTACCGGATAACGTCACCATTACATCAGGACTGACTGTTGGTGGCGACCTGACTGTCAATGGCACGCTGTCCACGATTAACAGCACCACGGTCACTGTTGACGACAAAAACCTAGAGCTGGGCTCCACTGCGTCACCCTCTGATGCAACGGCCGATGGTGGTGGTATCACACTTAAGGGCACCACTGACAAGACCATTCAATGGCTAGATGCCACTGATTCCTGGACTTTCAATCAAAACATTAATATCACTACTGGCGGCCTGTCGATTGGCGGCACTCAAGTAATTGATAGTAGTCGCGTGCTTGCCAATGTCACCCTGAGCGGGATTGTTGTTGATGGTGGCACTTATTGATAATGACTAACACTATCCAGTTCAAACGTACAACATTACTGGATAAGCGACCCGTCGCTAGCGGGCTTGCTTTGGGCGAGCCCGCTGTTGTTCTTCATCAAAGTAGTTTTGGTATTTTTTTAAAAGATAGCAATGGCGACGTAAGAAAAATTGGTCCCACCCACGTTGGCGCCAATGCTCCCAATACATATTTTGTTGGAAGCAGTGGTGTGTCGATTGGCGAAGGTTGGGTGGACACGGCAAATAGCAATGCCTTAAAAATATGGGACGGAACAGGTTGGCTGACGGTTTCCTCTGCTGGTGGGAGTTCTTTTGATCCTTATATTGTTGACTTTGGACTTGATATTGGTTCTGTAGACTATGGTTTAGTCACTGATGGTACCATTGCCAGTTCTGAGAGCTGGGGCAATAGCTTGAGTTATTTAACCAACTGACATGGCAAAACAAGTTCAATTACGACGTGGCACAGCCACTGAGCACAACAGCTTTACGGGCGTCGTTGGTGAGGTCACATTTGACACGACTAACGGTACGCTACGCGCACACGATGGCACAACAGTGGGAGGCAATCGTCTTGCAAAAATATCAGAGACGATTGGAACCGCAAGAACAATTACTGCTGGCAGCGGTTTAACTGGTGGTGGCGACTTAAGTGCAGACAGGACAATCGCGCTTAGTGGAACAGTTGTACACACTAATCAAAATCAATCATTTGCAAAAGCGCAAAGAGGTGCAATTGTTACACTTACCGGGACATCAATTACACCAGATTTCAATGCAGGCAATAATTTTAAACTCACGCTCTCTGGCACGACAACATTAATTGTTCCATCGGGCGCTACAGAGGGTCAATCCGGTATTATTGCTATTTCGCAAGATGGAACAGGTGGGCGAACCATTAGCTTTAGTGGGTGGAAATTTCCTGGCGGAGCAGCTCCGACAATGACCAGCACATCAGGAGCAACTGATTTACTAGCTTATTATGTAGAAAGTTCCACTCGCGTTTCAGCTAGACTGATCAGTGATTTTAGGTAACCACTGATTTTAGCCACAGGAAATCCATGTTTATCCTTGCCGACAGAAACCTTTCATTGGATGTGCCATTTTCGCATGATGGTGTGATGTATCCAGCGAATTGGCTAAGACTTTCGAGCCCCGAAGATCGTGCAGCTATCGGAATTTCTGAGCAGCCAGAACCACCCGTTTGGGATCAGCGCTTCTATTGGGGATACGATCAAGATGGCGCTCTCATTCCAATGCAATTAAATGATGAGCTTGTTATTGATGAAGAGGGCAATCCTGATATAGACGAAAATGGAATGCAACGAGTGTCTTATGGATTGAAGACAAGATGGATTAAAGAGCAAAAAGTCATCGCTGGATCTTTGTTGCTTCCAACTGACTGGTACATAGTTCGCAAAACGGAAACAGGCATTGCAATTCCCGAGGACGTGCTTGCCTATCGCCAAGCAGTGCGCACAGCTTCAAATGCGCGAGAAGCAGAAATTCTGGCCACTACCAGCGTTGAAGAATTACGTGAGCTTCTTTTTGGTAGCCAATATATTTACTCCGTTAATCCTTTAACAGGCGAACAATCTGATTCTGTGAATCCTGATGTGGCCACACCTTGGCCTCAGTTTGTTTAAGCGTCGAACAATTCAACACTAGCCGTTTGGGACCGTGAGCGCAGCCAAGCTCATGGCCAAGCGCTGACAATAGTCTTACGCGGCTAGTGACGTTTGACAGCGGCTCTATGCTGCACACATGGAAACGATCACCCAGCAGCAAGTACAGGAGATGATTGATGCCGCCATCAGGCGGCACAATCGCAATGCTGGCATCATCTCGATGGTGGTGGGCTGGGCCGTATTGGGCTTCTATGCTGATGGCTTGTTTCGCATGATCCATCGATGAAGCCAATTGATGAGGTGTGGTATGAGCAGCAAACTGACGGCTTGAGCGACTGCCTGCAAGAGCTCATTAATGATGGTGGAGCAGAAAAGGCGCAGGAAGGGCTATGTGACGCGATAATGACGTGGATTGACTATCACCAGCAAGAGCTGAATAAATGGAAGGAACTGGCAACTCTGCTTCATCTGCCCATCGCCACCGGGACTGGCTCAACAGTCCTGAATTCAAAGAGCTTCAGTACGCCTTCAATGCTCACAGGGAACAGACTGTGAGAGAAGATGCCGAATGGTGGGAAAACTTGTCTTATGAGGACAAGCTCAAGGCATTCCGTTGCATCTGTCGTCGCATTTATCAAGGCGATGTGAAGGACAAAGGAACGTATCGCTTTGTTCTTTACAACACGTTTGGCTTTGATCTAGATGCCTATGCAGATGGGATGGACTGTGGTTATATGACCATCCACAATCTCATTTGGGCTGGACTGGAAGCGGAGCGACAGCGCGTTCAGCGCATTCAGAACATTGCCGACGAGGAGCTAGAGAGTGATAACAAAAGCCCTTTGCCGCAAGAGCAAGCCCCGATGCAATAAGAAAGCTGCCAATTAGTTCTAGGCCCATTGCCTCATTGCCTCTGCAATTATTCTATTTTGGCAAAACTTGCGGGGGTTCGCCGTCAAGCGTCCAAGTGATACGCATTTCACCACCCAATGCTTTTACTGCATCGCTTGCATTATCTGGCGCCTTGTGTTCAATCATTACTGACGGCACAACTGCATTGGGCAGAGGCGTGATCTGGGCTTTGGGGAACAACTCCTGAGCTTTGGCTGCAAGCTTACTGGCAGTGTCAGCTCGATGTTCTTTTTCCCATGTGGCAATAAGCTCTTTGGCTTGCTCATCTACTTTTTCTAAAACAATTTTAGTTTTCCATTCAATCCAGTCTGGACGACAATGAGCCATCATTAGCTTGAACCATGGATTGAAGCTGAGTGATGGCCATTGCCGGGCTGCCCAGAGGCCCAGTTCGTAGCACATTGCATTAAACCAGGCCTGTCTGTTCATCCTTCTTGGTAAACGCTGATGAAGATGGAGCCAGTTTTCAACAGGGGCATAACGAAATCCCGGAGGTGGGCATTGTGCATGCGCACGCAACCATGAGTGGCGTAAAGCTTCTGCACGGGCGCCCAAGCGCCCGGCCACCCATTGGCGCTACCACCGCCGTGAAGCATGATTCCAGCGCGTCCTACGCCGCTCTCCTGTCCTTCTAGATCGATCATGTCAAGGCTGTACCAGCCATAGGCCATGAGTGTGCGATCAAACGCAGGCTTATCGCCATTCAGTTCGTAATCGCGGTAGACAGTGCCCACCTTGTAGAGCCCAGGGGGTGTGTCAGTGTTGCGCAGCTTCCATTCATAGTCGCTGCCTTGACCACGAGCCAATGCAGGCAATTCCCATAGTTGCCGGCCTTCAAAATCGAAGCACTTTGCTGTTTCCACCGCATCGTTAACAACAATGTGGTGGTCGCCTTTTTTGAAGCCAAATTGTTGAGGCTTTTTCTTGGGTCCGATCATGGCAGAAATGACTGTTGTTTCCGGCGCATATTGTTTCATGAGCCGCGACAATTTTGAAGGATACTCGGGATCTGTGGCATACGCCTGCTCTTTAAGCATGCGAGCAGCTTCATAGCGATTGCGAGCCCTGTTGACGCCATGAAATCTGCCGTAATCCTTGTACCAACGACTGACTAGGTATTCAATGCATGCTGCAAGCGTAGGGAAATCAATAAAACCAGCTTTAATGGTCACCCAACGACCGTCATAAAACTCTTTTGTTTCCCTTGTGGAGCCACCTCCCTTCAGGCCAAATGCATTGTTTTGCCCTGAAAAATGCTTTCCAAAACCACTCTCAAGCGCCCACTGAGCAGCTACAAGGTCAGGATATTTTGCTCCTATGCTTTTGGCATAGGAGCTCACTCCCTCCCATGTATTGGGAATGTCTGTCACTTGTTCACACGGAAGATGGTCTTCAGGCCTTCCATCAGAAGCTGAAGCACGTTGTTGCTCTTCCAAGGAGAGCGATCAAGGATTTGATCGGCAGCACCAATGATGATGCCACCAATTACGAACCATTCAACGCCAGTCATAAACCCAAATGCGGTTTATTACAGATTAGCGACGCACTTCCAGGTTGCGCACCCGAGCTTCAAGGGCGCCCAAGTTTTCCGTAAGCGTGTTTAATTTCTCGGTGATGCTTTCAATCTGTGTGGCCACTTTCACTTGTTGATTGCCCACTGCAACCAACATGCCACCTGTGGAAAGCAGCATCCCAGCAGTAATGGTGGCTACAAAGTTCGCCAGCCCTTCTTTCATAGCCTGCATTTGTAGCCGATATTCTTTAATTATAAGCTTGCTTCGCTGGGCTTGTTTCGGCGATAGATTGGGACAAACCAATTGAAGAAGAGCGTCATGTTTGTGGCGTATGAGCCGAATGATTACATTCGCGACCTCATTGAATTACGCTCATCCGATGCAACGCGACGTTTTAGAAAGTCCATCTTCACCGACTATCCATTGAGAGGCCCGCTAGGGCAGCCAGCTTGTGCATTCTGCGGACGCTGGCATGACAAACTCACGCTCGACCACATTGTTCCGAAAAGCAAGGAAGGTCCGCATTTTGCTAGGTGGAACCTGGCTCCAGCCTGCACTCATTGCAACCTCGACAAGAGCAATTTACCGCTGTTTGAATGGTGGCGGCCCAAGGATTGGTGGTCTGAGCAGCGTGAAGAAATCTTGATGACTTGGATTTACGTCAACAGTTTCATCGATGCCCACACTAATTCCGCTGAATACTGGAGCATCCTGGAAAGCCGTCGAGTGGTGCAGCAAGTGCCAGTGCAGCGACCACAAGAAAGGGGGCCTTCGTGGCCCCCTTTTGACTATGCGAAACAATGGGCAGCGGCCTAGCCCACGGGGGAGAACATAATCCGATCTTCGCCGCCAGGAGCCGAGATGGGCACGTCGTAGCGAATGCCGGGCATAGGACAGAAACCATCTTCGCAGTCCATCCCAATGCCATCTGGAGGCAGCCCCAAAGGAGGGAAGGCTTCATTGGCATCAATGGTGCTGATCAGGCGATCCAAGTACCACCGCGCCTTTTCCAAGTCTTCCCGGCCATTTTTCTTTTCGTAACGCCAGAGGTAGGCGATGGCAGTGAGCTTGAGGTGGGCGCAGAAGCCTTCATAGGAGCTGCATGCCTCCAGGGCTTCAATGCATTCCACGGCACCATCTTTGTAATGGTTGGGATTGATGGGATCGTTCATGATGATGGGCTTAGAAGGAATGACCATGTGCCTTGAAGGCCTCAAAAGCTTCAGCAACTATAGGCTCCGCAAGCTCAGCCATACGGTCGGCGTAGGCTCGTATTTCCCATTGCGCATCAGCGGGCTGACGCAAACTCAAGAAATGCAAGAGAGCCTGAAGGCTGCAGGTCCAAACAAACGATGTGTAGTGGCAAACGGGAAGAATGCCACGGGCCTGCTCTTTGCTTACGCCCACTGCCAACAGCGTTGAGTAGGCCTCGTGTACTGCCTGCAACGCTTCAGCATATTTAAGACGCGCCAACTTGGCGCTGCCTGCATCAAGCACGCCATCAGAGGCTTGCTTGTTGCTGGCGCTCTGCTTTCTAAATTCATTTGGAAAATAAAATTCCTCCTGATCAGCAGCGCAATAACGAAAGCTCTTCTCATTCCAGCCCAGTTGATCATTGGCATACGTGCCACCAATCACATGCTTCCACCATTGTCTTGCAACAAACAGCGGAGCCTTTACTTGCCACTTAAAGACAACACCCCGGAAGGGGCTGGTGTGACGATGGGCGACCAAGTAATTGAGCAGTTTTTGCTCTTTGGGTCCAAAGTCTGGACTTTCAAGATCAAAGCTTTGTCGTGCATCGCAAACAATGTCCATTGAACTTCCCATCCAGTCAAGCAACCGGACGCTACTAATACCATCACCGAGGGGATCATGGATGGAGAAATCAGGCATCGGACGAATTGGAAGCGAGATCATGAGCGGCAAGCATGGCATCAGATGTGCGCCATGCAGTAACGAGGAATTGGGCGAAAGACTCAGGCGTCATCTGTTCATTGCTGTTCATAAATTCCGGCAGCAATGCCAGAAGGGAAACGGCGGCGAACAAATCGCGTTTGGTGATGGAGTCAGTCATTGAACGAGGCGGAGGCGGGATACTGCATGGACACTAATGCGGGCAGGATGCCGCAAGCCGGCATCCCATTCCACTTGAGCTTTCTGTACCTTGCGTCCCCGAGAGTCAAGCTCAGACTGAAGGGAGACAATGGTGCCGTGAAAACCTGAATAGATCCACCCGGCGGCCGTAAACGAGAGTAGGACCACTCGTTCTCCGATAGCAAAAACATGGGCAGATGAAGACCGAAGAGATTGTTTGAATCGCTCAGGGGGCAAAACCCTAAGAAACAGTTCGGAGGTTTCGCCAGATTCCACGGCCCTGCAAAATGTCTTTCTGGCATCGAGCAGGGTTACGCTAGATAAAAAGGAAAAAACCATGCAATACAGCTTGCCTGTGATTCTTGATTACGATGGGAGGAAATGTCTTGCCACCATGGGTCCGTTTGAGCGCAGTCTAGAGCGCGACTTTTCTTTGGCCGTAAATAAGAAGGCCATTGAAGAGTGCGACGATCCGGTCAGGCTTAAGGAAGTGGCCACTAACCTCCTGATGGGCTGGAGCAATATGCAAGGGGCAATTGGCAGCCTCGTAAAAGAGAACATGCAATTGCGTCATGCTATGGCTGTCCAAGACAGTGATTTAAGGGCCGCAGAGCAGCTCCTTAACGAAGTGGTGGCAAATGCTGATCACCAATCAGGCTCTGGTCTCTCCAGCAGGCCTCGCCAAGCATCGCGACCCAATTGGAATCTTTGGCCGTGGCAGATGTGAGCAAATACACTTTCCAGCCACACATGGTGGCAAGGTTGTATTTTCTTGCATCGCGTTCATAGCCTGATCCAGTGACGTGGCGGCCACGCATATATGTGCCGCCTTGAATCTCAATGATGCTTTGCGATGAAATGTGGGCAAAATCTGCCCGATAACGCCGGGAGCGTTTGCTTTTTGCGTAGCGCTCTTGGTAGTCCGATTCCCAGCCAGGAACATCAGAGAATTCTCTGACAAGTTCCAGCATTGGCCATTTCACCTGCCAAAGAGCATGAAAATCTTCTTCAAGAGCGCTCAATGATTAGACAGTAGCTAGTTGTACACTAGCTCCTGCATTTTGGTACTTCCCATTGCCATAGGCATTAGCCGATGACGATGAGGAGCGAATCATCACCACTTGCACAATGCCTTCATTGGCATAGATGCGAGCGGGGTAGCCATTGGTGTTGACAATGCACATAGTCAAATGACCAGTCCAACCAGGCTCAATGGGCGTCACATTAACGATCACGCCACAGCGGGCATAGGTGGATTTGCCGTAGCACAAGCCAATCACATCCCTTGGCATTGAAACGCGCTCCAGGCTTACGCCAAGGCCGTAGGAATGCGGAGGGATGCGAAAATAAGCGCCTTCGGGCGCGTAGTTCAAACAGCTCTCGTAGGGGATGGTGTCGTCAAAAGCCTTGGGATCGAGCTCTCCCTTGCGCTTGCTGTAGTCCTTGCTGACAATCAAAAACTGATCAGGTGACAAACGAATGTCATAACCAGCGTGAGATAGCCCAAAAGAAAGAGCAGATACGCCCGACTCCAGTACTTTGCATTTTTCGCCCGTAAAGGGAAAGAACACATCAGCCTCAGCCAGAGCAGTGATGTCGCGGTCATTGAGCAACATTGATTTAAAAAGAAAGAACAAAGGGGCGCAGAGCGCCCCCGGTTGATCAGAACAAATCGTCAGAAGACGACTTAACACTGGTGCCACTAGAACGACCAGTGTTGTCCCACATCGAGGCATAGCCCTTGGCGCCATTCATCTTGCCTTTTACTTGCACTTGGCCAGTAAAACCAGGCTGAGTGTCGCTGGTGCGGCGATCATTGGTCCACAGAGATGCCTGCAGGCTATAGAGGCCACGGTCGTTGGGACCGGCCTCCTTGGCTTCGCGGAACACGTCTGCGGGGATGTCGATGGAGACTTTGTACAAAGGCTGAGTAGCCATGGAAAACAGAAAGAGAACGGAACAACAGTAGCGACTACAGACTTGAAATCAAGCTCCCCTGTCCGTAGAAATTGTGAAAGGCATAGCCCCTGGATACCATTGGAAAAAGTAATCCTGAGTCTTTTGTGCCATCACACCAGCTTGCGCTACCAATTCGCTGGAATCCAAGCTCACGATTTGAGCCTGTTCACCCTCCCCCGTGTCGGGGTCGTAGATGGCTATTGCACAATACGCCTGATTGATTTCGATGTCATACATCTGCTCAATGGCTTGCGCATAGGCACCAAGCTGCATGCGGTAATCACCAAGTTGGTTATCCTTCTTGGCTTTGTAACTGGTCTTCCAATCCAGGAGGGCATAGGAGCCGTCTTTCATGGTTGCCAACATGTCAAATGTGCCTGAATAGCCAATTTGCCTGGCCGGGCAATACCAGGCAATAGCGCTTTCGACAAGCACTGGCTCGCCGATGGTGTCAAGAAAAGACTGAACGGAAAAATAGTAAGGGGCAAATTTTGAGCACTTGTCCAGATGCTCCTCAATATCTTCTCCATTGAACAAATCTTCTAGAACGCCATGCAGCCAATTGCCACGTTCCGTGGCCTCGCGGGTGCGGCGATTGGCCTCCTCGTCTCCTACTTTCTTGCGCCAATTGACGAGAGCCATCACTTTTCCTACAGGCGCCATAGTGGAGCCCACAGTGGTTACAGACGGCAGAACAATCCCCACCGGTACATTGGGGAAGTCGTCACAAATGTAGTGACGCTTCTTGTTGATTTGAATGCGATGAGGTTCGTAGCGGGGAAGGGTCATAAGACGCGCTAGCTGGAGATCGAAGCAGGCCATCAGTTGCTATAACGTCGGCAATAGCTCCCTGATGTGTAATAGTTCAAGGGACAAGCGCCATCCTTAATGACGACATTGGTGGCATGTCGTAGCGGCACACAATAATTTCCATTAGTGATGTAATTAATTGGACACCCTCCCACTTTTTGCACTGGTTGCGCCAATTGCGCGAGGAGAAGAAAACTAATCATTTTTCATTTATATCCCAGAAATATTCGCAGCCCTCATCATCATGTGGCGGTGTAGAAAAATAGTTTTGGAAATGGCTTTCAGGCGCGACGTGCCGCCAACACATTTTCTTGACAGGGCAATCATCGCCGTTGCACATTGCAATGTCAGGCATGAGAACTGTGTTAACAAGAGTACGAAGATAAAGATAATCGCAGAGACCACTATCCAGAATGCACTTGATAGCGTTAGCAATGCGACGATGCGAGCTGAGCGTGTCATCCGGGAAATCCCAATAGGCTTCATTGGCTTTCTCCAGCAAACTCGTTTTCAAATCGTTTGGCGCCATAAAGGAGTGCGATTTTGTTTTCATTGACATAGCTTTCAAAAGCTTCAATGATGTTGCTTTGAAAGAAACCAACTGCGGCTAAATAGTTGGCAAATTCTTCCACTACTTCGTCACAGCATTCAAATGAATTCCTGAAAACAATGGTTGCATGAGCGTTTTCTCCATGGGCATAGCGCCATTCATGCGAAAGAGTTGGGTTGCTATACATGGGTTTTGGGTGTGGAATCAGAATGGATGTCATCAATAAGGTTGTATTCCCAGTCCTCAAGCGGGCGGGTTTCATTTTCCATGAAGGCATCAATGGCCTTCTGCATAACGGCCACCAGCTCATTAAAGCTCATGGGAGGATTTTGCTGACCATCCATATGATCAAAAAAGCGGCAAGAATTGAAGTTGCGCTAGGCGCCAGAAATAAACCAAACGGGTCATGTTGGAAATAGAGCGAAAGGATCAAAATCAAGTGGGGCATCGTTGTCCATGCAAATAACTCCAGCGAAGGCCGCTGCTAATGCAGCGGCCGCAAGGTCTACTTTTTTGAGGCAACAAAAGCCTGAACAGCGCCAATTGCTAAATCGACATGAGCGTTGCATTGTTCACGAATCAAATCGAGCTCTTTCGTCATGGCAGCCTTGGTGATCTTGATGCCTTGTGCTTTTGTCCATGCGCTGACCAAGGTGGTGATCACATTACCAAAGTCACCAGCGCTTTTGACATTGGTGCCAGTGTTGAGGCCAAGCTGCTCAAGGGTTTCCTTTACTGCTAGGCGCCCCTCTCTAACTTCGTCATAGCCAAGAGGATTGGCATTACAGAAGTCGAGGAGGGCTTGCCTTCCATCGAAGGGAGCAGTCCCTTCTGTTTCGGTGGCAGTAGGGCTTGCGCTAGCAGTCGCCTGCTCCTGTTTTGATGCCGCAGTTTGCTTCAGAGCTGTCTGTTGCAATGGGAGTTTGGGTGATCCCCTCTGGTCCTCCTCTTTGGGGATGTCTTCACCGGCGTAGAGGCGCAGTCCAAGGCCAGTGAAGGTGGCAATGCATTTAACTGCAGCACGCTGACAGTTGTCGCTGATGGCACGTCCATCTAATTTCTCGACGGAGTTGTGCTTTCGATCCATGATCGGAAAGACAAGAGCAACTGTACGCCTGATGCCATCAGTGAGATAAGGGCGCAGATAATAAAATCCAGGCCCGCCAAAAACCACTTCACCAATGGTTTTTTCCTCAAAGGCGATGAATAGCGTCGGGAAGTGTTCTTTGAGATAACGGTAAGCGAAGGGCCACGAAAGGTAGGAAAGACCCTTGTAGTCTTTTTCAATGTGAGGACCAATGCTAGATGTGTCATACGCAGCTTTAAAAGCGTCTGCAGAGATGTCCAGGGGGGCAAACACGCCGTTGTAACGGTCGGTCATCGCCTGTTGAGCGGGGTCGTTCATCAAGGGAGGGGTGTAAAGAGAAAAGGAATGTTTCATAGTCGGTGCAGAAGGCCGCTGGCATATTTGTTTTTCGTCTCTTCATTGGAGTCATAAAAGATGACGAGATACTGGCCTGGCTTTTCCGCATTGCCGACAATGATGCTTTCCCCCGGTAAGGGCCAGTCATTGACCATGCGAATGTCGGTGATCACTTCGTGCGCATGCTCGTTGTAACAGTCGTCGTAAATGACGCTTTCACAGTACAAACGCACGTCACAGTCGTTGTTTTCGACGAGAAAATCTGCTAGGTGGTTTTTGAGCTCAGAGGCTTTCATCAGCAAAGACGTTGTCGGGGTTGACGGTCTCCTCAGTGTGGTCCATGCATTCCTCCCATGCATTATCTGCCAGGGTGGCACTGCCTTCCCATACGGGAGTGGAGCGTATGAGACGCTCAAGTGCTTCACTATTTGACAACCTTGCATCATGGGCAATGTCGCCCAAATGACCAAAGGCTGTGTCGGTAAGCAGGATGTGGCGACGCTTTTTGTGTTCGCCGTAAACAGTCGTCAAAGCATCGGAAAGGGCGGCTTGGCACACCCTACACACCACTCTGAAGAGCGACAACCCCACGAATATGAAATCAAAATGAAGAGCGCAGGTGCTTTGTTAAGCCGCTCTTAAGCCTCAAATTCGCCATTGAAACCAGTCGTTTTTCTGCTACAACCATTGCACGCCTCTTCCCTCATGAGCTTTTCCATCCTTGACCACATCGCAAAGTTGGAACCGTCTGGCAAGCCCGGAAAGTTCAATTGTCCCGCGTGTGGCGGTAATGATTTTACCTTTAATAAGAACGATGGCTCGTACAACTGTTGGAACGATCCAAGCCCCAAACATCGCGCAGAAATTCGCAATGCCTTAGCCCCACTTGATCGCTGGGAGCGCCCACCCAGGCCCGCTGCCGTCTATACTTTTTCGTACCAAGGCGCTTCCGGTGCAAAGGTTTTGGAGGTGGTGCGCGATGATAGCAATGGTAAAAAAAGCATTCGCCAGAACTATCCTTCCATTCCCTGGGATGCACCACAACGCAAGCGCATGGTTGATGAGGCCAGGGCGCAAGTGTTGCCTTATAGATATGACGAAGCCATAAAGGCATCGGTAGCAGCAAAGCTTCCTATTTTTGTCGTCGAAGGAGAACTTACTTGCGACAAATTATGGGAGATAGGACTACCATCTGTTACATTTCTTGGCGGTAGTGGACAATATCGCGCCAATGGTGACTACTCATCATTGTTTCGCAGGCAACGCTTAGTCCTCTGTCCCGACAGGGATGAACCGGGCGTAGCCCTGATGCGCGAAGTGGCCGCCGACAATCCCGGCGCACAATGGCTCTATGCAGAGCCTGATTCATTTGAATGGGACAGCCTTCCTCAGACTGGCGGCTACGACCTGTCTGACTGGATTGACGACGGCGCTGACCAGGCCACTATTCTTGCCTCCATCGTCAACAAGGATCGGCACGAGGGTCATGATGGCAAGCCTTCGTTTGAAGAGATCATGACCACGCTTGAGCGCATGATCGGCCTTTATGGAAATGATGATCGCGTGGCCTTTGAAGGGCGGCAATGGCTGGAAAGCCATGGCCTAAAAATGCCTACGTCAGAACTGGATCGTTTGATTGGTGCCGCCAAAGGGCGTCTTGATGGCGCCCAGGAAATGGAAGTGTTGGACGCCAAGGCCATTGCCCAATCAGAAGATGCTCGGAGCTGGACCATTGCCGGCATTTTGCCCGAAAGCAGTGTCATGCTGCTGGCTGCAGCACCAGGCTCAGGTAAAAGCACGTTGCTTTACAACTGGGCATTACATGTTGCCACTGGCCGCTCTTGGAGCAACAGACGATGCAAGAAAGGCAAAGCGGTCATTATTCAATGCGATGAGCCTGTGGTGGATGCAGCAGAGAAGCTGCAGATCATTGGCTACGACACGCCTGACTTGGAGTCTGGTAACATTAGCTTCATCGAACGCTGGCGTTTCAGCAACATCCCGCAGCTCCTGAGCCACATCAAACGGCACCGGCCTCAGTTGGTCATGATCGACAGCCTTACGGCCTGTCTGGCTGGCATGAACGTCGATCTCATCCGCTCCGATGCAGGCAATCACATTTATGAGCTTCGGGACATTGCTAATCAATACAACTGCAGTATTGTCATCCTCCACCACCTCAACAAGAGCGGAGGCATCCGCGATAGCTCTAGTTTTGAAGCCAACGTATCGGAAGTGGTGAAGCTCTATCGCCCAGAGAACAACCCCGATAGCGCTCAGTTCATTTTTGAATGGACAAAGAGCCGCTCAGGCTTAGCTGGGAAGCACTTCCTAGTGCGCAATCCAAGCAGTTATGGCTGGACATACAAAGGGCCAGTTAATGACACCAACAATGATTTGGACAAGCTTGTCAACACCATCAACAATCATCCAGACGAGAGATTTGATCGTATGCAGGCCGCTGCAGCCATTGGTAGTTGGGACAGCACGGCCGTTGGCCGCGTCTTGGAAGTAGGCCGGCGCCAGGGGCTGATAGCCAGTTCATTCTTAGTGGGCGAAAACGATGAGCGCACAAGGCTTTATCATTCGTTTGACTATGTGGAGCCGGATATATCCATTCAGGAAAAACTAATCGAAGCGGAAACGCTCGACGACGACGACTTGTTCTGAACAAAGGCCCGTCTGGCTTCCACGGCGGGCTTTTTAATGCTAATTACTACTCGCGTTTGGGGTGGTATCACTCCAGATTAGGGTGATGTTATCGACGTTTTTAATAACTGCCGTTTATCAAGAATGCAGCTAACATAAAAAATACTATGCAAGGGCTTGTCCCCGATAATTGCAATGGTTTTTGAGCATCATCCGGGCCTTGCGGCCCTCCACGCAGTTATTGGCGCAGTGAACGAGCCTTCCATTGAGGAAGAGTTGGAAATTAAGACAGAATTGGAAGAGATCGCAAGAGAACTGCAGGAGGAGGGGCGCATTGAGCGCCCCAGGCACAAAGGCTTTCGCTAGGGGACAATGCGAAAAGCGTCCATTGTCGCAAGAGATTTGGCGGCATGGGCTAAACTGGTCACGGAAAGTCCCGAGCGCATCCTGTTCCAGCATCGTTCAGGGTTAACCACCTTTTAGGCATGGCCTCCAGAGCCAGCGAAGCCCCCTAAAGGGGCGGAGCGGATCCGGCACAAGCCACAATCCCCTAGAAAAACAAACTGTTCAGGCTTGAGGAGATGATTAACATTGCGGAGGAAAAAATCTCCATAATGACTCTCCCTCCCAAGCCTGTTGAGCAGCTTCCTTCGCTAGAACACAACGGCATAGAAATTGTGTGTCGCATCCACCATGGTTTCTCCTCTCCGGCGCGAGGGCCGCAACCAGCGGCCCGATATTTGTACGGAGTTGTAAGCCCACAGGGCGAACGGCACTGGCGTAACAATTTGCACGATATTGAGGCTCTCATCGACAGTGGCTTCAAAAGGGCAGCGGCTAGTGGTGTATCCTGAAGGCAACGTCAAGGCATCTTATGTTGCTTGATCCTCTTTCCGACAGCGAGTGGAACGAACTGTGTGCCCTCAAAAGGGCCATCGGCGATGGCCCTTCTTTCGTGGCTGCACACAAGATGGAAAGATTCACTGAATTGTTCGTAAGAACTCTGAAGGGAAAAGGAGATACAATGCGGCCAGCATTGCTTCCTCCACATGCCCAGGCCGGAGATTGAATTTAAATCTGAACAAGAAGAGCTGAAATATGGCGTAAAGGTGCTGCTTGAGGCGGGCCTTGCGCCTCAGGACATCGAACGCATTCGCGAGAAATGCAAGCCTGGACAAAATATGAGCAAGGAGCTCATTGGTCTGCGGCGTTTTATGGTGCAAGAGCTATTGGCTGCTCAAATGAGCAATCGTCAGATTGCGAATGTGCTACAGATTGGGAAGGACACGGTCAATCAAGACCGCAACCATAATCGAGAGCTTTACACGGAAAAGCTTCTGGCATCAGCAGACGTGCATCGAGCACGTCTGCTGAAAGAGCAGATGGATTTAAAAGAGAAAGCGTTAGAAGCCTTTGAAGTGAGCAAGCGCAAGAAAACTACCACTATTAGCAATGGTGGAGACGACCGCGAAGGGGCCATCATCAAGGTGGAAGAAAGCGCAGGCGACTCAGGTTTCTTAAACGTGGCCAAAAATTCTCTGGTGGAACAGGCTAAGTTGCTGGGCTTGCATGAGCTGAAACGTGAAGAAAATCAAGACAAGAGCTATAGGCAATTTCTTCAAGACCTCTCTAAAACAATTGATAAAGAAAAGGAGCACAGGAGCGCAGTCGAACTGCGCGAGAATGCCCTACCAGTAAAGGCTTCTGAAATCAGCTTTGACATCGCAGAAGAGCCTGAACTAGGCCCTGGCGGTAAGCCTTTACCAAATCTTCAGGAAGAAGACTATTGACGAACTTGGCTATGGTCGGCAGGATAATTCTGTTGCTTTTGACCATTGGCATTTTCTTTTTCCAGCGTCGAAGACTTCTTGAGGAAAACTAAAGAGGCTAAGGCTAAACAACGACCTGCCATTGAAGAGCACGTCCGCGATTACCTTGATGACCCCTACATGGTTGGTGTGAGCCCTGACCTTGCTGACACCATTACTGACCTTGTCGAAACGCACGGTGATGAGGCCCTGCGCCAGATTGCCTTGTTTTGTTTGGGCAAATGGTTTGAAGTGCATACTGGCGTTGTTCAACAATATGTCGAAAACGAAGATGTCCCCAAGGCATTGGCTTCCATCATGGACGCCACTCGCATCA
>Ga0194118_10003386_pt1 | contig 18642 bp, 16 predicted proteins | sample TA2MahsurfametaG_2_FD_148662 | JGI IMG/M metagenome (GOLD analysis project Ga0194118, IMG submission 148662) | Freshwater microbial communities from Lake Tanganyika, Tanzania - TA2015013 Mahale N5 surface | ecosystem: Environmental > Aquatic > Freshwater > Lake | place: Tanzania: Lake...
CTGCGCCATGCCGGTAAATTAAATGATATTGACAGCGAGTGGTGAACTCGCATCTTAGACCGACAGTCCATATCTTGACTCAGAGTGCTATCACCTGAGGGTGAAGCAGCGAGTGAATGAGCGAGTGTCGTTCAGTTATGCCAACACCAGCTACGTTTTATGTCCAGCTTGACAAGTCATTTCTTCAAAATGACTAAAAGAGTTGAATACCGGCGGTAGGTTTCGATCCTACGACCTTCCGCTTATAAGGCGATAATCATTCGTAGTTCGGACCGTTTCCTTTCGGAAATAGTAAAAAAGGTAACAAACGATGTTTTTAGACGCTCTGCCGCTGAGCTACACCGGTAACACTGTGGAATTCTACTACCCACAAATCAACTTAATTTTAATAATGATAATCATCTCAACGCGGACCTATTCAGTCAATAATGTTGTGACGAAAATTGATTTGTGAAGAACACAGAATTCACGAATCATTACTCCTTCTACTCGAAGGAGGAGAAGTGGACCACCCATTCTCATAGTATACAAAGAAAATATCTTTAAGTTCTTTTCGCGAAAAAGAACGAACGAGTCGGACGCGTTTTTCCTAAATGTTCGATTCGATTTCATTATTCGATCAATTCTTCGATTTCTTTGACTCCGTGGCAAATCCGGAATCGATGATACCAGCGTTTCGATACAAGAGGTAATACCTCGATATGAACCAGTTTGAAACTTGTGTCTAAAAGACCGATTGCCATTTTTTCCTCATCACCTTTCAATGTAAGAGTAAACACTGATTTCAATATGAAATGAAGTAGAAGCATTACATGAACGCTAGATACATAATAACGATACACCTTGCCTCTGTTGATTTTATTGAATGCATCAATAATGAAATACACAAGTTGATTGAACTGTGGTGCATCATTGATATCAATCTTCCCGTCCGATAAAATTTTGTTGAACCCAGACTCGAGTATGAAATTCAACTTGTCTCGTATTCCGTCTTCACAAACATACTTCTTAAGAGCCTCTAATTGTGAACGGTTCAGTTGGTCTTTGAATTCATCAAATACACGTTCGATCTGATTTATTGCTAAACTTGGTTCTCGAAGAATATTGTTCAGTTTTGTTCGTAAAAATGGAATAATGAATATCAGGTTGAATGTGATATCTTTGGCAAAGTGAAAAAGAGACAATTTAATTTTTTTGATCTCATCATCATCGTCATCATAATCGATTGCAGTGTCTTTGTCTTCATCTTCAATAATAATCTTCGTATTGGTTGTTGTTTTTGTACGGTGCGATGGTTTTGATGTTGATGATATGGGGGATGTTGCGGCAGGGATGATAAGTTTATCATTCGATGGTACGGGAATAGATAGATCTGTTTTTTTTGTACTGATGGATGGTGTTTTTTGTGCAGTATGTTTCTCGTTCATGATTTCTCTCATGGTCGAGTGGTTGATTGCTTTAATGAAATTGATTGCGGTCTGTGCGGGTGCGGGTGCGGGTGCGGGTGTTATTATGGGTGCAATCGATGTTCTGGAAGAAACTTGTGCTGGTGTTTGTGGTCGTATGACGAGTTGAGATAGCTGTGGTAACGGTGGTAACGGTGGTACGGACACAGGCACGGACACAGGCACGGACACAGGCACGGACACAGGCACAGGCACCGGTATCGATGTAATATCCGGTATATCAAATACGTCACCACTTATCGGTTGAGATATTACTGTGTTTGGTTGGTTTTGTGTTACAATCTCAGCAGTTATATACGAATGATTCATTTTCCTATATATCTCATAGTTTATTTTAGTTACTGGAAGAGTGATAAATTTTCTGTGGCGTCTCCTGCATTTGCTACAACAGGTTCTGTGATTGTAAATACACGTTTTTTGTTTTTTACATTTCCAATTTTGAATGTGCGCACATATTCTTCTAATGTAATTCGGTCTTCTTCATCCCGTCGTATCGATTCCTGAACGGCCGGAGTAATAAAATCACGCGGTATAGCGGTATTTTCAATAAAGAGTATTCCCCCTGTTTTACTTCGATCAGTCCAAATCGTGAAGGAACATCTTGTGAAACCGCGAATGGATGGACAAAGAAATAGCTTTGATCTTCATCATCTCCATACAATACCATCATATTCTTACCATTTTCACTAAGAAGCGATTGAGTAATGAATACGATTGGTATTTTGAAGTACAGTGCTAGAATCCATATGTCAATATTAGTTAAAAAATAATTCTCACTTTGAATAATTTGCGTTAATGTCGCTCTGTCTTGATTGATCAAATCTGCGTATTTCTTCATTCCATATCCGTTCAAGATCATCGTAAGCTTCTTTGCAAGGCCTGCTTCAGAGAACTTTTCATATTCACCGATGAGTATACTCTTCACCTTTAGAACTGTCATATCCGCAAGTTGGTCTACGTGTTGATGCCGGCAGTTTTCACACATAAAGTAGTTACATTGACGACATGCGAATTCAGTATGATCATACCCAATCGAACTACGACATTTTTGACACATTTCAGATTCTACCGCGGCGGCGGCTGCTGCTCCCGTATTCGGGTTCGTCGATTGAAAAGAAAACGGGTTTGCCTTTTGACGAATACAACTATGACCATTCGGGCATTTTGACGCATTTTGTGCGACAATACGAAGTATCGTTAGTATGACATCAAATGTGCATTCGGTACTCTCATTCGAAAATAGTATTTCAAACGCACTTGCATTCGGAAAGAATACTTGCCGCATTTTCTCTGTCACCTTGCGTTTGGACACTTCACGACAGAAATCTAATACATGATTGATTTCGTTGATTTGAAGTGCCACTTCGGGTAGAGGGGCTGAACCAGCAGCAGCCATTTCAGGAAATTCGGAACTAGGGGCAACCGGAGCGGCAGAGGCGGCAGAGGCGGCAGAAGAACGCGGCCCGCTACTCGATTCATTTTCTATTTCCAAATATCGGTCTACATATTCTTTGCGATACACTGGATCGTAGGATTGAATACCACGGTTGCCAGCATTACTCGGGGCTACTGTATAAAAATTCGTCTGGAATACATACGGATTCGTATCTGCGGGTTCCATATTTTCAAAGTACTCTTGGGTAATAAACGTTTCAAGCAATATGATTTCGTCATCACGAAGCTCGTATTTACGGTCTTGAAATGACATATATTTCGTAGGTTCAAACATGAAGAGTTTTACGCGTTCATACCGTATCATTTCATCCGCCAGTTTTCCGAAATACGCGATTTCATTGTCAATATCCGGATACATCAAATTTCGCTGAGGAAGAAGAAGCTTGCATAATCCGCCTGATTCTTTCAAACAGTAGCTTTTCTTTCCACAGGTTTCATCGTCGCTTGTGATACAACCGGATATCTCACCTACCAACTTCAAGGTTTCTTTGCTGTAGCGAATAAACGCAACATATTTTGTAAGGATTCGCTTCATATGAGCGATGATCTGCGATAATTTGTTCGTATATATCGTGAATGGGGATGAAATCAGCTTTTCGATATCATCTTTGACTGCTTTATTTTCTGACCGATTCAATACATTTCGCGCAGTGTTTCGGAATACATTATAGAAGTTAGTTTCCAACCGAATATGGCGAACATATCTCTCGCGCGTTTTATCAACAGTGCCTTCTGGGCTTGACGCGACTTCTTTGTCTGCCATCAGATGATTACTTTCCGTCACCGTTGGTAATCCGTCGTCTTGATTCAATTGTGGGTCTTTATCAATATTCACTTGAATAAACTGGTTCGTTTCTGTAATGATACCAACCACTAATCCATCTTCTACCACTTTCACAGTAGGGCGACAGTAAACATCCTTTTTGGTTGTTTTCTTTACATGGCGCGCGACCATTTCAAGAAAATCGACCGTCTCGCGATAACTCGACGTCCAAAGCGTTTCATCATCCATCATTACGATTGGCGGTGCTTCCATTGTTGGAGATGTCGAGAGAATCGCCGAAACAGCGGTTGGTATCACGCCACCCCATCTTTTACGTACAATTGTCTTTTTAACGAGACTTGTTGGATCCAGTCTTGTACTATTGATGATTTGAGTTATTTTTAGTCCGATCACTTTACTATTAAAGTTCAGGACTTGTGAAGTAATTTCAAAACCCGCGTCTTTCAATATTTTCGCGATGACCGATGCAGGTTGGTTCATTTTGTACCGGTATTCGCGTGGCTGACTCGCATGAAGTCGACAATATGAGAAATAAAGATCGCGGACGTTTTCGATAATATGCTTGATTTTGGGCATAAGCGTTTTACTCTTGATTGCGAAACGGCCGAGTACACTGAACTTTCCATTTGATTTACTTTCGAATAGGTAGATTGGTTCATAATAGTTATCGCGTTTCATGATGATAATTGTTTTGCGATTGGAGTCAAACACTTCACCCGAATATGAGTTTGTTGGGCAAATCACCTGCACGTTATTTGTAATATCATCTTCTGGAAGATGAATTAGAATAATATTATTTCCGTTTTTGAATAACTTCTCATTGGGTCTCGAGACGATATCCCAGAGATACGTATGGTCAATAAGAGACGTGTCATCGTCTAGGTAGGCGATGAAATTTTCATATGCATTACAGATCCTCGCGAAGGATTCAGGAGGGAGAGTTCGAGAGATATTCGATGCACTGTACTTATCAACATCCATGAGTTCTTTATTGGCGTTGTAAAATAAATCAGCGAGTGTACCGTTCTGCAAGGTTACAAACATGTCGATATCGAGAGATTGGATGATGATATTTCTCATCTCTCGGATCGTTGGAACAGCATTCGCTGGTAAGGTGTGAGGTACGTTTGTGATTGGAAAAGCTGGGAGGGTCGAGGGGGCTGGTCTAGGTGTAAATGCTGCAGTACCAGATACTCTTGGTGTCATTGCAACTGGCGTTTCATCATCTGAGAGATAGCCTTCGGCGGCTTGGCCGCCTCCTCCAGCACGTGCAACGGCAGTTGGAGTAGGTGCCGCGGCAACCGGTGTAGTTGCGGCCGAGAACGATTTCTTCAATTGTGTAGAATGTTTCTGTATACTTTCAGCAATTGATCTCGAAATACGCTCTTTCAAGGATACTCCCGGTTGTGCAACAAGCGACTCCGCCACGATGGATTCAGAAATCGAGTCTTGAATCTTGCCTTTCAGTGCAGCTTTCGGGATTGGAACTTCGTCTTCTTCAGACGGCAAAATCGTCGTAGTAGTTAAACCTATACTTTCTTTGAAGTAGTATGCAATTGCAGAAACGAACGATTGCCTGTCATTCGTTTCAACACCTCTGCGTAAGAGACATGGTGTATCCTTTTTGATTGCTGTATTTTTGATACTCACTTGACAGTTACGACTATCCGTGAATAAGAATTTCTGAACTTGAACCGGCAGATACCCCCAACGATTATTTTCAAGCGGAAATTTGTCAGCACTTAAAATACGGTTCAGCACTTAAAATACGGTCATCTTTCATTTCATTAATTTTGGCGGGCTCGGAATAAAATGATACTGCTGCCGATACTGGGGCTTTTGGTGTTTCAGCTGCTACGGCTGATTCGCCTATTGAAGGAAATGGTGAGTCACCCTGTTTCGCCAGAGATGATGTTTCGGTTCGAACCGACTCAAACTGTTTTGTTTCGCATTCTTGGCGGCGTGCAGTCTGTGCTGGTTTATCCCATTGTGCAAAACAACATGGTACACATAATCCCTTGGGGTGCGCGTCTTTCTTCAAAAATCCCGGATAATGTTGTTTATAATTCCCTTTGTCGTCAATATGATATTTATCATCCGTAAACTCGAAAATGTTCGCTCCGGGGGGTACTTTTTTTGCTTTTTGGGGGATCACTGTACCATATTTTCCGGACTTTACTTCTTCTTCGGTTAAACTTGTATTATGTTTCAAACTCCAATACCGCGGACAAATATAATGGTACTGTTTGCTTTGATCAGAACCATATGTAATGCTATGTGAATACGAATCAGGATGCTCACGATCAATACGGGCTTTTTCTTCACTTGTCAGAATCACCGGTTGACGACGTACATTCCACGGACAGCTCCTGGAATATGCATTGAATTTACCAACATCTTCGTTCAAATGAATCACTGGATCTCGTTCTTGGATTCGCTTTGAGAATGGATTCGGATTGGCTAGCTCCATACCAGTTATGTCAGATAAATCTTCGTCTTCACCGAAACCTCTTGCGGCTGCAGCCATTCCAGCAGATGACCGTTTGGATGGGACAGCTGCTGCGCCACCACCACCGCCACCACCACCGCCGCCTTGTTCGCTATTTGGTGCACTATCACCTCCCGCATCGTCATCCTCATCATCGTCCCCTTGTAATAGATCAAATAAGTCGATCTCTTCTTCTTTTGGAGCTGCTGCTTCAAAACCAAACACAAGTGGTGCTGCAGCCGCTGCTGGTGCTGGTTTTTTGATGACTGGAACGATTTCTTCCATCACTTCGATCGATTCTTCGCGGTCGGATTCTCTAACAACGGTCTTTATTACTGGTTCTTCTTCTTCTTGAGCTTCTTGTGGTTCTGTCGTCTTCGTCGTCGTCGTCGTCGTGACGGGTTTCGACGGCACAAATGATGCAGAGTTCGCACAAAGTTCCGCAATTTTATCATACGGTATTTCGGTGGTTCCTGGGTTCTGATAAATACGAAGAATCGAGTCCAGATAAATATGAAGTGCAGGTAAAAATAAAATATTATTGATGTTCGATATTTCAATTGAAATAATGTTATTGAATGCGCCTTTCGTGATTCGTGTAATGAACCCGGGGTTATTCTTGATACGAATACTTCCACCTCGAAACCGAGAGAATTGTTGTGTTTGTAAGGATGACAATATACCGGATAATTTCACACGTGCATCTTGCTCCGACATCATATAATTATCACGCAGCCCTTCAATGATGTCGCGATCACTCTGTCGTTTATTCATCATCTCAATAATAAACGCATCTTGACTCGACATGTCGTTATAGTTGCTCACTCTCTTATAACGCAATACAATCCCTTTTTTCAAACTGCCTTCAATCTCATTGAATGCGCTTGATATGCATTTGATCATTTGTTTTATTTCAATGTTTCGGGTAATTGCAATCTGACAGAAATATTCGAGATTGATTAACTCGATCAGTGGATGATACAGCTTTGTAAAAAGTGTCATTTGAAACCCGCTTTGTTCGACATGTTCTTTAATGACACGTAAAATCGGATTTACGGTTGCTTTGATGATATTCTCGATTTCATCACTCGTGAATGAATACTTCACAAACAGCTTGACATAGATAGATCCATCCGGATAGAACTCACACAAAACCGGTATGTGTGTATGCGTTGCTTTGTGATTCGGTATTTCGGAATTCGAGTATGTATAGTTAATATACATTGCCACACTCTTTTTTCGAGCGGTTGTCTTGATCAAACGAAAAATGTCGCTCTTTGGTAAGTAAGGTATTTTACGGCCACTGCGACTTACACCAGAAATATAGAGTTTATAAATGTTGTCGCGCTTCTTGCCAGGATTGTATTTGATATATGGAATGTACTCGGAACAATGAATCATCTTAAAGACCGCGTCGAGAGATTGGTTGTAAGGCGTCTCTGGATGAATCATAAATTCGACGCCGCGAATACCATCGTCGATATAGTTCTGATCAGATGTGCGTCTCTCGTAGATGTCATAAAGCAACTTGATATTCGCAGTCTGGCGCATAAATCTCTCGTTCAGGATCTTTTTATCCGCATCAAACAGCTTCAATTTGTGCAAAAGAAGTGTGTTGTGTGAATGAATTGTGGCGAGGTCCACTTCCCCAGATGCTTCTGCGGATCCTATTTCGACTTCAGATCGACGGGTGTCATCTCGATATGCCGAGAGATATGGAAAATATACTTGCACCATATATGATTCATAGATCGGTTTCATTGCGGGAGACGTTGCTGCGGCGGCTGCGGCGGTGGCGGTGGAATCAACCGACACCGGAGGAAGCTCTGTCTCTTTCGCATAGATCAATACATCTTCTGCTGAAACCAAATATATCGTATTATGAAGAAACACGCCGTAGTCGATCAAAACCATCTTGTTAGTAGTATTTACAATCTCGCTGGCATGTATTTCTAAAAAAGGGTCTGCGCTCATTGCATCAAATGGGTTGATTGCATATGGATATTCATATGTCCCTGCGATGTTCAACTCTTGCCCCATTCCAACATTAATAATACGAGGTTTCTCTTCTAATTTCAAATTTGCGAGGTTTGTATACGTGTAGTTTCCATTTAAGCCTCCAGTTGGTGGACCGAGTTTTGCATATTCTGAGTCTGAGTCTGGTTCAGCACCGGGTCCTGCGGCGGCGGCGGTGGGTTGATTGTCAATATTCAATAAATAGTTTTGAACACGGACCGGCGTCATTTCAAGCTTGCCATTTGATGTGATGTGATCATGCGCAATTTGGGTCGTTAGAGTTTTGACTTGCTTACAGAAGAAATACAACTCTGCATACGAGAGACCAACCTTGTCTCGCGTGAGGTAAAGAAATTTCTTCTTTATTGTCTCGATGGAGTCGTCTGGGTAAATTCTCTCGGGAAGAAAGACAACCTTGATCTCATTATGTCGAATCATGTAAAGTTCATAATCACTAAATATTGTTTTGAAAAATGGATTCTCTCGCTCTTGTACAAAGATATCATTGATGTCTACCACTTGACCTTCATCGGTTGTAAATTCCACGTTTCCATAAAATACATATAACACATTGTACTCGGGAGATAAAGCACTTGCCCCTCCAGACACGACTTGTGCTTCCGGCGGTGGCGACGGCATGGCTGCATCGTCCGGCGAGCGTAAATGACATATTTTATAGATGGGAATTTCTGACGGTGGTTTATCCATATTCCGTATGATACTACTATATGATAAGAAGATATATGATGTGTTATTGCGTAATAAATATATAATAAAGTCATTTCATTCTATATTTTATCTGATTTCGATGTCGATATCGAATATACATCGTTGCGAGTTCAAAATGATCGTGGCTCTTTGCCGCGGTGGCGGGATTGGATATAAAGGAAAACTTCCATGGCCTAAAATCGAAAGGGATCTCCGGTTCTTTGCTGAAATGACGAGGTCTACGTTGTTTCCATACAATAGTGCGGTTGTCATGGGGAGAAAAACATGGGATAGTATTCCCGTGAATGTACAGCCACTTCCGTTTCGTGACAATTATGTTGTTTCCGCATTACATGATACCGAAACCACTCCGCAGCCAAACGGCGTCACTTTTATCAAAAATCTCTCGGAGATCTATAATTACGCCATGAATTATGACCATGTTTGGTTTATTGGCGGGGCATCCATCTATGAACAAGTTCTCGCTTCTCCGGCCATGTATCCAGTAAATGATATATTCGTGACATTTGTAGATGAAACGTATGAACATGATGCCGCGTTCCCGCTGATGTATCAATATGATTCGATTGAACAATGGCAGTTTCTTCGAAATAAACATATACATCGCGCGATTTGGTGCTGGACAGGAGACGATTCAATACCGGAATATGTTTCATTTTTTGCAGAAGGAGAACAGAGTAATCATATTTATCGAATTACACATGTTGATCGAAGTATTGTTACAAATATTACCCGACCGGCGGATCTGAAAGCGATACAAGAACGACGAGCACCCAACACGATATTCTTGCGGTTATCAAAGTTGATGGAGGTTTAGGGCGCGTCCGGCCGCGTACCACCGGGCGCTAACGCGCCATGTAACCAAATAGGTTTGACAAGCAACTAATATTATCTACATCACACCTCTCACCTCTGACCCTGAATGGCGCGTCAGCGCCCGGTGGTGTGCGGCCGGACGCACGCGTTAGTTATCAAAATGCGGATTATCATTGATCGTCATTCCGCAATACTCTTTTGGTTTGAGTTTATAGTCTTCGGGTGTGTAGAGTTTGATTTTCTGCGCTTCGTCGATAAGGAAACGGAAATTGTCCCAAAACTCGTCTTTGTGGCCGACACTCTCTGTCATGATATGACTCAATTCATGCAGTGCAACAAATGTAAGCGTATTTTCGTCGATGAGTTTATTTCCCTTTTTCTTGGTATTTACACAGAACGCAAGCTTTTCCCCCTTGTTTTCACTATATGCTGTGTATTCGCTCGTTGGTAGTGTTTCACTTACCTTTTCAGGACGGAAATTTTTGACTAAACGTTTCACGTTCTCGCGCTCCGGGAAAGTCGCGCCCATATGTTTCACTACCTTTTTCATTACTATATGCTGTGTATTCGCTTGTTGGTAGTGTTTCACTTACTTTTTCAGGACGGAAATTTTTGACTAAACGTTTCACGTTCTCGCGATCCGGGAAAGTCGCGCCCATATGTTTCACTACCTTTTTCATTTTCTGGGTAACTGTAGCGAGGAGATCGGCGGCGAGTTCTAGTTTTGCGCGTTCACGGACGCAATACTTGTTTCCATCCACTTTTGAGACAATACATTTTAATTGAAACGCATCGGATTCTTGGTAAATCTTTAGGCAAACTACAATAATGAAAATAATAATAATATATCCAAAAACACTTGTTTTGAACATTTTTATTTTGTTGGGTATTTATATAAAGCGAGAAATTAGTTAGGATGACAACACGATCTGCAATTCAAGAAATAATAAGCAGTTTGCCAGAAAATGATGAACGAAAAACTGGATTTCAAACGCGTTTAGACAACATTTCTGATGAAGATCAAGATTCTTTAACTACATTATTTAATGAGGTTAATCCGGTTAATCTGGGTAATGGTGGTGATGGTGTGGAAGGTGGTCGACGACGCAAATACTCTCGCCGCGGCCGTCGTTCTTCCAAGAAGCGCGGTACTCAGCGCAAGCAGAAGCGTCGCCAGCGCCGCGCATCTCGTCGCGCATATTAAGCAGTAATGAACTACTGATCTATCTTTATTATGATACAAATCTCACATGCGATTCATCATGAATCCACGATTTGTATCATACATTCGGAAACACCCACTTATCCACTGTTGTTCTCACGCAGAATGCTCGGTGCGATATAATCCCGATCAAAAACAGCACGACGAGAGATTTCCAGAACACAAAGCCGAAAAAGTACGAAATCAGAAATGCAGCTATGACCGTCGCTGCAACGTCAACGACCGCGATATCAAAGATTCTGTATGAGTGCGCACCTTCTTTTGGGCGACCAAATATATCTTTGTAACGACATAAACCGAGAGATTTTGTCATAGTTGTTATTATTATACTATATTATAAATCACATCTCCATTTTGCGTCAGGTTTACTTATAAATTCCGGCGTGTTGTTATAATCGATCGTGAGTTCTTCCCCTGCATTAATGTCTCGCGCTGCAACGACCCACCATTCTCCGGTATTTTGATCTACCGTCGCGAGAAATGTGTTCGGTAGTATGGCATACGCCGCTTCTGCAGGGTTCTTAAATTTTCCTGGGCAATGATTGATCTTACTACCAATTTTGGTAACTGTTTTATTTGACCCTATGGCCACAAACAATCGCTCGTTCTTGACGCGCTTTCGCTTTGAAAATAAACCGAGTCCTTGTATTTTACTCTTTCCAATTGCAAAGTCTTTACTGTTGAACAATCCATGCTGATAATTTATAACAGATGGAACAATCATGTTTTCCATAATGAGTATGGTTAGCGTGATGATGATAAACATCAAAAATAATGCATAAATAAGATTCATCTTCGTTTGTTTATATTATACAACGATAATTAGAATATGGTTGTATAATTGTATTGGAGGGGATAACGTTATTTAATCCTGACGAGATCCTAACTCAAGAGGAGTGCGCATCAGATCGGGGGCGAAGGTGCTCTGGTTCCAGGGGCCAACGTTCAACTGAGGGTTGGGAGGCTCAGAACGCAACTGGAGGTTGGCATTCTTCATCGTATTACCGATGGTGTCGATTCCAGTAAGGAAGGTGGCAGAAAGAAGATTCTGTCCCTGAAGATCACCGCTTCCAGAGGGATTCAAACTTCCCCACTGGTTGTTGCTGTCACGCGGAAGAAGATCTGCGGGATTGGCGACAGGAAGATTCGAACTGGAAGAAGGAGGAGGAGCGACAACAGATGCATCTGCGGAGACAGGAGCGGGTTGCTGACTGACTTGAACAGTTGCACGTTGACGGTTTCTCACGTCGCTTTGAAGAGGCTCATAGGGGGCGACGAACTTTTGGTCAGAATAGCTACAAACAGCGTATACAAGAACAATCGCACCTAAAATCACAAGAATGTGATTGGTACGAAGTGTTTTCTCTAAATCAGACAAAAAACTCATTCTTATAATTTAATTGTATATAAAATAAATGATAAAATAATGCAAGTCGATACTACTTCTCGTAATGGCCGTCATCGTCGTCACTATCTGAAAGATCCGAATTGTCTAATAAATATGCAGCCTTGATTTCTTTTGCTTCTAAATATGTACGTATTGCGACCTTTTTTGCCTCTTGTGCCTTCTTTTTCGCAACCTTGTACATTTCATAAAGTACGTCCTTGTGTTTTTTTAATTTGATGGATGCAACCAGTGTTGACTCCTTCTCAACGCTTTCATTTTTGGGTTCCGCGAATGTTGGTTCATTTGTATCAATACTATCTGGTATATGATCAAAATCAATTTCGACTTCTGTAACTCCAAAGTGTTTTATTTCTTGACGAGGTGGTTCTTCTGAAATTACGCTAGCTTCTGTATACGTTGAGCCTAAATACTTGGAGTTCGATGCTTCTGGATCGATATCGGATACATTATCAAATGGGGCTGCGTCGAGCGCTTTCTCTTCATTTTCCTCGATTGGCTCTTCTATTTTTTGCTTAACTTGGTCGACGTTTGGCGCTGCCGCAGCCGCCGTCGTCGACGGCTCAGATATAATACATGTTTCAAACAATGGAATATCAGGTATCACGAGTACTTGCCTCAGTAATAGTTCCATTTGAAAGTTGCGAGATGTGAATTTGATTCCTTGAAACTCGATAATTGAAATTACTGTATGTTCGTCCTTAATGTATTCAACCGGCACTGCCTTTTTATGTTCGTCAAATACTTTACATGAAAAAGGTTGTATATGCGTGAAATTACGGTTTGGTTCTAAATTTACACGAACCAAAAAATTACCAGTCTTGTATGCGCGTATGGGTGATGTGAATGAGTTCTCAATATCGGTTCGATCGAGTTCTTGTGTAAACCATAAATGCCGTTTTTCGTAAAGCAGGTCTACTGATCTTTTCTCTAAATTCGCGATCCATTCTACAAATTCAGCATCGGTGTCTGATGTAGTAAGCAATAAATCGATAAATGCCTTTTTGCCTGAGATGACGATACCTTGCTTCGATCTCGTTTTTGTCGTCTGGATATAGAGTGGCTGCTTGCTGTTGAAATATGAATACCGTGTCATATAGGAGCCACCTGCAATACTATTCGGGTGAGTTAAAAGTAACTGGTCAAATTGAAATGTATCGTTTGGGTGATACACATCCATCGTGCGTAATACGAATGAAATGAATTAGTATGACGCTATAAAAAGAATACGTGTAGAATACGAATCTAGAAGATGGTGTAGGGTGAGATTAAGGAAGAAGTGATTTACTGGAATGTGAAGTATGACATACGCCTAAATCCGAACATCCTTCGGTAGCAATAAAATCCCCCAAATGATTTAGGAGAAGTGGTGCGGTTTGTTCAGCGGCATTTGTACATAATGCTTGAACACTTTGGGGTAGAACTTCACATACTTTTTCTAAGTCCTCGGTAACGATCGCAAGGACTTTAGGATTATGAAGTATTGTTTGGTTCATTTCATTTGTAAGATACATACACGCGTCGCATTCCAAACCACTTTCCTTTTCGTCCATTTTTAGGCGGAGGACGGTTGAATTCTCGACTGTGGCGTCATGGTGTGTCGCTGCGATGGGATGCGCGTCGGCGGCGGCGAATGGAAAAATGGGTACCTGAATAATAGATTCAGGAAGAACAATTAAGCCAAGAAGAAGAATAGGAAAAAGATTCATTTTATACATATAAACGGTAAATTATTTCTAAATCTATTATATAATCGATTATTATGCCTAACAAGTCATCCCATAGAAAACGCACCGGTTCTAAGCGTAGGTATCGCCGTCAAAGGCAGAACCAGAACCAGAACCAGGAATCCAACCCACAGCACGGCGGTAGCAACGGCGAGACCCAAGCCCCTCAAATCTCTCAGCAGACACTTCAGCAAGCCGGAAAGATTGCCCAGCAGTTTTTGAATAATGCTATGGGCAGCAAACAAACCGCCCAGGTCGGAGGTAACGCCGGACAAGGCTCAACTGAGCCGGTTGCTACCGAAGGTATTAAGACTGCGATGGTGGAAGGCGCTGTTGCCGGTGCAAACGCCGGTGCCATTGCCGCTGCTGAAGGATATTCCTCTTTGAAGGGTGCTCCTCTCGTCGGAGGAAAAGGAAGGAAGGGAAGACAAAATTCCCAGAACCAGAACCAGAACCAGAAGGGAGGTATGGTTCCCGGTCTTATGACTGCCGTTGAAACCGCTTTGGTTCCTTTAGGACTTTACCTTGGCCAAAAGACTCTTCAGTCGCGCAGACCTGGTGCCAGAAGGGAGGTATGGTTCCCGGTCTTATGACTGCCGTTGAAACCGCTTTGGTTCCTTTAGGACTTTACCTTGGCCAAAAGACTCTTCAGTCGCGCAGACCTGGTGCTCCTTCTCTCGCAAACTCGTTTGACTTCCGTCGTTCTCTTCGCCGCACTCGTCGTCGCAGGTAAATTACTTCGTGTAAATGATGAAAAGATATAAACATACGGACATATGATGTCTATATCTGCTGCCATGAATCCTACATCAATTATGACTGTATTACATACTACACCACCTACTCTTGAAACCAAAATCAAGCGTTGGGTTGAGTTGGACAATAAGATCAAGGAGACGTCCGAAGAAGTCCGTGATATTCGAACCGAGAAAGCAGTCATCAATGACGAAATACTTGAAATCATCGAGCAAAAACAACTTGGAAAGGCAACTGTGAATATTTCCGATGGAAAGTTGAAATTCGTTTCTTCAAAACATACAGCGCCATTAACACTAGCGTACATTGAAAAGTGTCTTGGTGAACTCATCACAAATGGAAAACAAGTAGAACAGATCATGACGTATATTAAGAAGAATCGCGAATCAAAGACAACGATGGAGATTAAGAGGGTATACAACACGAAACCAGGGGCGGGAGGCAGTGCCGGAAAGGGTGATGGAGGAGAAGGAGATTCGTCTGATGGTGATGCGTAATAGTGAGCTATTATCTAACGATATTACAAGTATATAGAGTAATATCGTTATCCTAGTTTATAATCATGTCAAAATTAAAGATAAGTGAATTTTTTAATCCGGATCAACATCTCGTGTTTCATCAAGATAAAGAAGGTAGCATGATTGGTGGTGGGTACCAAGTGAATAACATTCTTTATCAGAATAAAATGCCGCTCTTTGTATCTCTCGGCGGTGAACATCAAGACCCTCTGTATGGAATGCGCGGAGGTAACCATCACAACGGAGGCAATGACGGGGAAAATAAACATTTTATACCAGAAAAATTCAGTGACTTATTCCGTGATTTAGCAGTTCCTGCCGGCTTATTTGTCATGCCGTCACTCTTTCGTGCAAAGAACTATATGAATGCAATTCCGGATGAAGATGTGCATCACCGCGAACAGGAAGGCAACAGTGACAGTGACAGTGACGCAAGCGAACATGAGTATACCAAACCGGTACCCAATGATGTTTTTGATACATTGTTATCAATGGTCACACCGAGTGAGCGAATACAACATGACGTGAAAACCCGAAGACGGCGTCACAACAACAACGAAGCAGACAATGAAAGCGCGACTGGAGGAAAACCAAAGAAACGTCAGAATAAGACCAGACGAGGCAAACGCGCCGAGATTTAATATGTAAATAAACCATTTGAGAGATTTATTTACAAATGGAATCGAATCGAATCGAATGAATTACAACGCAATTTCAGTAACTTTCATACACGCATCAGAGTAAGTCCTATAAAACTTTACCTTGTCATTGTTAGTACTGGAAAAATCGATCGTAAATTCAATGTTCTCCAGAGAAATATTTGTATACACACCCATTATTGGAAGCATTGGTGAACTTCTAGTACCACTTCCAGGAAAACCCGAGTCAGGAAAATGTTGTATACGCCTTCCTATAATAAACTCATTTACAGGTTCAACCTCACCGATTTTTGTAATTTTGATTGAAGCTGTGAATGTATCTTCTCCACTATTTAAAGGCGCATTTCCCGTAATAACGTAATATGCGCTATACTCTACCATGATTTTAGAGTTATTGAATTTGGGTGTATATACATACCGCGCAATCGATCCACTCGAAATCGCACTCAGATTTGTAGAAGCGTCACGTTGATTTAACAACGGGTCATCTCCTGCTAAAAATACACTATTGATGATCTGCCCCGTCGTCCATCTTGTCGGATTTACCGAACCACTGATATCCAACCGTGCCTGGTTGTACAACAATCCGGGCTGAGCTACAGCAACGTTTCTCACTCCATTTGATGTAACCACTGCATTATTCGTAGGGTTGTTGATGTGTGTCAGCGGGTAATCCTTGTGAGACAATGGCTCCATCCACATTGAAAAGTTATTTGTGTTTTGAGCATTCGCATTCAGTGCACGCCCACGCACTTTTTTCATCGAAAGAGACGACATTGGCTTACTAAATGTTTTGTAAGGTCTATATATTATACGTATACTAAAATATACGTATACTACTAAAAAAACATATTACAATAATGACCAGGCACTTTTGTTAAACGGTGCAACCACAATATCTTTGATTTGATCTCTCATTCTCTTAACACGTGCCTCATGTTGAGGGTTCAACATCTTTCCCGTATCGACGGTTTGAATCTGCGCCATTAACTTCGATGATGCTTCATTCATTTCCGGCTTTGGTCCATAACAATTGACACCCGCTTTAAGTTTCGTATCATTCATAAATCCGCCGTTAATACCTGGGCGTCCACAACTTGTTTTCTTTGCAGGGTCTTTACTCTTTTGAAGCGCGTCCCATGTGGATTTTTGCGTAGGGTAAAGAATCATCTGATGATCAGACCATCCATACGAACACCACTCCGCTCCTGACTTGTATGCTTCATCCATTTGATCAATATTCGCAAGTTTTGCACCGTATGCTTGACAAAGTGCCTTTGCGTCATCATAATCGTAAACATTCGACGGAATGTGAAATACCTGTTTTTTCATTTTGAGAGATGGTCCAGTGCCTAAATCTTGTTTATCTTTCGATTTCGGTTTGGGTTTGGGAACGGTTTGAGTAATTGTAATTTTAGGTTTTGTGCTGAAGAGATTCGTGATTTCCGTGCTAATGTTCGTATTAAAAAAATACTGGAATCCGTTCAACATAACGACAACAATCAGGATCGCCCATAAAAAGATTTCGAGAATAGATACATCTGCGAACATTGTACTTTCTTTTGTATCATTTTCAGATGTTCCACCAGCTAAAGCATTGAGTACAAAATAGGTTACCATACAAACAACTACAAATATCAGAACCACGCGTACAGTGAGAACAGTGTCTATTTTGCCGTCCATCCAGTCAAACATACCTTTTACCTCATTTACACCGACACTTGCTGATAGTGGCAGACCAGATGAAGATGAAGATGAAGATGAAGATGGGGGAGATACAGGAGATGGATTTGTTTCACTTGGAGATAATTTGGACATCAACTATTGCTTATATATTGTTGGTATAATATCGCAGGATGTTTATTTGGGTGGTTCTGGGTTCCCTCCATTTTCGTTTTGTCGTTTACGATAAAATAAACAATATGCAAGGTTACTTGTGATGGAATCGCCTTTCATCTCAATTTGTTTTACATTTTCGTCGTTGAATGTGTACCACATATTGTTTGCTGTACATATCATGGCGGTATAATGCCCACTTCCACTAAAACTACCATGATGATTGCAAACCGCATACAGGTCATAAATATAACTGTCGCGCTTGTATCCATTCACGAATGAGCTCATATTCAGACCACGAAGTGGAATATCAACTGGAATCGTGACTTTGGATGGTCCACGTGTGGTGTATTGAACGCGTTTAAGATCGATGATCATTATATTCGGAAGACTCCAATACATCATTCCACGCTTGACATTTTGGTACTTCTTTGTTGTATCATTATACCATGCATTATCACCCTCTAATACTTCACGACTGCAGTAATGTCTAAAACAATCGGTGAGTGTCGGAATCCGTGTTTTTCCTGACTCCGGAATCTCGACAATCGGTATTGAAAGCGATATGATCGAGAATGGTTCCGGGGATATACTCAGAATCGCGCCAGTATCTGTACCATTACCTGGCATTTCAGTTATCACCGACATCTGAATTCCATAAAATAAGTTCAACATTTCAGAGTAGTTTTTCGTATACATTTGTCGCATCATTTCATAGCATTTTCGTCCGATAATATCCTTATCGTTATTCACATTTCCCGTGAT
>Ga0194118_10003388_pt1 | contig 18632 bp, 10 predicted proteins | sample TA2MahsurfametaG_2_FD_148662 | JGI IMG/M metagenome (GOLD analysis project Ga0194118, IMG submission 148662) | Freshwater microbial communities from Lake Tanganyika, Tanzania - TA2015013 Mahale N5 surface | ecosystem: Environmental > Aquatic > Freshwater > Lake | place: Tanzania: Lake...
AAGGGAAACCGCTGCTCGTGTTATGGCAGGGGCAGTTGCAGCAACCCTACTGGAGTGCATAGGTGTTCATTGTTATGCTTGGGTTCATTCCGTGGGGCCTCATGCCTTAACTGTTCCTTTGCCCTCAGGTCGTCCCTCTAGGGGCACGACTTCGGGTTATGAACATCATCGCCTTTGCCCTTTCACCTTGGAGCAGATTGAGGCATCCCCTCTTCGCTGTCCTGATCCCTATGCATCTTCCTTGATGGAGGCCTATATCGATGAGGTTCGCTCAGCGGGGGACAGTACCGGGGGTACGGTGGTGGGCTGGTGTCAGGGATTACCCACCGGATTGGGAGAACCAGTTTACGACCGCTTAGAAGCTGATTTGGCCAAATCTATTTTATCCATCAATGCGGTCAAAGCCTTTGAATTGGGGAGCGGATTTGCGATGAGCGAGGGAAGGGCTTCGGATTTCAATGACGCTATAATCGCGGCGGATACCAAAAAATGGTCTTCCGTGGAAACCATGACCAATCATTCGGGGGGAATTCAAGGGGGAATCAGCAACGGGCAGCCCTTGTGGTTTAAGGCGGGTTTCAAGGCCACAGCGACGGTGACCTTTCCTCAGCAATCAGTTGATTTTCAAAGCAACTCGGTAACCTTGCAGGCTCATGGTCGCCATGATCCCTGTGTTGTGCCGCGCGCTGTACCTGTTGTGGAGGCCATGATGGCGGTTGTGATTGCGGATCATGTACTCGGCTGGCCCGCGGCTCAACTTTCTGTGCTCTTAAAATCCTTTGCGCGACCTTGAAATTAGTTTTTCTGCCGTTATCTACCCTGTAACAAGATCCAACCATGACGAAAGACCCTGTGAATCAATACCCTGCTCAGGATGGAGATGGCCTATCGCGATCGGAACAAACCCAACCCAAGGCCAAGCGGTGGCCTATGCACCTTCGTATTTTGATCGGTATAGGGTTGGGATTGGCCTTAGGCCTTAGTTCTTCGGCAGGAGGATGGTCATCATGGGTCTTGGATTGGGTGAAGCCTGTGGGAACCGTGTTCGTGAATCTTTTGAAATTAGTGGCTATTCCCTTAGTTTTGGTTTCTTTGGTGGATGGTGTTACAGGCCTCAAGGACCTTCGAAAGCTATCCAGCATGGGAGGACGAACCTTACTAATTTTTTTGATGACCACCGTCTGCGCTGTGAGCATAGGGCTCGTCACCGTGAATCTGCTACGGCCCGGGGATTATTTATCCGCAACCAAAAGAGATGAATTGCGAGCACGTTTCGCATCCGCGAGTTCTGGAGGATTGGACAAAGCTGAAGCCTTCAAGGAAGAAGGGCCTTTGGCCGCGGTCATCAATATGGTGCCCGAGAATATCTTCCATGCGCTGTCTCATAACAGCTCCATGCTGCAGGTGGTGTTCTTTGCCTTGTTTATGGGGGTTGCGATAATGACCCTTCCTGCCTCCCAGACCAACTTGGTTCGGGATTTGTTTGGACAACTTAATCGCGTTATTCTGCTGATGGTGGATATGATCATGGTGATTGCCCCTGCAGGAGTATTTGCCTTGATTTCTTCGTTGATTGCAGATTTTGCTGGCGATAATCCTTGGGAAGCGGTGGAATTGTTGGGCGCCTTATCGGTTTATGCTTTGACGGTGGTCGCAGGTTTGATCGTGATGATGTTGCTTGTTTACGCAACATTGTTAAGACTTTTCGGGAATTGCAATCCCCTTGAATTTTTTGGTATCATGAGCCCTGCACAGCTCTTGGCTTTTTCAACATCCTCCTCCAATGCAACGCTGCCGGTTAATTTGGAATGTGCCGAGAAGTTGGGCGTTCGAGAAGAAGTGAGGACTTTCGTTTTGCCTTTAGGAGCCACCGTGAATATGGATGGAACCAGCCTATACCAAGCCGTAGCGACGGTTTTTATTGCCCAGGCATTTGGTCATGATTTAGGGTGGGCCGATCAATTAACTATTGTTTTGACAGCAACCCTTGCATCCATAGGTTCAGCCGGTGTGCCCGGTGCGGGTATGGTGATGTTGGTCATTGTCCTTCAATCGGTGGGGTTGGAGACGGCTGGGATAGCCTTGATCGTAGCCGTGGACCGGATTTTGGATATGATGAGAACCGTTGTCAATGTAACGGGTGACGCCATGACGGCCGTATTGGTCAATCGATGGATGGGAGCTAAATCCATGGACAAGATGTCTGAGGCTTAATCAGAATCATGGCATCAACCTCTTTCTGACCAACCCTGCGGCTCCTCAAAAAAAATACCCCCCGAAACTCGGAGGGTATTGTTTATAGTGAAGGCACATAACCTCCAAACACTTTAAATTATTTTTTTCCTTTACCAAATAATTCGGCGGTCTTCTTTTTGTAGGCTGCAGAGGCTTCTGCAGCGGTATTGAAGGAGCCTAAATCAAGGCGGACACGGTTATTGAAAAGGACGGCCTTAAATTTATTACCGCTTTTGATTACGCCTTTATAGCCAAATTTATTTTCGGTTTTATTCACATTTCGAACGACCACGGAACGTGTAGCAAATTCCAAATTCTCTAAGCGGCAATCCAACGGGTTGTTGTTGATAACATTAACGAATAAACGCTCTTTGGTAGCCTTTTTTTTGCAGAAAATTTCGGCAACAAGCTTGTGCAGATAGATTGTTTCATTTTTGTAGGTACCATCGCCCAATGGCCAATTCTTCTGAAAGAAAGCATAACCTCTGGAATGGCGGCGTAGGTTGGCTAGAAAGCCCACTTTGACCAGATACGGGTTTTCGTTAAGAAACTTGGCGACTTTATCGTCTACTTGGGCGGTTTCTTTAGAGTTTTTAAGCTTGAGTTTGACAGGCATCGTGTTATGGTTTAATTAAACAAAAATTAAAGGACGTCAAAGTTAATATAAAATTTGTACTAAATTGTCACTTTTTAGCTTAAAAATAATTTTAACCGCGCACTTAAATCTTTAAAGTCGTCATTTTCAGTATTTAAACGATTGAATCTTTCGGGTTCGGTGAGGAATTTTTCTCTTTGAGTATTGTTTTCTCGCTGTTGAATGGCCCATTGCGGTCGTGTTTCAAAGGCACCAAATTTCACCAAAAAGTCCAAAATACCCTGCTTTTCGCCATCAAACAATGATTTTTCAGTATCGGAATACAATATTACAGAAAGTAATGCAGGCTCCTTGGAGACCTTAGAATTGGACCCGGATGGATGATCCTGGTTCTCTTCAAGGGGCATATTTCTGCTCAAAATGCCCTCGAGGCCGCCCAGGTTATGGTCTCTGCATTCTTGGACCAGATGTTGCCATAGTTTGTGCAGATTTTGGCAGGAAGACTGGGGTGGAGGGGACCACCGGTGACTGCTTTCTTTGGGGATTTGCTTGATATTTCCCTGGGTTTTAACCAAATGTCCCCGCAATGTTTGAAGAAAATCTACGGTGGTGGCTGTGCCGATGTTTTGGGTGTTCGAAGAAGTCGGCTCAAGAGAATGCTCTTTTTGAAGGTTGCCACCGCCCTCTGCTTCAGGGATTAATATTTTGTCAGAGAAGCCTTTTAATTCTTGTATACTTGATTTTTGTTCGCATGATTCTTGAAGGCTGTTGTGGTTGGGCTCAGACGGTATTTTAGCTTGAATTTTGACTTGAGCGGGTGTTTTAAAGTCAGCAACCGGTAATCGGGTTGTGATGCCTTGCAGGGGATGGGTCTCGGATTCAGTGGAAAGTTTTGGCCCTTGAATCGGTTGATGATTAGAATTCTTATGTCCTCTTTGGGCCAAATAACAAATTTTCACCACAGCGGTTTCTACGAGCAGCCGTGGTTGTCTGGACTGTCGGTATTGCAGTTCGACCTGGTTGAGTAGGTGCAATCCCGCTAGGAGCATATCGGTGCTCGTTCCTTGCGATTGAATGATAAGCTGTTGCCTGTATTCCTGGCCGGAGTCGATGAGTTCAGTGGTTCCTGGTGTCTTGGCCATCAATAAGTTACGAAAATGGGAGGCCATGCCAAGTACCCAAAGGATGGAATCGTAACCACGAGCAACCATGCTATCCAGCGCTTGCAGGGTTTGCGTCGGATCGCCAGCGAAAATTGTACTGGTGCAGTCCACAAAAAGGGCTTTATCGAGTACACCCAATTGATCGCATACGAGGCTGTTGGTGAGGTTGCCTCCACTGAATCCGGCCAATTGATCCAGCATGGTTAAAGCATCCCTCAATGCTCCGTCTGAACGCGATGCAATGGTCAGAAGGGCATCGTTCTCATAGACGATTTCTTCGGACCGGCAAACCAAGGCTAAACGTTCGGCGATATCTTGAAGGCGGATTCTTTTGAAATCAAAAATCTGACAACGGGATAAAATGGTAGGAAGAATCTTATGTTTTTCCGTTGTTGCCAAAATAAACTTGGCATAGGTAGGGGGTTCTTCGAGGGTCTTGAGCAAAGCATTGAATGCCGCGGTACTGAGCATGTGGACTTCATCGATGATATAGACTTTGTAGTCGCTGCCCTGGGGTGGATACCGGACTTGATCAACGAGGGAGCGAATATCGTCCACCGAATTGTTGGAGGCGGCATCCAATTCATGGATGGCAAGGGACCTGCCTTGGACAAAGGACTGGCATGAGGGGCATTCTCCGCAAGCCTCTTGATGGCTATCCCGGAAGGAGCAATTGATGGTTTTGGCCAAAATGCGAGCACAGGATGTCTTGCCGACGCCTCGAGGCCCGCAAAACAGGTAGGCCTGGGCCAATTGGCCCTTGGCAATGGCGTTACGTAGGGTGGTGGTGATATGGTCCTGACCGACCAGCTCCTCAAAGCGTGGGGGGCGGTATTTGCGGGCGGAAACCTTATAATCTTGCATTTGCTCAAAGTTAAGCGGGGTGGGCGATTTCGGGAATATTCTTCCTATATTTGCGACCCCGAAGAAAACTTCGGTCTTAACCCCGTTGATCTATGAATCAATATGAAACCGTACTCATCCTGAACCCGGTGCTTACCGAGGAGATGGTCCGCGAGGCGGTCATGAAGTTCGAAAAGGTGCTGAACGAAAACGGCGCCGAGCTGGTGCATCAGGCCCATTGGGGTCTACGCAAGCTGGCTTATCCCATCCGCAAAAAGGCCACAGGCTTTTACCACCTCTACGAATTCAAAGCTAATGGCCTTGCCGTAGATAAGTTGGAGCTAGAACTGCGCCGTGACGAAAGGATATTACGATTCCTGACGGTCTCTCTTGACAAATACGCCGTGGCTTACAACGAGTCTCGTCGCAAACCCCGAGCCCCCAAGGCTTCTGCAACAGAGGAGGTTAACTTATGATTACCAACAGTTTCGCGACCGTTCCCGTTAAAGAGGAGACCCGCAAAAAGTATTGTCGTTTCCGTAAAAATGGCATCCAATACATCGACTACAAGGATCCGGATTTTCTACTCAAATTGGTCAACGAACAGGGTAAACTGCTCCCACGTCGCTTAACAGGTACCTCCCTCAAATTTCAGCGTAAAGTGGCTCAAGCCGTCAAAAGAGCTAGGCACTTGGCCTTGCTACCTTATGTGGCAGATGGGTTGCGCTGATTTGTTAACCGAAATTTGTCCCCAAACGATCCATTCTTTTCAACTCCCTGAGCTTAAAAGCCATGAACATCATCCTCAAACAAGACGTCAAAGGCCTGGGTTTCAAACATGACCTGGTCAAAGTCCGTAACGGATACGGGTTGAATTACCTTATCCCTCAGGGCCTTGCTGTGGTTGCAGGCCGTGCTGCCCTTAACGATCGCGCTGAAGCGGTTCGTCAAGCGGAATTTAGGCAAGAAGGCTTACGCAGTGCAGCCACAGACTTGGCCGCCAAATTGGCCGAACTTACATTAACACTACAAGTGCGTACGGGTGAGAATAACCGCATTTTCGGCACCATAACTTCTCTAATGATCGCCGAGGCGCTTCAAGCCAAAGGATTTGAAATTGATCGCCGCAAAATGGCGGTGCGCGGTGAAATCCGTGAATTGGGCACTTTTCAGGTAGAAGTAGAGCTTTATAGAGATATCAGAGCGGTCTTCAATTTGGAAGTCACCGCGCAATAGGTGTCCTTTTCTCAGGAATTACGCATTTTAGGCTCCGGCATTTATGACACAGAATGCCCAAACTTTCTTGTTGAGAGCACCATTATTCTCAATTCTAGACAATAATCAAACAAATTAAACTCTCACTTCGGGATTTTTCCTTAATTTTGAACGCTGTATTTCAGCGTCCAACGCCCTTGTGTCCATAATAATTTACACTTTCCATCCGATTGTTTATAAAAATTAATCAAATTATTAGCGCAATTTGCACTTTAGCGTATCTTTGCCCGTAATTCCTGGCTAAAAAATCTTAATTCACTTAATAATAGAAGGATTAACCTTAAGCAATTCATTACTCTAAAGATAATTTTTTACACATGAAAAGTCTGACTACTCTCAAAATCTCAATTTTTCTCTTAGTATCCACTGTTGTAGCTCATGTAAGTGCTCAAGTGGTAACGGGGCCTACCATTGATAATGCCACGCAATTGTGTGGGATTACCTCCTCAACTCAGTATCTCGTCAGAGATTCAGTAGCCGCCCCAAACGGTAGTCCTAGTTCATATGCTCAACCTGGACCTAATTATGGTTGTTTGGGTTCCAGCGGGAGTTCATCTACTTTAAGGCCCCACTGGTTCAGATTTGAGGTTGGGTCGCCAGGCACACTACATATGGCGGTTGTGCCCACCCTCAGCAACAACCTAGATTATGTGGTTTTTGGACCATTTTCCACACCCACACCCACTCCCTTAGACCCTGCCTTTCAAAATCCAATCGCTTGCTCAAATTCGCTAACCTTAGTTGATACAATCAGGCTATTCAACATTACCTTCTCCAATCAATATTACTTCATTCTTATCACCAATCCCGAAGGTCGTTCCGGATCATTTTCCTTCGTCCCTACTCCAATTATCCACAATATTGGATTAGGTAGCAGTCTAAGATTTGTCACTAACAATTTTCAAGCCTTAGTTTGTGATACACCAAGGGTTTTGCAGACTAATATTTCTCCATCTTTGGTTTCAGATTTCCTCATTTCTGGTCCGGGAATTATTCCGTCCACTGGCCTTTTTAATCCAGCAATCGCAGGTGTGGGATCTCACATCATCACAGTTTCTGGAAGACCTTTTGGTTGTCCATTTGTTCGAACTAGTACTTGTACAGTTAATGTAACTAATATTCTATCTTCAGTGAATGTAGTTTCATTTGGTAATTTAATACCTGGTGCAAATAACTCCGTAAATGTAACAGCTACTGCAAGTCCAGTTGGTCTTTACCGCTACAATTGGTCTGTTCCATCAGGTGCTCTCCCTGTTCCGCCAAATTCTTCCTCTTTTTCAACAAATGTTCCTGGTTGGTATAAAGTCACCGTAAATCCCGATACTGTTACTCGCCCAGCTTGTACATCAAGCTCTGATTCTGTATATGTTTTCACCGGACCGACTGTTAGTCTAAACGGACCCAATACCATTTGCAATGACGATCCTTCTAATATAACCGCAATTGCCCCTAGTTTGCCAACAGGTGTATCGGTTACATCTTGCCAATGGCAGTATCGGTTAGGTCTTGGTTCTTGGGGAAATATACCTGGTCAAACTAGTTGCAGTGCTTTGGGTGTTATTAATATTTCAGGAAATCTTGAAATTAGATTATTAATGACTCTCTCTAACACGGCCGTTTTAACCAGCAACAGTGTACAAATAAATGCTCTTTCAGCAATTCAGGCTCCTATTTTAAGTATTAATTCTTCCACTGGCACTTCTGTAAATTCGACCATTTGCTATAACAATAGTGTTAATTTACAAATAACTACGGCCGCAGGAGGTGGTAATCAATTTGCCTACAGGTGGTTCAAAAGGTTGCTTGCTGGGGGTCCTGAAGAGGAAATTTTTCCACGTAGCTTGCAGCTGAACAGAACTTTTGTCGATTTGACAGCAAGTACAGTGTACAGGGTTCAGGCCATCGATACGAGTAGTTACCAATGTGGAAATGTTTTTTCCAACTCTTGCACCGTAGTCGTTCAGGGAGCAATTCAGGCTGGTAGTATCAAATTATCTAACACCGAAGATACTTTGGCTTGTTTAGGTAGAACAATCACTTTACAGAGCGACGTCAATCCTACTGGGGCTAATCCTGGTTCCGCGTATGTTTATTATTGGGAAGAATCTGATAATGGTTCGTCTTGGTCTACTATTGCCACCACAACCAACGTATCCCTTACTCTGACTAGAACAGCAAGCACCCCTCAGCGTAAGTTTTACAGGCGATGTGTCAATGCTACTCTTTCTGGTGTAACTTGTCCGTCAGGAAATGTTTGTTCTCCAATAATTTCCGTAAATTGGATTGACGATAGAGCCCATCTCTCCTCTTCTTCAACGTATTCTTTTACAGGCCCTTTGTCGCACTCAATATGGGAAACATCATCTTTAAACTCTGTTTACTCTTTAAGGAGTCAAACAGTATCTGGTTTAGTTGACAGTCTTCGAATAAGCCCGGGTTCGTCGGGTTTTGGGGAATATCGGCTTTTAAGCAATAATATTCCTTCAGATGGCATATTAGTTTTTGATTTTGTTCCTGGTCCGGCTGCTAATGTGAGTAATGTTTCAAATTTAAGTAGATCATTAATTATTGGAACTGGTACTGTAACGCTCAGCAATAATGGAACGTATGCCATCAAAGTTCTTGCGAACCAAGGAGTCGTTATCCGTAAGAGCTTTACGGTTCTGCAAGGTGCATCGGCTGCCTCATGGATTGTTGATAGTATCAAGAACTTCAGATTTTATCCAAATAAGGCGTTGTCTTCAGATAGCATTTGCGCCAATCAATCGCATACAATAACGTCTTCATATGTATCAACTAACAGTTCACCAGCAAACTGGCAATGGTCAGTAGTAAATGGTGGAGGAACTTTGACAGGCTCTGTTACTGGGAGTACCCCTTTGGCTGGCCCAGTAACTTACAATTCCGTTAGTTCTGATGCTGGAACTTCTGTTAGATTGCGATTGGTTGCGACTAGGTCAAGTGGCCCCTGTCTTGGTCGCTCTGATACTAGCTTTTATAATATCATTGTTAGACCTAACCTGCTTCGTGCTAGTATTGCATCCTCGCAGAATCGGGTTCGTTGCAATTTTAATCCTGCAGATACTTTACGCGCGAACCCAGCTTCTGGCGGGTCTGGTCCCTATACTTACTCATGGCAGTATCGCGAATCTGGTTCTACAAACTGGGTTACTATTTTGAATTCAAATTCTTTGGTCTTCCGAGACGTGCGTTACTTAACCACAACGACATTCTATCGTATTGTTACCACAGATATTGGAACTCCAAGTTGTGCTTTCAATTTGCCTAGTCAAGATTCCATAATAGTTACTGTTTTAGCCCCAAACCAAGCGCCAAATTGGAGACCTGATTCAACCGCCTACCTCAATGTTTGTCCTTTATCAAGTTTACCATTGGCGATAGATTCTGCTAAAGGGTCTACCGGACGTTTTACCTATACTTGGCAGTATGTTGATTGCAACAGCTTGCCTGCGGGACCCGTAAGTACGGATCCTGGTTCCATAGCTGCTTGGCCTTGGATTTCTATTATCGGAAAAATAAACCAATCGGCTCCTTCGGGTTTATCTTACTCTACTCCACCACTTCCTTCTGGTTCTTGCAGATATTACCGTGTGGTGGCTAGCGATAGTCTTTGTGGTGCTTTTTGGAACAGGGCTTTACGAGTGTCTGTATTGGACACTGTGAAACCGATTGTTAGATCAAAAAGAACTTTACGAATTTTTTCTAACGCCACTGGTATAGCAAATTTTAATTCCGCATTTTCTGATACATTGAATAATGGTTCTACAGATAATTGTATCGGACCCGTTTCGAACTTCATTCTTCGTAAGGTCAATACAGGTGCTGGTCAACTTGATCCTCCTGGTGTTAGTTGTCCTTTAAGCCCGAATGCTCCGTCTCATGGAAATACCCCTGATGCTCCAATAATCGCTGTTCTCACTAACGCCGGTTCGTCCTTTAATTTATCAAATGCGATCAATTACACCAGTAATTATCTTGGTCCCAATAACCAACCTTCTCCTGATATTTTCATAAGATTTAATAGTGGGGCCTTTGATTCTGTCGCAATTAGTTCTTGTGGTGATACTGTGTTTAATTCTTATTTGCATTTACTTGATGCATGTGGCTCACACATACAAAGTAATGACGATAACGGTCCATTGTGTTCTGGAGCTTCAGCAAGCTTAGTCCGCAAACTTGCCCCTAATACAGATTATGTTGTTGTTTACGAGGGCAATGGATCATCAACTACATTTGGGGGTAACCTTACAATTCGGGGAATTAATTATAACCCTAGTTTCTCTTGCAAGAATAAAGCGGACACCGTTGCCGTTTTGTTTGCAAGGGATGCAAGTGGAAATGTAGGTTCCGACACACTCAGGGTAGTGGTTGTTGATACCATTAAGCCAATTGTCATAACCAAAAGTGTTACCGCATTCTTAGACTCTTTTGGTCTAGTTACACCGAATGCTATATTAGCAAATAATGGATCCACGGATAATTGTGATACCACGTTCCTCTTCCAATTATCCCCATCAATCTACCGTTGCGTGAACCTTGGGCTGAACAGTTCTAGTTTGCGGGTTACTGATGGTTCGGGTAATATTGGAGCTGCGCCAGTAAGCGTTCTTGTTAGGGACACTATTAGGCCAAAGGCAGTTCCAAGAAATCTTGTACCTGTTTATTTAAATAATCTAGGACAAGCATGTTTTAGTAATGCCGTTATTGACAGCGCATCATGGGATAATTGTAAAATAGATTCTTCTTATGCTATTGTCCCAAATCGTACAAGTACCTGTTTTTCATGTGCTCAAAGGGATTCTGTATTTTTAGCTAATTATTTTGTGTTGGATTCTGCTCGTAATTTATCGAATTCCGCGCCTTTCTTCGCGGTAATTAGAGACACCTTAGCTCCCATAGTAACCTCTTATCCAAACAGCACTGTTTATGTAAGTGCTGGCGACTGTCAAGTGAATTATTGTTGGGAGAATGGCTTGGCTTATAGTGATAATTGTGGAACTGTTGTTCTATCCAATCCACGAATTAATGGTGCATCAGTAAGCGGGAATTTATGTCCATTATTGTCCAAGGGTTCTTACACCTTAGCATTCCGTTTAACTGACTCAAAAGGTAATTTCAAAGACTTCACCCATACATTTGAGGTTAAAGACACCATACGGCCAATTATAACTGGCTGCCCCTCCAACATCACGAAAAGAGCCGGCTCGAATTGTAATGTTGCGGTAACTTGGCCTTCGCCTAATTTTTCGGATAATTGTAATGTATTCGCCAGCACTTCATCTCACAATTCCGGTGATCTTTTCCCTAGAGGTGTCACTACAGTAAAATATTTGATTGTAGATGGTTCCGGAAATCGCGATTCATGCTCTTTCAGTGTTACGGTTATTGATTCTACCGCACCAGTTGTTAATTGTTCTAATTTGACAGCATACTTGGGTCAAAATGGTACGGTATGCGTTCCATTAGGTTCGATTTTGCCTGGCTCTGATAATTGTACTCCAATTCGATATACTAGTGGAATATCGAACTCCGAGCGTTGCTTTAATAGACTAGATCTGTCTTTAGCTCGTCCTGCTCTAACCCCTGCTGTGCCTGTTTCAATCACTGCTTGCGACTCATTTAATAATTGTACCTCCATCACTTGTTCAGTGACGGTTATTGATACGGTAAAACCAATTGCAAGGACTAGAAGCAATATCATTTTGTATTTACCTTGTACTCCACAGTCCAGTATTGTGTTGTCTGCATCTCAAGTGGATTCTGGCAGCTTGGATAACGATACCATCGTGTCTCGCACAGTAAGTCCGTCTTCTTTTACCTGCTCTGCGCTAGGTTCTCAAATTGTTACATTTACTGTGATTGACCGATATGGTAATCAAAGGCAATCGACTACTCTTGTAACAGTTATTGACACTTGTCCACCCAGTTGCACCCCTGTACCCACGGTGGTCGATCTTAATACTCAAGGTACTGCTTCAGTTTCTGCCAGTTCTTTGTTGAACTGCATAGACAATTGCGGAGGAAATGTAAGTTACTCTCCTCAGGTTGTTTCCTTTTCTTGTTCCGATATTCCAAGTGGTACCAATAGTAATTCGGTCACAAAGACTATCATAACTACAGATCCAAATGGACGTCAGAAATCATACAATGTTTCCATTACAGTTCGTGATTTGGTTAAACCAAATGTTACCGGTTTACCAAGGAACGTTTACTTGAATGCTGCTGGGTCTGGCTCTGTTTCCGTTAGTAGTTTAGTTACTGTCAGCGATAATTGTTGTATTGGCCAAATATCTTCAGTTCCTGCATCACCCAATAATATAAAGAACTTCGATTGTTCTGACGTAGGTGTCAAAGTAGTCAGGGTCATTGCTTCTGACTGCCATACTAATGTTTCAGACACTGTGGATGTTACAGTAACGGTGTTAGACACAGTCAAACCAATTGTTACAGTAGGAACACGTCCAACAATTTATTTGGGTGCCAATTGTTCTGCAACAGTTTCTACTTCGCAGGAAATGAATCTCACTCCTAATGATTCTTGTGGTATCTCTACCTGGTCTCCTCCAAGTGTTTCATTTAATGGCGGTCAATGTAATCAAGTTGTTTCTGTGCCTGTTACAGTTACAGATGCAAATGGTAATATGGTTCAAGTAACTCGGGATGTTATGGTCATGGATACTATAAGGCCTGTGTTTACTAGTGTTCCTCGTGATACCTCATTATGTCGCAACAACTCTAGATTTGTTTATCCTGAACCTACCGCCTCGGATAACTGTGCTGTTCTTTCAATTACCCGTGTTTCGGGTCCTGCTTCTGGCGCTATTTTCCCTGTTGGTAATTCAAGTATTTGTTATAGGGTTGCAGATCTTTGTGGTAATTCTCGGGATTATTGCTTCAATGTTTTTGTCCGTTCATCCGTAACTCTACCATGTGTACCTCCTGCGAATCGAGAGATATGTACAAATGACGCCCCCATCAATTTAGCCGCGAACTGTCCTCTACAATTCTCAGGACCTGGAGTTTCCACTAATGTGTTTACGCCGGGTGTAGCTGGTATTTACCCAATAACCTGGTCTTTCATTGACCAATTTGGCTGTGATTCCTCAGGTCAGTTTAACATTAGTGTTAAACAAGCTCCTGTTAACCCTCAGATTTCGTTGAGTGCATTGAATAGGTTAGAAACTGTAATTCCTTGGAGCGCTTATCAATGGTTTAGAAATGGCGTTGTAATTCCTGGAGAGGTTTCAAGAATTCATTATGCGATTGAATCGGGGTTATATTCTTGTGAAGTTAGAACACAAGATGGTTGTTTTGATAGGACCAACAGTATTGTCATGGGCTCTGTTACCAATGGCAATGGTTCTAATTTAAGTAGGACTATTGTATATCCTAATCCTTCCAGTGGTGAATTTAAAGTATTCATGCAGGAGTATTCCGATCCTACTGTAGGCGTTATTGTTACGGATGTTACTGGCCGTGTTGTTTATAGAAACTCCATCAAGTCTATTTCTGGAGGTAATGTCATAGAATTTGATCTTGATCTCCTCTCATTGTCTCAGGGTAAATATCTATTAACATTAGAAGGTCTTTCCACAAAGGCGACTCATCAGATCCAAATTATCGACTAATTAATTATATTCTAAAATTCAATCCATGAAGACTGTCAATTTATTTAAGAGATTTAGTTTATTACTGATTTCTTCCTTACTTATCCCCGTGTTAATTGTTAAGGCACAGGAGTCAACGAAAGCTAAAGCTTCAAATCGTTTAAGTATTGGGTTGTCTGGCACTCAAAATTATGATGTGTTTCGAACATCGGTCCCAAATGGAAAAGGATTTGATTTTGGTGATTTTGCTAGCATGAGAGGTAGTATCAGTGGGATAGATTTTGGTTTTGGTGGTGATTTGACTTATTTCTTCTCACCTGTTTTTTCGGGTGATCTTTTCTTTGGAATGGGCTCGATTACTACAGGATCGGATGTAGATATGTTGTACTCCAAAACGGATTTTTCACAATATGGTTTGGGATTTAACGCATCCATCAAACCCAAAAAGAAGGATATTTACAAATGGGTTCCTTATTTTAGACTTAGTTTGTCCCAAACATCCTTTGACAATACCGTTAGTTTTGTTAAAGACGGTAAAGCTATCAACTCCAGCTCACCTGTGACAAGCGATAAATGTATTACTTTGGGTGCAGGTTTGGGTTTGAGGTATCACCTCAATGATAAATTCCATTTGTTTGCTCAATCCGAATTTGTTTCTAGCAATACTGATATTTTTGATGGTAACCCTAGTGGTAATGGTACTGACGGATTTTTCCGTTCCGCACTTGGTTTACGTTTCAATATTATGAGTAAAAGCACTCAAATTGATCGTAATTCTGGTACAGGCGGTGATGGATCTAGTGCTGGTAGTGCTTCTTTAAAAGGTAGGTCGTCTTTTACAGAAGGTTTAGGTAATACGAAGGTCCCAGAAACACGAGAAGCTAGTATTCAGCCTATTTACAACGCTGTTTACAGTGCTCAGTTACAGGATGAGGTTTTTGCTTCCTTAAAACGTATTTTACATAATAATCCTGGATCAAAACTGAATGTTTCAGAATTCTACAGCGGTGCTTCTGTTGGTACTTCAAAGAATAATGAGATAGTTAGAAAAGTTGTTGCAGAGTTATTGAAATATGGTGTTGATGAGAAACAAATTACTTACCAGGCCAAGATTGAGGCAGTATCTAAAAATGAGGGGATAAATTTGTCTGTTTATTAGAGACTAAAGAGTTTCCTTAAGAGTTTGGCTATTTTTGGATAGCCCTTTAAAGAGTTTATTTGCTTTCATTAAGCATTCTCTCCATTCTTGTTTGCTTTCGGAGTCAATGGTTATCGCTCCACCGCTTTGAACTGAAATCTGTTTTGTTGAACTTTCGTAAATTATAGTTCTTATTACGATATTAAAATCAAAGTTTTTTGCATTTTCATCCACGTATCCTATAATTCCGGAAAATATACCTCTATTTTTATTTTCCAGTTCGGCGATTTTTTTGCAGACTGCTTTCTTAGGTGCTCCGGTCATTGAGCCCGGTGGAAAGCAAGTTTTAAGTATTTTTTCCGCAGTTATATTTTCCTTAACCTTTACTTGGATACTGCTTATCATATGGTGTATGTGATTGAATGTACTAATTTTGTGAAGCTCCAAAGCTTGTATTGAAATCGGGTCTCCTACTTGTGCTAAATCATTTCTCATGAGATCCACTATCATGTTGTGCTCCGCTCTATCTTTTGTGCTGTTGTAAAGCCGTAGAATTTGTTTTTGGTCATTAATTAAGTCTTTTTTTCGTTTGATAGTTCCTTTGATTGGTTGACTTATAATATGGTCATTCTCTCTTTTAAGGAATCTCTCAGGACTTAAGCTTAAAATATGGAGATCATTATAAAAGACGTACGCCGAAAAAGGGGATTTTATTTCCTTTGTTAGTTTTGCCCATGTGGGAAGCGGTTCAAAATTTTCATTATGTAAAATCCATTCAATGCAGAAATTTAATTCGTAGTAATCGCCATTGCGTATGTTTCTTTTTATTTCCTTTAGTTTATAGAAATATTCTCTGCTATTTATTTGTGGTTCTGGTTCTTGAAATAATTTAGATTTCAAAAATACATTGTTGTAATTTGTATCTTTTGGTTTTTTGAAGTGGGTAATTATGTGCTCGATTAAGACATCTTTTTTATTATGGTCGTCACGAATAAATTCTAAGGTATTATTATTGCATCGAATTAATAGTGACGGACGGAACCAAAATGCTATTGGTGGGGCTCCATGTGCTTTAGGTAAATTATTGAAATTACTTTCATCCGATTGTCCCATTTCATAGGTAAAGTATCCCATTCGGTAGCCAGGTCGTTTTTTGATCATTTCCCCAAAATCTTCAAAATTAAATTTTTTATTTGGGTTAATGGGTTCTGGGTCTATATCGTCCAGACTTAGTCCTACCCCTAGCTTCCAGTGGAAAGTTCTGTAGGCAATAGGCCATGATGCCTCGCATTTTAAATCTTCTTTCTTGATTGAATGTGGAGTTAGAAGAGCTGTTTGGCACGGGGTTTCTTTGAAATAGTCAAGAAGTAAATGAAGGATTTCTTCACAATCTATTCCATAGGGCACTTGCCATGTATTCAGGTATTCTTTATTTCGTTTCAATGAATTGATTTCTTTCTGGTCCTGTGGAGATGTAGTTGATCGGTATATTTATTTGATTCTCAATATATGTTAAATAGTGTTGCAATTCGGATGGTAATTCGTTGCGGTGTAAGCAATTATTTGAATTGTCCAATGTCCATCCTTGGAATGAGGTGTATTCCGGGATGCATTTGCTTGGATCGGCAGGAAAAGGGGATAAGTGGTTATCCAAGCCTTGATAACGTGTGGCAATTTTGATTTCTTCGAAACCGGAAAGCACATCTGCTTTGGTTATAATCAGTTGGCTAACACCGTTGAGTCGAATGGCATAGGCGAGTGCTGGTAAGTCAAGCCACCCGCATCGACGGGGTCGGCCTGTGGTTGCCCCAAATTCATTGCCGGCACGGCGCAGGGCTTCTCCAGTTTGGTCATGGAGTTCGGTAGGAAATGGGCCGCTGCCTACCCTGGTGCAATAGGCCTTGAACAGGCCATAGACTGTCCCGAGGCGGTTGGGGGCAATTCCCAGTCCGGTACAAGCCGAAGCGGAGGTGGTATGGGAGGAGGTTACAAAGGGATAGGCACCAAATTCCACATCGAGTAGGCTACCCTGTGCGCCTTCTGCCAACACTTTTTGGCCCTGGTCCAAGGCTTGATTCAATAACCAGGAACCGTCGGCAGGTGCAAAATCACTATGCAACTCGTTGATCGCGTCCATCCATTCTTGGACATGTTCAGGCAAATTGTTTGGCAATTCAAAGTCCAAGGCTTTGAGTTGACGAAGATGTTCTTCGTGCGCTGTCTCCAATAAGGCTTTACCTTGAGGGCCGGCCAAATCGCCGTATCGTAGTCCATGCCGGGCGTATTTGTCGGTATAGGCAGGTCCGATGCCTCGAAGGGTGGACCCTATCTTATGATCTCCTTTGGCTGATTCAAAGGCCTGGTCCAAGAGGCGGTGACCAGGGAGAATGAGGTGTGCCTTGGCGCTGATCATGAGTTTTCCTTCAAGACGGAGGCCATGCTGCCGCAATGCCTTGATTTCTTGAAGGAGTGATGGGGGATGGATAACAACACCGTTACCGATGAGGTTCATGCAATCCTCCCTAAATATGCCCGAGGGTATGGTGTGCAGGACGATTTTTTGGCCATCCATCCAAAGGGTATGGCCCGCATTGGGCCCTCCTTGAAACCTGGCGATCCAATGGTAGGAAGGCGCCAAAACGTCCACGGCTTTGCCCTTACCCTCGTCGCCCCACTGTAATCCTAACAACACATCTGCTTTCATCATTTTTTGTTAATGGCCAAATTTAAGGGATGGTTCCATTTTCTCTATACGCCCAACCTTCAAAACACCACGGACTTTGCGCAGGCGCAGCATCAAGTCCTGCAGGGCCTTGGTATCATCGAGGTACACCATTATGCGTCCTTCGAACATGCCGTCTTCGGATACCACCGAAATGGAACGCATGTTTAGCTGCATTTCATCAGTGATGACATGGGTTATGCCGCTAATGATGCCCTTGTCATCGGTGCCTTTGAGGAAGATTCCGGTGAGGAAGGCCACCTTAGACCCTTTGTTCCATCGGGTTCTTACCGCAAGCTGATGCGCTGTGGAATGGGTGATCGCGGAATTGACGCAATTCTGCCGGTGAATGACCATCTCCTTCCCAGGTTCGGGAATTCCCACGATTTCATCTCCGGGAATGGGGTTGCAACAAGATGCCAAACGATAACGGAAATCACTTTGTTTGCCGTCCACCCAAACCGGATGGTTAGCGTACTCTGGTTCATCGAAATGGGGGTCCACTGTACGCTGCCTTGGGGACTTGGCGGATTGTTTGGCTTCCGTGCCGGTGAGGCTTGGCAATTCCTTGGATGCGCTTCGTTTGCTTCGGGGTCGGAGGGCACTCTGGACCTGGGTCCAGTCAATTTTGCCCATTTCGGTATCGTAATAGAGATCTTGAGCGTTAAGGTGCCCCAGGTGGTAAACGATTCTTTGCAGGACGTCTTCGTTCACTTCGGTGGTAATGCCTTTGAGTTTTTGAAGGAATTTCACCCGACCGGCTTCGGTAATTTCTCTGCGCTGTTCTTTCAAGGATTGACGAACCCGGTTTTTGGCTTTAGCGGTGCCCAGGAATTGCAGCCAATCTGGGTTGGGCCTTTGGATATTGGAACTGAGGATTTCGACTTGATCACCGTTACGCAGAAAGTAACTCAAAGGAACCAGTTTGTGGTTGACCTTGGCACCAATGCATTTGAGGCCTAATTCCGAGTGGATTTCAAAGGCCATGTCCAATGCGGTAGAACCTGCAGACATTTTGAGCAATTTACCTTTG
>Ga0194118_10003389_pt1 | contig 18632 bp, 21 predicted proteins | sample TA2MahsurfametaG_2_FD_148662 | JGI IMG/M metagenome (GOLD analysis project Ga0194118, IMG submission 148662) | Freshwater microbial communities from Lake Tanganyika, Tanzania - TA2015013 Mahale N5 surface | ecosystem: Environmental > Aquatic > Freshwater > Lake | place: Tanzania: Lake...
ATTGATTTTCCTTAATTAATCCTGCCCAACTATCAAAAATTTGAATAGCTTCAGCCCCGCTTTCAATTTGTTTCTCTATATGAAGGGTTACAAAGTTTGTAAGTAAATTTATAAGTTTGTTAGTAAAGTTTAAGTTTTTAATTTTAAAATTGTGTTTTGGAGATTTTCTATTCAACATATAAACTGCTAACGTCCAAGGGGCACCCACAAATCCAATTAAATTTTTTCCCTTAATTTTCTTTTTTACAATTTTGATTTGATTATATACTTCAGAATTTTTTCTTATAAACTTATGATATTCACTAATTTTTAATAAATTTTTGTTTTGGAGGGGTTCTAGAATTGGGCCTACATTTTCAATATAGTATACTTTTTGACCAAGCGAATTTGGAATAATTAAAATATCAGAAAATATTATTGCAGCATCTAAATTAAATCTCCTTATTGGTTGTAGTGTAATTTCGTTTGAGATTTTTGAGTCTAAACATAAATTTAAAAAACTTTTTTTTTTTAACCTTATTTTTCTATACTCAGGCAAATATCTTCCAGCTTGTCTCATGAACCATATGGGAAATAAATTGGTTTTAAAATTTAAAGCTTGAACCAATCTAAGCATAAAATAAATAATTAAAGATTATTGTAGTTTATGATGTTGTTTATTATGTTAAAAAAACATATTAAATTTTTATAAACAAACTTATTAACCTTTGCATTTATTATTATATAAGCAAATTAAAAATAAAAAAAGTTATAAACAGTATTATATCACATAACCTTCAAAGAAGATGAATTTGATAAAATGTTATTATTTTTAAAAGGAAACTTAATAACTTTAATTTATTGCAATATTTTTCTTTAAACTGTTAATTTTTAGTTTTTATAAACATATTTATGAACAATAAATTTGATCTTTATTTAGTTTCTGATTCAACAGGAGAAACTCTAGATAGAATAGCTGTTGCAATAAAAGCTCAATTTGAAGATGTAGATTTATCTGTTCATCACTTTTCATTTATAAGAACCAAAGACCAAATAAATGCACTTATAAAAAGGTGTAAAAAAGACAAAAATCCGATTGTTTTATATACATTGGTTGAGCAAGAAGTAGTTAGTTACTTAAAAGATACGGCTTTAATAGAAAAAATTACTTGTCTAGGCGTTCTTGATCATCTTGTCTTAAAATTTGAAAACATTTTAAACAAAAAAGCAAATCACGTTCCGAGCGGTCAACACGTGCTTAATAAAGAATATTATGAAAAAATTTCTTCTATGCATTTTACAATTGAACATGATGATGGTCAAAAGTTAGAAACTATAAATGAGGCTGATATAATAATTTTTGGAGTAAGCAGAACTAGCAAAACACCGACAAGCATTTATTTAGCAAATAGAGGTTATAAAGTAGCAAATATTCCACTAACCGGAACAGAGAACATAGATTCGTATTCAATTGATTTTAAAAGAAAAACTGTTGTTGGCTTTGTGATTGATCCCCAAAGATTAGAAGATGTTAGAAAAACAAGATTAAATTTAATAACTGAGGACAGGCACACAAATTATATTAATATTGAGGCCATTCAAAAAGAGGTGGAAGACTCAAAAAAACTTTTTAGTTTAAAAAGTATTCCAATTATTGATGTTACAAGGCGTTCGGTGGAAGAAACTTCTGCTTCAATAATTAAAATTCATGAAATTAAGCATGGTTTATGAAAAATCTAATTCTTGCCTCTTCAAGTGAAATTAGAAAAATAATACTTGAAAAACATAATTTTAATATTTTAGTTCATGCGCCAAATGTGGATGAAGAAGAAATAAAGAAATCATTATTGCAAGAAGATGCAAAACCAAAAGATGTTTCGGAGACACTCGCAAGGCTAAAGGCAGTAAAAGTTAGCGCAAAATACAAAGATCAAATAGTTCTTGGTGCAGATCAGGTTTTGACCCTTGAAGGTAGAATATTTAACAAGCCTAAAGATAAAAAAGTAGCAAAATTTATTCTTAAGCAACTTAATAATAGAGAACATGAACTTATCAGCTCGATATGTCTTGCTAAAAATGGTTCAAGCATTTGGAGTTATACAGAAACTTCTTTTTTAAAAATGAAAAAATTTGATGATTTGTATTTAGACAACTATCTTAGTAAGATTTCTAATGATATTCTCAAACGATACGGGGTTTATCAGATTGAAAGCGAAGGTAAAAAACTTTTTTCAGAAATAAATGGAAATAATTTCTCTATAATGGGAATGCCTATAGATGCATTAATTAATTATTTTAAGATTAATGAAAAAAAATAAAAATAAATTTTTAGTAATAGGATACCCGATAAAGCATTCTTTATCGCCAATTTTACATAACTATTGGTTTTCAAAATACAGAATAAATTCTTTGTATTTAAAAAAAAAAGTGGAAAAAAAAAATTTATATAAAATAATAAGAAATATAAAAGATAAAATTTTTTATGGAGCCAACGTTACTTTGCCTCACAAATCAAATATCATTAGATACGTGGATGTTACAACTCCCTTAGTGAAAGCAACGAATTCTTTAAATACCGTTTATACTAAAAAAGGAAAAGTATTTGGTGATAATACTGATGTTTTTGGTTTTTATCATGGAATATTAAGCAAGATCAAAAAAAAATGTAAAAAAATTTTAGTTATTGGAGCGGGTAGCGTAACATCTTCAGTTATAGTGGCCTTGAAAAGAAAATGGACTCTTAAAAAAATTTATTTATTTAATAGAACAGTGAAAAAATCATTTATGATTAAAAAAAAATTTGGAAAATCTGTAGAGATTTTGAGATTTGATAAACTTTCAAATTTCAATGAAGAAGTAGATTTGGTGATTAATACATCCAGTATAGGTCTAAGCTCTATGAAAAAAATTAATCTAAATTTTTCTAATTTTAAAAAAAAAATATTTATTGATTTAATTTATAATCCAGAAACAACAGAATTTCTAAAATCAGCAAAAAAATTTGGTAACTACACCTATTCAGGCTTACCAATGTTTGTGTACCAAGCCCAAAAAGCATTTAAAATATGGACGGGTATTTTACCAAAAGTTAATAAAAATACTTTTAGACTTCTTAGAAATCATTTGTGATAGTTCTTGGAATTGTCGGTAAGATTGGTTCTGGAAAGACATATATTTCAAATATATTTAACCATTTTGGTTTTAAAACTTTTAATGCAGACAATTGTGTTCATAGACTTTATAAAAAAAACATAAAACTTAACTTTAAAATATCAAAGGTTTTTAAATTACAACTAACAAAAGGAAGAATAAATACTCAGGAATTAATAAATATAATTATTAAAAAAAATTATTTAATTAAAAAATTAAATAATATTGTTCATCCTGAGGTTAAAAAAGAGTTATTAATTTTTCTAAAAAAAAATAAAAAAGAAACTTTAGTTATACTAGATATTCCATTGCTTTTAGAAACTAATTTAAAAAAATATGTAAATATTATTGTATTTGTAGATACTTCAAAAAAGAAAATAAGTTTTTTAGTAAAAAAAAAGAAGAATTTTAACCTTAAACTTTTCAAAATACTAACTACATTTCATTTAAATGAAAATTTAAAGAAAGAACTATCAGATTTTATAATTTATAATAAATCACATAAGGATAATAAAAAACAAATTAAAAAAATTATTAATAAAATTGTTTTAGATAAAGAATGAAACTATTTAGATAATATTTGTTAAAAATTTATGCCAAATTTTTCCAATATTTTCAATAGTATATAATGGTAGAACGTTTTTTTGAGCTTTTTCGACTAGATTAGTAAATTTAGATGGATTTAAAATTAGATCGGTGAAATCAGACGACTTAATATCTATAAAATATTCATTAAATACTTTATAAGATGAAAGCATATCAGCTCCTGTTGGTAGGCCTAAGGCAAGTGCAGTTAAAAGCCTATTAGAGCTTACTCCTTTTTTTTTTACATCATTTATATCTGATGGTATTATACAAATATCACAATTTTTTGCTGTCAAAACCATTTTATCTACAGACCAGAAATCGAATTTAATTTTAATATTATTAAGTTTTTTAGTATCAATTTTTTCAAGAACTAAAAGACTTTGTTCATTAGATAAAATTTTTAATTCTATTGGAATTTTAAAAGTATTTAGATTATTCATAAATTTGACCAAGTATAAAATATTACTTGAATGTCCAAACCAAAGAATAGATCTATAATTATTATTGAATTTTTTTTTTTCAGAATAAATTGGTATCTCTATTGGATCTGGAATAACTTTGATATTTCCATTATAAAAATTTTTAAGCAACTCTCCAATATAATCAGAAGATACCGTAACGTGATTGACATAACTTATTACTGATCTGTAGAACTCTCGCATTACACTATCAAAGCCTAAATGATGATCTGTGTAGTCCAAAACTATTTTCAAACCCTTCTTTTTGGCATTTGAAATAGTTTTTATCCATTTATCTGATCTTTCTTTTACATTGTTTGCGCCTATTTTACTTATTAAAAGAATATTTACTTTGTCTTCTACTGTTTCTCCAAAAGTTACTTTAATACCAACTTTAAAAAAAAAATCTGCCATAACTGCTGTACGAAGTCTTATACTTGCAAGATTAGAATTTCTTATTTCTTCAAATTCCGTTTTGTTAAACGGTATTAGCCAATGAATATTAATATTTTTCACTGTAAGTAATTTTTATTATCTTTTTTTTTAACCAATTCTATATTTTTTTAATTTTATTTTATACTTTTTAAGTTATTTTAAATTTTAATAAATATGATTAAAGAAATAGTTTTAGACACAGAAACAACTGGTCTATCGATTGAGAAAGATAGAATAGTTGAAATTGCGTGTATTGAACTTGATGATCATCTACCAACTGAAAATTTATTTCATACGTTTTTAAATCCAGAGGGTGTTAAAGTTTCAGAGGATGCTTTTGAGATACACGGTTATTCAAATGAATTTTTAAATGATAAACCAAAGTTTAAGGATATTGCAAAAAACTTTCTACAATTTATTGAAGGTAAAAAAATAATAATTCATAATGCTGATTTTGATTTAAATTTTTTGAATAAAGAACTTCGTAATTTAAATTTAAAAATCATAAATAAACAAAATGTTATTGATAGTTTAATTTTAGCAAGAGAAAAATTTCCTGGCGCAACAGCAAAAAATCTTACATCTTTGTGCAAAAAATTTAAGATTGATACCTCATTAAGAGAAAAACATTCTGCATTATTAGATTGTAAACTTTTATCAAAAGTTTACGTTGAGTTAATAGATGATAAAGAATTTAAGTTTTCATATAATCAACAGAATGAAGATATTAACCAAGTTCAAAAAAAGAGATCTTTAGGGAAAGTTCTACAACCATCTTCAGATGAGATTGAAACTTATAAAAAATTTTTAAAAAAAAATATAATAAATGCAGTTAGTTTGAAGGAGTAGTTTTTTTTTGATTCTCATACATTTCAATAAAGTTAATATTTTTTTTAAATCTAAATTCTTTAAAGCCTGATTGTTGAAATATATTACTTAGAATATTAGTAATTTTTTCTGAAAAAAGATTTGGTATGTCAGCAAGTATAATTTTTTTTACTTCATCTTGAGTGATTTTTTGTTCTAATATCTTGAATATTATAGCTATGGAAATTTCTGCATGAATTTTATTTTTAATATTTTGTGGAGCTTGAAAAAATATCCTTAAGTTCAATTCATTCAGTTGGTTAGGAAGTGTGTTGTTTTTGATGTCTATTTTCGTTTCATATTTTTCAAGTTCATGAGTTGAGCCTATATAGGCATCGGCTGTTGGAATTTCAAAGGAAATGTCTTTTATAAAGTCCATTATAATTTGGTATTTTTTGTTCATTAAATTGATAATCTAACTATTTAAAATTTATATTTTTGAATTTTCTTTGCATTGAATATATTCCTGCTATTCCTATATCAAATATTTTAGAATTATAAAAATGAACGAAAATTTTGGATTTATTGATATTATACTGCTTGCATTTATTGCAGGTTTAATAATTTTAAGACTTAGAAATTCGCTAGGCAAAGGTGCGGAGGATAGTGCTTTGCGAGCCAAAAGCGTACAATCTACAAATTTAGAATCTTTAGAAAAAACAGATAAAGACATTAAACATTCTTCTAAGAGTAATCACTTTGATGAAACGAGTTTTTTAAAAGGTGCTGAAGCAGCATATGAAATGATAGTAAATGCATTTGCAAATGGGGATAAAAAAACCCTTAAAGACCTAGTAGATCCCGAGATATATAAAAGTTTTATTTCTGTTATTAATGAAAGGGAAATAAAAAAAATAAAAAATGAATTTACTTTTATAGGTATTAAAAAAGCAAAAATTGAAGAAGTTAAGAATTTAGAAAGTTTATACCAAGTTAAAGCCAGATTTATTAGTGAAATTATATCATCTATAAAAGATGATAGTGGAAAAACAATTAATGGAAATAATAATGAAATTCAAACAGTAAATGATGTTTGGGTATTTAAAAAAGATTTAAATTCAGATGATCCAACTTGGTATTTAACAGAAATTTCTCAACCCTTAGATGATAAGGATCAAAAAAAATAAAAATAAAGACTTAATAACAAAAGAAGATATTAATTTTTGGGAAAGTTTTAAAAAACAAAATAATATTTTTTTTGAAGATAAGGATATAAATATCCATCAATCATTAAAAAAATTCAAATTTGATTTAAAATATGATTTTCATGGATATTCAATTCCAGATGCTTTTGATAAAGTTGATGAGATTTTCGATTTAAGCAAAAGAAAAAATATTACTAGTATTTTAATAGTTACAGGAAAAGGTTTAGGATCTAAAGTTTCTAAAGATCCTTATAAATCTGAAGATTTAAGTTTATTAAGGTATGCTATTCCAGATTATATAAAAAAGAATTACCAAGATAGAATTATTTCGATTTCAGTAGCAAGTATTGAAGATGGTGGGGATGGTGCTTATGAAATTAAACTTAAAAAATTATAAGATAAATTTTGATAGGTCTTTATCTCCTTTAATATCTCCAAGGTTCTTTCGTACATAGGCTTTATTAATTAGTACAACTTCACCGCTTCGGTCGGGTGCATTAAAACTTATGTCATCTAAAATTCTTTCTATAATTGTATGAAGTCTTCTAGCTCCTATATTTTCTATAGTAGAATTTACATATGTTGCAATCTCTGCAATTTCATCTACTCCATCATCTAAAAATTTTAAACTTACATTTTCAGTCTGCATTAGGGCTTCATATTGTTTAATTAAACTATTATCTGGCTCTTTAAGTATTCTTATAAAATCCTCTTTAGTTAATGGATTTAATTCTACTCTTATTGGCAATCTTCCCTGAAGTTCTGGCAATAAATCAGAAGGCTTCGCAAGCTGAAAAGCGCCTGATGCTATGAACAATATATGATCTGTTTTAATTGTACCGTATTTAGTATTTACCGTTGTTCCCTCTATCAATGGAAGCAAATCCCTTTGTACACCTTCTCTTGATACATCAGCTCCAACCCTCTCACTTCTTGCAGAAATTTTGTCTATTTCATCAAGAAAAACTATTCCATTATTTTCTGTTGCAAATTTTGCCTCTTTCAAAATTTGATCTTGGTCTAAAAGTTTTTCTGCCTCTTCATCTATTAAGTAGTCATATGATTCTTTAACACTTATTTTTCTTTTTTTCTTTTTTATACCCAATCCTTTTCCAAAAATATCACCAATACTAATCATTCCAATTGTTCCTGATGTGCCCGGTATTTCAAAAGAAGGAGTTGTTGTATTTTCCTGTACGGAAATTTCTATAATGTTCTCGTCAAGATCTCCCGCTCTTAATCTTTTTCTATAACTTTCTTTTGTTGCAGAGCTTGCATTTTTTCCAACTAAGGCCTCCAATACCCTTTCTTCTGCAGCAAGTTGAGCTTTTGCTTTAACTTCTTTTCTTTTTTGGTCTTTTATCATGGAAATAGCAATTTCCATCAAATCTCGTATGATTTGTTCAACATCTTTTCCAACATAGCCAACTTCAGTAAATTTTGTTGCTTCAACCTTAATGAATGGAGCTTGGGCCAGCTTTGATAGTCTTCTTGATATTTCAGTTTTTCCAACTCCTGTTGGTCCAACCATTAAAATATTTTTAGGGAGAACCTCATCTTTCATGTTGTCAGTTAACATTTGGCGTCTCCATCTGTTTCGTAATGCAATTGCAACAGCTCTTTTTGCTTTATTTTGACCAACTACATATCTATCAAGTTCAGAGACAATTTCTCTGGGAGAAAAACTTGTTATTTTTTCTTCTTCTTTTTTTTTTATTTTAGAGTTTTTCAATTGTGACATTGTTATTTGTAAATACGCAGATTTCAGATGCAACCTTTAGAGATGCTAATGCTATTTCCTCTGCTGTTTTATTCGTATTCATCAAAACTTTTGCAGCAGCTAATGCATAATTTCCTCCAGAGCCAATTGCAATCACTCCATCTTCAGGCTCCAGAACATCACCGTTCCCACTTATTAAGAAACTTTTTTCTTTATCTGCTACAGCCATTAAAGCTTCTAATCTTCTAAGATACTTGTCTGATCTCCAATCTTTTGCTAGCTCTACAGCCGCCCTTGTAAGATTTCCTGCATGTTTCTCTAATTTAGCTTCTAATCTTTCAAAAAGAGTAAATGCATCCGCAGTCGATCCTGCAAATCCAGCAATAACTCCTCTAGCATCAATTTTTCTAACCTTTTTTGCAGTGCTTTTGACAATAGTATTACCAAAGCTTACTTGTCCATCTCCAGCAACCACTACGTTATTATTTTTTCTGATTAATACAATTGTAGTTCCATGCCATTGAAAAATTTCGCTCATAATGTTTTTCTATGTCAGCTAAGATGGTTATTAATTTCAATTTATCAAGTTTTGTCAGAATTCATTGATAAACCAATATTTTATTTATATATAAACTAAAAAGTATGAGATCTGCAAAGATAATAAGAAAAACTAAAGAAACATCAATAGAGGTCAAAATTAACTTAGATGGAAAAGGGTTATCTAAGATAGATACGGGCATTGGTTTTTTAGATCATATGTTGGAGCTTTTTTCAAAACACTCCTTAATTGATATAGTTCTAAAAGCTCGAGGTGATTTAAAAGTTGATGAGCATCATACAACAGAAGATACCGGAATTGTTTTAGGCCAAGCAATAAGAAAAGCATTAAGTAAAAAAACTGGAATTAGAAGATATGGTAGTGCCTATGTTCCTATGGATGAGACATTAACTAGAGTATGTTTGGATATATCTAGTCGTCCTTATCTTATCTGGAATGTGAAATTAAAAATTGAAAAATTGGGAGAAATGGATTCAGAATTATTTAAGGAATGGTTTCAAGCAATCTCTCAAAATGCCGGTATAACAATGCATGTTGAGAATTTATATGGGGACAACACACATCATATCATAGAGTCTTGTTTTAAGGCGTTTGCTCAATCTTTAAAAATTGCAATTGAAATTGATAAAAGAATTAGATTTATAATACCCTCTACAAAGGGAAAACTTTAGTTAATGAATGTTTCTATTGTTAACTATGGAACAGGTAATCTTAAATCTGTGTATAAGGGTCTGCTTACTGCAGCAGAATTAATTAAAAGTAATAATAACATAAAAATTAAAGTTACAAGTAATCCAAGAGACATATTGAATGCTGATAAGGTTATTCTTCCTGGACAAGGTTCTTACAAACAATGTTTTGATTCAATCAAAAATATTTCTGGTCTTAAAGAATCACTGGATGAGTTTGTTTTGATTTATAAAAAACCTATTTTTGGAATATGTGTAGGTATGCAGCTTTTTTCAACTTATGGTTATGAAGAAAAAAAAACACAAGGTTTTAATTGGATTAAAGGTGTTGTGAAGAAATTAAAAATAAAAAAAAAATTTAAACTTCCACACATAGGTTGGAATGATATTAAAATTTCAAAAAAAAATTTACTTTTTAAAAATATAAAAAATTTTTCTCATTTTTATTTTGTTCATAGTTTTTTTTTTGATGTAGATGATAAAAAATTTGTTACTTCACTTGTAAATTATGATCTTAATTTTACATCTTCAGTAGAAAAAGATAATATTTTTGGGACACAGTTTCATCCAGAAAAAAGTCAGAAAAAAGGAATAATTATTTTAAAAAATTTTCTTAAGATTGATTTTTAGATGATCATTTATCCTGCAATAGATATAAGTAACGGAGAGTGTGTTAGATTAATAAAGGGAGATTTTAAAAAAAAAACAGTATTTAATATTTCTCCACTTCTTCAAGCAAAGATATTTGAAAAGCTGGGATTTAAAAGAGTTCATATAGTTGATCTAGACTCAGCAAAACTTGGGGGTTCAAAAAATCAAATTGTCATACAATCTATATTGGCACATACAAAACTTGAAATTCAGCTTGGAGGAGGAATTAGAAAAATCTCGCAAGTAAAAAAATGGCTTTCACTTGGAGTAAAAAGCCTAGTTATCGGAACGGCAGCGATAAATAACTTTACTTTTTTAAAAAAGATTTCACATAAATATAGAAATAAAATTTCAATTTCGCTAGATTTTAAAAAAAACTTTGTTGCAAAAAACGGATGGGTCAATTTATCAAAATTTACCGTCAAAGATTATCTTCATAAGATTAAAGATTTACCACTAAAAAATGTAATTCTTACGGATATTGATAGAGATGGAACAAAAAAAGGATTAAATTTAAAGAAATATAAAAACTTATTATTAAATTTTAAAAAAAAAATAATCATATCAGGAGGTGTTTCAGATATTAATGATGTGAAAAGAACTTATAAATTTAAAAAATGTAAAGGATTAATTATAGGAAGGGCATTATACGATGGCAGCATAAACGTGGAAAAATTAAAAAGTTTTATAAAATAAACTATTATGGATTTTAGATTAAAAATATTTATAGGTTATGATGAGAGGGAAAAGATAGCGTTTCATGTTCTAACTCATAGTATTATTAAATATTCCTCAATACCAGTTAATATAAATCCAATTTGTCTTAACAATTTAAAAAAATTCTACAAAAGAGGCAAAGGACCAAACGATAGTACTGAATTTTCAATCTCACGTTTTTTAACGCCTTATCTATCTGATTTTAAGGGATATAGCTTATTTTTAGATTGTGATTTTATAATTAAGGATGATATTGCAAAACTTCTAACAATAGTCAAAAAAGATCCAAACAAATCTCTATGGTGTGTAAAACATAAATACATTCCAAAAGACAAAAAAAAATTTCTAAATGAAAGTCAACTAAAGTATAAAAAAAAAAATTGGTCAAGTTTTGTAATTTATAACAATTCAAAATGTAAAATACTTACTCCTAACTTTGTCTCAAATTCTGACGGGTTACATCTTCATCAATTTAGGTGGTTAAAAAATCCTGATAAAATGATTGGAAAAATACCGAAAACTTGGAATATTCTTGTAGGTGAGCAAAAGATTCCAAAAAACTTTCAAGCATTACATTATACTTTAGGTGGTCCTTATTTTAAAAAATATTCAAAAAAATCCACATCCAAGCATTGGTTTAAATTAAAAAAAGATATGCTGAAATTGGCTTGAAAGATCTTTGAAGGAAAATATTAAAAATATAAAAAAAAAAATTCAATATTTCTATAGTAAAAATGATTTTTTTAGTGTTGAAAAGTATATAAAACAAAATGTTAAAAACTTTAACAATAGCGATGAAATTTTAGTACAACTAGGTTTAGCTTTAGCCTGTCAAAGTAAGTTAGATGAAGCCAAGCAGTATTTAACCAAAGCAATTTCACTTAATCAAGGTAATGTGGATGCTTATTATAACTTAGCCAAAGTATATGAGCTAAACAAAGAAGAAAAAAAAGCAGTTATTCTTTATAAGAAAATAATTAGATTAGATCCTAATTATATTAATGCTTTTTTGAATTTAGCTATGGTTGCTTATGAAAAAAAAAAGATAAACCTTGCAATATTGATCATAAAAAAAGGATTAAAGCTGAACTCAAATTCCTATGAATTATATAATAACTTAGGTCAAATTTATCATTCGTTATTTAATTATGAAAAAGCTGAAGTATGTTATCGAAAATCATTAAAATTTAAACCTCAAGATGTGAATATATTAAATAATTTAATTTCCAATCTTTTTAAAACAAAGAAATACTATGAAGCAAAAATATTAATTGATTCAACTTTGCTAATAAATCCGAATGAAGTTGTAACAAAATATCATTATGGATACTTTTATCAAAAAACTCACAATTTTATTAAAGCTATAGAAATTTATGAAAATATATTATCTAAAACAAAAAATTTTGGTCTAGTTTATGGTAGTTTGGGTCTATGTTATTTTGAAGTAAGAAGATTTGATGATGCAAAAAGAATTTTTAGAATTTCAAAAGACTTTTACGAGAAATCAGGAGATTTAATATCTCTTCGCGATGTATTTTTAAACTCGAGTTACCTAGAACTTATTAATTATAAATTTAAATCTTCAGCTAAGTTGTATGAATATCGATGGTCTATGGAAGAAGATGTAAAAAAAAAATATGAATATAACTATTGGGACGGATCATATTGTAGTCATTTAGTTGTTTGGTCAGAACAAGGTGTAGGAGATCATATTTTTTTTGGTGGCTTGCTTGATAAGTTAATTCACTTAGCAAAAAAAATTACTTTTGAAGTTGATAAAAGATTAGTAAATTTATTTGATAATTATTTTAAATCAAAAAAAATAAATAATATTAAAGTTGTTGATTTAAACACCAACTTTGAAAGTTTCGAAGAGGAAAAGAAATTTATACCACTTGCTTCGTTACCATCAGTCATATTAAAAGATTCTGAAGATTGGTCTATTTCAACACCTTTCTTAATCTCAGAAAAAGTTTTAACAAAAGATTTTATTGCAAACTCTTACAAACCCAAAATTGGAATATCATGGAAGTCATTCAATCCTAATGAGCAATATCGTTCAATTAATTTTATAGATTTAATTAATGTTATAAAAAGATTTGATTGTGAAATTTATAATTTGCAATTTGGAGATATTGAGCTTGAATATAAGGCTACAAAGGAAAAAAAAATAAATTTTATTTACGATATTTCGTTGGATTACAAAAACAATATTAATGAAGTTTCCTCTATTATAAATAAAATGGATTTTGTCATTACTGTTCAAAACACTATTGCCCACTTATCTTGTGCACTAGGGAAAAAAACTATTGTTTTATTACCTTTGAATGGACGTTGGCAATGGGGCGATGAAAAGGATAAGTGTAAATGGTATCCAACTTCAAAATTGATCAGATCAAAATATATTAATAATTGGAAAGATGTTTTTGATAAATTAAAATTATATTTACATGAAAATTTAAAAGATAAATGTTGAAAAAAAGAATAATACCTTGTCTTGATATTAAAAACGGTAGAGTTGTAAAAGGAGTAAAATTTAAAAATTTAAAAGATGCAGGAGATCCAGTCGAACAAGCGATTTTTTACAGCAATAGTGGTGCAGACGAATTGTGTTTTTTAGATATTAATGCCTCATTTGAAAATAGAAATATTATTTTAAAGAAAGTTTCAGAAACAGCAAAAAACTGTTTTATTCCTATAACTGTTGGTGGTGGGGTTAAAAATGTTTCCAACGTTCAGGATTTGTTATTAGCGGGGGCTGATAAAGTATCTATAAATACAGCTGCAGTATTAGATCCTAGTTTAATTAGAAAATGTTCAAAGAGATTTGGGTCTCAATGTATAGTAATTGCAATTGATGCAAAAAAAAAAATAAATAATAAATGGGAAGTTTTTACCCATGGTGGTAGAAAAAACTCAGGTATTGATGTTCTTCAATATGCATTGTTAGCTGAAAAATTAGGAGCCGGAGAAATATTACTTACTTCTATCGATAGAGATGGAACAAAAATTGGATACGATTTGGAGCTATTAAGAATAATAACTAGATCTGTTTCTATACCAGTTATTGCTTCAGGCGGAGTTGGTAATTTAGAGCATTTATATCAAGGATTGAGTCTGGGAGGAGCAAGCGCAGTGCTTGCTGCATCTATATTTCATTATGGAAATTATTCAGTATATCAGGCAAAAAAATTTTTAAAAAAAAAATGTATTCCAGTTAGAATTTAGCATGTCATACAAGTTTATTGATATATTACTTAAAAAAATAGAAAGAAATAAAAAAAAAAATCAAAAAGTATCCTATACGGCAAAATTAATTAGATCAGGGATGCGAGGGTGTAAAAAAAAATTTTTAGAGGAAGTAAATGAATTTGTTTTTTCTTTAAATCAAAATAAAAAATTAATTCAACATGAAGCGGCAGATTTATTGTATCATTTTTTTGTATTGCTAAAATTAAAAAAAATAAATTTTATATCGATTATTCAAGAGTTAAAAAAACGTTCAAAAATATCTGGCATTCAGGAAAAAAATAACAGGTTAGTTAAGAAAAACAACTAGCTTAATAATGGCATCTAATTTATTTCCAATAGATGAAAAAATTGAAAATATTGTTGAGTATATTAAAAAAAATGAATTTCTTATAGCTGAAAAAGAACTTTCAAAATTATTAGAGGAAAAAGAATATAAAAGTCAGCCTATTATTTATAATCTTTTAGGTTTTATCTTTCAAAGACAAGGCAATGTTTTTTTATCTGAAAAAAATTTTGAGACAGCAATCAGTTTAGATAAAAATTTTCATCCAGCACTATATAATCTAGGTGTTTTACACTATAAGAATTTATCTTATGATAAAGCTATTATTTTTTTAAATAAAGTAATTAAAATAAATCCTAGTCATTATGATAGTTTTTTTTTAATTGCCCAAGCTTATTTAGGGAAAAGAAATTTTGATAAGGCAATTTTAAATTATCAAAATTGTATCAAGTTATCTCCAAATCAAATCGATGCATATTTAAATTTAGCAAATTTATATTGTTCAATTCACCAAATTACAGACGCCAAAAATTTATTAAAGGAAGCAAAAGAAATTTTTAATGGAGATATCAGGTTATTAAATAATCTAGGCTTAGTTCATAAAAAATTACATGAATTAGATGAAGCGATAGAACTTTTTGTAGAGGCAAACAAAATTAAATATGATGAGATAGAGCCATTATTGAATTTAGGTTTAAGTTATTTAGAAAAAAAAAATTACGTAAGGTCCTTAGAATTTATAGAAAAAGCATGTAATTTAAAACAATCAGCAGAATTATATTTTAACAAATCTCTTGTGTTAGAAAAACTAGAGAGGCTTGATGAAGCTTTTGAATGTTTAGAAAAATCAATTGAATTAGATTCAAACTTTTCAAGTGCTCATCAAAGAAAAATTGAAATTTATATTAAGTTATTAGATCATAAAAAAGCCAAGCAATTATTCTCACAATTAGATTTAAATAATTTAAGCGAGGAAAATTTAGGGCTTTTAATTTTTTACGTAAATTATCTCTATGATTTAAAAAAAAATGATTATTTTAAATTATTAGATCTAAAAAAAAAAAAAATTCTAAAAAGGAATAATTATTTTATAAAAAAATTTGAATCACAAAAAAAAAATACTTCAATTATAGATAGAAATTTACACAAAATAAAAATAGGATTTATTTCTGCAGATTTTAACAAGCATCCTGTAATGTACCAACTATATGATTTTTTTACAGAACTTGCAAAATCAAATGATGTAGAGGTTTATATATATGATAATTCTGAAGTTTTAAAATCAGATGAAATTACTACAGAATTAAAAAAGCATTTAAAAAACTGGATAAATATCCACACTCTTTCAGACTTCGATGCAGCAAAAAGAGTAAATAATGATGATGTTAAGGTGCTTTTTGATCTTTCTGGTCACACAACAAATAATAGATTAGGAGTATTTTCATTTAAGCCATGCCATATTCAAGCTTCTTGGGCGGGTTATGCAAATTCTGTTGGTGTTTCAGGAATTGATTATTTGATAGCAGATAAGTTTGTAATACCTCAAAACAAAGAATATGAGATGTTATACAAAGAAAAGATTATTAGGTTGGAAAATAGCTGGTCTACCTTAAGTAAATTACCAAATAATATTTTACCTGATTATAAAAAATTACCATATAAAGAAAATAATCTTTTTACCTTTGGATCTTTAAATAATTATTTTAAATATAACGAAAGAGTTCTTGATGTATGGTCAGATATATTAAAACTTACCAATAATACTAGGCTGTATTTATCTGGTAATACAATATTTTTGAAACAAGATTTTCAAGATAGATTTTTTTTAATATTTGATAAAAAAAGAATTAATAGGAATAGAATAATTTTCAGTGGCCTCCTTGACAGGAAAAAAAGTTTAGAAAAATATAACAATATAGATATTTGTCTTGATCCTTTCCCATACAATGGAGGAACTACAATGTTAGAATCTACTTATATGTGCGTTCCTTCATTAGCTTTAGAAGGAGAAATTTTTGTATCAAGATGTGGATTTTCTATAAATAAAAATTTGGAACTTGATGAATGGAACTGTAAATCTGAAAAAGACTATGTTGATAAGGCTATTAAATTTTCACAAGATTTTGATTTTATTTTACGATCAAAAAAAAAAATTTATGAAAGAGTATATTTGGATGGTTTATTTTCATCAGAAAAATTTGTGAAAAGTTTTTTATTATTAGTAAAAAATTTAATAAAATCAAATTAGTTCAAGATGTACGATAAAAATAATATTTTTGCTAAAATTTTAAGAGGTGAAATTCCATGTAAGAAGGTTTATGAAGATAAATTTGTTTTTGCTTTTCATGATATAAATCCTCAAGCTAAGATTCATGTTTTGGTTATTCCTAAAGGACCTTATGTTGATCTTAATGATTTTTCAAAGAATGCAAAAAATGAGGAAATAGAGGGGCTTATACGTGGACTTGGGAAAGTTGCAAAAATTTTAAATATTGCAGAAGCCGGCTATCGTTATTTAGGAAATAATGGAAAAGATGGAGGTCAAGAGGTGCCACATCTACATTTCCATATATTTGGTGGGGAAAAGCTTGGAAAGATGATTTCGAAGTGAATGGTAAAAAAAGTTTCTAGATTCTTTCTAGAGATACATTCAATTAAAGATTTAAAGTTTTCTAAATGCTTAGAAAAAGATTTATCTATTAAAAAGGAAAATAACACTAATAAAGATCTTTCAAAGTTTTTATATAAAGAGATTGGAAAAGATTATAACTGGAAAGACAGATTATACTGGAGAGATAATGATTGGATAAGATTAATATCAAATTCTAATTATGAACTATATACAATATTTAAAAATGAAGATTTAGTTGGATACTACGAGTTAGTTTCTGATGAGAATAAAAATTTTGAAATAGCATATTTTGGTATATTTAAAGAATACTTTGGTAAAAAAATCGGTAGTTATTTATTATGTCATGCAATCGAGAATTCTTTTAGCAAAGGAGCAAAAAGAGTTTGGGTTCACACTTGTACATTAGACCATCCAAATGCTTTAAAAAATTATACGGCTAGAGGAATGAAAATATTTAAGTCTGAAGAATTAAATATTGACTAGTAATTAATCTATTGAGAATTTGCCAATATTTTGAACATTGGATGATGTATTTTTTAAAATAAATTCTAAGAAAGTCCCATCATAATTAATTACCTTCCAGCCATGAATTAAGTATGTTTTTTGATCAAAATATAAATCAATAGTTTCATTTTGAGAGAAATTAAGTTTTATGGAAATACGATTTTCAGTAATTTTATAATCTTCAATTTCTTTTAACGCTTTTATTATTTCATTTTTATCTGTTAGAAATAAAAATGGGGTCCCTGTTATATTCTGACTAGATTTGCTATTTAATTCATCAATCAAATATAAGATATTATTATCAATTAAAATTTTTTTTTTATTTAATTCATTATAGTGGCAGAGAAATTTATTTGAAAATTCAAGTAGACAATTACCAGTTTCAATAGACTTGTCTAAAGTTTGAATAAAGTCAAATTTAAGATTCTTAGTTTCTTCTAACTTTTGAATAATTTTTCGTATTTCATTTGAATAAGAATATTTAGAAAGAGAAATAAAAAAAAAAACTATTAGTATTATTTTTTTTGGCAATTCTAATAAATTTCCCTTTTACCAATGTGGTTTGCTGGGCTTATAATTTTCTCTTCTTCCATTTGATCAATGATTCTTGCTGCCCTATTATATCCAATTCCAAGTTTTCTTTGTAAAAAACTAGTAGATGCCTTACCTTCTGTTTTTATAATTTCAACAGCCTTGTTATATAGTTCATCTTTTCCATCTTGGTTCAAAATTGGTTCATCATTTTCTAATTCATCAATTTTTGTAATTTCTTCAACATAGGTTGGATTTCCTTGTAATCTTAAATAAGTTGCAACTTTTTCTATTTCTTTTTCCGAAACATAGGGTCCATGAATTCTTACGATTCTGCTTGCTGAAGACATAAAAAGCATGTCACCTTGACCAAGTAAAAGTTCAGCACCTTGCTCTCCAAGTATAGTTCTACTGTCAATTTTAGATGTTACTTGAAATGATATTCGTGTTGGAAAATTTGCTTTAATAGTTC
>Ga0194118_10003397_pt1 | contig 18607 bp, 12 predicted proteins | sample TA2MahsurfametaG_2_FD_148662 | JGI IMG/M metagenome (GOLD analysis project Ga0194118, IMG submission 148662) | Freshwater microbial communities from Lake Tanganyika, Tanzania - TA2015013 Mahale N5 surface | ecosystem: Environmental > Aquatic > Freshwater > Lake | place: Tanzania: Lake...
CGACTGTTCGAGTCTCATCAAGCGCCTCCTGCCTCTGACGCATGATGGTCGAGCACTTCGATCCGATGTTGAGTATGGCATCGCGGAATTCACGGCACGGCTTCTCGCCGCGGTAACCACTGGCGAGGACGGTCGCGAAGACCCATTTGGGGCAGTTATCAGCTTGGTCGTGGTGATACTGAGGCTCGGCAACGAGGTGGCTGACCGTTACGGCGACACCTCACTCGAGGAACTGCTTATCGATGCCTTGCACCAAGATGATCTTCGAGCACTGGCCCGAGAGTTCGCTGCCGTACCCATGAGATTGGACGGGGAGGGTTGGCCCACCCCGATACCCAGCTTGATTAAGCTGTTCTTCGCCTCCCGGCCAATAACTCTTGCGATGCGTGACGGCTACGTTCAACGGAGGAAACTTCCGTACATGAGCGAAGAGCCGACTGAATCTGGCAAATTGCAGGATGAGGACTTTGAGGTGTGGGAACCGAAAGCGCCATCAGGAAAGTGCAATCTGAGTGATTTTGACAACCTCATCGCTGACTGCTGCGAGGGATTCGGCGACTACGAGACCTTCTATTTCGACAACGAAGACCGTTACCACGAGGACTGAGATGTCGCGAGTATGAGTCCACAGCGTTGCGGAAATCTGACTCGAATAAGCAGTTTCTGGATGCGATCACAATCAGCGTGCCTTCGTGCGTAACAATATAACTATGCGAATTTTGCACACTTCTGATTGGCATATTGGTCGCGTCTGGTCCAAAGTCGACCTTCTCGAAACTCAGCGCCTCTTCGGGGTGTGGCTCTGCGACTTGGTCAGAACAGAAAAGATCGATGCCGTACTCGTCGCGGGTGACATCTACGACCGAGTTACGCCCAGCCCCGATGCGGTAGCAGTCGCAGACGAGATCTTCACCAACCTCGCCGCCGCCGGAGCGAAAATTGTTGCAATCTCAGGGAATCATGATTCGGCTGACCGCCTCCGCTTCGGCTCTCGCTTTATGATTCAAGGTGGACTCCACATCCGCACCGAGCATGCAGATCTTCGTGCGCTTGGATCACCTATTCGACTGTCGTCTGCCTCTGGCGACAATGTGGAAGTTGTCTGCCTTCCGTTCCTTGAACCCAACCGTGTTGACTGGTCAGACGAGGATGGCGATCGAACTCATGAAAATGTACTGCGTGTAGCTCTTGCCCATCAGCGAACAATGGTTGTCAATCCCGGTCGGGCAATCGTTATGGCTCATGCATTTCTTGTTGGCGGCACTTCGAGCAAATCAGAGCGTGACTTGGTGTCGGTAGGTGGCTCCAGCATGGTGAATCACAGCATCTTTGATGGATTTGGATATGTCGCGCTCGGCCACCTGCATCGACCGCGAGAGTTTGGTGCGAAGGGCAACGTGGTGTATTCAGGTTCGCCAATCCCCTATTCATTTTCCGAAGATCACGAAAAGTCGGTTGTCATAATTGACACCTCCACTATGACTTCAAACAGGATTCCGGTCACAGTTGGTCGCAAGTGCACCACCATCCGGGGCGAACTTGCAGATGTGCTACGGAACCCTAAATACAAGGAGGCGCAGGAGCTCTTTGTGCGTGTTGAGCTTACAGACGCACAAATTCAGATTGGCGCGATGGCACGTATCCTTGAACGCTTTCCGTATGCTCTCGACTTGGATCAGAAAGCTATCAACAGTGATGGCACAATTCAGGAAGTTGTCGGCGGAAAGCCACAGTCAGTTGCTGAAGATGTTGCCGACTACATGGCTCAATATTTTGCAGTTGAGCAGAATAAATTCAAGCATGAGCTCGCCGACCGAGCAGTTGCTCACGTCATGAGTTCCACAGAGGCGTAGGTCATGAAACCCAAATTGCTGAAGATGGCAGGAATTGGTGCTTTCCCCAATGAAGTCACGATTGACTTTGAGCATCTCGACGCCACTGGGTTGTATGTGGTGGTTGGGCCAACAGGTGCCGGCAAGACCACGATCTTTGAGGCGATGTCTTACGCATTGTTTGCAGAGGTGCCATCTCGCCGGGATGTCAAGTCCACATTCCCACATAAGCGTTCCTTCATCGATTTCACATTCACTCACAATGGAGCCGATCATCGTGTGTTTCGGGATATATCCATAGCAGCCGGCGATTACTACGAACAACTTCCAAAGGGAAGGCGAGTTGCGCAGCGCAGAGCCGTTACCGCACATGTGCAAGATCTACTGAAACTGACCGCTGAACAGTTCATGAAGATTATTCTCTTGCCACAGGGACAGTTTAAGGATTTTCTTGTTGCAAAGACCAGCGACAAGGAAGAGATTCTGCAAAGACTGTTTGGCACAGAAATCTATGATGCTGTTGCCGAGCAGGTCGCTGCGTTCGCCGGCGAACTCGCAAACGAATTCAGCACACTCACAGTAAAGATCAGTACTGAGTCAGAAACTACTGCTCGTGAAGTGCTCAACGTCCGGAACCAGTACCCCGATTTGGGGCTACCTGATGACACCTCTGACTTTGCTCGAGCAATGAAGGTCATCAAAGCGAAAACTCCTGGGGTGGAGGAGGCAAGCGAGGCCGCGGCAGACCGAATGCACGAGCTCAGCGGAGATTTAGCACGTGCCAAGGACCTCCAACAGATCTATCTGGATAGCCAGCAATTGAAGGAGCTGCGCGCCGACGCCCGAGCGGAAGCAAAACTTGTTAAAGAAGCGACTGAGTCGATTGACTCCCACAAGCGCGCCGAGCGAGCTCTTCGTCAAAGAGATGACTACGACAGCGCGGTATCGGCACTTGGAGCAACAGAGTCGCTACGCAAGGAAGTGCTACGTGACCTACGTCATGAAGCAACGCGACTGAGAATCAACATTGCGCAAGTCGATACGTTCCGAGGTGCTCTGGAGTCGTCACAGAATCTCCCTGAGGACTTCGGCATCCTGTCTCGAGCGGTGACTACGGCACTGAAAGCGCTTGATAACAATGCAACCCTTAATAATGAGCTCAATCAGGCCAAAACACGGTCCGATGAACTCATCGGAGACATTAAGAAACTGACAACTTCAATAACGCTGCTAGAGAACAAGAAGACACAACTGGGCGTTAACCGGAGTTCGACCAATTCTCAGGCCAGTAAGCATGCCGAGTTGCAGCGGAAGGTAGACACCCTCGATCGACAACTCGAATCTGCTGACGTCGCAAATGCGACACGCCGACTCAGCAACGCTGCCAAGTCGCTCACTCGAGCCAAAACAGCACTTACCAAGACAGAAAAAGCTCTAAAGAAGTCACAAGCCGCTCACGAATATCATTTGGCCGGACAACTCGCCAAACATCTCAAGGATGATGAGCGGTGCCCTGTGTGTGGTTCAACTGATCACCCGAAGCCTGCACCTGTGACACGGAGAATTGACCTACAAGCATCGATCGATAGACACGCTGAAGCTCGAGCGACGGTCGCGGATGCTCAACGTAAAGTCCGTGAGGCCAAAAAAGCACTCGCCACCGCGAAGACTGCGAGAGCGAAGCTTCCCACCACTGCCGTCCAAAGGAAGTTACGTGACCAGTACAAACAAGCGCAACTCGCAGCGAAAGCCCGTGACGGAATTGAGTCCAACTATGAGAAGCTCACCGACAAGCTCTCGACTGCTAAAGAACACAAGGCGACTTGCTCTGCTGAACTTCGTAGTACACGAACGGCCATCAACCGTATTTCGGCTGCGATCGAGCGGGCTAAAGCAGACTTACCCCCGCCACTCAACGACCGACAGCGACGCGAGACCAAGCAAGCCGTCAACAAGCTCAAAGAGCTAGCCGGTCGAAAGTACAAGCTCGACCGTGCGTACGACACCGAGACCACGAAGGTCTCCACTCTTGATCGCGCTGTCAAGAGGGCGTTACGGAAAGAAGGGTTCCAAAATCTCAAGCAGGCAGTCGACTCGCAATTAAAGGACACAGACCTACAACACAAGGACCGATTAGTTGGGCAATCCAAGGAGCGTGACAACAAGATCATAGGACTTGCTGCACGAGTCGCTGGCAAGAAAGTCCCAACGGAACTTCCTAAAATTCAATCGCTAGAACGTGACTTGAACACACAACGCCAGATACACAATGAGGGAATGACGAAACTAGAAAGACTCAGGTCACTCCATGAACGCATTGTAAAGCTTGAACGCGACCTAAGCGACCTTCGACCAAAGGCTCTACTTGCCGAGCAGAACCTCACCGAGGCAAGGCAGCTTGAGAAGGCGATGAATACAGGACAAGGTGTTGGAGTCAATCGTGTTTACAGATTGCAAGAGTGGGTACAGCGTCGACTCTTCGAGCAAGTCTGTCGCGTGGCAAGCAAACAGTTGCACACATTGACCAACGGAAGGTACTCAATTACACTGCTGCCAGACGCAGACTCAGTGGTCCGCAACGCACAAGGTCTCGACCTTTATGTACTCGATTCGTTCAATGGCATAAAACGTGGTGTGGGGTCGCTGTCTGGTGGTGAGACTTTTCTTGCTTCACTGGCTCTGGCCTTAGCGCTCGCCGAAGTAGTCCAAACTCATGCGGGCGGTATCAAGATTCCGAGTCTGTTTATTGATGAGGGTTTTGGAAATCTCGATCAGGAGACACTTGAGACTGCGATGGATGTGTTGCTTCAACTCCAGAACAGCGGAAGGACAGTCGGTGTCATTACTCACGTAGAGACGATGCGTGACCAGCTGCCGATTGGCATTCGTGTAATCAAGAGTGACGAAGGAAGCAGGCTTGAGTTTCCTCTTCTTCAGTAGGACGTTGTAGCTTCAGGACTCCGAGCAAGATTTCCCTTCTACTCCTTACTCTTGGCGACCTCCACATATCTACAAAGCATGTTGGCAAGACGAACTTGCTCAATCGTCTTGCAATTCACGTCAAGCAGTCGAGGGCTTGCAAACACGACCACCAATGCTCTCGCACGCGAAACCGCGACATTGAATCGGTTCTTGCTGTAGAGGAAAGCCATTCCATGCGAGATATCGTCCGCACTCGAACTTGTAAACGACATTAGCACTACTGGCGCTTCGTCTCCCTGAGCTTTGTCCACAGTTCCAACGCGATTGCGCATCAAGTCCTCGGTCACACCATGTTTCTTTGCGTCAGCGTGAGTAGCCAATCTCCTTAAGATCTCAGTGCGCTGCATGTTGTAAGGGGCAATTAGGAAAACGTCCTCCGGTGCAATCGTTGATTTCAATCCATCTTTGTTGGTGAAGATACGACCAAGCATTGAGTAAAAGGTCTCAACGACGTAAGTAGCTTCCTCGGGCGCCACTACTGTACGACCAGAATGCTCAACCGGCCACCAACGCAAACCCGAGCCAGACAACCAATCTGTACCGCTCACCGCCTGACGCTCGAGACCTGGTGCCGAGTGCAACTTACCTTCGTACACCTGCTCCGAGACAAAGGCAGTGATTGAGGGATGCATGCGCTTTGTAGTGCTGAGCAAAATGCCGTAACCATCGGGGACTACGTCGCGACCGTGATTGATGTACTCAGGTGCAGACAAGCCTGATTCGCCAGGATGCGCAGCTGTTGTTGGTTGCTTGAGCTGCTGTGGATCGCCGACGAGCACGAGATCTTTGGTGGCTAATGACACCGCCAGCGTGTCAGCGAGCGACAGCTGCCCTGCTTCATCGACAAAGAGCACGTCAACCGACTCACGCATTTCGGACCTAGCGAACAAGAAGCTGGTTCCAGCGACAATCTGATAGAGCGACTGTTCCTTTGCGACTTTCTCATTATTCTTGCGCCGCGCAACCATGACTATTGATCCTGCTTCGCTTTCGGAATCGGGCTGACTCGTACCAACAATCGCCGTGACTGGCTGCGCACCGGTAAGACCATGGTCACCAGCGCATACGACAATTTCGTCGAGCAATTGGCGAACGGCACCGTGCGTGTTTGCGGTGATACCGACTCGCTTGCCTCGTTTCACGAGATCGAGAATCATATTCGCTGCCGAGTAGGTCTTTCCAGTTCCAGGCGGGCCCTGAATGGCGATGTACGAGTCGTCTAGCGACTGCACGATGGACGACATATCTCTCCACTCACGCTCCACCTCAACCGCTCCAATCGGAGCACTACCCTTCTGAAGTTTTGTGGGAAATCGTTTCAGTAGGTCAATAGTTGCACCGAGGTCAGCTTCATTGCCTGATAGCACCGAGGTAGCGATCTCTTGTAACCCCTTAACAAAGACACTCTTATCAAATAATTTTTTGGGGAACACGGCTGTGGGGTCTTGTATCGCTGTGGGGTCTTGCATAAGTAATTTGTCGAACTTGAGCCGAAGCTCAATGACGCCATGGTCAAGATCAAGTGAAACGACTTCCAGGCTTGGGAAGACGGGCTTTTTGACACCTTGTTCGAGGTATGGGTGATAGTTCGGTGCAGTTACTTGTATCCCGAGGGTGACAGTGGTCGTTTGTGAAGGGTCAAACCTGTATCGACGAATCTGCGAATACAGTTTCTGCCTTCCGGTCGGCTCTTCAATATCACCAGTGCTTTCCAAGTTAAGGCCGGCGATGGTATTCGGATTTTCAGATAGCTCGTCTTGCGTCATCCCTAGAAGTTGAATGAATTCGAAGTCGCTGACAGCGTCTTCGCGCTCATGGAAGTCAAGTAGGTCAGCCAGGAGCCACTTGTATTCGAGGAGTGCCGCCTGTTCTGTGGGCAGATGATCGAAGCGACCTGCATTGAGTAGTTCAGCCAATCTTCGACTCTCTTTGAGTAGTTCAGCCTTCTCCTTCTTCTTGCGCGAATCCTCTTCCTCGTTCTCGAGAGGCCTCAGCATTGGACGGATGAGATCCGCAAGTTCCACTTCGGGCAACGTCTTGGCGAGCGTCTCGCGCTGGCTTTCGAGCCACTTGCGCAACTCGATGGTCGAAATACAGTCATTTCTGTTGTACGCCATCAAGTCTTCAAGAAGCTTGTTATCGCCGTCAGGTGCATGGGCAGCAACGTCGCGTGAAGCGAGCCATTCCTCATAACAGACAATGCTGAGCTTGCCCTCGTTGACGAGGTCGTTGCGCTTGAAGCCGTACATCTGTTCAAGTTTCTTGATTGAGTAGGACTCGACTCCGATCCGCATGCCTTGGGTAACGATACGACTCAGGTCTACAAATCGACCCTCACGCAGGAGCTTGCTTAATTCCGTCTCGCATGTGACGTGCCGAGTCGCAAGCCGTTTCAGTGCCGAGGGCTCATAGTGACCGAAGTGATAGACGCGCAGGTTCTCATGACCCGGCATCGCAATTTGACTGTTGATGAAACCGATCACCTCGATCAACGCCTTGCGCTCTTCTTCGGCATTGTGTGCCCAAATGGCCTTGTATTGCAGTGTGCCGTCGGTGTCGACCCAGGCAAGCCCGTGCAAGTACTCTAGACCATTACTTCCCCGGTACGCATGACCCTCAATGTCGTAGAAGATGTCGCCGGTATTCTTCTCCGGCAGCAAATTAAATCCGCGCCGACGTTCGACTGGGCGTATGAACTCTATCTCTGGCAACGATTCTGGATCGATTTCTTGCTTCTCTTTGGTTCTAAGTTGCAATGTCGCTTGCTTTCGGAGACGAGACAACACATCGGGATTGATGTCAACCTCGACTTCGTCGCGATTCGCAAGTTCTTTGAGTTTGGTGATACCAACCGCGCGTAGCTTCTCTCGGTTTGTCGCCGACATTCCCGCCACGAAGGTGAGGTCGTCGGCCTTGCGCCAGTGATCTTTGCACTCCGCGCGCCAGCGACAAATATTGCAATGCTCATTGGGTACTGGTTCACTCTGCTCTGGGGACTCGAGTAGAGCGTCGATAAGTGACTGTTTTATACGTCGGTAGTAGGCAGATACTTCTGATAGGCGCACCGACACTGTGCCCTCTTCTTCTGAACCGGTGACTACGTGAATGAATTCGGGTTCGGCACCTTGAATCCCCTGCATCTGCTCGGCATAGGCACACAGCTGAATCACTGCATTGACCTTCGCGATTCGAGCAAGCTTGGTGTCGTAGGGCTGAAAGGCGTAGTTGCCAAGTTCAGAAATGATTTCGTCAACTGCAACTAGGAAGTCGGCACGACCCACCCAGCCAAAGCCGTCCTTCTCGGAGTAAAACGTGGGCTGATAAAGAGCATCGGGTCCCGATTTCATTGCCGCCACGGTTGTACTCATGCGCTTCACTAGTTCGTCACGCGTGTAGGCAGCGTCTTTGTCACGACGGGCGTCAAGGTCGACGACCGCTCGTTTGAGTGACTGCAGAGATGCCCTCAGCGCCGCAAGGTACTTTGCCTCGTGTTCTTCGCCGTAATGCTGCAAAACTTTAAGGAGGTCGTCATCAAGTTTCTGTGGCGCGATACCGGTGTCGAGCGACTTTAGGTTGAGCCACGTCAGGTGCTTACAGGCAAGATGATTGGCGAGATCCGTTGGGCTAATGATCGTGACGCCGTCGATACGTTGCATGAGCTATATGACTTTCTCATTGAAGGGTTGAGGGTTGGCTTTAAATCGCACCATGTGATCACGTGGTCGCGGACACGATGCACCGCGCTCTGGCTCGCCTTGTCTGCTTGTTGATATGACGATGGTAGTACCACGGCGCTCGGCACTCCTAGTGATGGTGTATGCAAGCATGATTGTCTGCACGGCGATGCATGCCACCAACATTTTTAAGACGAATGGTGCTTCGCGCGGTGAATCTGCGGTCATAGGGGGCTCTCATCCTCATCTGTAAACGGTGGTTCGTGGTTCTCGTGCCATGCGCGCCATGAGTTTTCGTCATAGGGATAGACGGGGCCCTCAGGCTCGGGATGATCGTCGCGGTCACGGCGTCGAGAATGTCGCCGTAGCGGCATCGACTCGTCATCGCCGTCGAACTCAATGAAGACATCAGTCTCTTCGTCATCATCTTCATCGGGCTCGGCAATATAGGCGACTGCGATTCCCAGAGATGCACAGCCTGCGATGTCGATACTTGCACGAATAACGCCATTCGAATCAGACTCACTCACCCAGTATGGGACTGACTTCAAATCAAGTTCGAGTCGCTGCAGATAGCGCGATGGAAGAATGTTTTCGATCGCGTCCAGTGGGTTTTCGTATCGATTTGCTAAGTGTGAGTCACGAAAGATAAATGTCATGAGAATTGATAGCGCGAGTCGGTGACAGATCTGTTCAATACTCGACGCCTCATCATCTGGCACCTTCGACGGCAGATGTAAATGCTCGGATAGTGCGGCAGCCAGACGCACGACTGCGCTTCGCGTATCGGTGCGACCTTGGTTGACCACCTTCTTGTACGCGTCGATGTGCGTGATTATTGCACTAAGATCAACAACGCCATCTGGGCAGTCTTCGAGAGTGCTGAGACGTTCGATTGTGTTCGCTAATGACAGTTCGAAAATCATTGGCAGCTATAGATAGCCGGGCGCCAAGCCCGACCCCTCGTCGTCGGAATCGGTTTCATCGTCGGAGGGTACTTCGACATTGTTATCATCGTTGTGGTTGCAGTTGTGACCACACGATCCGACTTCCTCAGTAGTACGAAGGATCTTGAAAACAGCGCCCTGTATCAAACCGATCAACGGCTTCATCGCGATCAAGCCACTCAAGCACCGCGGTGTCAAGCGGCCGCGATCTATTTCCTGCGTGATATCACGCGCAAGTCGAACCAGCTCTTTGGCGAACGGCTCGAGGCCGGCAATCTCTTTATCAACGTTGCGGACGCCCACTAGTTCATTCATCGTTGGCTCCCGCCAAGTCACCAAGCTCTTTCTCAGTCAGGCGACCTAGGACATCGATGACGGGCAGCACCGCTTGCGAAATGCTGGTGCACACTATTCGCACGAGATCTTCAGTTGACATTGTTTCAGTCGCCTCCATTTCAAGTTGCTTTCGTGCCGCTTCCTCGTTTGCGATGATTGACACTGCCGTGATCGCAAGACCGAATTGATAGCGACGGTTCAACAATTCGGCGATCTTTGGCTTCTTGCGACGTGCCACATCGAGGAAGCGGTTGTCCATATTGATTTGGAATGCTTCGGCCTTGCCATCGAGCATCTGGACTTCGAGTGCAGTCAGGTCGTTCCAGCCCAGGGCCACCCATTCGTCGCGGTTCACCGGAATGATCCGTGGGAGATCGATACCGGGTCGGGATGAGCCACCCTTCTTGCCTGTGGTCACAGTCGAACGCTCACCCTCGCCACCGGGTGTGCCAATTGTTGCCGCCGGTAGCACCTTCACGGTGAGCGTGTTCACGAACTCGGTATCGGTGTCCGGTACGGAGATGACTAGTCGCACCTTGTATTCATCGTCGACGACCGCGGCGGTGGGATGCTTCAAACGAACTTGTAGGCAGCCGTCGTGCAGGGTGCCAATGAGACCGCTGACTTCTCCGCCAGCTGGGTGTTCGGTAGTAATTGTAAATTGTCCGGCTGATAGCGAACCTGCACGAGTAAAGAAATCATTGACCACGTCGGTCTCGAACTCGATATTCATCGCGTGATTGATGGGCGACGTGCGGTTCAGGGTGCTTTCTCCACCGCGGTAACGGAAGAACGTTGGCTGGTCTTTGCCCGCGAAGATGCTCGGTGCTCCTGCACCACCGCCTCCACCCACACCGCCAGGGATGCGCGAGCCGTGCTTAAACAAGGCCACAAGGTCGGGATTGCTATTTATGAGGTTGCGCATCATCTCTGCGAGTGGCTTATCTTCTGCGAGCGTTTTAGCGAGCTGTGCCTCGATATGACGGCGTTTGAGGATCGCGAGCACTTCGTTTTTTTTCAGCCAGTCGGCCAGCTGCTGCTCTAGTTCACTCGTCATCGGAGAGTCAGCGAGTCGATCACGACTATTCATCAGGATCTGCTCGCGGGCATTATTGTCGAGCGCATCGCACTCAACTACGACAGCGGTTTTGGTGCGTAGAACGCCCAAGTCAACTTCTTTGCGAGCAAAAAATGTCTCAGGCAAGTGTGCATGCTTTTGTCCATTGAGAGAAAAGATCACGCCGTAGTCCCCGCGATAAGTGCTCATACGTTTGTCATCGAATTTGAAGACGTAGGCACGCACGGGCAGGGCGAAACCATTCACCACGATGGTGCCGGCCACCGGAACCTCGGGCTCCAGCCGAGGACGCACATCGTCGTTTTGCTCGAAACGTGCACGTAAACCGTAGACGTTCATCGTCGGGTTAGCCGCGCCATAACCACGCAATTCATACACACGCACTGGCATCACTGCATCAGGCATGTTGATATTGAGGTGCATCACGGTGGACTTGCCCTGAATTTGGGTCGAGTGCGATGCGACGCGCTCAGGCCACTTATATTGGTACATCTTGTTGAAAGTGCCCCACTCGGTACTCTCGGTACAAGCTGCTCGCAGACTTGCTGACGGTAACAACGGCATTGTCGCGGAGGCAAAGGCCAAAATCCCATTTACATCAACGGCATTCTTCGGCGCAAGGTACTCATACACACTCATTCGTTCGCCCGGCCGTGCAGGGCGTTTACGTACCACGGTGACTCCCCACATTCCGTCACGCTCTGTCGCCGTGGCGCCGAGCAGTGCCGGATTACGGCGTGACACAATCAGCTGGAGGTGATGCTGCTCCGAGCAAAACCGCAAGACCCCAGATCCACCCATGTTAAATTTGCCCTGCACGAAAGGAATCTTTACTTTGTTGCGTTGCATGAGGCTGAGAAACGTGCTTGGAAAGTTGTCTGGCGACTGACCGCACGCAGTGTCGACAATCGTCATACACGGCGGTGCACCCTCCGCCCCGGTAACTACGACGGCAATCTTTTGGGCTAACTCGGTGAGTTCACGAGAGGAGACACCTTTCTCGTACGCCTCACGCACGCGCATGCCCGTTGTTTGACCGGTGAAGATGTGACCAAAGCGCTTGATCGCCTCATCCATGGTTTGCGGAGCCTCGGGTGACTCTGGATCGATACCCGCAAGCAAACATGCCATGATTAGATACGCATCGACACTGTTAATAATTTTCTCCACTAGCGCACTAAAGGGATCGCTTTGCTGGCTACCAATAATTGACTGATTGCTCTCATTGCCGCCGTACGGCAGCCAGGCCGATGTATCGTCCCACACCCCGAATTGCAGGAGGATAGAGACGACATCGTGCTCGTCATCGGCGCGCATAAGCGCCAATGCGAGTTCACGGACTTCTACTGCCGATGAGATTGTCGGGTCATACTTCTTTATCATTGAGTGATTGCTTCTTTCTTTGTTGGTTGCTGATTTTTATGGATATATCCGGGAAGAGCCCTCGCCGACGGGCGGCGATGATCCTTCTGTTTGCCGCGGCGACACTGATACCGAGCGCCTTCGCGACCGTCGCCTGCACCGGGCGACGCCCACGCTGCGCGTCCATATACAGATGCACCACGGCACGAAGTTCGTCATCCGTGTGACGACGCCCTCGGTGCGCAGTCGAGCGCTTTTTCCCGGAAATTCTTTGGTTGAGCAGTTTTGCTTCGGCAGCGACTGCCTCACCAAATAGCTGACCTAATGGCAACTCACGAAGGAGACGTCGGTTGACTGCTGCTTTGGTGTGCGCCGAATGGACTACGAGTGTTGCAATCTCGGGGCGCCCATTAATGGACTTCAACTCGACCACCAATATCCATTCGTGACCACGGCGATCGGTATAGGTGACGACTACGTCGGGACGAGAGCCGAGTACGCGCGCGACCATGCCCTCGACCGGCACCTGTTGAACCTTAGTTTGCATGAGAACGACTGTATCAGTGCAAACTGTCGATCGCAACCCTGTCTTTGTGATTTACACCCAGGCCGTGCACCGGCTTTCAGGCGTTTGGTCAAATCTCAAGCTTTTTAGCCCTAATTTTGCGTAACATGGGATTTTTATCCCTCCCGGCAGACAAAGTTGACCCTTGTATCTGGGGCCTAATCGCGGCCTTAGAGCGGCCCCGTCTAAGTGAGGTGCAGGCATTGAGAGTGAGGCTGACAGCACAGGGACACAAACCCAAAGCCAGCCCGGCAACCTGCAGCGATGACGCTGCAGGTTGGATGAGTTTTGCGACATACTTTGGCGTTCGGATTCTTTTTTGGACAGGGTTGAATAGGAAATGATCTTCCGCACTTCATCATCAAATTGCTGGGCAAGACTGCTCACCAACCCCGACGCAAGGTCAGTGTCGGTCAATGTGAACGCCCTGACCAAATTGGCGGTCACTTCAATTTTTGAAAACCAGTACCCCGAGCTCTGCGATAGAACATTCGACGACTTTTCGTGACCGGGCAGAGTTCCCCATTTCGTTGTGGCGCAGTATGCCTCTCAAATCTTTGCATGAATTTCTTGACCTGCTCGAACTCTCCGAGAGCAGTTGGGGTCGCATGGCAGACCCCTCGCCATGCATTTGTACTGGCAACAGCACAGTGACGAAGTCGGTCGAGGATGGGTTGCTCAAACTGCAAGGGCTTCTTGCGATAGCACAGTGACCCCGTGACGCAGCCGTTGGCCGATCGTTGAGCTTCTCACAGACGACACAACAATGTGATGCTTGCGCCAGAGAACATGCTAGCTCACAGGAAATTTACTCTTCCTCGAATTGAGGGTTTTTTTGAGGGTCAAAGTCAAGGACCACAGCTATAAGTTCATACAAACCAATGCTTCGTTTTTTCAACGCCTTACGGCTCCATTCTCCACGTACGGGCAGAAGACACTGCGTGACCAACTTTTTAACTTTTTTATTCGGATGACCTGCTTTTTCCACCAGCGAGCTTGTAATCAGATATTCTGAAAGTTTCAGGAGATCTCGTACCTCCTTATCTGACAATGGCTTATTTTGTATCCCGCTATTTGGAACCTTTCGCAGAGGTGTCAGATTTCCAAACCGCTGTACATCTCGCTTCCAATCTTTTTCGCCGTAAACACGCCTAGTTTCCGCAGTTGCCTTTTGTGCCAAAATGTGATGAACCGGGGGATTGTCTTTAGTATGTTGATAATTCGAATCCTCTTGTAATTTAAGGTATCGATGTATGAGAAACCATAAGTCAGTGAGCTGTTTTTTATTAAAGCGATGTCGATCTTCCTTCTTTTTTTCGTACTGATAATTTAAAATACAAACGGCAAACTTGGCTTTTTCTTTATTGCGCAGAGTTTTTAATCCGTCGAGGACTTTTTCATATTCTCTGCGACGAGCTGGCTTAGGGCCACGTACTGCGAGATGAAGATGGTCAAGCAACTCGTCTACTGTCTTTTCGACATACTGGGGCTCGGGACTAGTCCATTGATGAACGCACATTGTTTTTAAAACAGATTCCGCCAAAGCATTAAAATCTTTTCGGGGCAGTTCGCCCGCTGCCCACAAAAGACTGCGCAGCTGTTTAAATTTCCCTCTGTTTTGCATAATCACAAGGGCGAGACACGGTTTATCTGTCCCTGGAAAATTCCCCTCTCTTACGTCGGCCACGGTTTTGGCATACTTCTTGAGACTCTTAAGCGTTTTTCCCCTTTTTGATTCGAATAGCTCCTCGAGGTGTGCCATAATCGTAAGTTCGGAGGCTTTTTTGGAATTTTTTGGATACTCCGAGAAGTACCAATTTTTAAATAAAGCATCACTGAATTTTTTCTTATCACCAAAGTTTTCGATTATTTCGATCCAATCCTTTTTGGCTTGTTCTACTTCCTTAGCATCAGTCGGCTTCACTGAACCAATAACGATCGCCTTAATTTTGTCTCGAAGGTCAAGCGGCAAACCCCTTGTATTCGCACGTATGAACTGTTGGAGTCCAAACCCCTCGACACTTGCCGTGACGCTCACAAAAGTTACATGGTGTAGGACTAGGTTTACAATTTCCTTTGCTTGGTTCTTGTTTTTCAATTTCTTGAATTTGTCATAAAAAAAGTTGTGGGCTTCTCGATACTTACTTTTGGTTCTCTTCGAGGATTCTCCTGGCGCAAGGATTTCTACTAGATATTTCTGTTCTTCAGGATTATCGAGAACAATTCGGGGAGCAGACTTTTTCGATAATAAAACTTTTTGAACCTTTTTTTCTTGATCTTTCCCAATATACGTTCGCGATGCTGCGAGCAGTATGAACAGCGTTGTGAGGCGCTGTTGGCCATCAGCTATTTCGAAAGTCTTTGGCCTATTTTTTAATCTCTCGGTACTGATTGGTCCCATCAGATAATCCGAATGAGTCTTTTCGCGCTTGACGAGTTTCAAATGGTTGTTGAGGTCTGTCCATAGCTGCTCGAAATTTTTCTGTTTCCAGCTAAATTCACGTTGGTAGCTAGGGATCTTAAAGCTCTCACCTTCCTTAAGTAACGCGCTCCTACGCGCACCCTTACGGGCACCTAAAGTGGACTTGATGACATCAAACTTCACGCTTCTGCCAATTTAGCAGCGGTGGAGTGTCGGTCTCGCCTTACCGCATACTTATCTGGTGTGAGGTAGAGAAATACCGGTCTATCAGTACTACTCGTCATTGAACGATGTCATTCTGGATGGCCAAAGATGCTCAATGTGTTGTTAGACAGTCTTCGGAAGGCGGCATCATTTATGCTTTAGAGTTCGGTCATTGACATGCACCTGCACCGCAGCTACAAACTCGGTGCTGGATATAAGTTCAAGAAGCCAAAGAACGGTGTGTGGGTAGCAAATCGCTTAGGTATCCCCTATTCAACCAATCGAGATTCCATAGGTAATCAAGGTGGTCGAAGGCTTCCCTCAAAGGATTCTGAGTTGGTAGCCATCCTGCGCCATCTGTGACCCAAACAAACTTGTGGCCAGCCGCCACTAGGAAATTGTGCAGGCCTTTATATTCCCCTGCGGTCGCCTTCAGCTTTGAGCCGCCACCGCCGTAAAAATTGACCTCCATCAACACGAGAGACTTTTGGTCAGTTATCGCGAAGTCGAAAGAACGTTTTGATTTGTTGCTCGGCACAACGAAACCCCAAGCTCTTCGTATGTCGGCGGGTGTCGCTTGTTCGAGGTAGTTAAGACCCTTGCTGGCTGTGAAAGTTTTAAGGTAACCGTCGACGACTCGTTCCATACTTTTACCCGATCGATTTTTGCGACCATTTGAGTCAAGTCCTGCTTCTACGCCTCTCATGTAGTCATTGAGGTCGGTGACGCCTGAGTCCCCGAAGAGCTGGATGATGCCGCTTGATTTGACAAAATCTAATGCCGCTTGACGGAGCTGTGGCGTGTTGGCTGGCTTGGCGAAATCAAATTCAAGATCGGGTGCACTTAGGTTTTTTGTGTCTGACACGATCGAAAATTTCTTTTTTGAGCTTCCGTCTCTGACGAGGAGACTTGGAATAGCTGAGACAATCTCGGGATGCGTAAGTAGCAGACTGTCGAATGCCGAGTCGAAGTCCTTTGTTCCGATGAGGCTATTCAATATCGTGAGTTCGCTTCTGAGGGACGCCGCATTGGCTGAAACTTTTTTCCAATTAACAAAGTAATCCCAAGTGGTGAGCGACGACCGAAGTGTCGCAATCAGGTCATCGAATGCAGAGTCACTATCAGTGATGCAGTCATTAGAGAAGCTTTTGAGTAGTTTCAAGAGCTTGTTTAATCCTTTGTGTCGACAGTCTTGCGTACGGGGCCTCTAACTCTATGCCGATGAAGTTGCGTCCATTCTTGACGCTCGCGACACCGGTGGAACCACTGCCACAAAATGGGTCCAATACCGTGTCACCCGGCTTCGTGCACAACACGACTAGTCGTTCCATGAGTTGAAGTGGCTTTTGGGTCGGGTGAGCACCACAAACTTTTTCACGCTTGGGCGTATTCGGTATTGACCATACCGAGCGCATTTGCTTACCGGTGTGAAGTAGCTGGTCGCTTGGATCGTTCCATTCTCGAGACTTGCGATAATTGAACGTGTGCTTGACGGATTTACCTTTGGACGCCCAGATAATTGTTTCGTGGCTTGCGGTGAAGTTTCTACCGGCAAGAGCTGGTGCCCCATTGGGTTTAAACCACACGATTTCGTTGATTATTCGACATCCGAGCTTCTGCAGGACGAATCCGCACTGATAGATGCTGTGATAGGTACCCGAAATGGCGATCGTCCCATCGGGCCTGAGAGCCCGAAGAGATTCCTGTATCCATCGTTCGTGGAAAGTGAGATCTTCATTAAAGCCGCGGCTTCGGTCCCAGTCGCCTTTATTTACTGATACGGCTCTACCTGACTTCACCGTGAAGCCGTCATTAGACAGAAAATATGGCGGATCTGCAAATACGAAGTCGACAGATGCCTCGCTGAAGTCGGCTAGTGCGGTGAACGCGTCGGCCTCAATGATCCGCCAGGACGGATTCACAGCTCGTAGTTCCGTATCACTAATTCGTTTACCAGCTTTCGACCATCAGAGCTCGCGCTCACCATTCGCGGTGCTTGAATAACGTCAATACGAAGCGACGAGTACACCTCCCGTGTCAAAGCCGAGTCAGAATTCGAACACATTGCCCTGACTCCGCGATGAGCCAAGTTGAGCATCAGCTCAGCAAGTCTCTTCTGGTCGTCAATCCCGAATCCAGCCGAGCTATAGGCGGTAAAACTTGATGTGGGATTTATCGGAATGTAGGGCGGATCGAAGTAGACAAAGTCATCCGTTTCCGCAGTTTCTACGGCAGTAACAAAGTCACTCGTTTTCAGCTCAGCATCCGAGAGTAGGTTCGAGATTGCGAGGAACTGGTCTTCATCAACGGGTGGAAACCTTTTTTTGTTTCCAAATGGAACATTGAACATTCCCTTGGAGTTCTCCCGGTACAGGCCATTGAAACACAGCTTGTTCAGAGCATAGAGAAGAGAAGCGGACTCAATCTCTCGTGGATCGCTCTTATTAAACCGTGAACGCATCTCGTAAAAGGAGTCGCTTTTTTGGTCTGCCGGAGCACTTTCAAATCGTCTATGAAGTTTATTGATTCTGCCGAGCAAAGTCTTGGGAGAATCCTTCACGAAGCTGTAAAAACCAATTAAACGAGGATTCAGATCGGAGAGTCTTGCCCGCTCCGGCCTCAGACGTAGAAACATCGCCCCACCGCCCATGAACGGCTCGTAGTACTTCCCACTCCTCCAGTCGGTCGGTAGAAAACCAGCAAGCAGCTCTGCAATATGCCGCTTTCCACCAGCCCACTTCAAGAGCGGTGACACGATTTCATTTTCATCTTCCACAGTGGCTTATATCTTGCCGTAGGGGTATGAACAGAAACCTGCTGAGGTCATTACTTGTCGAATCATGCATCTGGCTTGGTGCTGCGTGACCGTTCGAGGAAACGGATGGCTACCCCGCATCCCGAAACTTTGGCGCCCGATTCTCAAAGTTCGCGGTTATCGCTTCCACCTGGTTCGCTGAGCCGATCAATTTGAAGATGATCTCGCGTTCGGCGGCGAAGTGGTCGGCGGCACCGGCGTTCGACAAGCGGTTGATGAGTTTCTTGGCACCACGCACGGCGTCGGGGCTGCGGCCGGCGATTTCGCGGGCCATCGCCATGGCGTCGTCCACCGGGGTGTTCGACAGTTTGGTCACCAGGCCGAGTGCGGCACCTTCGCTGGCGGGCAAGATGCGGCCGGTGAAGACGAGTTCTTTCATCACGTCGTCGC
>Ga0194118_10003400_pt1 | contig 18590 bp, 10 predicted proteins | sample TA2MahsurfametaG_2_FD_148662 | JGI IMG/M metagenome (GOLD analysis project Ga0194118, IMG submission 148662) | Freshwater microbial communities from Lake Tanganyika, Tanzania - TA2015013 Mahale N5 surface | ecosystem: Environmental > Aquatic > Freshwater > Lake | place: Tanzania: Lake...
CGGGCCGTTCACGATGCAACCCATCACCGCGATCTTCACTCCCTTGAGATGTTGCGTGGCCGCCTTGATCTTGGCCGTAGTGCTCTGCAGGTCGAACAGCGTCCGACCGCAGGAAGGACAGGCCACATAGTCCGTCTTAAAGATTCGGCTGCCGGCAGCCTGGAGGATGTTGAAGCCGAGACGCAGGCAGGCCCCCGGAGCCGGTTCTCCCCTCACCAAAATGGCATCCCCAATTCCGTCGCACAGCAACGCGCCGATATGGACCGAGGCACGGATTAACCCCGAGAGCCCCCCCTCCGAATCAGCCGGCTTCAGAGTGTCCTTCAGGACAATCGGATGGCGGGCGGGGATTCTCGCGGCCAGTAAGCGGGTGCCGGAAACAGGATTGATGTCCAAACCGTCCTTGAGCGCCACCAACAAAGGCTCCTTCTTGGTCTCGAGCGCCTTAATTTCCGCATCGTTCCGCGGATCCACCTCGGTGATTGGCGTCTTTTCGTGTACGAATTCCGGAACCAGGTCACCCAACTGCGCAAAACGGGGCCGAAGCGCTTCCTCCACCTTGGCGGTGACGAAGACCCGGGGCCGTTCTTCTCCCCCGACGGCCACACCGTTGACGACGATCTTCTGGCTGGCCCGTTTGGCGAAGCTGAACGGGTCATAGGAAAGCTTCGCGTTGGCATCGAAACTGCCCTGGGCCCTTTCCTCCAAATACTTCACCAAGGCACGCCCGACCGGAATTTCGTGGACACTGTCCTCCGTCAGGCTGATCCGGATGGTGTCGCCTAGCCCGTCCAGCAGGAGCGAACCGATCCCAATCGCGCTCTTGATCCGGCCATCCTCCCCGTCGCCTGCCTCGGTCACGCCAAGGTGCAGCGGGTAGTTCCAGTCCGGCCCCTCTTTGTCGAGCGAGGCAACCAGCAGACGGTAGGCCTCGATCATCACCTTCGGATTCGACGACTTCATCGAGAAAACGAAGTTGTGGAAGTTCATCTTTCGGGCGATCCGGGCGAATTCCAGGGCACTCTCCACCATTCCGTGGGGCGAGTCCCCGTAACGGTTCATGATCCGGTCGGATAGCGAGCCGTGGTTGGTGCCGATGCGCAGGGCGAGCTTCCGCTCCTGCAGCAGCTTCACCAACGGGGTAAAGGTCTCCTCAATCCGGGCCAACTCCTCGGCGTACTGATCATCGGTATATTCGCGGACCGCAAACTTCTTCTTGTCGGCAAAATTGCCGGGGTTGATGCGGACCTTGTCGACCCACTGGGCCGCTTCCATGGCGGCATCGGGCTTAAAATGAATGTCCGCCACGAGCGGGACATCGCAACCGGCGGCGAGCAGCTCCTTTTTAATGTTCTTGAGGTTGGCGGCGTCCTTCACCGTGGGGGCGGTGATGCGGACGATCTGGCAGCCCACCTTGACGAGATCGAGGGTCTGCTTCACCGAGGCGGTCGTGTCCATCGTGTCGCAGGTGATCATGCTCTGGACCACGATGGGGTTCGGTCCCCCGATGCCGACCTTCCCCACCTTCACCTCCCGGGTCGGGCGGCGGGTGTAGCGATAGGGACTGGCACAATAGCCGGTCATTTTTTCTCCGTGGGTGGGCGGAACACCGGCATCTCCGTGGATTCGGCGGGCTTGTCCATACGACGCTTAATTCTAAGGGAATCGTGGTAGGTGACCAAGAGGAAGAAACCAGCGAGGAGGATCACGAAGGCGGTCTGGATTCGCTCCACGGTCTTGGCGCGGAGTTGGCGTCGGCGGACCGCCTCGATGAGCGAAAACAGGATGTGACCGCCGTCGAGAACGGGAATCGGGAGCAGATTGAGGACCGCCAGGTTCACATTCAGGATCACGCTAAAATAAAGCACCAGCCGTGGATCGGTCTGCAAAAGTGAAACCAGCCGCTCAAAAATTCCCAAAGGCCCGCTGAGGTGCTGAACACCCACGTTCGAGGCTGGTGTCACTAGGGCCCGCAAGGTGCGGAAGACAAGGCCGGCGGCGGAACTGACCTGTTCCTGCGGCGTAGGACGGGTGATGCGGATGTCACTGGGCTTCCAAACCACGCCAATCATCCGGTCTTTCCGGTTGATCGCCTGCTCCGGGCGAAGAGAAACCAGGCGAACTTGGCCTTGGCCATCTTCCACGCCGAGCTCAAGGGTTTCTTTGCCGGATTCGACCGCGGCCTTCACGGCCGCAGGGTTCCAAATCTTCACGCCGTCCACACTCACCATTTTCTCGCCGGGCAGGATCCCGGCCCGGGCGGCCGGCCCGCCTTCGATCACCTTGTCGACCAGAGTGACCTGGGCCGGATAGGTTTCAAAGCCCAGCCGCCGCAAACCTTCCAACTCGGGATCCGGCTCAGGCCGGATCCGCGCCGTGACGATCTCCGCTCCATCCCGGTCCAGTTCGAGAAGAATTTCATGGTCCAGTCCGAGCAGGATGCTTTCCACCACGGCACCGGGCCGACCCGCCCAACGCTCCGGCCGTTGCCCGTCGATGGCCAGAATCTTGTCCCCCGGAAGAATGCCGGCCTTGGCGGCGGGCGAGTTGGGCTCGATCCATCCAATCGTGGTTGTCCGGTAGGTCATATTCGTCGGAACCCCGAGAATCCAGACACCGACCGCACAAACTACCCCCAGCGCCAAGCTGGCCAAGGGACCGGCGAACGCCGTGATGATCTTGGCCCCGGGCGAGGCTGGAGGCAGGTCTTTGTGCTCTTCCCCTGGTTTACCCTCTAAGCCTTCGGCCGGACTCATCTGGGGCAACTGCACAAATCCTCCCAGGGGTAGCAGGTTGATCTGCCACTCCACCCCGTCGATCACCTTGCCGTAAATTTTCGGACCAAAGCCGATCGCGAAACGCTCCACCACCAGCCCCATTCTCCGCGCCGCCCAGAAATGGCCGAACTCATGGGCGGCCACGGTCAGTCCGAAGAGAACCATGGCCACCACCACCGTACCGGCAATGGTCACGACATCCCCCCAGGGCGGCGGCAACACGGCAATCACTTGGCGGCTCCCAGCCTTTTGCGGGCCTCCGCCCGCGCCCAGCCATCGGCCGCAATGATCGCCGCGAGGTCCGGCTCGGGAATGTTTTGGTGGGAGGACATCACGCTTTCCACAAGTTCCCAGATCCTCGGGAAATGAATTTTTTCGTCGAGAAAAGCCTCCACCGCCACCTCGTTGGCCGCGTTGAACACTCCCGGCAGGGTGCCCCCGGCCTCCCCCGCTTCCCGGGCCAACCGCAGGGCCGGAAACCTCTTCTCGTCGGGTTTCTCGAACGTGAGCGCGCCAAGCTTGGGCAGATCCAACGGCGGCAGGCCGCTCGGACGCCGCTCGGGATAGGTGATCGCATACTGGATGGGAAAACACATGTCGGTCACGCTGAGCTGGGCCAGCACCGACCCGTCCACGAACTCCACCATGGAGTGAACGATGCTTTGCGGATGAACCACCACATCGACTTGGGCCATCGGCAGGCCGAACAACCAATGGGCTTCGATCATTTCCAGTCCTTTGTTGAACATGGTGGCGGAATCGATGGTGATTTTTTTGCCCATTGACCAGGTGGGATGCTTGAGGGCCTGGGCCACGGTCACCTTGGCCATCTCCTTGGCGGGCATCTGCCGGAACGGTCCGCCAGAAGCGGTCAGGATAATTTTCCGCACCTCCTTGCCGTTGGCGCCCTGCAGACACTGGAAGATGGCGTTGTGTTCGCTGTCTACCGGCAAAACCTGTCTTTTTTTCTTTTTGGCCTCCCCCATCACGGCGGAGCCTGCCAGCACGAGGATCTCCTTGCTGGCCACGGCGAGATCCTTGCCGGTGCGAAGGGCGGCCAAGGCTGGAGCCAAACCGGCCGTACCGACGATGGCCACCAAAACCATGTCGGCATCGGTCTCCTCCACCATTTTAGAGAGACCCTCGGGTCCCTCAAAAAGCCGGGCGCCCTTGGGGAGATGCAGTCGCGCCTTTTCCGCCGCCTTGGGATCGGAGACCGCGAGCGCGGAGACTCCAAACTCCTTCGCCTGCTCGAGAAGGCGGGCGGTGCTCTTGGCCACGCCCAGCCCGACGAGCTTCATCTTCTCCGGCAGGGCTTTCGCAACCTTGCAGGTGCTTTCCCCGATAGAGCCGCTGGAACCGAGCAGGATGACGCGCTTCATACCCTCCCCGTCAGGATTAGATATCCGTAAAAGACCGGCAGGCTGAAGAGCAGGCTGTCGACCAAGTCCAGCGCCCCACCGATTCCCGGGATGAATTTACCGGAATCCTTCACATGGGCATCCCGTTTCACCACGGATTCACCCAGATCACCGATGACGCTAACCCCCGCCAGCAGCAACCCCAGTACCCAGGCATGCACCCCGCCCACTGGGGCGAGGGCCTCGGGAAAGAGATGCACCAAGCCCACGCTGGTCAACAGGGCAACCGCAATCCCGCCCGCCAACCCTTCCCAGGTTTTTTTGGGACTGATCAAGGGACTCAACTTGTGCCGGCCAAACAAGCTTCCGGCCACATATGCGCCGACATCGGTAAATTTGGTGATCGCAACCGCGTAGGCCAACAGCGGGATGCCGGCCCCATCGGGAACACTGAAGAGGATCTTGGTGGCATAGTTGAGGAGATACGGGACGTAAAAAAATCCAAACAAGGTCAGGGCCATCGCCACCGCCGCCCCCTCGATTTTCACATCGAACACCCGCCGAGTCAGGGCTCCCAGAATCACGAGCAGGACCAGGATGGCCTCGCCGGAAAAAGTTTCCGGCAAGCGGCCGTATGGCGAGACCACGGAAAAATAGGTGGCGGCGTAAAGCAAGGCTCCGGCCAGCAAACCGGTCTTCATGAAGACCACCCGCCCGGCGGCCTGCTGGGAGAGGTAAAACTCCCGTTGGGCGGCCAAGCCCGTGATGGCAATCAGGAGAAAGACCCCGTGAGTGTAGCGCAGAGCCACCAGGGCAATCACGAGACCCCAGAGCAACAACGAGGAGAGGAGACGCCAGCCGAACATCAGATCCCTCCGAAGCGGCGATCCCGCCGGGCGTAGTCCGCCAGAGCGGCCGCAAACTGTTCCTTGCCAAAATCCGGCCAGAGGACGGGAGTCACGTGAATCTCGGCATAGGAAATCTGCCACAGCATGAAATTGCTGATCCGCATTTCCCCGCTGGTGCGGATCAGCAAATCCGGATCGGGAAGGTCCCGGGTGTAGAGGTGTTGCGAGATGGTTTCTTCGGTGATCTTTTCCGCCTCGAGTTGACCGGATTTCACCTCGCGGGCGATCGCCTTGGCCGCCTCGGTGATCTCCACCCGGGAGCCGTAGCTGAGGGCCAGGATGAGATCCAGCTTGGTGTTGGCTTTGGTTTTTTCGATGGCGGCCTCCAGTTCCTCCCGCACCGCTTCCGGCAAGTCCTGCAGGCGGCCCATGGCGCGAAGCCTCACCCCTTCCCTCCCCATCTCCGCCAACTCCTCCCGCAGGACCAAACGAAGAAGACCCATCAACCCCTGAACCTCGTCGCGAGGTCGCTGCCAATTCTCCACGGAAAACGCATAGAGGGTCAGATACCGGACGCCGTGGGCGATGGCCGCCTGCACCACTTTTTTCACCGACTTCCGCCCGGCCTCGTGGCCGCTGAGCCGGGGGAGTTTGTGGAGTTGGGCCCAGCGGCCGTTGCCATCCATGATGATGGCCACGTGCCGGGGAACTTTGCCTGTCTCGGTCTCCGCCTTAGCCATGACGAAAAGTCTGTTCGCGTCCGGCGCCCACCGAAAGGATGCCCAGCGGGGCGCCAATGAGTTTGGAGAGGGCCGCAAGGTAGGCCCGGGCCTTGGCCGGAAGCTCCCGCCAGCGGCGGGCTTCCGTGGTGGGTTCACACCAACCGGGAAAGATGCGGTAGACCGGACGACAACGTTCCCAATCACTGGCCTCCACCGGCGGCTCCCGGAGAACTTTTCCTTTGAGCCGGTAGCCAACGCAGACGGGAATTTTTTCCAAGCCATCGAGGCCGTCGAGATTGGTCATCGCCAGTTCCGTCACGCCGTTGAGCCGCACTGCCCGCCTCACGAGGACGGCATCAAACCATCCGCAACGGCGGGCGCGGCCCGTGGTGGAGCCAAACTCCCTTCCCATGCCATGCAGAAGATGCCCCAGGGTTCCATCCTCCGTGACAAATGGTCCTCCCCCCACGCGGGTGGTGTAGGCCTTGAGGACTCCCACCACGCGGCGGATTGCGGTGGGCGGCACTCCCGTTCCGGTGCAGGCACCGCCGGCCGTGCAGTGGGAACTGGTCACGAAGGGGTAAGTCCCGTGATCCACATCCAAAAAAGTCCCCTGCGCCCCTTCGATCAAAATCTTTTTCCCGCCTTCCACCACCCCATGGGCCAGGGACACCCCATCGCACAGATAAGGCTTCAGGATTTTAGCCGCTTGGTGGAGCTGTCGCAGGGCCGGGGCAAGGGCCACCGGTTCCCAACCTTGGTGTCGCGCGGTGGCGTTGTGAACCCGGAGGCGCTCCCGGATCCGGCGCGAAAATTCGGCGGCCGGCAGGCCCAGGTCGCCCGCCCGCAGACCCACCCGGGCCGCCTTATCCGCATAAGCCGGTCCAATCCCCCGGCCCGTGGTGCCGATTTTTCCCTTTCCCCGTCTTTTCTCCGAGCCGCGGTCGATGGCGCGATGATGGGGGAGGACAAGATGCGCTTGAGCCGCCAGAAAAAGCCGGCCCCGGGTACGAATCCCGCGCTCGTGGAGCCCTTGAATCTCCGTCACCAAACTGGCGGGATCGACCACGGCCCCGCCGGAAATCAGGCAGGAGACGCCCGCGCGCAGGATGCCGGAAGGGACCAGATGGAGCACGTACTTCTCCCGGCCGATCTCGACCGTGTGGCCCGCGTTGTTACCCCCTTGGGCACGGAACACCCAGTCCGCTTCCCCAGCCATCACATCCAGAATTTTTCCTTTGCCCTCGTCCCCCCACTGGAGACCGAGCACGACCGTGACGTTGGCTTTCAAGCGGGATCCCGGGACGAAAAAATCCGAATCAGTAGCCTTGCTGCGGGCCGGCAAACGAGACGCCGCTGCTCGTGGGCGCTTGGTTGAAGCCGAGGGGCATCTCCGGGAAGGCTTTGAGGGTGAGCGTGGCCAAGGCCACAAATTCCGATGGGGAGCCCTGATTTTGGCGGTTGGCCACCGCCGCGCCCAAAATCCACGCGCCGATATCGCGGTAAATTCCAAAGTTCACCTGCTGGAGCAGATCCGGATTCATCGAGTAGGTCACCCCGGCATTGAAAAACCAGCTTTCGTTGAGACGGTAGTTGGCGTTGCCGTTGAGGAGCTGGGTTTGGGTGTTGGTGAGGACCTGGTTGTTGAGGGCGTCGACGTAGGCGAACTGCTCCAGGAAAGAGTAACCCAACCCGAGTTCAAGGGCGGGGATAATTTGCCAGCGGGTTCCAAGGTTGATGGAGTTATAGCCGTTGCCACTCACGGAGGTGGAGGCTCCCAGGGTGCCCGTCCACCACGGCACGGGCATGACGTTGAGCTCATTGTAAATTTGCGGGAAGTCGGAGGCCACCGTTTCCGGAATTTGCACAAACTGGGTGTTCAAACCCGGCAGGGTCGGTCGCACCGGCTGGTAGTCGCCGTAAAGTTTCCAGTTGGCCAGCTCGTACGGTTGGCCGTCCCGTTTCGTCAGAACCCGGTTCATCAGGCCGGGCCGGACCACCAGGAGCTGGTCGATCGAATCGATGGAGTTGTAGAGCGTCGGATTCAACGGGGTGGATTGAGTGGAGTTCACCCGGTTGTCAAAACCGGCGAACTCCGTCGGACGCACGTTCGGCCGCGGCACATAGGTGAATTGCACGAAGGGCTCCATGACGTGGCGCAGTCCGTCGATCGCCCAGGCCCTGTCCTTCACGTCGTTCCAGGTGGAGTGAACCTTGGTGGAAAGGTCCGCGCCAAGGTTGAAGACGTAGCGAAACAGCGAGGTGTCGGAAAGGTTGGCGCTGGTGAGCGAGTTTGTCTGGGTGGTGTTTTGGACCTGCCCGGTCGGGGTCAGGTTGCTGCGGGTGTAGACGGTGCCGCGGATGCCGGCCCGGGGCGTGAAGTTCAGCCAGTCAAAATACTGCCGGGGATAAAGCAGCTGGTGGTAGGTGTCGTAACGGATGGCGGTGTAATCCGCGAGGCTTGAAACCTGGTTCCACTGGGTGCCGAGATAACTGACACTCGACTCACCCTCATAGGCCAGACCGGGGTGCCCGTCGGGATTCCGCATGAACTCCTCCGCATCGTAGGTCCCTGGAATGAACTGCCGCTTGAACTCGAGTTTGGCCGAAGGCTTTTGCTGTTGGGTCTGGAACAGGTTGTTGATCTGGGTCCGGGCGTTCGCCGTGGCCGTGAAATTCGGATCCTGGTACATGGCGTCCAGATAGGTGTCGGGCTGCTGGTCCCGGATGTAGTCGTCGGCGAAGAAATCCTGGGTCACGTACGCGTCACTCAGGACGTTGATGTGGGAGCGCGAGCTGAACGAGGGGGCATCGAAGGCGGGGGCGCGGTCGGGATCGGTGCGGTTGCCGCCCTTCATGATCGTGGTGTTGTGGCTGTAGGGAAACCAGTAACGCCCGCGGGGAGGAGCCGCTTGGGCCGGACGTTCCGAGGTGCCGTCATAAATCTGGTAGCCACGATCGTTGATATACCAGCCGCGCAGGTTGACCGCGGTGTTGGGATGATCCGTCCCCTTCCCCGGAGTTTCGTAGGAGGCGGCCGCACCGCCGGCCCAGCCCCGGCGACCGTAGTAGTCGACGTTGATTTCACCCTTGAGTTTGTCGGTGATCGCGAAGCGATAGGCCCCGAGCGCGTAGATTCCCAGCCGGGAAACGGAGCCAACCGACACATCCACCGAGGAGTGGGTGTCCCGCTGGTATTGCACCAGGTAGGGGAACCAGAAAAACGGCACGTCCCCAAAGTAGGCGACGGAATTTTCGACGATGGTTTTGTCGTCCGGATAAAGGCTCACGGACGACGCTTTCACCTTCCAGCCGGGCTTCTCGCGGTTGTCCGTCGAGTAATGTCCGCCATCAATCTCGTAGTGCCCGATTTCAGGGGTGTTGATGGATTGGCCTTCGACCATCATTTTTCCGTCCAGAAACCGGAATTTTTCCGAGAGGATTTTTTTGGTCCGAAAATTGTAGGTGAGAAGATCCCCTCGGTAGATCTGGTCCATCATGTAAAGGCGCACGTTCCCCTTGGCGGTGGCTTCTTTGGTGGTGGGGTTGAAATGGACTTGGTCGGCCATGAGCACATCCCCGCCGTAGGTCACCGTCACGTTGTCTTCCGCATAATAAATGCCCCCCTCGTACCGGTTGGCTCCATCGGAAGTGATTTGCAGGGGGGGTTCAACCGATTCCGGGGGTTCGGAGGTTTGCCCTAGCGCGATTCCGGACGCCTGTATCCATGTCGCCACTGCGACACAAAAGCAGCCCTTCCATGAAATCTTTATTTTCATGATATTACGTAAAAAGTGCTAGCAATCGTATCAGATTTGCACAGAGAAAACACTCCCAAAACTTCGGCAGATATTACTCGTAGTTAAAAATCTAATGGACAATTAGTTACGGCTCCATTCAAGCATTCGTTCGATAGGATGCTTGGCCTTGGCAATCGTCTCCTCACTTAATTGAACTTCAGGAGCAAGGTTTTCCAGGGCGGCCACCGCTTTTTCCAGCGTGTTCATTTTCATATACCGGCACTCCGCACAGGCACACTGGTCGGTCGGACCGGGGATGAAATGTTTTTCCGGCATTTCCCGGCGGAGCCGGTGGAGCATTCCCTCCTCCGTCACCACGATGAAGGACTGGGCCGGGTGGCTTTGGCAGAAGGAGACCATCTTCTCCGTGGAACAGACCTCATCCGCCAGGGCCCGGACCGTCCGGGTGCACTCGGGATGGGCCACCACCGGGGCCTCGGGATGCTCCCGTCGAATCCGGTCGATCGACGCCGCCGTGAATTCCATATGCACATAGCAGTCCCCGTCCCACAAACGCATGGGCCGCCCGGTTTTTTGCATCACCCAGTCCCCGAGATTCCGATCCGGCAAAAACAAGATCTCGCGGTCGGCCGGCACCCGCCGCACGATTTTTTCCGCGTTGCCCGAGGTGCAGATCACATCGCTCAGCGCCTTCACCGCCGCTGTGCAATTCACATAAGAAACCACATACAACCCGGGGTTGGCCTGGAGATAACCCGCCAGCTTTTCGGCCGGACAGGAGTCGGCCAGCGAGCATCCGGCGTTCAGGTCGGGCATCAGAACTTTTTTTGAGGGATTCACGATCTTGGCGGTCTCGGCCATGAAATGAACTCCGCAAAAAAGGATCACCTCCCCTTTGGCCTTTTGCGCGGCATAACTCAGCCCCAGCGAATCCCCCACATAATCCGCCACCTCCTGGATTTCCCTCCGCTGGTAGTTATGGGCCAAGACCACGGCCTTCCGTTCCTGTTTCAGTCGAAGGAAACGCTCCTGCAACGGGCTCATGCGACAACTTTGAACCTCTTTGGCCGTGCAGACAAACTTCGCCGGGCCTACCCTGCTGCCGGTGAAAGGTCTCCGGTGGCTCCTGCTGGGATCGTTGGCCGGCTGGCTCTGGGCCGAGGACGTGGCCGTTCCGCCTCCGGGGACCGAGGCGGATTTGGATCTCGCCGCGCTCCGGCCCCCCGAGGGCTGGGAAAAGACTTCCGCCCGGGCCTGGGCGGAAAAACTCCGCCTTCCGCTCGAATCGGAAACCCCCTACCAGGCCAGTTACCGATCCTACCCCGGGCCCGGAATCCGCATCCTGGGAGCCAATCCAAAATCCATCGCCCTGCTGGCGGATCAGGATCGCCCGGAGCAGTTGACCATTCTTCTGGCAAACAAGGGAGACTCCGCCGGGGAACGTCTCCGCAACGATCCCGGTGCCAGCGCCTCTCTCCGGGACGTGGTGGAAATCAAGCGCCTGATTCAGGCGGACGACCAGGCCGTGGGAGCGCGTCTGGCCGAACAACTGGGCAAGCCAAGCCATCAGGGTTTCGGCGACGGCGGAAAGGCCCGGGAATTTCCCCGCCGCTGGGACAGCGAGGGCACCTCGTTTCTGCTTACCCACCGGCCGGGGGAATACTGTGTCCTGCGGGTGGTGCCGACGGAACTGGCCGACCATGGTGGCCCATCCCAGCGACTTTCGGACGTGGCCATCCGCGAACGGATGAAAAACAGCGTGGTTCGCCGACCCAACGGAGATGTGCTGGTTGCCAATCTGCCGATGATCGACCAGGGGCCGAAGGGATTTTGTGTGCCGGCCACCTACACCCGGGTGCTTTTGTATTCAGGGGTCCCGGCCGATCTTTACGTGCTGGCCTTGCTGGGCAAAACCGGGCCGGGTGGAGGCACGTCGATCGCCTCCATGGAAAATTCCGTGCGCTCCCTGGCGGCCGCCTACGGCCGATCCATCTCATCGGTCTCCCCTTCATTGGACCTGCCGAAACTCCAGTCCTACTTCGAAAAGGGCATTCCCCTGATTTGGGCCATGTATATCGATCCGGAACTGGACCGGGACCTGACGGCCCGGATGCAATCCCGTCCCACCGCCGAAGCCGCCGCCTGGCGGGAGTCGCTGGAACCAAAACGTAAGGCCGCCCGGCATTTGCGAAAAAATCCGGACAACGCCCATGTCTGCCTTCTCGTGGGCTGCAACCGTGCAACCCAGGAGCTGGCCACTTCCGATTCCTGGGGACCGGAGTTTGCGGAGCGCTGGATTACCCTCGAAGAAGCCCGCGCCCTTTCGCAGGGCGACTTGGGGGCGATCGTGCCGTGACATTCTTCCTGACAAATGACCGGCGGGATTTCAAGATAGGGTCATGGACGAAGCACACACAGGTTTGGGTCTGATTTTCCTGTTGGTCGCATTTGTGGTCTGCGGAGGGATTGTGATTTGGCTGATTGTTTCCGAAGGAATCCGCCACTCCCGCCAAGACCACCCGGAAATTTAAAGCCGCTCATCCCCAAAATTAGCTGATACCCTAAAAGTGACAATAGGGAGACAATTTTTCATATTTATCTAATCAACAGATACTTATGTAATCGCCTTCCGACGCAGAATTGTTTCATTATTTTTCTTTTTACCCTAGATTTTTGAAGGGAGCTGAACTAGGTTTTATCTGGTGAAAATCGCAACTTGGGTGCGTATCGGAACCTTGGGCCTTTTCCTCGGCTTCTCTTCCTTTTCCCATGCCGTCACGGCCAGGTTCGATTTTAACGCCGGTTGGCTGATTGCGCCTCCCTACGCTGGACACGTCTACGATCAGTCGATGGGCAAACAGGCCATCGTCCTCCAGAATGCCTCGAATCCCACTGCCGCCACCTCCGCTGCCACTTTCACCACCAGCACATCTTTCGGCCAGTACGAACGCTGGGCCAACGGTTTAACCGCGGGCGAAGGGCTGGCCTCCTTCAACATCAACCTGCGGCCTGATCTTTCCAACGTCGACAATTGGGGACAGTTCCTTCGGCTCACCAAGTGGGACGACCCCTCTCTTTTCCGTGCCACCGCCGGCGATGGTTGGAATGTGGCGATTGTCCCTGCGGGGGACATCAGCTCTTATGGCTACACCCTTTCCTGGTGGACCACCGACAACAACAAGCGAATCCGGGCGAATACCGATTTGGCCGGCTTTTCCTTCACCGTCCCCGTGGAAATGTTTTATCCCATGACCGGGGAGATTGCCCAGGTCATGCACGGCAACAGCTACAACGTCTGGTTCGGCACCCAGAATGCCGGCTTTAATCCGGTGGATCCCAAAGGCTTCATCCAACCGCTTTTGTTCGACAGCTGGTGGAACCCCGATACGGGAGCAGAGTTTGCCTCGGAATCCAACTCCGTCTGGAACGGCACCCTCCAGCTGACCGCCACCGTCATTCCTGAACCTTCCACCGCTTCCCTTCTTTTGGTGGGAGCCGCTTTCGCCTGGCTTCGCCGTCGCCGCTCCGCGTAGTTCCTTAATCGGTTTCCGGCGGGAGCAGAAACCGCCACGCCGCCGGCAATCTCTCCTTCCAAGCCTTCTCGTTGTGCTCCGCCCGGATACCCGGCTGGAACCATAAATCCCCCAAGATCACCGCCCCACCCGCCACCCAAGACTGGTAGATTCGGATCACGTCCGGCCAGTAACTCCTCCCCTCCCTCGTTCCCATATCCAAATAAATCCGGCCTTTCGGCATCGGTTTCTTGAGCGACTCCGCAAAAAACTTCGGACTGGCCCAGTAAGCCGGCGAGAACACCCCCGCCGCACCAAACACCGCGCCATGCTTTTCCAAAAGATAGTGTGAAACCACCCCGCCCATGGAGGAACCAAGCACCAGGGTGTTCTCCCGGCCGGGCTGGGTCCGATAAACTCGCTCCACATACGGTTTCACCACCGCCAACAAATACCGGGCATAAAGATCCGCCCGGCCCACCTCCCCCTCCGCCGGTCGCCCCTTCGGCACCACATCCGGCGGCGGCAGATACTCCCTCACCCGGTCCGGCGTGTTGTCCACCGCCACCAGGATCGCCGGCCGTACCTGCCCTGCCTTCATCTCCTCCTCCGCCAACTTGTCCGCCGACCACGAACCAAAGGGCCCGCCCGGATCAAAAAAATTCTGTCCGTCATGAACATAAACCACCGGATATCTTTCTTTCCCCCTGTCGTAACCTGGCGGTAGCCACACCCGCACCATCCGGCCGGGAAACTCCTTCAACGGTGAGTCCAAATACTTGGGGGCTTCTAGCTTCCCCCGTCCTTCCAGCCTCTTGAACTGAACTTTTCTGCCCCCTTCCACCTCCGGCATCTCCCGCGGTTTTTCCAAAAAAATCGCGTTTTTCGGATCCTCAAACTCCTCCGCCCCGGTTTTTCGTTTGAGGTACTGGTACGCACCCGCCGTCCCCACGGGCAGCCGAATCTTCCCTCCCCATTCCCCCTCCCCTTGGGGGGCCAACATCACCGCCCGCAAGGGGTCACCGCTTCCCCAGGCCTCCGCCGTCCCCACCACAAAAACCGCCTCCCCGTCCGCCCACTCACTGGAAACAGAGAAAAACTGTTCTTTGCCTTGGGTGGGCTGGATCACCAGCCATAAAAAACCTGCGACCGACCTCCAGATCAAATTAAGCCTACTCACCGCCCTCCCTGATTTTCCTGAAGAAAAAGGTTTTCCCTACCGAAAAGGAATCAGGGCTGCGGGGAGGTGAACTTGACGCGGTAGTAGGACGATTCCGCCGGAGCTTGTAGATTTTCAGCCCGGGTCAACTGGTTGGTGCCCGTGTTGGTGGAAATCCCCACCCAAGAGTTGGGTGCCAGGTTTGGACTGGCTTGCACCACGTAGGTCTTGCCGACCACGGAGGTCCATTCGATGGAAACGCTATTGCTTTGGCGCGTGATCTCCGTGATACGCAGCCGGGATAGGGAATTGGTCGGATCCGTGCCCAACCCATACTCCTGAAGGTTGGTAAATCCATCCCCGTCAGCATCGTTTTCCGCCACGCGATCGCTGCCGGTGAGTCCCACTTCCGCCCACCAAGAATCCGGAATCCCATCCGTGAAGCCGGCCTGGTCCGTGCGGGTCACGGCGCCCGTGGCGGTGACCGTTCTTTCGCCGGTGGTGGCCACCGTGTGCGTCATGGCACCGATGTAGAGGTTGCGCTCGGTATTCGGTCCCGCGTTGCTGTTGTAGAATTGCATCCAGGCAATCGGTCCGCCAGTGACGAGGTTGCCGGTGATCTCGCCGGAACCCGTGGTCAGCGTGTAGGCGTTGCCGGCACCGAGCGTGAGGGTGAGGTTCAATCCCGCTTCGGTGTAGGCAATCGAGGTGGAGCGGTTGCCCGCCGCATCGAGGACGCGATAGGTCGTCTCGCCCCCGACGAAGAAGAAGCGCAAGCGGGCAATGCCCCCGGCATCCCGAAGTTCGAGTCCGACCTCGGCCCCGTTGTTCAGCCAATTGTTGTCGAACTTCACGTTGAAAGAATCACCCGACTTCATCGGCGAATTGAAACCGCGCGTGATGGCAGACCGGCCGCCATTGTTCGCCCAAAGGCCGAAGCCCTTGGTCGTGCCGACATTCATGTTGGCAGGATTGTCGGCCAAGAAACTGCCGGAGATTGGAGTGGCAGGTTGCGGATTGGGTGTGTGGTCGAAATACCAAACCCCGAAGCCGGACCCCTGCCCTTGATTGGCCACGAACGTGGTGTAATTCGTCGGCGAATCCGCATAAGTCTGCGTGGCCGACGTGGGGATGACGCCGGAAACGGTCACATTGTTCGGTCCGGCGGTGAGCGGAACCGAGACCGACCAATCCCAACCGGTGGAGACATTGCCACCGGGGAACGGAACGCTCCCGGATCCCCCGCTCGAGTTGGTCCAGGTCAGTCCCGAGGTAAAAGCGGAACCGGCGCGGCCGGCAAAAAGAAAGCTCGGCCCCGTGGTCGATGCTGTTCCGACCGGATCGAGCATGAGCAATTCGTCGGAGAGCAGCGGATTGGAAAGCGTGGTCACGGTCAAAGCCGACGATGCCGACGAGTCACCGGCCGCATTGTTGGCCACGACCGTGTAGACGTATTCCGTTTTCGGATTCAGCCCGGTGTTGACGTAAACGGTGTCGGTGGTCGTGGCGAGCTGCGTGCCGCCGCGGAAGACCTTGTAGCTGGTCGCGGTGGCGGAGGCGTTCCAGCTGAACGAGATCGAGGTGTTGCTCACCTGGCCGGCGACGAGTCCGCCGGGTGCGGCAGGAGGTTGGGTCGGGGGCGGTTGGCTGTTGACGTTGATGTTCCAGTTGCCACCGCCATTGTTGTCCCACGTGCCCGAGTTGTGATTGAAGACGTAGCGGACAATAGTTGCGTTGGCCGGAACGGTGTAGGTGTATTTCCAGTTGGACCCGTCCTTGGTCATGGCCACGCCGGGAACAGGAGTCCAGTTGGCGGCAACATCGTTGTTGAAGCCGTGATGGATGTTCACCGTGGTGGCGGAAGCCAGATTGCGACCCGTCGGGTTGTAGTAGACGGTGACCGGTTGGCCGGCCACGGGGGTGGACGGCACCGTCCAGACCGGACCCTGTGGAGCCTCGGCATCGCGGATCGATACACTCCAATTCTGTCCGTTGCGACTGTCGATGGTGGAACTGCTTTGAAACCAGACGGTGGCGCTCGGCGCGTTGTTCGGCGGGGATATGGTGTAGGTCCAAACATTGGCTGATGTGCTGCTCATGGCGTATGGCGCCCATGTTGTGCCGCCGTCGAAACTGATTTGCATGGTGACCGGCGAAAGCCCCTCGAGCGGCCCATTGCTGGCGGTGTAGGTTATGGTGATCGGTTCGGTATCAATTGGATTAGCCGAGAACGTTACGGTAGAGGAAGGCGTCTGCCCGTCATTGGCCACCCAAACGTGCTGGATTTCCGACTTGTGCACGTTGCCCAGCGAATCGGTCGCTTCGATGTAGTAGTCGAGGAGCTTGTCGCGGAAGTTGGGCAGCGACGTGTCGTCGATCTTAGCGAAGTAATAATCCGCAAGGACCGGATTGGCCCAGAAAGCCGGGTCGAAAACAAAGTAGTCGATCTGACCATTGGCCGCCGCGGCGTTGAGAGCGGCGCGGGTATTTGGCAACACCCGCTTGGTCATGTTGATCGTGACCCAATTACCCACCTCGTTGCCGCCGGCATAGGTTTCGTTTTGATTCGAGGCAAGAGAGTTGGTGCCGTCGTTGTCGATACGAATCTTGAGTTTCACATTACCGCCGGGAATGCCGTTGAGATCGTAAGCGTGGGTCCAGATATAGAACCACGAGGGCATCTTCTTCAGGAAATTACTGTTGTTGATGTGAGGCTCGTTGTTGAACCAACCAAACGTGTACCAGCCCGGATTGTAGGGGAACCGCTGCGGCTTAAGGACGGTCGGGCCGACCTTGTCCTTTGCCTTACGGGCGGGGGTCATGAAATCCTGCAGCTTCTCGATCGCGTTCTTGGTCGCGAGCGCCGGCTTCACTTCGTCGTCGTTGCCCAAACCGCCGTAGTAGTTGAATCCGGAATCGAGGCCCTTGAGATAGATGTGCCAAGCTAACTCAACATCGTTCGGACTCGTCCAAGTCCCATCCCAATCGTAGGGCGAGGCGATTTTCCACTCGTTGACCATGTCGTTGCCGCCGTTTTCCTCACTCAAAACCTGCTCAGCGGTTTCGAGCCAGTTGGCGCCGGCCATCAGAGGGGCGTAGCTGAAGAACTTAAGCGCAAAGCCGGGCGTCTCCATGTCGACCTGCGTGCCCGGATGCGTCGTCTTGCCGCGGTTGGCCACGGTGGCCACCGGTGGTTCGATCCACTTGAGGAAGTTGGGCGAGCCGTAGCACATCTCTGGGAAAATCCATGCGCCATCCTCAATGTGGGTATCCGTGGTGACGCCAGCTTTTGCCGCGTTGACGAAATCCTGGGGAGCGGACGGCTTGTAACCGCGGTTCGCCGATTCGCCGAAGAGTTGCGGAGTCGCCTCGAACCAAGAACTCGACCCGCCACCCCACGCGTTGTCACCGTCGGTGGCGGGAATGACGATGACCGGCACATTAGCATGCGGTGCGATGTGATCGACGATTTTGCCGATACCCTCGTTGGCATAGCCGTAGCGGTAAGAAAGAACATCGTCCGAAGGAACGGCATACATTTTCTTTTCCGCGCCCGTCTCGGGGTTGACGTATTTGACCCGGTGTAGTTGGTAGGCAAAGGGTGAGACATTCCACGCGGCGTTTCCGGGATTGGGCATGCCGTACCACCACTGACTGGCATTGTCGAAACGCGGGGAGAGCTGGTCCGCTTTGTTCGGCGGGCTGGAATAGATGCCGAACGATCCTTCGGGATTGGCCTTATCATTGTAGCTCGGGCTGGTTCGGCTGATGTGGTGGCTGGCCACCAGCGTCCACTCGAATCCCTCGTCGACCAGCACATCGATGAGGTGGCGCGAGTAGCCCATTTCCGTCGGGAAAAATCCCTTGGAATGATCCGATAGGTCGCTCTTCCCTCCCCAAGCTTTCCACCAAGCCTGTTTGAAGGCTTGGATTTCCTTCCGGAAAACCGACTTCGGCAGCAGTGGTCCGAGCGAATGGTGGTAGGTGAAACCCAGCATGTCCATTCGGGTCGAGCCAGCCGGGGTCTTCCAACCCCGCGCCTCGCGGTAGCCGGCGTTCCAATTGCCTTGGTAGCCCAAGTGTCCGCCGCCGCCGAGTTGGCGAACATTGTCGATCAATGAACCCGAATAGCTCACGCCGAAGCCACCGCGGCTGTCGATGCCGGCCAAGGAATTGCGCGGCCCCTGCTGATACGCGCTTTTTCGGTCATCGAGCCCGAAGATTTCGTCCAGTTTGTTTTCCGGATGCTGCTTCGGGCTGATCCCGCCGTAGTTTTGACCCGGCTTCAGGACAATCGAGTCCCAGGCATACTGTCCCCTTTGGGTCTGAGCGCCGTTGCTGTTCCACTCCGGCCAATAGAGGGGTTGGTGGTTGTGCCAGAAGCGGCTGACATACACGTTTGGGTTACTGAAACCGTCCTGAGTACCCGCAAAGAAAAGGCCGGCAGAAA
>Ga0194118_10003401_pt1 | contig 18590 bp, 15 predicted proteins | sample TA2MahsurfametaG_2_FD_148662 | JGI IMG/M metagenome (GOLD analysis project Ga0194118, IMG submission 148662) | Freshwater microbial communities from Lake Tanganyika, Tanzania - TA2015013 Mahale N5 surface | ecosystem: Environmental > Aquatic > Freshwater > Lake | place: Tanzania: Lake...
TGTTCGTGTGGCAGAAAACCCCCTGTTTTGCGTGGCATTGGGCACGGGGATGGCGCTGGAACAACTGGTTTCGGGTCGTAAAGATAATCGATACTAAACAACACAGCCTAAAAACGGGGGGGCACCCCCCCAGTGTTTTTTAATTTCGCCCCCTCCCAGACCACTCATTAGTCCGAAGTTTTATAGACCCCCCGAGAACAATTAGGAGCCCGGAGTTCCATCCCTTTTTTATACATCGCATTGGCAAATTTTATATAATACTCGCAGGTTTCCAAAAAGAAATATGTCGAAATAAGCAATATAGAGTCGGAACGTCGTTTTTTAAAATCCTCACCAACATTGTTTTTCCCGCTCTCACTCTTACAACTATTCTCATACGCATCCCGAAAAGGCTTATAGCACTTCGTACTCTCTTCAAGATATTTCTCAAAAGAATAAGGAACAGGTTGATTCATTGATATGCCATAAATAGAGTCGCTCCTAAGCTCTTTCATATCTGTGCGCATCTGTGAGCCTAAAAACTCTTCACCCCCTACTTTTACAAAACTCATCAAGTCTGAAGAATTGTCAGGCAATGTCTCTGTATAGCCATGGTTCTCGCTATTGTTCTCGCTATTGTTCTCGCTATTGTTCTTTCTATTTTTCTTGTTGCGCACAAAGGCTGAAAACGTGTGACCAATTTTACGTTTGTAGTCTTTAATGCAGGCTTTTATCATATTTAAAATTTCTTGGCTATTTTCTTTCAGCTCACCTTCATTGCTATCAACCGTGAATGGTCGCACCGTACCATTTTTTGCGGCGTTGCATGCGTCTTCCAGCCATTGCAACTTACCTATTTTGCGATAACTATTTGTAAAGGAAGTATCAAAAGTCTTTTTCAAAGAATCTTTTACAAAGTCTACAAATTCTTTTAACTGCTTTCCACGAGTTGTTTCTATATAAACATTGGCATTCATGATTGCCTCATCATGCAACCTTGGATCATCATCCTTCAAACTTTAGAAATTATTGAAATGGTTGTTAATGATTGGCATACCCCATTTCACAAACTTGAAAGCTTCTTCACATAGGGCAGTGGCTGGACGTTTCGATTTACGACCCTGATTACTACTTTCCACCGCAGATGATGTATTCGCAAAAAAGCCAAGCAACAGCGCCACCGACAAAAATTTGATTTTTTTCATATCAGCTTTATTTAATTGTTTCTTAACAAACCTTACACCAAAAATAATGGGGCATCAAATTGTCAAACAAATGACATAGAAAACAACACCCTTTAACGCACCACAGCCATACGGGCCAGCACATCCACTCTCTCGTTTTCAGGATGCCCATTGTGTCCACGCACCCACTGCCAGGTAATGGCGGAATGGTTTTTGGACAAATCCCACAGGCGTTGCCATAAATCTTGATTTTCCACCGGTTTTTTAGCACTGGTCTTCCACCCATTACGCATCCATCCATCAATCCATTGCGTAATCCCCTTGATGACATATTGACTGTCGGACGCAATGGTCATGGGGCCTTGAACGCGATTATTCTGGACCCATTCCAGGGCGCAAATCACAGCCAGCATTTCCATTCGATTGTTGGTGGTGTGCTTTTCACCCCCAGATAATTCCAAAACCTGTTGGTTGTATCGAATCAAAACACCCCATCCCCCAGGACCAGGATTACCAGAACACGCCCCATCGGTAAAAATCCACAGATGAGAGTCCCCGGGCGCCACAGTGGGCAAATGGTGGGGTGAAGACGGCCTGTTTCCCCCATGATCAAACCAAGAAAACAGAGACATGTCCCCCTAACCCTAGTATATTTTCAGCATTATACCCTGTTTTTAAATCCATTGGCCATGTGTAAACGGTGAGTGCTTGCCCTTGACCTTGACACAAAACAAAGGCCAGAGTTATACATACGTAAACATACTGGTTTTACACCATGAATTTTCCTGATCTGCGGGTACGTCTGATAACGGGCATGATATTGTGGGCGGTTCTGGGACTGTGGATCTGTTATTCTATGAAAATTCCCATGGTATTCCCCATTGGTCTCTCGATCATGGCCAGTATCTGTTTGTACGAATGGTTTCGTATGGGGGCTGGAAAATCCATTCCATTACGTATGGCGGGGGCAACCATCATTGGATTCGGGTTTTGGACATGTCATTGTATGGTCGATATTCATTCCCGACACTATTATACCCAGATCGCTATTTTTATATGCGTTCTGTTATTGGGGCCCATTACAGATACGGCCGCCTATTTTGGAGGACGCCTAATGGGGGGGCCAAAGTTATGTCCAGCCATCAGTCCGTCCAAAACCTGGGCCGGGTTTTTATCGGCCGTTGCCTTGGTTCCCATGCTGGCATTTTTATACCTGTATCGTTTCACATGGTTTTCATTGCCCGATATGGTATCGTATACGCTGTTCGTGGCATTTTTGTGTCTGGCTGCACAAACGGGTGATTTATTGGAATCGTGGGCTAAACGCAAATTTGGCGTCAAGGATTCTGGGTCCTGGTTGCCCGGGCACGGTGGGTTGCTGGATCGTTTAGACAGCATACTGGCCATCGCCATTGCAGTTTTCTTGTTACAGGGATGTATTGGTTAAACTGGAAATGGGTTTAGAAAACGACGCCGGTGGCAAAGGAACAACAATGCCCGCTTCGTCAAACAGTTGTTTTAATTGTCGGTTATAGGCTCTGCGAATGACATCTTGCATATTGGGTGCAGTGGTAATTTTGACCTGTAAAATCACGGAATAGCTGGTGACTTCGTTCACGCCACGAATTTCCAAAGGACCCAAAATACGTCGCCCAAATATCGGAACACGCTTGACCAAGGTAAAAGCTTTTTCGATCAACAGTTGCACCCGATCCAAATTTTCAGAATACCCCACAGAAATATTCATCAAAACAGCTGAAAACAAACGATTTTTGTTGCCAATAACCTGGATGCTGCCAAAAGGAATGGTCAATAACATGCCTTGATCGGAACGTATTTTCAAGGTGCGAATGGTGATGGATTCCACTTTGCCTGTTTTAGAGTCCACATCTACCTCATCCCCCACCATCAGGTTGTTTTCCAAAATAATGAAAAATCCTGTAATAAAATCTCGTACAATATTTTGCACACCAAAGGATAAACCAAAGCTGGCTGCCCCGATGCTGGTTACCCAAGTTCCCACATTCACATCGGCAAATTGACCCACCGCAAAAACCACTGTCGGTGTCCACACCACCACGCGCAACGATGTACGCAACATGGCCATTAACGTCTTTAATCGGCTGGCAAGAAAGTTGTTTTCCAGAGAATCACTGGTGTATTTTTCCTCTACATAATAGCGTAAAATACGATCCCCAATCTTGATGATAAAATATGAAAAAACAACAATTAAAACAGCATTGAACAATCCAGAGAACACAAAGCTCTTTACCGAGGTTAAAAAGGTCCAATACCCTGCACCAATCCACATTTCGATATAAGGATACCAACACGATAAGAGCAATCCATAAGCAAAAGTATCCACCATATAGGATAATATTTTATCCGAAAGTAACACTGGTTTAAACAAAAAATCTTTGTGTCTCCTTTTCCACAAAAAACGCAATCGATAATACCGTAGCATTTCTTTTGTTGGAAACAGAAAAATCCACACCATGGCTGTCATGACGACGGGAAATAAAAAATAGAGAAACCAGTCTCTTTCCATCACAAATAATACTGTCATTACTGCAAAAAGCCAACGAAAACCTGCTATTACTCTTAAAATATTTTTAGGATCTGAATTCAATTCCAATGCAGCCCTATCCAAAGACAACCCTTTGTACCCACACCAACACGATGCCATCACCGCCACATCCAGAATGGTCCGGATAACCGCATCTTTTTCACTTGATTCCACGAAAATCAAGCCAATAATACCCAAAATAGCCACGGATCCCGCATAAATTCCGATCACTGTGCGCAACCAAAAAGCCGTTCTGTGGGCGTCTTCTGGTCTCATGACCACAAATCCTTGGGATGGTCGATTGGGCATCCAGGTCATACCAATCCACGTGTACATGGCCCATACGCAATAAAAATGCAACGGAAAAAGGGCGCACGTATTCAAACCCCATCCATCTAGGGGTTTTATCCCCCAAACGCCCATGGTCCCCCCTAATGCCAAGCTGATGCAAAAATACACGGGTATAGGAAACAGCAACAACGAATTTAATCGTCCCAAATGCATCAGAGATTTGAATTTCAATCGAAAAACAGATTTTTCTATACGGTGCTGCAAAAATCTGGCCCCCAAACCCACACTGAACAAACTGACCACAAAGGCTGCAAACAAAAACAAAAAATGCAATTTTATGGGGTTTTTCAAAACAGGATACTGGCCCAACATCTGTGTGGTCAGTGCAAAATCAGAGGAAAACTTAGACAAACGTTGACGAAAATGCTGACTGAAATGTTCTAAATGACCCGTTACAACGGCTGTCGCCTTTAATTCTGTGCCTTTCCCCACAGTGGCGCTGATGCCCAATTGATCAAGTATAACGGGCAAACGTTTTTGCACCGCTTCCAACTGGGCTTGTAATGCTTTGACCTCTGCAACAGCTTTTTTCAGCGATTGTGATGCCACAGGGGCAGCTTTTTTAGGGTTCGTTTTTGCGGCCATTACGCTCGTACCACAGGAAAATATCATGAAAAGCATTGCGCACCCCAGATGCCACAGACCGTGGGCACGAAACCTGATGAACGCATGGAACAAGGATAAAATCATAGACCCCCCACTTATGAAAAAGCAACAGAGTTCTTGTGATCGGGCGAATAAAAAAATGTCAAAAAAATCAAGTTTTTAGACGGATTACTCTTAACAATAAATAAAAAATGGCGCCACAGCAATGGCTTTTATGCCCCTATTGAATGCTGGATGATGCTGTACGGTATGGATTGCTCCAAAACGCCTTTTATCCCCTCTTCATGATTCAAGGAAAAGACGATGATGGGTTTTTCATAGGATTTGGCCAACACAAGGGCCGTCATATCCACAACGCCCAAACGCTGTATGATGGCCTGATCCCAAGAAATTGTTCGGTAAAAAACGGCATCGGGGCACGTTTTGGGATCATGGCTGTATACCCCATTGATTGATGTACCCTTGATGACGCAGCTGGCATCCAACTCACATGCCCGCACCACAGCAGTCGTATCGGTCGTCATGGCGCCATGGCCCAAACCACCTGTGCACACCACAATTCCTCCTGCATGGAGCAACCTGTCGGCATTCATTACCTGAAACGGTTCACCCACACCATCAACCGTACGCGCCGTCATGATGGAAACGCAGGTGCCCAATGCCTGTAAACGCGCACAAAGTGCCAATCCATTAAAATGGGTGGCCATCATGCCCATAGTGTCGGCCACACCTTGTCCACAATACTTTGCCCCCTGTTTTCCACGAAAAAAGTTGCCACCCCCCACCACTACAACCCATTGATACTGGGGCAACGCCACCACCATGTGACAGAGGCGGTCCAGCGTATCCCAACACAACCCGTGGGTTTGTGTGCCTTGCAAAAACTCACCTGACAGCTTTAAAACAATACGTTGGCCTGGTTTGAACATAAAAAGAGATTTCCTTGACACTGATATATGATGACCCTTGCTGTGATCTAAAACGTTTTAATCCAAAACAAAAGACCCGATATAGTATAACCAAAACCGCCGTGTTGTCCCACCCCCCTGTGTGTCCAAAGATCTGACGCACCTATTGATGGCCAATGAGATGTTTGACAGGCTCATCTTTTTCCGTGAAAAACCATGGTACAATGGTGTCAATGCTCTTGTGCTGCGTTTGGAAGAATGGTTGGAATTTTGGCACGCCATTTGGCGCTCTCTTTGGGGAAAAACAAGGTTTTACGCGATGTTTCCCTGACCGTAGAGGCTGGAAAATCTCTGGTTTTAATGGGCCAGTCTGGGGTTGGAAAATCTGTTCTGATGCGTGCATTATTGGGGTTACTGCCCAGAGACAATGGAGTGGTGGAATTGGGGAATTTCATCACCACACCCGATTCTGTATTGCCTCCTGTAGACTTTTTTCAACAGACTGGCGTGGTTTTTCAGTCTTATGCCCTGTTTGACAGTTTACGCGTTTGGGAAAACGTGGCGTTTCGCATCAAAGGATCCGATCGCCTACGCAGAGAGCGCGCAGCACGCCTATTGCACCAAGTTGAATTATCCGATGCCACCTTGGATCTGTATCCCAACACCCTGTCTGGTGGTATGAAACGTCGGGTCAGCATTGCACGATCCATTGCGTTATCCCCAAAATTTCTGTTTTTTGATGAACCCACCGAGGGGTTGGACCCCATTTTGTCCCACACCATTTCTGCCCTGATTCGAAAAGTCATCACCCAATTACAAGCCACGGCCATTACCATTTCTCATGATATTCACAGCGCCACTCACATTGGTGACCACGTGGCCCTGTTACACGATGGCGTACTGGCATGGCAAGGAAAATCCAATGAACTGCATCGTACAACCCACCCCATTATGAGACGCTTTATCGAATGCAGCACTGGGTTATGATCACCAATTGCGACACACAAGAATGATGCAAGACTGGTTTTAAGACACTGGGCGGCAAGGTTGGGCTGTGACAAAAGAGGATGGTGCAGAGGGGTCATTACGGAAAAATTAAACCACCCTTTGTTATGCTTTTGGCCATAGCATAAACCCAATCGACCATGAAAGTTCTGATCTGTGGCGTTGGATCCATTGGGTCCAGTTTAATTCATTATTTATCCTTGTATTACGAAATCGTGGCCATCGATACGGATGCAGGCGCCCTGGAACGCATTTCCTCTGTATACGATGTACAAACCATCTGTGGGAGCGCCTCTGACCCAAACATTTTGGAACAAGCGGGCCTGAGCCAGAACTCCTATGTGCTGGGCGTTACACAATGGGATGAGGTGAATTTAGTGGCCTGTCATCTCAGCCATCTTTTTGGTGCGGTCACCACCGTGGCACGATTGGAAAATAGAGCTTATTTTCAAGATAGCTTTTCCGCACCTTTGTCCAAATATTTTGAACTCAATGACTCTTTTTCATCCCATCAGATTTCGACATCATGCATTTTAGAGGCCTTAGATTACCCATATTGTTTCGATGTATTGCCCATTTGTAACAGAGAAGCCATGGTTTTGGGCATCCAAATGACGCCTTTTCATCCTTGGGTGGGGAAAACAGTCGCCGACATCCAAGAGTCCTCTGGCGTGCGACTGATTCGAATCATGACCCACGACAACCAATGGATTCCAACGGCCTGTGATGTGATTGGTCCTCGTCATGCCCTTTACGGGATGGTGGCTGTGGCTGACGCCCCCTTATTACACAACCTTCATGATTGCTCTGATCGGAAAAAAGCCATCCTGTGTTTAGGGTCTTCGCCCACTTTGTTTTCCTTTTTACCCTATGCCATGGACAGAGGACTAAACATCACCTTGTTATCAGACAACGAAGATGATTTATTTTTGGCCTCTCAACAGTGTCCAGGAATCCAGTTGATTCAAGGTCCCTATAACGATCCAAAACTGTTAAAAAACGCATTAAAAGACCAGGACACAGTCATCAGTATGGGAGCCAGCGATGAGTATAATATTCTGGCTGCTGTGATGGCCCACAGTTATGGTATAAAACACACCATGGCGTGCATTCAAAATCTGCATTACTTGTCTCCCCTTTGTGTTCGTGGTGTGAATCAAATGATTCATTCTGGACCACGCATTGTGATGGACGTTCTGAAAAAGATCACCCAACAAGAAGACGCTTGGATCTATCCCCTGCAAGGCATGGCCACAGGTATGGTGATCCAATCCTATGTACGACCAGAATCAAAAATGGCTGGAACAATGTGCCAAGATTGGCAAGAAGACCGTTGGCGTATTGTGGCGCTGTATCGAAACAATGCTCTGATTTGGAATCCAGAAACCATTGATGCAGGCGATCACGTTTTGGCCACAGCATTGCCCGAAGGGTACAATATTTTTCAACAATCTATGGTTGTACCATCATTAAAAACCAAAGCAGCCCGTCCCCGTCCCAATGGGGGATAGTCTTTTTCCAATCCCTTTAAAAAAAGACTGGCAAGGGGGTTGCATTGGGGGTAAAAAGTACGTATATTAATAAAGCGGGATGGAGCAGTCTGGTAGCTCGTCAGGCTCATAACCTGAAGGTCGTAGGTTCAAATCCTGCTCCCGCAACCAAAAAAACATAACAGATAAAAATTCAACACATACACGATTATTCATTGTTGTGATCAAGTTTTTTGCCTCACCCTTTCAAACTTGACCCACCTTTTCAAACGTTTCGTATTCAAAAACGATCTCACCCGTTGGATTTTTCGTCCTTTGGCGCGAATAAGCAGAGATCTTCTCGGTTGCTGCCTGATGGGCACGGGGATATCAAGAGGTTGATCAAAACAAGAGGCCATTCAAAACCCGTGAAACACCGCTGGTGACATTATCCGGTTGAATCGCATCGTGGCATAAAAACGATAACGCCGGTTGAATCGCATCACCAACAGGTTTGAAAGCTGAAATAAAAATAGGGTACTGAAATAGGGTGCTGGGGTGCTAGGATTCGAACCTAGGGATGACGGTACCAAAAACCGTTGCCTTACCGCTTGGCTACACCCCAATGCTTTTTCATTGTAACAAAACACGAGACGCACAACAAGTCCCCCCACAGAGCTTTTTTACCCAAAGATGGTCATAACCACACAACACTAGGCAAAAAAATTGCCCGTTTAGAGCAAAGCTCTATAAGGGCAATATAAAAAAACCGATCAAAAGACCGATTCAACAACAGAAAATTACGAACCAGCGTCTTCTTCTTTTACGTCTTCGGCTGCTTTTGCTTCGTCGGCTGTGTCTGTTGTTGCGGATTCTGCAGCGGGTGCAGCGTGTGCGTCTGTTGCGCTTGAATCAGCAGAAACAATGGAACCAGAAACCAACATTACCAACATCAATGCATACCTTATCATTTTTATTTTCTCCTTTTTTACAGGTTTTACAGGATCACCATAACCTTGTTTTAACCCCTGTGGCAATAGGGTCAAAAAAAATAGTCTAAAATTTGTAAAAAGAGTGTTTCAGCGTTGATTTTTTTACCTTACAGACGTATGATAAGGCTAATTATTTTATAGGATTCCGTCCATGGCCGTCCCAAAAAAGAAAACGAGCCCCTCTCGACAAGGTATGCGCAGCTCTAGCAAGCATGTGCATGTTGACAATATGACATTGTGCAGAAACTGTGACGATTTTCGCAGAACCCACCATATGTGCTTGCATTGTGGGCATTATGATGGCCGTCATGTCATAACTACGAAGTCTCAAAAACGTGCCCAAAGAGCACTGGATGGCACAGAGAATACATGACTTTACTTGCTGTTGACGTGATGGGGGGGGATGATGCGCCGCATGTGTGCATCGAAGGAATAGCTTTATTTCACAAGAAATGTCCTGATGCTCAATTTTTACTTTTTGGGGATCAGGCGGTTATCACACCTCTTTTAAATGTATACAAACACGTAGAACCCGTTTGCACCATTGTTCACACCGATGAAAGCATTTCGTCCACGGCAAAACCATCTGCTGTATTGCGTCAATGGCCCCGGTCTAGTATGCGTTTGGCCCTAGAGGCGGTATCCAGCAAAACAGCAAATGCCGCAGTTTCAGCGGGAAATACAGGAGCCTATTTGGCACTGGCCAAGAATATTTTAAGAACGCTGGGCAGCATTGACCGACCAGCCATTGCATCCCAATTTCCCAGCAACAATGGTCACCTGATCGTTTTATTGGATTTGGGGGGTACTCTGGATGCTTCGTCTCGAAACCTGGTGGAATATGCTCAGATGGGCAGCATTTTTGCAGAAAAGGTGTTAAAGTTTTGTAAACCCAGCGTGGGCCTGTTAAATGTCGGAAAAGAAGACACCAAAGGCAGCGACACCTTGCAACAAGCCTTTTTAACATTGAAATCATCCCGTCTGAATTTTCAGGGATTTGTAGAAGGTCATGACATTGCTATGGGCACCGTATCGGTCGTGGTCACCGATGGGTTTTCCGGAAATATTGCATTGAAAACAGCCGAAGGTATTGCTAAATTATGCTTTTCATCGTTAAAAAATAGCTTTTCGTCCCACTGGTGGGGTAAAATTGTGGGTCTATTGGCCAGACCTTTTTTAAAGGATCTGCATAACCGTTTCGATCCACGGGTTTATAATGGCGCCATATGGCTGGGTCTGAATGGAATTGCTGTTAAAAGCCATGGCGGAACCGATGCTGTGGGTTTTTCTCATGCCCTGCAAATGGCCTATGATATGGTTCAGGCCAACATCGTTGCAGAAATTGAAAAGTCTTTGCACACCAAGGACGATGATGGCAAAGACTCCCCCCCTATTGACGTAACAGGGCCGTTACACTGACTGAATGAACGCAGAATCGCCTATCCTTTCCCAATTTTTCAACCCCACAGACGCGTTCTTGGGATTGTTTTGGTTCACACCCTGTTTTTTCAGCGCCCCATTATGGTTTCAGCGCATTTGTCTTAGAATAGTCATCCGTACTCTGATCCGGTGTGTTGCCTGGACAAAACCGGTTAAACAGAGAACACTGTCATCACAGGGGGGCGTCACAAAAACAATGATTAACCACAGTACGTTACGAATACACACCAATGATTGCCATTGACAGAACTTATTAGAAACCTGGACCACAAACAAACATTTAAACCTTAAAAAAACCGTTCTACAATCCTAGATCAATATATTTTAACACTTAACTATGCTAATGCCCATTTATTTAAAAACAGAAAAAATGGATCAAGTTATTTGGTTCAATTGTTTTTTGCTCTGTTTTTACAGCCCCCATGCACGAGATAAAAAAGCAAAATCAAAAGGCAGAAAAGCCAACTTATAGGACGAATGAATAAACGAGAGGTACAAAAACAGGTAAAGGAAAACAAGGAAGGCCCGTGGGATACACAAGAAAATAATCAAGGCACGATTCAATAGCTGAAAAAAAATTGGGCCATTGAAACACAGTTTTCATCGATCAATACTCTTATGACTGACAAAAACCACAAACGTTCCCGAACATGCAAATTCTGGATCATACGAACATATAGATCATGCAACGGTAAAAAAAAAGGGGGGGGGCATCAGACCCACCATCCATCAGAACCACCGCCCGTTTGGGGAACGAAAAATGTGTACCTAGCTGTAAAACATGACAAGAGACAAAAAAGCCGCCTGCCCCTAGGACACCAAGAGCAGAGGTTGTTCAATCAATTTTTGAAACGTGGTTAAAAATTCTGCTGCCACAGACCCGTCAATAACCCGATGATCAGCCGCAATGGTGGCCTGCATGACTTTGCCCACTGTCACAGCGCCGTCCCGTACAATGGCCTGTTCTTTTGTCGCCCCGATGGCCAAAATACCGGTATGTCCAGGATTGATAATGGGATTAAATTGATCGATCCCCATCATCCCCAAATTGGTCAATGTAAACAGGCCTCCTTGATACTCATTGGGCGATAATTTTCCATTTCTGGCCCGCACAATCAACGATTTTAACTCTGGCGCCAGGGTTCGCAATGGCTTTGTATCGGCAAAGCGCACAATGGGGGTAATTAAACCACCAGGAACCGATACGGCCACGGCCAAATCCACATGATCGTGTTGCACGGCGTGCTGTTCATCGCCCCACATTAAGCGCATTTCGTTTACTTTTCGTAAGGATAAGGCGCAAGCACGCACCATAAAATCATTGACCGAAAGACCTTTACTGTCCCCATTCATGGCCTGGCGCAATGCCAACAATGCATCCATATGGCATTGTACGGTCAGATAAAAATGGGGTACCGTCTGTTTGGATAAGGTTAAACGTTGCGCAATGGTTTTACGCATACCCGACAGAGACACGGGTGTGGTGGATGCCACGATATAATCACACCGTTCACCATACGCAGGATCCAAGGCACCAAGCCCCGTATCAACAGCGCGTTCTAATAAAGGCACAGAACAAGATGACACATGAATGGGAGAGCTAATGCCTTTGATGTCCCCATTATGGTTCTCTAATGTTCCGTTACGCTGATCTACAGTTCCATGTTTCATGGCCTCCATCACATCATTCTTCACAATACGTCCTCTGGGACCGGTGCCATGAATATGATGCAGGGAAATCCCGTGTTGCTCGGCCCACTTGCGTGCCAATGGTGATGCCATAACGCGATTATGATCGCGCGATATGTGGACCGGTGCCACAGTCGAATCTGGTTTTGCAGAAGCCTGACCGTTGAATCCGTTGGCATTGGTGCTGGCACCAGAGTCTGGGCTTGTGTTCAAATGACCAGCGGAAGAAGTGCTTTTTTCATCCTTAATCAGTGTGCTGGACAACGATACACCAGCAGGTTGCACAGTAGCGGATTGAATCGGTTGTGCAGGGCTGGGTTGATCCAAGGGGGCAGGGGAGGCCACCACAGGAACCGTAGAGTTTTCAATGCCTTGCTCTAATAACCAGGTTTTGCTCACCCCTTCCAGCTCTGTTTGATGCCGTAAAGCCGCAATGATCGTGCCCACAGCCACATCGTTTGTACCTGCAGGAACCGCTAAATAATCTAAAATACCCGATTGGGTGGCTTCGACCTCCATGACGGCTTTGTCTGTTTCAATTTCCAGCAACAAATCCCCGGTATTGACCACGTCGTTGACGCGTTTATGCCAAACAATCAAATGCCCTGTGGTCATGGTGGGGGACAGGGCTGGCATTGTAATGGGTATGGGCATACATCATCCTGGTTACAGAGAATAACTCTCTTGAAAAATCCTGAAATATACATCCAATATACCACATTCAGATGCGCCAGGAAAACTCTGATGAACGACTTTTATCTTTTTCACAGTATGATAGAGTTTTATAGATTATGGTTCAAAATACAATGGGGCGTCAAAGATCATGAGCAGTATCATCCATTTTCTGCCTTCTTCGCGGCCAATCCAGTGCCAACATTTTGATCACAAAACGCCCTATTTTCAAAAAGAATGGAAACGCCCTCTGCTGGTTCAAGGTCTGGTCCCTACCCACACCATGGTTGTGCTGGCCAAAATTTTAGGTTTTCCTTGGGTGCCCGGTCCGCTGAGCCCTTTTTCTTGTGGAGAATGGGGATGTTCTGATGTGCCAAACATGGGGAAAATATCCGCCATTGTGGTGCATGAATTTTCCCAAACCTCTGATCCCTTGATGGCACTGGGTCTGCTGTGCAGCCGATTAAAAGAGGCCAAAACAGAGCGTATTGTTGTGATGACTCCCTATGTACCCTATGGTCGTAACCCAAAGGCTGTGGATGTGTTGGGTCACATCCTGGAATCATTTGATATTGAATGCCTGATCACCCTGGATCCTCATTTACCAAAATTCATGTCAACGGCATCCTTTGATACCCGTATCGTATCAGGGATGCCTATTTTTCTATCCGCATTAAAAAACGCGGCCATCAGCCATGTCATATCCCCCGATTCAGGAGGCAAAGATCGTGCAACAGCATGGGCAACGCATATGGGATGTCCGTGGTCTTGTTTATCGAAAAAACGGACGCCTCAGGGCACAGAAATATGGCACCACAACCCCGATTGGTTCGATGAAACCTGCTTGATTGTGGACGATGTGGTGGATACAGGCAGCACGTTATCTCAAGCTTGCGCCTATGTGCTGAGCAAAGGTGCCCGGCGTGTAATGGCGGCCGTTACCCACGGGGTATTTTCAAACCCCTGTTTGGATCACCTTCAAACCAGCGGACTAGAGACCCTGTGGATCAGTGACAGCATCCCTCAATCCTTACCCTCTGACCAAGGGATCTTACGTATTCTGCCCTGGACGGATGTTTTTTCGATCTCTTGACTTCTTGCACCCATTAACCAGGAGACAACAGAGGCAAACAGCGTGTGATCGTTTGCTCAATCGTATCCAATGGATATTGGGATAAAACGCGTAAAACAGCAGACTCTGCGTCGGCTTTTCGATATCCCAAGGCCATCAGAGCCAAAAGAACCTCCTGGTGCATAGGCGCACCATGGTGGGGATTACCCTCTGACAGCACCCTGGATTTGACCCAACTTTGCGCTTTGTCTTTTAATTCCGTCATTAATCGATTGGCCAATTTGGGACCCACACCATCGATGCGACGCAATGATACCAGTTGATTTTCTGAAATACATATGGCTAAGGCATCTGGATCTAGATCAGATAAAATGGCCACAGCCAAGCGTCCACCCACACCAGAAACGGCGATTAAAAACTGAAACCAGGATTGTTCTTCTTCGGTTTTAAATCCAAATAAATGGATCTGCCCATCGTACACCACTGTTTCAATCCACAAAGAAATGCTGTTTTGTATGGACAACTGGGACACCAATCGGCGCCCCACCGATACAATGTACCCCAATCCGGAAACAACAATCCAACAGCGATCGCCCTGAATACGCACGATCAATCCTTCTAAAAACCCAATCACATCCCTATCCCATCGCTGATATCATGCCTTAAAAAATCCATTGATCAACAGAAAGCAATAATGGTATGGTCACAGTATACCCTATAACTGGATCATAGGATGCGTGCATCTGCTTCTTTTTTAGCCCTTTTAAGAGATCATCCTCAGGAAGCCCATATTGCATCGCATCAATGGATGTTGCGTTCTGGTATGATTCAAAACATTGCATCGGGTATTTATGCCTGGTTGCCCTTGGGTTTACGTGTTTTAAATAAAATTTCCGACATCGTACGACAAGAACAAAACAGAATAGGGGCCCAAGAGGCATTAGCACCAACGTTACAACCTGCATCCTTATGGAAACAAAGTGGCCGTTATTCTGATTACGGCAAAGAAATGCTGCGCATTGTGGATCGCCATGACCACGATTTATTGTACGGACCAACGGCCGAAGAGGTGTTTACCTTGCTGTTCCGTACTCATATCCACAGTTACAAACAGTTGCCCCAATGTTTATACAACATTCAGTGGAAATTTCGTGATGAAATTCGGCCTCGTTTTGGCGTAATGCGTGGGCGAGAATTTTTGATGAAGGATGCCTATTCCTTTGATCTGACCCCAGAGAGCGCAAAAGCCACCTATGCGCGCATGTTTCAAGCTTATATGCGTACATTTCATCGCTTGGGTCTGACGGCCATACCCGTGCGTGCCAGCACTGGGCCTATTGGGGGCGACCTGAGTCATGAATTTCACATCGTCGCCGATACGGGGGAAAGTGAAATTTTTTATGATGCTGCCCTGGACCGCCCTATGACAGATGGTGGCATTCGCGAATGCATGGATGATTTTAATGGCTTTTATGCCCGTGCCGACGATCAACATCAATCGGATGCTTGCCCCCTGTCAGGCGACCAATTGCGCACCAAGCGTGGCATCGAGGTTGGTCATATTTTTTACTTTGGAACCAAATATTCTGAACCACTAGATGCCTTTGTGATGGATCAGAACGGACACCGTGTTGCCGTGGAAATGGGATCTTATGGCGTGGGTATTTCTCGCTTGGTTGGTGCGTTAATAGAGGCCAATCACGATGAAAAAGGTATAAAATGGCCCATATCTGTGGCGCCGTTTGTGGTGGCGATTGCTGGATTGGGTAAAGGCACAGAGGATATGGCTGAAACCCTGTATCAGTCCTTTTTAAATCAGGGGATTGATGCCTTTTTGATGGATGTGGATCAAAGTGCTGGGAAAAAGTTTGCAGACATGGATATGATGGGTTTTCCTTATCAAATTCTGATCGGATCCAAATGGTTAAGTCAAGGTCTTGTTGATGTCAAAATTCGTGCCACAGGGGAAATCATATCATTCACCCAAACAGACGCCCTGTCTTGGATCATGGACCGCTGTACACCAGAGGTTATGTCTGGAAAAAAACGTCTTTGATCGGGCAACCCCTTGGTTGGTAAAGGAAAAAACAGTATGGTTTTTAGAAAAAAAATCGGGATAAACAGGCGCAAAAACCCATTCAGCACTCTTAAAACATGGTATTATTGAGGAATACATAACTTTCTTTGCGCGTTGTGAGCCAGCTGTATCAATTTTTTGTTTCTGTAACCCGCCCTCTGAAATTTTACATCATCGGATTTTTAGGCATTTCTCTGGGCCGAGCGGTTGTGGTCAATGTACAAGCGAGAATGATCAAAAATATTACTGACACGGTGGCGTCATGCCCGTTGCCCAAATTGGCAGAACACCTCTATCCCTTGTTTACATCGTTTTTGTTTGTGGGGCTGAGCTTTATCACCTTGTTTCGCATTTATGACGCCTTGATTGCCCGATTTGTGCCCAGACAAAAAGAGCTGATCATGTTAAACTTAACCAAACGCATGCTGAATCACTCTGCGTCTTTTTATCAAAAGCATTTTGCTGGTAATTTAACCAATAAAATGAACGATCTGACCATACAAACACCAGAAATTATCAAAATCATTACCGATCATTTTGCGACATGTACGTTGACCCTGATCCTGGTCTTTATCAATATGGCGTCTGTGGATATTCACTTTGCTTATGTCTTGTTGGTGTGGTTATCGGTGTTTATGACAGGGTCCTTGATTTTGTTGTTTTGTCATACTAAATATGCCTATGCTGCGGCCGAGGCGCGGTCTCAGGTCATCGGTCGGGTGGTGGATATTTTGATGAACATATCCAGCATTCGCCTGTTTGGACGCTCTAAACACGAGCATGCCTTGTTAAAAAAAGTCACCAACGAATCGACAGTAAAAGAACAACAGCGCGACTATTTTTTTATGAAATTACACCTGTTTCAAGGAACCAGCTTTTGGATTTTTGAAACGTGGTGCTGTTGGAAACTGTATCATGGTTTGGTGGCCGGAACCATTACGCCTGGTGGATTTATTCTCATTTTTACCCTGAATCTGCAAATCTTGGATCAATTTTGGAATTTAGGCAAAGATGTCCGAAATTTTTGGGAAAAAGTCGGGCAAATGAAACAAGCGCTAAAAGTGATTGACTGCGATTACGATGTACTGCAAGATTATCAGTCCACAGACTTGGTGGTATCCAACGGGACCATTCAATTTAAGCAGGTCTATTTCGGTTACGAACATCACGAGCCGTTGTTTTGCAACAAAACGCTAACCATTCCTGGTGGACAAAAAGTGGGGCTGGTGGGATATTCGGGCAGTGGAAAATCCACTTTTATCAACTTGATTTTACGCCTGTATGATGTTCAATCTGGCCAAATTTTAATTGATGGTCAGGATATTTCCAAGGTGAAAAAAGACAGTTTGTATCAATCTGTGGCTGTTATTCCTCAAGATTGTTACCTGTTCAATCGTTCGATTATGGACAATATTCGTTATGGTCGTTTGGATGCCACAGATGCTGAAATTTACGAATCGGCGCAAAAGGCAGAAATTCATAACGTGATCCAATCCCTGCCCCAAGGATACCAAACCATGGCTGGGGAAAAAGGAATGCGTTTATCCGGCGGTCAACGTCAACGGGTCGCCATTGCCAGAGCCATCTTGAAAAACGCCCCCATTGTTCTGCTGGACGAAGCCACAAGTAATCTGGATGCCGTAACCGAAGAACGTGTTCAGAGCGCATTAAACGCCTTGTTTGAGAACAAAACCGTACTGATTGTGGCTCACCGTTTAGCCACTTTACAAAGTGCGGATCGTTTATGCGTTTTTGATCGTGGTTCCATTGTCCAAGATGGCATTCACGAAGAATTGGTGCAACAGGATGGATTGTATCGAAAGCTTTGGAACACCCAATCCAATGGCATGATTATGAACTATTCTCCTGGTGCAGAGTTTTCAGACGAATCTGAACCGGTCTAGATTTCCATCATGGTCTGCAGGCAAACTGGGCCAGCAGACAGTCCCGTACACAACAGTTATCAGCCTATAGAGATTCACAGTGCCATCTTGTTTGTTTTCTTGAAAAACAGATTTTAGGGCAGCAACGGGGCTTTTAGGATGGCTGTTAGGGCCATGACATAGAAACTAGGGCGGGGTGGCCATATAGGCTATGAAAATGGTGTGTGCATGGGCTAGATTTCATCTGTTTTCCATTACAAGATGCCCTCAGACCCTTTATCTATGATTTTGCATCATCAGGGGTGATAGCAGCGATCGGGTGTTTAAAAGCACAAACCAGCATGAAAAAAATGGATGAGCACAACAATCATACCTCATGAAAAAAGGGGGCCGCAGCCCCCAAAAACCAACTCTGCATTACAACAGAAACGAATGTATAATCTTTAAATGTCTGTATCACTGTGGAAAACCGCACCCTGGTCAGAATACGGTAATCCATGTTCAAACAATCTTATACTTTTGTTGCTTCGGCCAACCCGGCAGGCGCGACCAAACTGACCAAAGGACTGTCTTTTGTCAAATGCAATACACGCATGTCTTCGGGTAATTTCAAATCTTTCAAGTGAATGGTATGCCCCATTTCAACACCAGCCAAATCCACAGGAATATCGTGGGGAATGTGGTGAGAGGATACAGA
>Ga0194118_10003402_pt1 | contig 18584 bp, 11 predicted proteins | sample TA2MahsurfametaG_2_FD_148662 | JGI IMG/M metagenome (GOLD analysis project Ga0194118, IMG submission 148662) | Freshwater microbial communities from Lake Tanganyika, Tanzania - TA2015013 Mahale N5 surface | ecosystem: Environmental > Aquatic > Freshwater > Lake | place: Tanzania: Lake...
TTGAGTATATTTGCAGCCCTTTTGAAGGATTTCCATTACGGAAAAATGCATGCGTAGCTCAATTGGATAGAGCATCTGACTACGGATCAGAAGGTTTGGGGTTCGAATCCCTACGCGTGCACTAAAGAAAGACTTCGTTTTTACGAGGTCTTTTTCTTTTTAGTTGAATATCAGTAAGTTAAAAGAACAGGTGCGGATTCTTGTGTACGTCAAGCAAAGTTAACTTTTTTTGTTAGAATGTCATAAATTATTGCTTCTGTGCGCACTCCGGTGCGCAGTTTGTTTTAACTAAGTGTTTGTTTATCTTTTAGTTAGTTAATTAAAGTAGAATCTTATGTATAAAAAAGCGGGGGTACCTACTTGTGACTCCCCCCATACTTAATTAGAAAACGACGATACCCCCTGGTTCTATTATTAATATCGCTATCCTTACAATACGTGTGTTTTTCTTTTCCATTGTGCATAATAAATAAAGTTATGGAAATACAAAAAGCTCAACGGAGAAGGGCCAAGATTCGTTTATCGATTCAAGGTCCCAGCGGCAGTGGAAAGACGTACTCTTCCTTGTTGGTCGCTAAAGGATTGGTTAATGGTTGGTCAGATATCTGTGTTATTGATACAGAAAATCATTCTGCCGACCTCTATTCTCATTTGGGAGCGTACAATGTGCTTACTTTAGGTAAACCGTTTGCTCCTGAATCTTACATCGATGCCATTGAACTATGCGAGAAATCGGGTATGAAGGTCATCATCATCGACTCATTATCACATGAGTGGGAGGGTGAAGGTGGAATACTCGACATTCATGCTTCAATGGTTGGTAACAGCTTTACTAACTGGAGTAAAGTAACTCCGCGACACAATGCACTGGTACAAAGGTTGCTTCAATCTAACTGTCATGTGATTGCGACATTCCGCACCAAACAGGATTATGTGCTGAGTGACAAAAACGGAAAGATGGTTCCGGAGAAAGTAGGGTTCAGCGATGTCGGCTCAGCCGACGGAGCTAATCCCCATTTTTCATGCGTACAAAACCTGCAGTGCGCCGGTTTCAGGGGTTGTAGACTTCGGCTTAGTAGGGTTCAGCGATGTCGGCTCGGCCGACGAAGCTAATCCCCATTTTTCATGCATACAAAACACGAAGTGCGCCGGTTTCAGGGGTTGTAGACTTCGGCTTAGTAGGGTTCAGCGATGTCGGCTCGGCCGACGAAGCTAATCCCCATTTTTCATGCATACAAAACACGCAGTGCGCCGGTTTCAGGGGTTGTAGACTTCGGCTTAGTAGGGTTCAGCGATGTCGGCTTGGCCGACGGAGCTAACAAGATAAAAAATCTACCACCGCCGGGCTTGCTCAGGCGACTGGCAGCAAATAAAAAACAGGCGTCACGCAGTGCGCCGGTTTCAGGGGTTGTAGACTTCGGCTTAGTAGGGTTCAGCGATGTCGTTAAAACCTTATACTTTTTAGCAGTGCATAATTTGTATTTTAAGTTAAAGCAATTGTTTTATGATGATAAAAGACGGAAGCAAAAACCAATGCTTTATCAAAAACTTATCAAAACAAAACAATGAGATAATACTCAAGGAACGAAACAGGGCTTCATTTGGAGATATGTATCCGAAATTGGCAGTGATTGACATGGCCGGAACCTGCATAGATGACGATGGTTTGGTTCAACAGGCGGCCATGAATGCGATGAAACACATTGCAAATGTAGAGATAAGCAAAAAAGAAGCTGATAAAGTGATGGGAATACCAAAGAACATAGCATTTGAAATACTATGTTCAAATCACAATATTGAGCACGATAAAATATTGTTGCTAGCCCTACTGAGTTATTTCAACACTGAATTACACGAAGTATATCAAAATCCACAAAATGTTAGGCTAATGCCATATACGATGGAATTATTCACCGAGATGCGCAGGCGTAAAACATTTGTATATTTAAACACGGGATTTGAAAGGGCATTGGCTGCAACTATTATTAAAACCGTTAATATTGAAAATTTGATTGATGGTTATATTGGTTCTGACGAAGTAAGAAATGGCAGACCCTACCCCGATATGATTTTAGCAATAATGGAAGAACTTGGCATTTACGATGCCGGCAGGGTGATGAAAATTGGCGATACTGTAAGTGATTTACTCGAAGGCCATTCTGCCAATTGCGGATGGAATATAGCGGTTCTAACCGGTGCACAAGGATTAGAAGATTTAAAACTGGCACCACACACAGAAATTGTTAATAGTTTAAATGATATTATACCATATTTTAAGCAATAATTTAATTTGAATTTACATACTCATACAAATTATTGCGATGGAAAAAGCACTGTGAAAGAATTACATAGTGCATCACAAAAGTTAAATTGGAAATATTTGGGCATCAGCTCTCATGCACCACTGCCATTCAAATGCGAATGGGCTATTGACAAAAATGACATTCCGAATTATCTACATGAAATAAATACATTCAAGGACATTCAACCAAACTTGACTCTATTTCAAGGCTGGGAAATAGACTATTTGCGAGGAATGAGTTTTCCTGCATTGAAAATAGACAACATTAGAAAATCAGACTACTTTATATGTAGTTTACATTTTTTAAGGTCACCGGAAAAAAAACAAGAATTTATTGAAATAGATGGATCTCTGGTAGATTTTATCAGGTGTCTCTCTCAACATGAAAATAGTATTACTGCTCTTATCGAGGCTTATTTTCTTGACTTACATGGTTTGCTCAGGACCTCGGTACCTGGAACAAAAGTAATTGGCCACATTGATAAATTTCTTTTGAATGCAAAAAAACTTCCGACCTTTAACAAGTACAAAAATTTATTTACAGAAAAATTACTGGAATGGCTTGAAGAGAGCATTATTAAAAATACAATAATTGAAATAAACACAAGGTGTATTTATAAATATAAATGGGCAGAACCATACCCTGGAATTGAAGCGTTAAAATATATATCAGAAAAGAAAATACCCTGCGTTATATCATCCGACGCGCATCATTTTACTGAGCTAAACCTCGGATATGATATTGTTCATAACCTTTGCGCCTGCCACAACCTCAATTTAAACATATTAAACGAAATAGTGCCTGAAATAATAAGACAAAACAAGAACGCTTCAAATGAAAAATAACAAGCTTTTGGCTTCGCTACATATAGGTTTTATTTGTTTTGCCATATACACATGCATGTACGCCATTAGAAAACCTTTTACGGCATTTATCTTAGAGGAAGAATTAGGTGGCATTAACTTAAAAATATGGCTGGTATTATTTCAGTTGGCAGGATATTTAATGAGTAAGTTTTTTGGAATTTCATTTATAGGCAACTTGAATAGAGAAAATCGCATCCTTTATCTGCATCTATGCCTAATCACAGCTTCACTGCCTTTATTTATTTTAAATTTTACACCTACTTATTTATGGCCGGTTTTATTCCTTATAAATGGTTTTCCACTGGGTTTGGTTTGGGGCATTGTATTCAGTTATGCAGAAGGACGAAACTTTACTGAACTTATTGGTTCTATTTTGGCTTGCACCTTTATTTTCTCATCAGGTATTGTAAAATTTTTAGCAATAAACTTACAAAATAGCTTAAACATAAATATGGAGTTAACTTTGAGCTTAATGGCTTTAGGCGCAAATGTTGTAGCTTTTTTGCTGGCACTGCTACTTAAAAGAACTCCTCCGCCTGATATTGAGGATGAAACAAGAAATGTAAAAAGGACAAGTCTGAATAAAATAGAACGAAAAAAAGTATTTCTCGCCAATGCTTCAATCATTATTCCTGCAATTTTGATGTACTGTATTTTTACAGTTTTAAGAGATATAAGAGATAACTTCACCGCCGAAATTTTACAATCTGACAATTTATATTCAGCCAATAATATAGCTTATTTCGAAACGATTTTGGCGCTGTTACTCATTTTAACTATTCCATTTCTTACAGTAGTCAAAAAACATTACAAGGCAATTAACCTTATATTCATAGTCTGTTTATTGGGTTCGTTACTCAATATAATGGCAACTGTACTTTACAATATGGAAGTATTCTCAGGCACAACCCTCTTCCTCTGCAGTGGTTTGGGATTGTATTGCGGTTACATTCTAATAAACATTAGTCTTATGGACAGAATTATTGGATTTACAAAAACCAACAGCAATGCAGGTTTCCTAATGTATATTGCGGATTCAGCGGGATACATAGCATCTTTTGGGGCAATGTTATTTTTCATTTTTGGAAAATCTGCAAATCTAGATTGGCACCATAATTTCACCAATCTATTGATTATATCAGGCTTGGCCACTGCAATAATTAGCATATACAATATGGGCATTTTGTATAAAATGAATAAAAAAACAGCATGAAAAAGAAAGCAAATGTAATCGGTGCCGGTATTTTAGGATTGGCCTATGCAAGGGCACTTGCTGAAATAGGATACAGTGTTACCGTTTTTGAGAGGTCACAACAATCCCGGGGCTCATCTATCCGAAATTTCGGAATGATTTGGCCAATTGGTCAGCATAGCAATGGCTATTTAAATAGGGCCTTGCGAACAAGGGAAATTTGGTTGGACATTTGTAAAAAATCTAAAATATGGCATAGCTGTATGGGCTCGCTACAAATTTTACAAGGAGAAAAAGAGTTGGAATTAGCGGAACAATTTTACCAATCCGAAAAAAATTACAGGGATGGTTTAACCATATTAAACAAAGAGCAATTAATAGATGCTCTGCCACATGCTAACAAGACTGTCAGTGGCGCTATTTCCAGTGCAACTGAAGTAGTTGTTGAATCTAGAGAAGCCATAAGACAAATACCCATTTATTTGAGTGAAAAATATGATATTTGTTTTTACTTTGGCACAGCTGTTACGGAATGTTTACCCGGTAAAGTTAAGACGAACTTGGGTATGACATATGAAGCGGACTTGTGCATTTTGGCAAGTGGATACGAAACACAACTGCTTTATGCCGATGTATTTAAAGAAGCTCCAATCACTATTTCATCCTTAAATATGTTTAGAACTTCGCCTTTGCTTTCATCAATTCCTTCAATTTGCGGCGGTCTTAGTTTTCTCCATTATCCGGCGTATGAAGTTTGTCAATCCTTACCGGAATATCATAACCATTGTATTCACAAATACCCTGCACTGCTTCAAAACGGCATACACCTGTTAATTTCTCAAAATCAGGAGGGTCAATTAACCATAGGAGATTCACACCATTACGGCGATTATCATGATCCTTTCCGAGAAGATAGTATAGATAATTTAATCATTGATTATATGAATGAATTGCTTGTAATTGAAAATCTTGAAATAAAGCAAAGGTGGACAGGGCAATACTTAAAAATGACCAATGGATCGAGCGAATGGTTTACTGAAATTGAAGATGGAGTATATATAGCAAATGGACCGGGCGGTGCAGGTATGACCCTGGGGTGGGGCATGGCAGAGGAAACAATAAATAAAATTTAAGTTGAAAGTGAGTTATTCTGCCAAAGACTCACTTAATGCCAATTTAATATCCTTCCAAACTTCCGGTCTTATTTCCGATTCCATTAAATCCAATTTGCCTTCGTCGTCCCACCTTCTAAGCATAATACATTCAGTAAAATAATCCTTCTTTTCGCACATCACAAGTTCAAAATCACTCATTAAACCGCCCTGATTCATCAAGCTTGAAATACTGGCAGATGACAATCGATTAATATAATACGGTTCTCTGGTAACAAGATACCTTTTTGCCCAAACATGAGATGAAACCAATGAACATATTTTTTTATTGAAACCCCAGCTTTTTAACAATTTCTCTCCCACAACCTCATGCTGTTCATCCGTTGCTGAGTTTTCTTTATCCGACAAATGCAAATGTCCTATGTCGTGAAGAAAAGCTGCCACTCTTAAATCCAGCGATGCATTGCTATTTACAGAAAGTAACCAGCATTGCATTGCATGCTCCGTTTGGGTAATGTTTTCGCCATAATTTAATTTACCTCTTTCTAAAAAGAGCAGCTCAATCTGCTTAACAATGTCATCAATATTATTCATTATACTATAAATAAAAAATGGAGAGTCCCGTAAAAGACTCTCCATTTTTGACCAACCATTTCATCTATAAAATTACTTTATAAGCCACATTTCAGCATTAATATCATCAGAACCCGCATATTGCCGGGCTACAGCACTTTGCCAATTCGCGTTGTTATTTGTTCTTTCACTCGTAGGATACTGAAAACGCTTGGGAATTAAACCACTATTACCCGTCCCCGAACCATTGGAAGAGAATGTAGGAAAACCAGTTCTGCGATAGTTGTAATACCCCTCCAAGCCGCTGTTTTGAAAAAAGGACAAATACTTTTGAGATACAATTTGCTTTAAACCGTCAACACCTGCTGAATACTTTACTAGGGATTGATTGAAATAAGCGTTCTCATCAAAGTTATAGGTATTGGCAATGTAATCGGAGTTGTTTGTGGGTGTACCACCATTTTTGAATGAATAAAAGTTAACAGAACCATTTGAAATTCCGTAGAATGCAAAACTTGCCTTTACTCCTTTCTCGTACCAGGTGCCCGCATTTTCAGATATCCAGCCGCGGTGAGCAGCTTCTGCAATGTTGAAGCACATTTCAGAATAGCCTACTTGAATGCATGGTTCAGCATTGAATGTGCGATACCAACGATACCTATTGTACAGCGAATAATCACCATTCAGGATTAAACCACCATTTACTGTTTGCATCTTGGTTGACATGTCGGCCAAATCCTGATTGGCGTCTGCGCCCACATAGGCATTAAAATCTGTGTAAGACAAACCTGATTTTAATTTAGCACCCGCCGGTTCAGCAATGATAAACACTCTGGGATCTTTGAAAGAAGACAATAACGACAAATTTGTAGAAGACATGTTGTAACGCAGAGCATCGAAACCATAATTATCAGGGCTTACTGGATACTTATTTAAAGTGGTATTGTAAACGAACTGGAAATTATCGGCATTTGAGGTAAACACAGGATATTTAGCGGAATTTGATAAAATAGAGCTAAATTTAGATTTAATATTTAAGTCTGTATCTGCATCCTTCTTGCTCAAAGCGATTAATACACGGAGGGTAAAAGTATTGTTCAATTTCTGCCACGAAGTAAGATTATTACCGTAGTAAATATCTCCGGAAAATGAACCCTTGCCTTCCGCAATTAATTTAGTCATGTCATTGTTGGCCTCATCCAGCCATTTCAAAATTTGCAAAAACACATCCTTCTGAGAGTCGTACTTCGGCAAATAATTGGCTGTGCTAAGAGCTTCTGACATTGGAACATCACCAGTGAGCATAGTCATTTGATAAAACAAATAAGCCCTGAAAAATTTGCCCAATGCAGAATATGGGTTCAATTGAGGATTACCTACACGAATGGCTTCCTCCTCCATCTTTACCACATTCTTTAAAGTTGTGTATGACCAGGCAGCACCACCCCAGTTGTATTCATTGTTGCCGTAGTAGTTGTAATTACATAGGTTGTATTGACAAATTCTGGCATCGGTGCCCCATGGTCTTTGATTGATGTTGAAGCAAATGCCATTCAACACCAAATCCGGGGTTACCTTGGTAGGACGATTGGGATCGTTATCCAAACCATCAATTTTACAACCATTCATAGCTGCCAATAAACCGGTAAGGGTTAAGGCAAAAAGTATTTTTTTCATGTTGTTATAGTTATTTATTTAGAAAGTGAAATTAAGGTTTACACCAAATCTTCTCATTGTTGGCGTTTGCAATGCTGAATAACCTGTCATACCTGGGAACTGATCCAAATCCAGATCATTAAGGCCTTTGGCGAAGAAAAGCACATTTCTTGCAACGAATGACACCGAGGCCCCCTTGAACTTTTTACCCAGCATCTTTGCGGGCATATTGTATGTGAGTATAATTTCTCTCAACTTCATAAAATCCTTCTTCACGATGTTTGACTCAAATTGACCATAATATCTGCTTAAATAATCTTGAAGATAAGTGGGAGTTTCATTGTTTTTGAATGTAAGATCACCATAATTGATAATTTGACCAGTTTCTGGATCGTATTTAACGGTACCTGAAGCAATCTGTACACCTTCACCCAACCATGTTTTTTGCCCTTTGGTGTCTGCCTCGCGGGCATTCCCCATAGAATTGCCGTTGGCATCCTTAAAGTTATCCTGAACGGTCTCAATGTGTCTTCCTCCGCGGTATGTTTGGCGCTGAATTTGGTTAACAATTAAACCTCCGATTCTGCCGTCGAACTGTAATCCAAGTGTCCAATTCTTGTAGTTGATTCTGTTGTAAAAACCAATCACCAAATCAGGCAATGTATATCCCTGGAATTGACCTTTAGGCAGAACGATTGGACGACCACCGGCATCATTAATCAACTTTCCATCTTCAGTTCTTGCAAAACCTCCTGTGTATAAGGCATCAATTCTGTCTCCCACTTTCAAAAAGCGATTACCTGAGTTATCACTCACAAAATAGTTGGAAGCAATGCGATCAACGCCATTGTAAATAGCAGTCAAAAATTCTCTGTAGCGTGAAAGATTTAACATACCATCCCAAGACAATCCGCCTGTTTTTTTAGCCTTAATTATGTCACCTTTAAAACTAACTTCCCATCCTTTACGCTGAGTTTCAATACCGTTCACTATTTCATTGGTATAGCCGGTAGCTTCTGAAATGGTTCTTTGAAAAATGCCAGGGCCATCATTGTAAAGATAGTAAGTAGCTTCAACACTCAATCTATTATTGAACATTCTTAATTCAGTTCCAAATTCAATATCGGTTCTATTAAATGGCTGTAAACTTGCGTTGGGCAGAACATTCGTAAAGTTTGCTGAAGGGCGGCCGTTGTATAGTAAAGGAGTATTGTAAATACCACTGTTTATGTAAGCCGGTCCATCGTAAGGACTATTGTAATTCGATCCATAACCCAAAGTGTTGCCGGCCTGTGTAATTGTAGGAGCTGTCAACCCACCTTTCACTTGAGCGAAAGATGCCCTTAACTTCCAGAAGCTGAGGGTTTTGGACTTGATATTCTCTAACAAATCAGTGGGAAGGAATGACAAAGATGCAGAAGGGTAAACAAATGAATTATTTCCGGATGGAAGAGTAGAAAGTTGGTCCATTCGAACTCCCAAGTTTACAAATAACCACTTGGATCCAACATCAGCCAAGGCATACAGTGAATTAACTGCCATTCTAGAATTAAAGTTGAACACCCTAACAGGATTTGAGCTGTTTGCGAAATTGTAAACTTCAGGCACATTCAAATAATCCGTTGTAGCCCAAGAACTGTTGTATGTGAAGTCTCTGCGGTTGCCACCCATCGATGCGTGTACATCAAGACCTGATAATTTTTTAGTGTAGTTGAATAAAAATTCATTATTCATTTCAAACATTGCTCTTCTGTCTTCTCTGTAATCGCCGCGATTTTCTTCCCTACCATAGGGGTGAGCACTGAAAGGCATCTTCTCGGTTCTCAAAATGTCATAGGTTGTAGCAGAAGAACGAACCAATAAATTGAGGTCGTCGTTAATATCCCATTCAAGAGAAGTGTATCCGTACAAATCGTTTTTATAGTGGCCACGAAGCCACTTGTTAGCTACCAACCAAGGATTTTGATATCGCTTGTATTCCGAGTGAATTGACTGAACACCTTCTTTGCCGGGTTGCCAAATTCCACGAATATCATCCGCCATTACATCCCAGTCAGCGCCCTGCCATATAACAATATTATAAATCAGTGAGTTCGGCCCATAAACTACATCATTTATATTTTCAGTTGCCTGCCTGTTGTAATTAATTGATGCATTCAATCTAAAACGGTTGTTTAAACGCGTAGATCCCGTAATGTTGAATGTGTTACTGTTCAATCCAGTGTTGGGAACAATACCCCGCTGATTGAGATTGCTAAATGAAAAACGAATATCCGACCTGTCAGAAGACGATGAAATGCTAAAATTATTTGTATTGAGAAGACCAGGCTGTAAGAACCTTTGTAAGTTATTTTTACCTCTGGCTACAAACGGTGTTGGAATTCTTTTTCCCGTTACAGGATCTACCGGACTATCATATTGAGCAATTAACTGACCATTAAGCTTAGGCCCCCACATATCGTAATCACCATCGTTGTTGCCACCACCCAGACCATCAACAAACTCATAATTTCCATGGTCACCGGGACCATACTCATCCTGAACTTTTGGTATTGTAAGAAATCCATTTTCCATTATGGTTGAAGAATTAACTTCAACCGTAACACCTGATTTAGAGCCTTTCTTGGTTGTTATAACAATGGCACCGTTTTGGCCGCGATATCCATACAAAGCCGCCGCCGCCGGTCCCATCAAAACCGATACTTTTTCTATATCATCTGGAGAAAGGTTATATGCATCTGAGTTAATTGGAATACCATCAACTACAAAAAGTACATTTTGACCTCTTCTGATGTCGCTTCCCCTTAAAACAACTTGAGAGTTGCCGAGAAGCTCAGAATTTTGACCAATAGTCAAACCGGCTACTTTGCCTATCATGTTGTCCAACACATTTGTTTCTCTTGCTTTAATCAGCGAGGCACCCTCAATTTCAGATACAGCAAAACCCAGCTTCTTTTTCTCCTTTTTGATACCTAAAGCTGTTACAATTACCTCACCCACCGTTGCGGTGTCACCAGTCTTCACCGGATCAGTGGTTTGACCGATGACCATGGTTGGACTTAGAGCCGACAACATGGAGATTGTCAGCACTGAAAATAGTTTTTTGTTGCGTTTCATGGATATGATTTGTGCGCAAACAAACATTCGTAATGTTAATTATAAATTATTGTATATTAATTTATTGAGATTTTATTTTGAGTAACTTTAATTTAATATAAAAGTTTTTTAAATTTTATTTTTAACTATTTATTAACTTTAAAATATTCTTAACTATATCTAAATGTATCAATTTAAAAATTTTAACAAGGGTATTTTTTTGGTGAAAATCGGAAGAACAGGTGTAAACTATGCGCCTTAACAGACACAATCAAAATGAGAGGCTAAGGCTCAAATTTCTGCCAGGAGATATAATGCCACTGCCATGAATTTTAACTATTTCATTACTTAAATTTTGCACTGCAACAAAAACGGTGCATTGTTTGAATTGAAATTCAGCTCCGATATCAAACTGAACAAAACCGGGAGTGCCATTTGCGCCAATTCGATTATCCTGAATATCGGCTTTAGCCAGGCGCTTCTGACCGGCTGAGGCAATATACTGAAAAAAGATTTGCTTACACCAACCAGTGCCAGGAAGATACTCAACACGAATTAATCCATTGGAAGGCGGAATGCGGCGCATGGGTTCAAAACCGGAAATATTATCTCCTTTGGTTATGGACATACCCGTTTGAATGACAATTTGTTTGTTCACTTTAAATTTCGCATACCATTCCAAACCTCTTATTTCTGATGTGCCCACATTTTGTTTGATAAAAACAGGGTAACCCGCCATTGAGTCATTTCCATTTCTAATTCTGGCGATAATGCCGGAAATTTTATTTCTGTAAACGGAAACCTGGGCTGAAACAGCACTGGTATTGAACTTTACACCATATTCTTTATTCAGAGAATACTCGGGATTTAAATCGTATTGAGGCAATTCATAACGAAAGTCAACAATACCCAATGTGCCCTGATCATCAATATTTGGAGCTCTAAAACAGGTTGAAATATTCCCGTAAAAGCGTAACGCATCCCATGCCATTCCTTGCAAAAATGGCAACCCTGCAGACATGCCCGCAGAATAAACAAACGCAGAGTTATTCAACACAATATTTCCAATTGTAGGATCGGCAATTGAAGTTCGGATAACCTGGTATCTACCGCCAGCATTTATATCGAGGCGTTTAAAACCTACCTTAGCCATGCTGTAGAATCCGTGCTGTGCAAAAATTGAATTGTTGGGATAGAGTCCTCGTTTTGAAACTTCAACCCCTGTATTTAAATCCAATTGCTTCCTCGTTGACTTCACATTGTCTCTGTAAAGCTCGTAACCCGATATCCAACTAACCCTATTGAATAATTTTTTTTGATATTCGGCGGTTAAAAAACGATTATACAAATCATCTCTTTCTTCAGTTAACTGCGCAGAGTTATTCTTTTGTAAACTTCTTACTTCATTGGTTTGTTGAGTTCCTGCCGTAATGGTGAAAACATTGCTACTTTTCCAGTTTAATGACCTTCGCACATAGAGAAGCTGCCTATTTTGAATGTCCATTTCATTGATTTTAAAGTCTTCCAATTTAATTTTATGAAAAACCGGAACATCAAACTGGTTATTGCGCTGAAAAGCCAATGTCCACAAGCCCAACTTATCCTTGCGCAAATATTTTATATCACCGTTCAACTCGCTGTAACCGGTGGGTTTTTGATAATCCGAACTACCACCGGGTTTTACATTACCGAATCTGCGATTCGTTAGCCCAATCGTAAGCGAATTTTTTTGGTTTGAAGCGTCAATATAAATGCGTTGGGTTAATTCTGAACTTGGCGCGGAAACCCTGGAAATACTTCCCACTTTATTTATTGTAAACTTCCGGCTTTCGGTAAAGTCAGCATTTCGGAATGTAAAATTCAAAATTCCACCTATACCGTCACTGCCAAATTGAACACTACCGGTTCCCAATGCCACTTGAATCTCTGAAATGGCTAAACCGTCAATGGTGTTGATGTACTGATTAGGACCAAAACGGAAAATGCCGGAATTTAGTCTAATTCCATCAACTAAACTCAGAATCTGATTGCCCGTAAGTCCTCTCAAATAGGGCGATCCTCCGCCATAATTTGTTCTTTGAACTTGTATACCGGGAATGGTGGACAATGCTTCCGGACAAGTTCTGGCTATGCCATGCTTAACCGGATTGCCAAGGTTGAAAGCGGTAAAAGTTGAGGTGGAAGGGGCCTCGCCCCCGCGAAAGGTGATAAAAACAGTATCCAATTTATTGGCTGCATTGTTTTTCGGTCGCGTGGAATTTAAAACCTGCGAAAAGGATAAATTAACCGAAAGCACAGTCAATAATAGTATTTTGCATTTATTGGTTAAAATTGAGGTTAAGTTCCTTAAAATCATTTGATTGTTAATTATTTAATGTGATTTTCGCTTTACCGGAGGCAAGGCAGACGATTCGCCTTTCACATATTTCCAAAGCAATTCATTCATCAAACCATCATCATCAACATCTTCTTTATATAAAAGCAGTTTCTCACTTTTTCTCATTAAATATGCGGTGGATTTTGGGTTATCAATCCCATTCACCTCGTTTAAGTTTACCTGAGAAGGAACTGATAAAAATGGGGTATTGTCTACTGTATCAGAAAAACACCTCCACATTGCTTTTGCACCAGCATCATACTGGCTCATGGGTTTCATGCCCAGTATTAACTCCATGGTTCTTAGCATTGAACTGGTGGTATAATGCGTGTGATCTATATATTTCCTTTTCACCATACCACCGGCTACATAAGCAGTTGATCGGTGTGCATCTATATGATCGGGGCCATTTTGAGCATCATCTTCCAAAATAAAAACCACAGAACTATTCCAGATTGGGCTTTTGGAAAGATATTCCACAAACATCCCAACGGCCAAATCATTGTCGGCCACATGCGCAAATGGCGTTGGCCTGCCTTTTCTCACACCTTCTGTATGATCGTTTATAAACCTTAATGTATTGAGCTGTGGTACTTTTGAAATTGCTATCAGTGAATCAAAATCGCGTTTCCACTGAAAAAACCGCAAACTATCCTTTACCCGTTCATCCCATGAAGTAAAATAAGAACAAAAATGCCCTTCCAAAGCTTTGATATTGGCTTTGTAATCATCGGCAAATTCACCATAGGTTCTGTAGCTGATGCCCGCCGCTTTGGCATGATCCCAAATAAATCCTTTGTTTGGATAAGCAATCGACTGTTGTCCTTCGTAAACATAATCTCCACCCCTACCGCCATAACTGGTAGGCCAGGTTTTTTCCGTAAAATCGTTGGCCATGGCTCCCGTACTCTAATTGTGGCCGTCCGCACTCACCTCCGCATCTACATAAAAATGATCTAAAAGAACAAACTCTTTCACCAGCTTGTGCTGGTTGGGTGTAATTTGTTCTCCAAACAACAACAAACTCGTATCACCATCACCACCTGCCACATCACTAAGAACCTGGTCGTAGGTTCTATTCTCCTTTATAATATAAAACACATGTTTAATCGGCGAGGTATCACCCACACGCCCGGGTATAGGATTTGATTCAGGAATTTCGTTGTCATACAATTCAGCCCCTTTTGAATAGGGCATGTTGGTTATAGCCTGCTGTGTATATTGTTTCAATAATTCAGGGTTTTCAATTTTGGCTAACGATAAAATTTGCAGCGACCCTCTGAATAATCCGCCTATGTACTGTACTTTTTTATTGCTTATGCCACCCTGATAGGTGACCTGATTTTTCCGGGCAACAGGATTCGGGCCCTCCGGATTTGCTTGCGATGCTACTCCTTTGCCATTGGTGATGAGCACATTGCCTGCAACAACAGCAACCTGGGTAGGATACCAGCCCGCAGGAATAAATCCAAGTAATTTAGACTTTCTTTTTTTCTTTATATCAAAAACAGCAATGTTATAATTGTCTGCATTGGCTACAAACAATTTATTTTTATATACCGACAGTCCATTAGGGGTAGAACCGGTAGGTGCATTGGGATAAGCTGCAGTTACAATAATTTCACTTACAACCAATTTTTTTACATCAACAATGTGCACGGTGTTGTCATTACCACAGGCAACAAACAACCTGTTCGATGGAAAATCTAAATACAATTCATTTGGATTGGACCCCACAGAAATTCGTTTAATTAAATCTAAAGTAGATTTATCAAAAACAGCAACAGATGCATTGCCCCATTCACTTACAAAAATTAGTTGGTTATCCTTGCTCATTCTGATATCATATCCTGCTGATTGCAATTTTATATTATTTATAACTTTTTTGGTAGTTAAATCCACCTGTCTAACAGCTGAATCTTCTTTGGAAACTACATATAAATTCTTATTTTCATCATCACAAATCATTGCGGTAGGTGAAATCCGAAAAGGCCATGGCTTTCCTAAAACAAGGCTGTCATTATAGTGCAACTTTCCATTGATGAATTTATATATTTCAATTCGGTTATTGTTTGCGCCTGAAACATATAGCAATTCTCCGTTCATTCCCCAGCACATACCATAAAAGGTTTTATCTACCGTAACGCTGTCTGTTACACTCCCATTTTTTGTTTCAATGACCATAAGCGATTGGTCACTCTGTCCCGCATTTTGAATAACGGCGTAACGCTGACTAGGATGAACCAACATTTTCATTGGCAAATCTCCCAACCTAACATTTACTCCTACCGGTGATATTTTCCACCCGTTTGGCAATTCCACACTGCCCGTTACAACGGCACTACCGCTGTTGTTTTGTCCGTATAAACTGAATAATTCTGTGCAAATACAAAAAATTATCAGGAAATATTTTGCTGCTTTTTTCATATTTTATTTCTGCTTTTTAATATAATTTTCTGAATCCATGGGTTCTCCCATTTGTACTTCACGCCATGGAATTGAACGATTATACTTCCTTAAACAGTTCTCGGGATTAAATATTTTCAAATCGCTTTTTTCAAGTGTGTAAGGAGAATAGTCCGGTTTATCGGTAAAAAAATCCAGGAGCATAGTAGATGTTAAATCGTACTGGTTGACCGGTTTTATTTCTAATAAAGCATAAATGGTTTTTATAATACTTCCAAAATTTGAATGAACCTTTGAGACATAATTCCTTTTAACATAAGGACCGGCCATGAACAATAAACTACGATGTGCATCAACATGATCAACGCCACCCTGGGGGTCATCTTCTGTAACTATAACAAGCATATTCCTCCAATAAGGAGTTCGCGATAAAAAATGCACCATTCGACCTAATGCTAAATCGTTATCTGCCACATAGGAATATATAAATGGATAACCATCTTCTGCTCTTGGCGAGGTAGTATGGTCATTAGGCAATTGAATGGTTAGCACTCTGGGCATAGTATCCTTACCTGAAAGCCATTTTTCAGTAAATTCTTCCTCAAATTGCTCTACCCTAAATTGGTCGGGAATGTTCATGTTATAACCGGCGTATTTTCTGGAGGTATGATTAAAAATTGCCTCAGGCATGGGAAACGGCACCGCCAGAGCAGTTCCATTTGATGTATCGTACCATTCCTCCTGAACATTGGTATACTCATTCGCCTGACCAAAATTGAATACTGATATTTTGTTTCTCTTCAAAGCTTCCCATAATCCCCCTGTTTCATTGTAGTCCTCGGGATCTTGTGCCCCTGTGGTTCTCGGGAAAATTCTGCCTTTGGCAGGGGAAAAGATATTGTAATTCCCCGCATTTGCTGAATTCGTCTCTACATATTCATTCGGTATGGTCCCCATCATCCAGTGATGCCCGTGAATAGACGCGTCGCTGTCGCAGTAAAAGTTGTCGGAAAGAGTAAATGATTTTGCTATTTTGTGATGATTCGGCGTAATTGAAATTTCTTCACCTTTAAACAAACTGTCAATGTAGGCTGAATCAATTCCCATCATGGCCCACTGCCTTCTAGTGAAAGCACTTGAAATTCTATCTCTTTTTAAAATCCCTGAATCTAATTTTAACAACTGCTGAATTAAAATATTTCTGCAGTTTACCCCAAACCTTGCCAGTGACGAATCTCCTTTTACATTTGGCAGCTGACCAAATACTTCGTCAAAGGTTCGGTTTTCCTTGGTAATATAAACAATATGAGCAATTGGTGGCAACTCTCCCAAATTAGGTTGCTGAACAAAAGTATTTTGAATGCACTGCCTAGTCCCTTCGCTTAACATCATATTGTTTGGTGCACTCAACCGCTGTAACAGACCTAGTTGAATGTCTCCAATATATGTTCCTTGAGGTGGGGCAGTAAAATTATAACCTCCATTGGGGCCTGCACCCAAACCTCTTGCCGAAGTAATGAGCAATTGGTCGCGGGTTGCCATATACTTTACCCGAGTGGCCCCCCAGCCCGTTGGTATAAAACCCAAAGTTTTTCTGTTTTTTACATTTACAACAGCCACCGCATTGTAACCCAGTAAAGCCACATACAACCTTTGCTTTTTTCTATCTATATCAACACCATAGGGAAAATATCCCCGGTAACCATCCATGATTGTATTCGTTTTAATGGGTATGTAATCCGATATCCTTCTTTTTTGAATATCTACCACAGCAATGTTGTCATTCTGCGTTTGAGTAATATAGGCAAAACCTTTGTAGCAGACAATACTGCTTGGATGAGATCCACCCACAATTTCCGATCCTTCCAGCATTTCACCAATTTTTAGCCCGGTCTGCAATTTCCCCTCTACAATATTATTGGCTGTGTTAACAATCCAAACAGACATTGACTCTTCATTTACCGCCGAACCCAGTCCCGGAACCTTTCGTTCTCCAATCCAAATACCTGTATCAGATTCTGCCGAATGTGCACCGTAGGGTGGAAAATGCAGAAATAAACTGTCTTTGTTCTGCAGTGTAACACCCGGCAGCAAGGGATATTGGTAAATGCCCACATTACAAAACAATAAAGATTTTTTATCATCACTTAAAGCCAAACCAAATGGTATTCTACCTGTCGGTATCATTGCTTTCAACTTCTTTGAGTCCAAATCAATTCTGTATAGCACCTGCCAACCTCTGTCCAAAACCCATATATCTCCGTTTTTCTCATCTACAACCAAGTCAGTTAAAAAAGCCTCTTTAGGAGCAGCAGCATGAAATGCGCCAACATCAATAGAATCAACAATTTTTTTCTTAGCGATGTCAAAACGCCAAATGATGCCCCTGTCGCCGCCTCCTATCATTACTGTCCTGTTATCTTGCAAACAATGGGCGCCTATAAATGAGGCCCCCTTAATGATATCTGTGCCCGTTCCATCAAATTCCGGAAAACGCTGCACACTCATATTGTCCTCTCTCAAATCCACCAACGAAACCGCATTACTATGTAAAACAACAGCCCAATCCCCGTTTGGTGTAACAGTTAAACCGTAAGGCGCCCTACTTATCCTAATTTTCTCTCCAGATGGGTTCACCCTTCTTCCAGATGGAAGCACGGAATATCCACCTATATCAATTTTACAGTAATCCTGTTTGCCGGATATTTCTATGTGGCTATTTATTGGTCTTTGCCCTACAAGATTTAAGGTAAACGAAAACAAAACAAGGATTAAACAAATTTTAACAGGTACTTTCATGCCCGCAATAACCAAACTGAATCTTAAGGTTTTGTATTTCAAGCAATAACAAATTATTAAAATTTTGTATTTCAATTTTGGCTGACCAATCTCAGTTTGATTTGAATGCCATTGTTTTAAATTCATTCCATAATTGTATGTTCCCACGAAAAGCCATTCGCCTCATAGGTGTGTTTATGAACCACCACGAAGCCCATTTTTTTG
>Ga0194118_10003409_pt1 | contig 18547 bp, 12 predicted proteins | sample TA2MahsurfametaG_2_FD_148662 | JGI IMG/M metagenome (GOLD analysis project Ga0194118, IMG submission 148662) | Freshwater microbial communities from Lake Tanganyika, Tanzania - TA2015013 Mahale N5 surface | ecosystem: Environmental > Aquatic > Freshwater > Lake | place: Tanzania: Lake...
GCCGCGCCTCGAGATCGAGGAGCGGCTCGACCGGCTCGCGACGTTCGACGCGGTGCTCGTCGGCCTCTACGACCACTTCCTCCGCGAGCGCTTCGGCCGGGGCTGGAACACACGCCGCCAGCAGATCGCCGACTGGATCGCGGCTCGCCAGCTCACGAAATCCGTTCCTGGTTAGTTTGGCACCAATTGTTCTCTCTAGGGAAGTCGCCGTGGGGGCTTTGAAGGCGGGCGGTTGACGGGTCGCGGTGGTTGCGGCGGTGGCTGCGCCCCTTCGTCGCGCCGGGACCCCCGTCTCGCGCACGGCCTTGCTCCACCGGGTTCCGCTGCGGCCTCGATACGCATGCGTCCGTCCGGGATGCACCCGGGACCATTCGGTGCCGCAGCTGCCGGACTTCTCGCCTGCATACGGCGCTGCGCCGGGGACCCCTTGCTCACTGCGGGCCGCTCGCCGAATGACGGGTTGCGTTCAACGGATCCGGGCGCATGCCGATGATCGTCAACAGGCGCCCGACCGCCTCCCGACGATCGTCGCCCCGAGCCGACAGCGAACGGTGGTGGCCTCATCAAGCGAGTTGTTGCACGCCCCGGCCACGCGTGATTCGCCGCACGTCCCGCCCGTCGCGTGCAACTTGTCCGAGCGACTGAGGCCACCGCCGGTCGCCGAGGCGTCCAAGCGCACCGCGCACCGCGAACGCAACCGTCCCCACCGCCGGTCGCCGAGGCGTCCAAGCCCGCCGCGCACCGCGAGCGCAACCGTCCCCACCGCCGTTCGCCGAGGCGTCCGAACGTCCAACCACCCGATTGACTCCCCGACTTCTCCAGGGAAATCAATTGGTGCCAAACGAACCAGGAGCGGATTTCGCGCGCGCGGCGGCGCAGAATGCCGCGACCAGCGCAGCGTCCTTGCGGCCGCGCTCGCGTTCCACGCCGCTCGAGACGTCGACGCCCCACGGGCGGACGGCGTCGATCGCGGCGGCCACGTTCGCGGGCGTCAGCCCGCCGGCGAGCAGCACTCGCGCCCGCAGCGACGGCATCATTCGTGCGAGCGCCCCGTGGTCGAACCCGACCCCGCCACCGCCGCGCGGGCCATCGACCACCAGCGTGTCGACCGCGCCGCATGCGTCCCAGCGCCGGACCGCGTCGGGCGTGAACGCGAAGCCGCGCATCACCGCATGCCCGCGCCCCGCGATCGCGGCGCACGTGGCCTCGTCCTCGTTGCCGTGGAGCTGCACGCGCCCGCGCCACCATTGCAGCACGGGGTGCGACGGCGTGGCGTCGGCAAGCAGCGCGACCGGCTCCACGCCCGCGGGCAGCGCCGCGAGGATCGCCTCCGCCGCACCGCGGTCGATCTCGCGCGGCGAGCCCTGCGCGAACACCAGGCCGACCATCGATGCGCCCGCGCGCGCTGCCGCAAGCGCATCCTCCGGCGTCCGCACGCCGCAGACCTTGACGTGCACCGCGTTCACGCGCCGAGCTCCTCGCGCAGCGCCGCGTGCAGCGGCCGCAGGTGCTCGGGCAGCTTCGCGCCGATGGCATCGAGCGCCGCGCGCGCCTTCGCCGGGTCGGGCAGCTTGCGCACGTGGATCACCGCGAGCATGAGCCGCGACTCATCGGCATCGTCCGCGCCCGGCGCGAGCGCAAGCGCGGTGTCGAGGCCCTCCGCCGCGCGCGCGAAGTCGCCCCGCGCGAACGACGCGCCGGCCGCCTCGCGGGCACGCGCCGCCTGCCGGGCCGCCGTGCGCACCGCATCGGCGGCCGCGACCTCGGCCACCTTGCGGAGGCTGGCCGCCGCGTTCCCGGTCCACGGACCCGCGCCCTCCGCGCTCCCCTCGAGCGCGCTCCGCATCTTCCGCCTGCGCCACCACTGCCGAAGCACGTACGCAAGGTCCATGTCATTGCGTCGCACGATGCCCGTCGCCACCAGCGCCATGGTCACCAGCAGCCCGAACGCCGTCCCCGCCAGGTGCGCCATGTGTCCGACGCCGCCGCGCCCCGCGCCGAATGCCCCCAGCAGGTCGGCCGCGAAGTAGAGCGCCACGAGCAGCATCGCCGGGACCTGGACCACCGAGAACAGCATCAGCACGGCCACCCGCGCCCGCGGGAACAGCGCGATGAACGCGCCCGTCACGGCGCTGACCGATCCGCTCGCCCCGATCACCGGCCCGGGGCTGACCGCCAGCTGCATCAGCCCGGCCAGGGCCCCGCCCGACAGGTAGAACGCCAGGAACCCGACCCGCCCCATCCGGCCCTCGACCGCGGTGCCGAATGCCCAGAGGAACAGCATGTTGCCCAAGATGTGCCAGATCGTGCCGGGATCGTGCACGAACTGGTAGGTGAGGGGCTGCCACGCCCCAAACGCCTCCCGGCTAAGCCCCCACCGGAGGATGAACCCGGGCAGGGCGTCGTCGGACTGGCGGGCGACACCGAGCATGGCGACATACGCCAGTGCGTTGGCCGCCACGAGTGCCATGGTGACGGCGGGCGCCTTCCGAGCCGCTTGGTCTGTGCCGATCGGGATCACGCTGCCTGCATAGACTATTCGACTCCCATGACCGCACTCGCCCCAGGAGCCCCGAAGATGACCGCCGCCCCCGTGTTCGACAAGGGCCTTGCCAACACCGTCGCCGCCGAGACCCAGTGCTCGTTCATCGACGGAGCCAAGGGCGTGCTCGAGTACGTGGGCTACGACATCGACTCGCTTGCCCGCAACTCGACGTTCGAGGAGACGGTCTTCCTGCTCTGGAACCGCCGCCTGCCGACCAAGGCCGAGCTCGACGCGCTGTGCGCCGAGATCCGCGCCGAGTACGACCTGCCCGAGGGCGTGTGGCAGGCGATCCGCGCCACGCCGCGCACCGCGCACCCGATGCACATGCTGCGCACGCTGGTCTCCATGCTCGGCATGCACGACCACGAGGCCGATGCCGACGGTGCCGACGCCAACCGGCGCAAGTCGATCCGCCTGCTCGCGAAGACACCGACCATCATCGCCAACTTCGACCGCCACCGGAAGGGCAAGCCCTTTGTCCGCCCGGACGCGTCGATGGACATGGCCACCAACTTCCTCAACATGCTCAACGGCGCCCGCCCGACCGCGGCCGTCGCCAAGGCGCTCGACGTGTGCCTCATCCTGCACGCCGACCACGGCCTGAACGCGAGCACCTTCGCCGCGCGCGTCACCATCAGCACGCTGAGCGACATGTACAGCGCCATCACCACCGCCATCGGCACCCTCAAGGGCCCGCTCCACGGCGGCGCCAACGAGGAGGTGATGCACATGCTCAACGAGATCGGCACCATGGACAACGTGGAGCCGTACATCAAGGGACGGCTGGCGCGCAAGGACCGCATCATGGGCTTCGGCCACCGCGTCTACAAGGCGTACGACCCGCGCGCGGGGTACCTGAAGACGTTCGCGAAGCAGATCGCCTCGGACACCGGCAACGAGCGCCTCTACGAGATGTCCACCCGGATCGAGGACATCATGAAGGCCGAGGTCGCCGCCAAGGGCATCTACCCGAACGTCGACTTCTACAGCGCCACCACGTACCACTCGATCGGCATCGACCTCGACCTGTTCACCTGCATGTTCGCATTCAGCCGCATCAGCGGGTGGACCGCCCACTGCATGGAGCAGCTCGTCGGCAACCGCCTGATCCGCCCGATGGCCGAGTACACCGGCCCGCATGGCCTCACGTACGTGACGATCGCCTCGCGCTGACCGGCTGCGCGGCTTCCGCGCCGACCGCGTTCAGAAGCGAACCAGCTCGCCGTCGGTGAGCAGGCGTATCGACGTCGACTCCGCGTCGAAGTCGTCGGGCATGTGGATGAGCGCCATCTTCGCGCGCAGGGCAGGTGGCAGGGCGTTGAGGTAGTCGACCGGCGTGTGCGCCGGCGCCGGGCTCGTCTCGTGCACCACGAAGTCGGCCTCGGACAGCCACTCGACGTGACCCGGGTCCCAGGTGGTGTCGCCGCTCCAGCCGAGGGTGCGCCGGCCGTCCGAGATCAGGAACCCGCAGCTCGGCACCGTGTGCCTTCCCATGCGGTGGCGCACGTCGAGCCCCGCGATCCGCGCGGGCGACGACTTCGGCAGCACCCGCAGCTCGAAGTAGTCCGACAGCGCGGCGGTGCCGCCCTGGTCCATCGCGGGCGCGAGCCGGTGCCACAGGCGGTCCGCCACCTGGTTGGTGGTGTGCAGCCTCGGCAGCGTGCGCCCGGTCCTGCGCCACTCCAGCCACCGCCAGAAGCCGAATGCCTCCAGGCCGTTGACGTGGTCGCCGTGGATGTGCGTCACGAGGATGTCGTCGATACCGTCGGGGCCGAGCCGCACCCCCGAGGATGCCGACGCGCTCGCCAGCGCGCGCATCAGCGCATCGGGAGCGTCGATCAGCACCTGCCCCTCCGGCGCGATCACCACGGCGCTGGAGCCGAAGTGCTTGCTCGAGAAGGCATCACCGGTGCCGAGGACGACGAAGTCCATGGGCCTGGAGCCTACCCCAACGCCGCGGGGACCGCGGTTACCGACCCCGATTGGCGCGGGTAGTCTGTGAGTCGTGAGGAGCGTCGGACCCGAGGCTGTTTCAGAGGGCAGCCGCGCGGCCGCTCTGGCCGCGTTCGCTGTGGCGATGCCTGCGCTCGCGCAGTCGCCGGCGCAGCTTGCGGGTTCGCTCCGGCCCGCCACCGATCCGGCGCAGGAGCTGCAGACGCTCCTCAACGTCCAGGACGCGGAGTTCCGGCGCGCCTACTTCGGCAACACCCCGATCGCGGAGCGCCTCCTCCTCGACTACGGCGGCTTCTTCCGGTACGGGTTCAGCGCGATCGACGACTCGACGAGCACCGCGCAGTACCTGAACACCTACGACGCGCGCTTCTACGCACGCGCCGAGCTCGACGGATTCGCGCGCTTCTTCGGGCGCCTGCGTATCCAGTACAACGACTGGAACACCATCGGCGACTTCGCTCCCTCGGACGAGGGATGGCAGGTGCCGATCGGCGAGCTGTACTGGGCGGAGCTCGACTTCGGCAACTGGATGGCCGCGCAGGACGGGCTGACGCGCTCGTGGTCGGCGAAGGTCCGCGCAGGGCGCCAGTTCATCTTCTGGGCCAACGGCCTCTCGCTCGCCAACTACATGTACGCGGCCACCGCCGACGCCACCGCGGACATCTGGGGATTCAGCGGCATGGTCGGCATCACGGCTGGCCACGACACCGTCGACTGGGACACGTCGCGGCCCGGGTACAGCACGGACACCGACCGCCTCTATGTCGGCGGCAAGGTCGACTGCCGGCTCGGCGCGCACACGCCGTTCCTCTATGCGCTCGCGCAGTGGGACCAGAACGCCGGCCAGACCGCGCAGCTGCCCGAGGGCGTGCCGGCGGCCTTCCAGGTGAACACCGAGTTCAACTACGAGAGCCAGTACTGGGGCGGCGGCGTCAACGGCACGCTGGGGTCGGACTGGGTCTACCGGCTCGAGTTCGCGGTGGAGACGGGCACCACGCTCACCGATCCCATCAAGCACGACTCGTCGCTGCCGCCGGACCAGCTCGGCCGCAAGCAGTTCACGACCGACATCCTGGCGGCCGCGGGCCTCGCCGGAGCATCGTGGCTCGCCCGCGACGCCACGGACTCGCGCGTCGACCTGCAGTTCCTCGCGGGCAGCGGGTCGACCTACCGGCTCGACTCCGGCAACACCTACGGAGGCATCGAGCCGGGCCACACCGACACCGCCTTCAACTCGCTCGGCTACGTCAACACGGGACTGGTGTTCGCGCCCGACGCGTCCAACATGCTGATCCCCTCGGTGGCCTACTCGCTGAGCCCGTTCCGCGGCAACGCGTACTTCGGCGACACCCGCTTCAGCGTGAACGCGTTCCTCTACGTACGGCAGGACTCGAACGCGCCGATCTCGGTGCCCGTGAACTTCGGCGGCTCCAACCTGGTGGGCAGCGAGTACGACTTCAACATCGACTGGCGCCTGATGAGCGACCTCAACATGAGCTTCCGCTACGGCGTCTTCGTGCCGAACACCTCCATCTTCGCGGACGTCGAGAGCGAGCCGAGGCAGTTCTTCTACGTGGGGGTGACCTATGGCTTCTGACCTGCGCCGGGCGATCGCCGCCGCGCTGGCGTGCGCTGCGCTGGGATGCGCCGCGTGCGAGCGCTCGCGGGTGGAGGACAGCGCCGTCGACAGGTTCCCGGCGTCCAAGGACGAGCTCGACTTCCTGGATGCCCTCGGCAACCAGGTGGTCGTCACCAACGACGACGCGCTGCACGGGCTCCTGATGTTCGCCGACGGCACCGACCTCTCGACGAGCTTCGAGGGCAGGGTGGCGGTGGCCAAGCGCAAGGAGTGGATCCCCTCCTCGTGGGACCGGCCCGCCGACGAGAGCGCGCAGGTGGGCTGGATGTCGGTGGCCGCGTGCCGAGTCCTGAACATCAAGGGCGGGCTGACCATGCGCCTCACCGGGCCCACGCCGCGCTACGCCACCAAGGAACTGGTGTTCATGCAGGTGCTGCCGCTGCGCACGGAGAACCAGTCGCTGAGCGGCCGCGAGTACGTCGACTTCCTCAACCGTCTCAACCGATTCCAGCGGGACGGCAAGGCGCTGGCACTGGCCGAGCGCCAGGAGACCCAGTCGGGGGCCGGGGTGATCCCCGCCGGTGCCCCGAACCAGCTTCTTGACCAGAGCTCGGTCGAGTTTGGCCTCCCGAACAACGCGTTCAGCCTGCCCCAGCCGCCCGCGCCGGAGCCTGCGGAGGAGCCTTGAGTTCGTAACTATGTTCCCTACAATGACTTGCAGTGGCGCTGAGGCCGCGGATGACCGAAAAATCCGTAGTTCTCGGCCTTGACCAGACGGACCGCGGAATCGACAGTCGTTGGAGTTGGGTGGCGCACCCGGTCGCCGTGGGCGGCGTAGCGGGTGCGGACCCAAGAAAGGCAATCGAGACATGAACCACTACCTCGCCCGGCCCGTGATTGCGCAGAGCACCGTCCTGGTGCTGCACCGCGCCAGCCTCGCGGCGACCCTCGCCGCGGCCGTCGTCGCCGCCGGTGCACGCGCCCAGGATGCCGGTGCCGCGCCCGCCGCGGGTGCCGCGGCCGCGCCGACCGCGCCCGCCGCGGAGCCGATGCGCTCGATCTTCATCGATGTCTCGGGCAAGGTGCAATGGCGCGCCAATGCCGACGACGCGTGGCACGATGCCAAGGTCAACGACGAGGTCCAGCCCGGCGTCGAGGTTCGCACGGGGCTTCGCTCGCGCGCCACGCTGCGCGTGGGCCGCAACGCGACCGTGCTCGTCGATGCGGGAACGCTCTTCCAGCTCCCCACCGTGGCCCAGGAAGGCGAGGTGCTCCGCACCACCGCCGCGGTCAAGCACGGCCGCGCCGACTTCAAGGTCGACAAGGTCGGCCTCTCCAACGACTTCAAGGTGGTGACCCCCAGCACCACGCTCGCCGTGCGCGGCACGGAGTTCGCCATCGCCACCGGCGCCCTGAAGCAGGTCGAGGTGGTCGGTGCGCGCCGCAACTCCATCGCGGCCATCGAGCTCAAGTACGCGCTCACCAACAGCACCGTGCAGATGTCGGGCGCCTCGAGCAGCTCCTCGGGCATGCACCAGCCCGCGCACTCGGCCGCGGAAGGCGCCAGCGCGCCCGCCGCCACCGGGTCCGGCGCGCCCGCCACCACGCAGGCCGAGCGCGTCCAGGAGGCGGCGCTCGGCGCATCGCCCGTGCGCCCCGGCAGCGCGGCGGAAGCCACCACCGGCAACCGCGCCTCCGCCCGCAACGAGAAGGCGTCCGGCCGCACCAGCGGCGTCGTCGGCCGCACCCGCGACCGCGCGCAGCAGGCGTCCGACCAAGTGGACCAGGCGATCGCGTACCTGCTGCAGGCCGAGAACTCTTTGGACGGCGTCGAGGCGAGCCGCGACACGCTGGCCTCGCTGCGGCAGCTCGCCGTGGCCCGGCGCGACGAGGCCCGCGATGCGCTCGCCGCGCACGAGGCCGCCTACCTTTCGTCGCAGGAGCTCGGCAGTGCGGCCAACGCCGCCGTCAAGTCGTTCGACGAGCGCTCCGCGGCGCTGCACGCCGACTTCACGACGTTCGACGCCCGCCTCGCGGATGCCACCGATGCCCTGGAGGCGATCCGCCTCATCGTGGGCGAGGGCGGCGGCGAGGGCGGCGGGCCCGACCAGGGCGAAGGCTCGTCCTCGCTCGTCAGCCGCTTCGGCTCCACGGAGGGCGGCGGCGAGGACCTGTCGGAGCTCATCGAGGCTGCGCGCGACGCGCTGCTGGCCATGGGAGACGCGCATGACTCGGCCACCGAGGGCCTGGGGCTGATGGCGGGCGACCGCAACTCGCTCGTGTCGCTCGTGGCCGAGTTCCGCAACTCGGTGCGCGGCGATGCACGGGTCGCGGCCGACGCCTACCAGCTTGCGGTCACTCGCCTTGCCGCGCTCGTGCAGACCGGTGCCCAGGAGTCCGCGGTGGCGTCGGCGGCGCGCGCCACGGTGCTGCGCCTCCAGGGCCTGATCGCGGCGATCGCCGTGCGCGAGCCCAACTCGCAGACGCTGGCCGCGGCGCAAACCGCGCTGGCGCGGCTCGAGGCCGCTTCGACCGCGCTGTCGCGGGCAAGCGGGTACCTGAGCGCCATCCAGGCGGCGCGCACCTCGGCCGTCAACGACAGCCGCGCCGCACTGCTCGGGCAGGTCGAGGCGCTCTATCGCCAGCTCCTCGCTGCACGCCTGCGCATCGTGGCCGAGTGGGTCGAGGCCAGCGCCGGCGTCGACCAGCGCGGATCCCAGCTGGCCGCGGCGCTCGCCGAGGCCGAGGATCTCTACGGCGGAGTGGCGGCGCGCTTCGTTTCGCAGGGCTTCGAGGGTGACCTCGAGGCGTCGTTCCATGCGGACCTTGCCGAGTCGATCGCCGCCGACGCATCCGCGGCCGGCGCCGACGAGGCGCAGGCGCTCGCGGACGCCGAGTTGCTCGAGGGCATCGCCGACGAGGGGCGCGCCGCGGTTGTCGCGGCGGACGCGCTCCTCGCAACGGAACTCGGTGCCTTCAACGACGCCGCCTCCGGCAGCCAGTCGCTCCTGGCGGCGCTCGAGGCCGCGTCGATCGCGGACCGGCGCCTGCAGGCCGACGGCGCCCTCGAGGCGCTCGATGCCATGGACGCGGCGCTCGTCGGCATCCTTGCGCGCGCAGCGGACCTCGACGGCGCCATCGCGGGCGCGGTCGACCTCGAGGCGTTCGACGACATCGCGGGACGTGCCGCCGCGGCGGTCGAGGCCATCCTGCAGTCGGAGCTCGACGTCGCGGGCGCGACGGCGGGCGCCGCCGGGGGCTCGGACTCCGCGGCCGATGCCGCAAGCCGCGCGGCGCGCCTGTTCGCCGTGGCGCAGGAGCTGCAGGAGCGATTCGGGTTCTCGCCGGAGATCACCGGCGCAGCCGTCCGTGCGACGGCGGCACTTGCCGCGAGCGCAGGCAGCGCCGCGGACCGCGCCGTCGCCGCGCAGCGGATCGTGGCCGGGCTTGTGGCCATCGCGCAGAGCGACCGGGTCGGCACCGTGCTCTCGCGCATCGAGGCCGTGCTTGCGGCCAACGACCGAACCGGCTCCGCGGCCGCGGCGCTCATCGCGCGGGCCGAGGCGTCCTATGTCTCGGTCAACGAATCGGGCGCGTCCACGTTCAGGCTGTTGACCGTCGACAGCCGCGATGCGGCGGACGCGCAGCGCGTGGGCGCGCAGGCGCAGCTCGACGGTCTGGCCTCGATGTCGGTGCTCAGCGGGCAGGTGGTGGCGGCGCTCGACGGCGCCGAGCTCGCCGCCGGCAACGCGGAGCGGTCGCTGGCAAGCGCGCTCCTGATGCGCACCTCCGCCGAGACGAACGAGGGCAGCGCTGCCAATGGGCTGTTCCGCACGCAGTTGGCGCTCGAGGCAGGGAACCTGGCGGGCGCCTCCGCCGAGAGCGCGCTGACGACCGGCTTCGCCGTGGCCGCGCGCAGCGACGCCACCGCCGCCACCGGGCACGCCAACGAGGCCAAGGGCCACTCCGACCTCGCCGTGGCCTTCGCGGCGGACGTCAACCGGCTCACGCCCGACGTGACGGCGTTCGGCGCGGACCGTCCCGCGTTCGAGTCCGCGGCTGCCGCGCGCCAGGCGGCGGTCGACGCGGCCAAGGCCAACGGCGACGAACTTGCCGCGGACGCCGCCTTCTACGACAGCATCGTGGTGGCGCTTGCCGACCGCGCCGGGACCGATGCGGCAGCGGGCAGTGCCGCGGCCAGCGGTGCCGCCAGCACGCAGGCGGCCGCCATCGCCCGCCAGCTCGCCACCATGGCCTCGCAGGCCGCGGTGCTCGCGGAATCCGCAAGCACCAACGCAGGACGGCTCTTCGGCCGCAGCGTCGCCCAGTACGTCGGCCGTGCCCAGGCCGCGGCCGCCGGCGCGGAAGTCCACGCGATCGCGGCGAACGCCGCCGCCACCCGCGCGGAAGGAAGCGCAAGCGCCGCCGCCGCGCTGGTCGGCGGCGGGCAGGGCGGGACCAACTGACCGGGCGCGGTCGGTGACCGGCCCCGCGGCGGGACTACACTCGCCGCGTGAAGGTGTCCAGCCGCATCGTGCTGTTCGCCGGCCTCGGCGCCACCGCGGTGGTGCTCGTGCTGGGCGCGCTCGGTGCGCTCCAGCGCATCGAATGGTGGTCGCAGGACCAGCGCTTCCTCAACGCCCGGCAGCGGGCCGACCCCATCGGCGACGCCGTTCGCCTCGTGGCCATCGACGATCGCGCGCTCGACACCATCGGACGGTGGCCGTGGTCGCGTGACCTGGTGGCGATGGCGCTCGACGAGGTGCACCGGGCGGGTGCCAAGGCAGTGGCGACCGACGTGCTTTTCACGGATGTCCAGAAGTTCCCCGCGGAGGATGGCCGCGAGGCCGACCCGCTGCTGGCCGACGCGATCGGCCGCACGCCCACGGTGCTTGCCGTGAACATGGACGAGGGGCGGCTGGATGCGTCGCTCTGGAAGACCCCCGAGGGCAGCGATGCGCTGCGTCGGCTGGTGCGGGCCGCGGCCGAGGACATCACGCGCGACGCCGACGACATCGCGGGGCGCGCCGCGCTGCAGGGCGACCGGCGCAGCCGGTTCCTCGAGCGCGCCATGCAGTTCAAGAAGCTCGCGGCATGGGACACGCTGGTGCACCTGCGCGAGGACGGGCATTCCCCGAGGGACGCCGACGCGTTCTTGCTTTCGCTGACGTCCGGCAACGCGTCGCTCGGGGAGTTCCCGGAGAAGAACCTGCTGGTCGAGGCCTACGAGCGTGACCGCTCGTTCGGCTGGCTGGCGCGATTCATGGCGCCGGGCAAGGGCGAGGGGTCTGCGCTCGACGCCCCGCCGATCGCCGCGTTCGCGGAGCGTGCGGCCGGAGTTGGCTTCGTCAACTCGCTTCCCGACCGGGACGGGCAGCACCGGCGCGTGCGGCCGTTCTGGCCGACGCCCTATGGCGCGCTGCCGCAGTTCGGGATGGCCGCGGGACTGCTGCAGCTCGGGCTGTCGCCGGCCGAGGTGCGGGTGGAGGACGGCGAGCTGCGGTTCCCCGACGGCCGGGTGATGCCGCTCGAGCGCGGGGAGATCCGCATCGACTGGCCGACGGCCGTGTTCGAGAACGACGTCGACGGCGTGCGGGCCGGGGAGACGGGCGTGGTTGCCATCGGTGCGCTGGTCGACCTTGCGCGGCAGCGGGGCGCGCTGGCGAGGCAGGAACGCCAGTACCGCGACCTGCTTGCGGACATCGCCGCGCTGCAGGGGCTGCCGCCGGAGGCGATCGCCAAGGCCCCGGTCGACGACCGCACGCGCGCGGCGATCAAGGACCAGGGCGAGTTCCTCGCCGGGGACCTGCAGGTGGCCGGCACCGACGACCTCAAGGACCTTCCCGAGGAGGATCGGCGCAAGGCCGGCCTGTACCGGGAGTGGTGGAAGGTCGACCGCGAGCTGCCGCAGTCGCAGCGGCGCATCGAGGAGGCCTCGGCGAAGGTGCGGTCGGCGCTCGAGGGGCGCCTGGTGTTCGTGGGCTGGATCGCGACCGGCGCTGCGGCCGACATGATCAACACGGTGTTCGGCCCCCGGACGCCCGGCGTGTACGTGCACGCGGCCATCGCGGACATGGTCATTGCGTGGCACTACGTGGTGGTGTGGCCGCCGTGGACGGCGTATCCCGCGGGCGCGCTGCTCGGCGCGGTGTGCGCGCTGGCCGCGTGGCGGCGGGGTGCAGGCGCGAGCACGGCGGTCTGCCTGCTGCTTGCGGGCGGGTGGACGATCCTCGCGGGTGGCGTGGCGTTCGCGGCCGCGGACACCATGATCCCGGTCGCCATCCCGGTGCTGTGCGCCGTCGGCGCGCAGGCCGTGGGCGTCTCGACGGCGGCGGTCGTGCACCAGCGCGAGAAGGCGCGCATCACGCGGCAGTTCCGCGCGCGCGTCAGCCCGCAGCTCGTGGACCTGCTCTCGTCGGACCCGGACGCGGTGTCCATGCGAGGCAAGCAGCGCGAGGCGACGATCCTCTTCGGGGACCTCGCGGGCTTCACCACCATCAGCGAGAAGCTCGGGTCCGAGGCGGTGGTCGGCACGCTGAACCTGTACATGTCGGCGATGGCCACGGAGCTGACCAACCGGCGCGCGTACGTGAACAAGTTCCTCGGCGACGGGTTGCTCGCGTTCTGGAGCGCGTTCGGCCCCGAGGCGGAGCAGGGGCAGCTGGCCGCCGAGGCGTGCCGGGCGTGCCAGCGCGTGGTGACCGAGATCGGGCGGCGGCCCGATCGGCAGGGGCTGCCGAAGGTCTCGCTGCGCCTCGGCGTGGCCACGGGCGTCGTGACCATCGGCGACTGCGGCGCGCCGCCCGACCTCAACGACTACACGGTGATCGGCGACAGCGCGAACCTCGCCGCGCGCCTCGAGAGCGCCAACAAGCAGTTCGGCACGGCGATCCTGTTCGACGGCCGCACGCGCGAGCTGATCCGCGATGCCGGCGGGCTGCCGATCGTGCCGCTCGGGCAGGTGGTGGTGGTGGGCCAGAGCGTGCCGATCGAGCTGCTCACGATGCTCGTCGAGGACCCGCCGGCCGGGTGGATCGAGGGCATCGGGCGCGCGGTCGAGGCGTTCCGCCGCGCCGACTTCGCCGCGTGCGCCGAGGCCTGGGACGCGTTCGAGCGCCAGTTCGGCGCGACCAAGATCGCGGTGCCGTTCCGCGAGGCGCTGTCGGACCCAAACGACCGCCGCGACGGCGTGCTGCGCCTGCGCGCGAAGTGAGAAATCCGCTCCTGGTTCGTTTGGCACCAATTGTTCTCTCCAGAGAAGTCGGATGGGTGGGTCGGTTGCGTGGTGGGGGTGGCCGCGTGGTTCGCGGCGGGCTTGGACGCCTCGGCGACCGGCGGTGGCCTCAGTCGCTCGGACAAGTTGCACGCAACGGGCGCATCTGCGGCGAGGCGCGCACGGCCGGGGCGTGCAACAACTCGCTTGATGAGGCCACCACCGTTCGCTGTCGGCTCGGGGCGCCGAACGTCGGGAGGCGGTCGGGCACTGGCTGTCGTTCATCGGTATGCGGCCGAATCCGGGGAACGCAACCCGTCATTCGGCGAGCGCCCCGCAGTGAGCAGGGGGTCCCGGCGCAACGAAGGGGCGCGGCCACCGCCGGAACCACCACGACCCGTCAACCGCCCGACTTCAAAGCCCCCGCGGCGACTTCCCTAGAGAAAACAATTGGTGCCAAAGGAACCAGGAGCGGATTTAGGTGCGCTTGACGATCAGACCCGTCTGGTCGTCCTCGAGCGGCGCGTGGGCGCTGAAGTCGTGCACCGCGCGCTGGATCTCGTGGAAGATCTCGGCGGCGGGCAGGTCGCGCGCGGCGCGCACCACCTGCTTCATGCGCTCGATCTCGAAGCGCTCGCGGTCCGGGCCGGGCGCGGGCGCCTCGTAGAAGCCGTCGGTGATGGCCACCACGATGTCGCCGGACGCGAGGTCGAGGTGGCGCGAGTCCTCCTCGCCGTAGGGCAGGGCGAACACGCCCATCGGCGGTATGTCCGCCGCGTACTCCTCGAAGTCGTCGGTGGCCCGGCGGTACACGAGGATCGGTCCTTGCCCCGCGGACACCGTGTGCAGGTGCCCGGAGCGGCAGTCGAGCCGGGCGATCCACGCCGTCACGAAGCGGCCGTCGGGCAGGTCCTCGGAGAGCTGCGCGTTCACCTCCTCGGCGATCTTCACGATCGGCTGCCGGAGCCGCAGGCCCAGGCGCAGCATGCCGCGCATCTGCACGCTGGAGAGCGCGCTCGCGACGCCGTGGCCCGTCGCGTCCGCGATCATCAGCACGAATCCGTCGGGATCGGTCCCGGGGCCGGCGATGGCGCCCTCGGACAGCGGGATCACGTCGTACGCATCGCCTCCGCAGAACTCGGCCGGCTCGCTCGCGCCCGCGATGTCCCAGCCGGCGACGGGCGGCACCTCGTCGGGGAACGTCTCGGCCTGGATGCTCTTGGCGACGTCCATCTCGCGCTCGAGCCGCTCGCGCTCGATGCGGTCCTCGATGAGGCGGCCGCGCTTCATGGCCACCGCGGCGTTCGCCGCAAGGCCCTGCGCGAGCCGCTCGTCGGCGGCATCGAACGCGCCATCGCGGCGGTTGAGCACCTGTGCCACGCCCACCAGCTGGCCGTCGTGGTCGAGCAGCGGGATGGCAAGGATCGTCCGCGTGCGGTACCCGGTCTTCTGGTCGACCGCCCGGTTGAAGCGGGGGTCCTCGTAGGCATCGGGGATGTTGACGAGCTGCCTCGACGTCGCCGCCGCCCCGGCGATGCCGGTGCCCTTGGGAATGCGGATGACCTTGGGCGCATCGCCCGCGCCGCCGATGCCGTGCGCCACCTGCGTGAAGAGCTCGTCGGTCTTCGCATCGAACTCGAACACCGTGGCGCGGTCGGCGTCGAGGAGGTCGCGCAGCGCGTCGATCACCAGCGTCAGGATGGACGGCAGGTCGCCGGTGGCGGCGAGCTCGCGGGACAGCCCGATGAGCCTCTCGGTGCGGCGGGACTCGTCGCGGGATGCGGCCACCTCAGCCCTTCGGCTCCTTGGCGGGCGCGGCGCCCGAGCCCTCGCCGCCCTTCGCCTGCGGGTAGATCAGCATTCGGTCGTGCGCCAGCAGCACCAGGTCGTCGAGCCCGTCGCCGGTGACGTCCGCCACCTGGCCCATGCTCGGCTCGAACTCCTGCCGCTCGCCGCCGCTGAACATGCGGGTCTCGAACACCCTGAAGCTGAGCGCGGGCAGGAGGCGGCCGGCCTGGCTGAAGGTCAGGATGTCGGCCATCTGCTCGCCGCCGTCGAGCACCGTCACGTCGGTGTACCCGTCGCCGTTGAGGTCGCCGACCACCAGCTCGTGCGGCACCTGCCGTGGGTCATCGCTCGACCACGTGCCGGCCGGCTCCAGCACGATCCGCTCGCCCGCCAGGCGCACCAGCGCGAAGCTGTCGTCGCCCACGGCGAGCAGCCCGTCGAGGCCGTCGCCGGCGAACTTGCCGGCGGCCAGCTGCGAGAACTTGAAGCCCGGGATCTCGATCACCTCGGCCTGGTCCCACTTGCCGTCCGCGCCCTTGGCGAACAGGATGGCGCGCGCGCCCTCGCGGTCGCCGGCCACCACGCGGTCGCCGAGCCGCGCGAGCGTCACGAGCTTGGCGTCCGGGCTGCGTGCGTTCATCTGCGCGACCACCTGCCAGCCCGGGCTTGCGCCGGCGGCGGGCTTGGGCTCGTAGCGCAGCGCGCGGACGTAGTTGCGGTCGGCCACGAGCAGCTCGCCCTTGCCGTTGCCGTCGATGTCGGCGACGAGCGTGTTGTCGCCTGTCGCCGCCTGGACGAGGCCGAACTGGCCCATGTCCTTCGACTCGAGCACCTTGAACGCGCCCGCGTCGGGGCCGGGCGCGGTGACCTTGCCCTCGGCGCGCAGCATGATCATCGGCTTCTCGGGGGTGAAGACCAGGAGGTCGGTGAACCCGTCCTGGTCGGCGTCGACCGCGCTCACCGCGTTCGGAGAGCGGCTCTGCGTGCCGAGGTTCACCGTCACGCGCTTGGCGGGGTCGCCGTCGGAGTCGACCGGCACCAGCTCCACCACGAAGTTCTTGCCGTCCTTGGCGACCACCGCGAGCATGCGCTCGCCGTCGAGGTCGACGAGGTTGATGGCCACCGGCGTGCGCCCGGCGCCGAGCTGCACGGCCTGCGGGAAGCTGATCGCCCCGTCCTTGCCGGCGGTGCTGCGGCCGACCACGCCCTCCTTCTCGGAGAGCGCGAACACGATCGCGCCGTCCTTGGTCGGCGCCACGGCGAGCGAGTCGAGGTCGGCGAACGAGGGGCTTGCCGCCGGCGCGCCCAGGCCCTTCGACTTCTCCTGGCGGTAGGTCATCACGGCGTTGGCGAGGGTGTTGGTGGCCACCACGTCGGCCATTCCGTCGGCATCGATGTCGGCGAGCACGGTGCGGCGCTTGCGGTTCTGCGGGTCCTCGAAGCTCCACGTCACCAGGCTCGAGTCGCGCGTTCCCGCGCCCTCGATCCTGCCACGGCCCACGCGGTGGAACGCCACGCGCTTGGTGGGGCGCTCGACCACGCCGATCAGCGCGGCCTTCTCGCCCGGCACCCGCACCGCGGACACCTCGCGCACCGGAGGCATCTCGAAGCGCACCTGCGGGCCGAGCACCAGCCGGTCGCCCTGGCGCTCCGTGAACCACGCGCGCACCGGGGCGGGGTCCTCGGGGACGACGCCCAGGATGTCGGTGGTCCCGTTGCCGTCGAAGTCCTCGAGGATGGTGGCGATGATGCGCGCGCCGCCGGCGCCGAGCTCCGTGGGGGCGCCGAGCGTGTCGCCGGCGAGCGGCCAGACGGACACCTTGCCGTCGACGATGCTCACGAGCTCCTTGCCGCCGTCGCCGAGCACGTTCGCCACTGACAGCGCGTCGCGGTTGGACCCGAGGTTGCGCACCGTCTGCTTGCGCGCGACCTTGAACGCGCCCGGTTCCGACTGCCGCACGAACACCACGCCAGCCGGCCCGTTGCCCGAGTAGATGAGGTCCATGCGCCCGTCGCCGTCCCAGTCGCAGGGCACGAGCGCCTCGACCTCGCGGTCCACGGTCACGCTCTCGCGCCGGTAGCGCCAGTGCTCCGGGAACTCGTTCACCCCGCGCGGCGCCTTCACCTCGTCGGTGGGCTTGGCTCCCTTGCGCTGGAAGTCGATGTCGATGCGGTTCTTGAAGTTGTCCGCCACGACGATGTCCATCAGCCCGTCGCCGTCCATGTCGGCCACCACGAACGGGCCGGCCTTGGGGTCGACCTTGAGGACATCGAGCGCCTGGAACCCGAAGTGGCGCGCCACGCCGTCGGGCAGGGGGGCCACGGCGAGCAGGGCGAGCGCAAGCGCAGGCACGGCGGCCCGGACGGCGGTTTGGGTCTTGATCTGCATGGGTCTCGCGTATGGTAAGTTCCCCGTGGAGAATCCGCGATGCCCACCGCCTGCCGTGCCGCAGCTGTCCTCGTCCTTGCCGCAAGCCTGTCCGCGGGAGCCTCCGGCGACCTCGTGAAGCTGCGCAGCGGCGCCTCGATCGCCGGCACCATCCTGAAGCAGACCGACCGCTCGGTGTGGATCGACATCGGCCAGGACGTGGTGCAGCTCGACATGGAGCAGGTCGATGCCGTGGAGCGCGCCGACGCGGGCACCGCGCTCAAGGCCGATGCCTCGCAGCTCTTCTCCACGGCGAAGGACCTCCCCACGCTGCCGCCGAAGGAGCTCGCCAAGTCGCTCGGGCCGGCGGTGATCAAGGTGAGCTCCCCGGGCGGGCTCGGTTCGGGCGTCATCATCAGCCCCGATGGGTACGCCATCACCAACGCGCACGTCATCCAGGGCGAGCGTGCCCTGCGCGCCACCACCTGGGTGCGCCAGCCCGACGGCAGCCTCAAGCGCACCGACATCGACGACGTGGAGATCGAGGCCGTGAACAACGCGCTCGACCTCGCGCTCATCAAGCTGAAGAGCCCCGATGGCCGGCCCTTCCCGGTGGCGCCCGTCGAGGCCAACGATGCGCTCGACGCGGGCCAGCGCGTGTTCGCCATCGGCAACCCGCTCGGCCTCGAGCGCACCCTCACCGAGGGCGTGGTCAGCGTGCCCGCGATGCAGCTCGACGGACGCACCTACATCCAGACCGACACCCCCATCAACCCCGGCAACTCCGGCGGGCCGCTCTTCAACATGCGTGGCGAGGTGGTGGGAATCACCAACATGAAGATCACGCTTGGCGAGAACGTCGGCTTCGCCATCCCGGCCCGTCACGTGAAGGAGTTCGTGCGCCACCGCGAGGCCTTCGCCTTCGACCGCAACAACCCGAACTCCGGCCACTTCTACCACCAGGCGCCCCCGCGCGCCCAGCCCGGCGCGCCGGGCGAACTCGAGGACGGCTCGTCGCGTCCAGCACCCACTTCCGGAAAGTGAACCAATGACCATGACGCCCCTCGCCCGAATGCCGCGGCTTGCCTCGGTGCTGCCTGC
>Ga0194118_10003410_pt1 | contig 18525 bp, 16 predicted proteins | sample TA2MahsurfametaG_2_FD_148662 | JGI IMG/M metagenome (GOLD analysis project Ga0194118, IMG submission 148662) | Freshwater microbial communities from Lake Tanganyika, Tanzania - TA2015013 Mahale N5 surface | ecosystem: Environmental > Aquatic > Freshwater > Lake | place: Tanzania: Lake...
CCCCAAAACCCCAAAACCCCAGCATTTAAAACAATAAATTAATTATAAATTAATCACACTATCTTCACTCTAACTCCAAAGACTCCATCACTAACGCTACTGACCGCTTGACCCATTTTCTAGGTTTTTCTAATGACTGCAGTTCAACGTAGAATAGCGGTTTATTTTCTTGCCCAACTCCACCTTAGCTCAGTCTATTGCTCGTGGCGAAGACTGGACACTTATACAGGTATAACTTTTCATAAGTGGAAGCTACGGCAATCGGATAGCTCACCTCCAGAGCATTCTTATGAGTTGGGGTTACTTAGCCTGAAACTGACCCTGTTGCTACAGCTGACTTGCTCGCAGGAGTTTTAGATGCTTTTGACTTTGCTAATTTCGCCTTTTCCTTTTCTTTCTCTTCATTACGCTTCTGTCGATCAGCCTCCTTCCTCTCCTATTTACTTGGCTGTGGATTATCATCGAACTAATGGTCTGAATCGTCATAGAAATTCGTTCTGTCTTGCGGCAGTTCCACATGAGTCAGCTATAAAACTGGGAATTTCGAGCGGATCTTATGCTGTTCTCTTTACTCAACTAATTTTTTTCCATCCCAATCTGCTCCCTCTAACCAAAGACCATACAGCAGAGAAATCTCTTGATTTTTCAACCTGCCTTCCATTTCTTTTTCTGCTTCCTAGGGATCCGAATACTGCGTCACGGTGATTTTGTTTTTCATATTCCTAACAATTTTGTTTTTAAGTCTTGCATATTACTGCAGTTTAGACAGCAGGAATTGCCTTGGGTCGTAGAAGGCTGAGATCATGTACACATCAGACGTCTGGGATATTTGAATGTTCCAATACTTAACTTTCTGCACAAAATCAGCTAGCCAGTGCGACAACGAGGTATGAGCTGTGTCGTAGGATGCAGAGCGCCAAACATCTGGTAACTTGTTATTTTAAATGCCACGCCACAACATCTCTTGCTGCAAAGTAATGACACCTTGACCCGAAATAGTTGTCAAGAAATCGTCTATCGTTGTCATAATTTAATCTCTAAGTCCCCTGAATAGTTTCAACTCCTTTTGAATACAGTACCACACTGCTTGCTGTGAGGTTTCTGCCTTCTTTTAATCTGATTCTAGTAAGGTCTAAAGAAGTTTCTTGATCCGTTTAATGCACTCAGCGACTTAGCGATCACAATTATCCCGCTTAGGTAGCACCCACGTGTCAATCCTATCATCATATCTGTCGCAGTCATCTTTGAGAGTCTAGTCTAGTGATGAATATTATAAGTTTTCCTGGAGCTTAATGAACTCCAATAGCAATACATCAGCGATCTCAGTTTACCCGAACCTCTGCAATGTGAACCTCTTAATCTAATTCTGTAAATCAGTATGCACATTTGCGTAGCCCTGCTCGTGCAAAAATGAGTGATTCAATTGGTTAAGCATCTTTGTGATCTTTAGGGAAACTCTTTGCTAGTTGTGCCGCCAAATTTGAGTGTTAAAACCGTATATCTGGTAGTTATCTGAGACTGGTAGACTCTCTCTGATGTAGGCAAGAATATCGCTATCTCGATTGGGGAAGCCAAAGTGACTCTCGTCCAAATTGGCTTTTGTTTCTGCTGCAAAAGACACGTGTTCGTTGAATTGGTCATCAATATGCGCTCTAATTTTCCTTTAGTCTTCTTATCTCGAGATCTTGCCAGCGAAATTGATGCTGCCGAAAAGATACTTCAAAACTTCGAGTGATTCCGACTTATACTGCATGTCCTTCTTTAAGTAGCCCTGGAGTAGTTAATCAGAAATTTCAAAGTCATTTTAATCGAATTCATAGACTACATGCCAGCCCCATGGACCATATTAGCGCCGCCCATCCAAAACTGCATGCAAATAGGTCAAGCCCATAAATATGTTTTTATGTATAATGCCTGTTTCGTTTCCCCTCCTAAAGACTCCCTCTTTAAGTGTAGACAAATGGCGCTCGATCTTCATCTTGATGTTTACCGGCTACTGTAATGCAATTTTGATGCATGATTTTAAAAGACTCTCAGAAATATCCTCTACTTAAGGCACTGTTAACCATAGTCTAAATCTAGAGTTTGTCTCAGTATTGAGCAACTGGATATAACTTTCAATCAGTTGGAACCATGATGGTTCCATATGTAAGTTTTGAACCAAAATCCAGTCACCACTCAGGATCGCAGTCTTAATAGCCTATAAGAATTGACCTTCTGATGACTTTTAAGCCTAAAAGTTAATAAACTTTGTGCCTAAAGTCATTGATGCATGGAAAGCCTGTAGCTCCGTTTACACATTAACCGAGTGTGATATTAGGAACATGACAGGCATCGTGCATGATGAGTCCTGGAAAGCGGACTCGATCAGCAGTTGAATATTGTTTTCGATTACCTGCTTGCGTGGTGGATTCGCAATCTAGGGAACTGCAAGCGTGGTATTGATTTATCTCCTATACGTAAGAGTGCCATCAAAATCAATAAACTTGCTCAGAACATCCTGACTGAACGAATTGTAGCTAAAGTCGTAAATAGTGGCGACAAGCTAGTGCAAGCAAACTTAAATTAGATCTGGTCGCATACACTTCGTCACCGCAAGTTCAATCGTACGCTTTAACACGTTTTAGCGCTGCTCATATTGCTTGCGCTCCTTTTTGGTCATTTGGTGCATGACGTCAAAGTCAATTTTGTCGCGAATATGCCCAGGGGCTGTGTTCGTCATGTACCTTGCCATCGACTTCTCTTCTTCGGATAGTGTCTATTCACTTCGGTAGAATGTCTTATTCCGCACACTGATCAGGTAGTCGTCTTCCTCCCCATCACTTACTTACCAAATGCTCTCATCCGCTAAGATTTCTGCCTCAGTATAGCCTTCCTTTTTTATGGCCTATACTTGAGGTGATAATTACGATTTAATTGTCGATAACAACTTGCTAACTTAGCCTGATACTTGACTGAGCACTTTATTATCCTGAGCTGCAATAGCATCTCTGATATCCACAACCGTAAACTAGGTCAAGTCTATGAAGTCCTTGTTGGGCAAATCTTCAAATACAATAGCCTCATTTTGGTAAAGTCTGTCCCACAACACCTAGTTGTCCAGCAGATGCTCGCACAGATTTTGTGCACTGAATGGCCTCAGTTTAGAAAGCTGAGAAAAGTCTGACCAAACAACCTCCGTCAGCCACGGCAGCTCTCTCATCGCAGTGAACCTCTTCTCGGGCTGTTCGACTACCTTTGAACCAGCCAGCCCAAAAGCAATTAGCTAGTTATCAGTCAGCTACTCTGCCTCGAGAATCTTCAAGGCTAAATAGTAAGTGATCACTTGTCGATCCTCTTAAAACACTGAGAAAATTACTTTCTTTATCACTTCCTAAGTAAAGGCATTCGTGAGCAGTTCAACTCTATAGTCTGGACTAAGTTTGACATCCTGAATCACAAAATCCTCCTCAGCAATCGTGACCGTAGTTTTACTGCCAGCCTGGAGCAGATTGAGTTATGCAAGCATTTGTTTGAATTGGGCTACGAACCAAGTCAGGCCAAACTTGTACATGGGGTTGATACGGTGAAGCTCTTGGATAGCGTAGTAGAGAGTTGCGGCTCTATAAGCGATGGGAGTATAAACTATGCGGGCTTTCTCTAGGAATTCTTGGGATTAGGCGATTTTGCGCACGTGGGTTGCAATTGTCTCACTGCACTTTGCTGATGTCCTTAAGATCTCGATGCACTCATCATCAGCCAGTATCTATACAGAATCTTAACTGTGCAGCTTGTCGAGCATCTTCTGTTCAACCTCCTTTAAAGTTTTTACAGCTGCAAAGGTCTAATCCATCGAGTAGTTGTATCCATCCTCCAAATCCTTCCTCTCATTAGCCACCACCAGCGATAGTAAGTTTTAGCTTAGACCTTCGACGGTAGTAAAGAAATTGACGAGGGTCGAGTAATTGGTCAAGTTAACATCGAAGTGAGGCTTGGCATGGTTCGTCGCTAAAAGGAGACGGAATCCTTTGTCTAACTTGATAACCTTGCGACAAAACTTAATCATGCGGGTGTCCTAGTGCTTCGTGATTTCCATCTTAACTAAGCTCTCAATGTGTATGTCAACCCTCTCTGGTAAATTTTCAATCAGTACTTATTTACCGAGGTCAATTGCCACTTCTAAAGTGCGTCTCAGATTTGCATCTTGCAGATTCGTCACCATCAGACCACTGGCTGCATACTATCGCTTGAGCCATGTCACTGCTTGCTGCTAGGGGTCTATGCAAGTCACATACTATAAAGTCTTTTCGATAATTAGGGCGTTGTCGGTGCTGAGAATGTCTTTAGAGAGACCGTTGGCGTGCCACTCACGGATTTAAATGTTCGAACCGAAAAGTTCTTGAAGTTAGAATTGGGACGTAGTCTCCAGACCTAGCGGTTCCAAAGCTTCTTTTTACCATTTCTCGATAAGCTAACGTCTATACGTAAAAGTGAAACCCCCTCCATAACAGATGATTGCAGCAGCTAAGATAACATCACTGACCACAGCTTGGCTGCTAGCAGACAGCATTCTCTGGCACACAATCCACTTCTACTTCTCAGATTGAAGTCCTCTCAGCAAAGTGTCAGCTCGTCTCTTTCTGGTAATCTAATCGCCTATCTACGCTTTTAAATCATAGATCGTTTGAGTTTTTTCGGCCAGTTATTCTCTTAATTGCTGCAAGTTGCCCTCGAGGTCCTAAATCTGACTACTTTTTCCGTTTGATTTCTTAGTTGCCATTTCATACTGTTGCTCGGCATTGATGAGAGCTTCTTTTCTGGGTTCCAGCTCCATGAAAATGTAGTGGTAGTCTCTCAGGGCTTTGACCCATGAGTAGAGTGACTCAGCAGCGAGAGCCTGCTTCCTAATCGCTGCGAGACTGTAGTCAGGATCAGCCATCATTTCCTCAATGATGTGCATTTTTTCTTGAGTTAAGCTTGATCTGTCGAATTTATCTAACCTGTCAGAGAAATTAGGATCACCAAGAACTTTACTTGACAGGGATGCTCGCCAGTATGACAACTTCTGCTTTCCATCTTTGGTTAGCTTCATTACTGGATCTACATCAAGCAAAACACAAATGGCCTTCATAATCAGCTTGACGAGTCTGGGAGGATGATGCATCTGCTTAACCTCAGCAATCTCGTACTTGGTCACTTTTTACAGTTATGCCATCGAATTGTTCAGAGCTGGTATGATTGAGTCCAAAGCATATTAGCACTCATCAAGGTGCTTTTTGGCTTCATCAGTGCCACCTGTTATTTGCTCTTACTCCTGCAAAGCCTATGATCGCTATAGCACCAAGTGGTCGATCTGTGCTTGGATATCAACGATTATCGCTAGGATCCGATCTTGGTTTTTAATTAGTTCTGGTGTTCGCTACTCAAGATTATGCTGGTAGATTTAGATTTCATCAATCTTGCTCCTAATTTTATCCAATCCCTACTGATACTTGTTTTCTGTCTCACTCACATTGTGTTGGCGGTCTGCGAAGAGACGTCTGAATGCAGTAAATGACCTCAGGAAGAATACTGGCGTAAAATAGAGAATCTGTTAATGTTTCTCTTGATACTGCTTGGCAAACTGGATTGTAATAAGGTAAATCTTTATAAAAGCCTTGAGAATGAGGGTATTGTGTTCACTGGACTTCTTTTTCGCAAGCTCATCGAATCTTTAATCTCTTGCAGTGTCTTACATTAGCTACTATATCCGTTAGGTCTCCATAGGTACCAAAAAGACAGTACGACCAATCTGCATCAATTCGGGCTCCTTAAGCGGCTGAATCCAAATGATCTAGGAATTATGCATCAGCTAGCTATTGTGTTGCATTTTAATTCTAAAATTTTCACCAGAGGGCGTGAATGTCATAACGAAGTGTAAGTTACGCTTGACTCTCTGAATAAACTAATCATAGAGCGTGTTGCACTAGATGGGATCCTACCTAATGAGCTTGATATTCTCTTGCACAAGTGTGACCAAGTTTACTCTGTTGTCAGATTTATCTGTAGATGTCCCGACTGCATCGACCTATTGGTTCGACTTTATATCGGACTACTGCTCCCTTGCAAATCTTTGGTTCTATATTTTGATGGCTGAAAGGATCGCGTCCATTTCGCTCGCATTTATGACAGCGCTGTTTGTGTTAGAAGTCATCATGCACTCGATTTCGCGGTACCAAGCCGGATTAGTGATCCGGTACTCCTCAAGCACAAAACAGATCTGCTGGTCGTCCTAACCAGTCTAAATTAACTTTTGTCGCAACTCTTGCTTCCAGTCGTTGTCACTGAAGTCGGGATGCATCTCGAGGGTCGTGTACTGCTTCGATGCGATGAAAGTTGCCAGTTTAGTCAACTCGCCAGTCGCAAAACCTCGCAATCCGACTATTATTAGGTGGCCGCCATGAATATTAATTGCTCTAACAATTTTGAAGAGGATTTTGTAAAGTTCGTCGTACAAAACTATGTTTAATTTTCGACGCTCTTGCTGCTCGTTGTAGCGCTCGATCTGACGTTCGATTATTTGGCTGACCTTCTTGGGATCTTTGGACTACATGTAGCAGCCTTCAACTTCATCGTTTAAGACGGAGAACCACAACTGTTCAGGGTCCTCAACTGGGAAACCGTCAAAAATCGACTCGTCATCTTTGTGGAAAGCTGACACGATTTTGGTAAAGTCAAAATTCAACAATTATTTGCCTAAGAAATGCTGGCAACATACTACTTTGAGTGCCCTGACGAACCACCTGTAGTCATGTCGCATTAAAATACGATCGCCAAACTGCCTCAAAGCCTCATGGAAGAACAATCGAACCACGGCATCACTTGATCTAATGTAGTTGCCTTCAACTTTGCAGAGACCGGCCAACAGTTTAAATAGCTCACGTTAGTTGAATGTGTATTGGACTTTTATCGGCGTTGGTTTCATATACTCTGTGCAATGGGTGTAGAGATCGATGATCGCTCGTGAGACTTGGGGCACTTTGCTTGTCATGTCGCTCGGCCAGTTAGCTGCGTGAATGTCGAGCAGTCTGTTAACAACTTGGAACATCCCATCGGAGTCCATCATCTCGAGACCTACCACGGAGAACTGTCTTAAAAGTCTTTTTGAAAGTTTAGATGGACTAGTGAAGGCGGGATTTACGCAGCTGACGACGTTTACTTTCTCAATTTTGCGCATGGACTGCTTCTTTGAGGAAAACCAGCGTTTATAGTGGATCAAATCTCGGAGAGTCTCAGCGGCTGAGTTATCTTAGAACCCATCAAAGTGACTCAAATGTAGATCTTCCATATAGATCAGAATGTACTTTTCAGTTTTGGGAGACATTGTCTTTGGCTCCTAGTTTTCAATCAATTTCTGCTGGAGTTTTAGGAGGAGTTGATTCGGTTCAGTCTATTTCTGTGATTTTGGTGACTTTTCAGATTTTGATACAACACTTGGCACGGGTTGATTGCTGTCCGAGTTCACCGACTGCGGCTCATAATTCTACTATTAATCAGCAGCTTGCTTTTGTCTTCTGAGACTGATCGTTTTCAATTTATTTGCGATGTGATCCTTTAACGCTTGATTGTCCGTGCGCCACGTGCAACTCATATGGTCGCCAACAACAAAGTCTGTGAACTAACATAGTTGATTGAATAGCATGCTTTTTACAAGGGTAGATTTACCAGTTGCAACTGAGCCGACAACTAGCACGGGTTGCTGCGAAATCGTGAGACACTCCATAAGGTAGTATTTTATTATCCAGTCTAGAGTTGGAATCGCCAGGTTCTGTACAGACTACTGACTGAGTGGCTTTGCTGAGTGCTGTTGATACATTCTGGCTTGGAGGATTTAGTCGTCAAACTTTGCCCACTGTGAGTTGTCAAGATTAAAGTAGAAGTCGAAAAGCCCTAAACCTTGGTCGTTGTTGAACGGGAAATCAGATATGAACATAGGTTTTTATGCGTCGTTTTTCGGCTCTCTAAATGTTTAGGAGAGACCAGATGTCTATTACACATTTGCTTAGATTGGATTGCCAACAACACTCGACTTTGATGATAACTAGCTTACTGTTTGATTCATCGCACTGAAATGCGAGTTCTATGTGTTGCCCATACATTTTGTAGAGGTCATCTACCTCAGTAATGCCTTCTGCTCCTTCTTTTTCTGTTCGTCTCTGGCCTGCTATAGCTTTTTCTTTGCTTTTTGATAAGTGGCCAAATCGCCTTTCACTGTCTCATACCTTTCCTTAACACCATCAGCAAGTCGCTTTCGGGCAACTCTATTAAGAATTTGGCCGAAGGTCATCGTGATTGACGTAATTATGAATGCTTCAATCCAAATGGGCAAATATTTTAGGGAATTTTCGAGTCTGGTCTCATTAGAGAGGAAGTCACAATACGGTAGACGCTTAGAATCCTCACCAGGAGTCAGGGTGATCGAGGGGATTTTGTACTGTTTAAACTCTGACTCAAGCTCATAGGGACTAATTTTCGTGAGATCTTCTTGCATTTGTGAAACTACGTCTGGGTAAGGTTCAGGGTACCCGAACGCATTTAGACAATTCTTCAGGGCATTCTGCTAGTTTGCTTCCTCCCAATCGGCTTTGTTACCATTGATGAAGTCGACCCAGTAAGGCTGCATGAATGCATCAAATATTTTGATAAACGATTGTATGATCCAGAACTCATCTGCATTTTATAGCAAAATGTTTCCATTTTATTTTTCCTCTGCAAATACTTGGAGACAGTACGGCATCAAGTAATTGGTCTTATCTTCTATTTCCTGGATGTTTTCTTACAGATTCGGTGGTAATCTATTCAAGTACTAGTTGAAAATGGCCTTGACTTCGTTGGTGTCCTCTCTTTCTAAGTGCACTAGACCACATCTTGAGAGTGTGGCCGGTGTAGAGTTCTTGAGACTGTCAGTCTCAAAAATAACAGAGGTACCAAGGTTAATTAGAATGTGCTCACCATTTGGCAGCTCAATCCTCTAGTTGTCATCCAGGAGACTGTTCAGGTTTTCAGCCCAGTCATTATCGAGTGGACCATCGAGGTGTATCCACTTTTTCAAACTACTTCTATCCTGTTAGAAGCGGCGAAGGCTTGAAGTCAGGAGACCTTCATGCCAGAGGCCGGACTGTGAATCTACGTTGCCTATGAGTTCGTGTTTAGAGATTGACTTTGGGTTTATGCGCTCAATTTTAACGCCCTTAAGGACGAGCTCCTGCTCTAAAGTAAAGATTTCCAAACGATCTAGTTTTGTTTTTTGGTACAAATCCAACAATAGAATAGTCTTCTGCTTATCATTTAATTTTGTTTTTTTTGTTTTTGTGGCCTCAAACTCATCAGTACCCCCCAACACTTTAGTTTAGCCTAATGATCCAGAGGAGCCGCTAGTCCCTAACATTTTCTCGGGAGAATCTAAATTTCCCTGTGCAATTCTTTATGCTGCTTTTATCGTTTTTGCTAGTCGCTTTACTGCGTCTTTAGGCAAAAGTTGCTGTACTTGTGGACTTGACAATATAGCATGCACAAGTCGTTAGCGTCTCACCTAGGCAATCCTTAATTTAAGCTCATTATTGCTGGCTAAGTTCAAAGCATTAGATAACGTCGAGATAAGTGTCGACTTGCCAGCTTGAGTCTCGCCCAATACGATGCAGCCGATTTTTACTTAAGTGATTTCAAACAACTAGAAGCATTTGAGTTCCAGTTTCTTATTATTGTCAAGTTTTGCTTTTTGCATTTACTACGCAATTATGTCGCTCAGATTGCTGTAGTCACTCTCATTCAAATTTTCAGTGCCAGTCTCTGGATCTTTAGACAATTTTCTTGATTTTTTGTGGAATTCGTGCGTGAAGACATCTGTGATAATACCTTCGATCACTGCATGCTCATCATCAGCAAACTTAGCGTTGTTAAAGTCACGCATCGCTTTCACGATGATATACTCCTCTAGCTTTTCTTCGCCTAAGTGAGATCCGGAGATACCCAATTATTAGTAGAGAGCTATTTACTATCGTTCTATTCGAGTTGAGCTTGCACTGAATGCTTGTGCAAAAAATGGTCCCTAGAACTGCAACTGTTGAGCTGCCTCCTGCGCTTAATGTTAGAAAGAGGTAGTTTAGGAATCATTTTTGGGCAGTAGTGGCTAGAAGTCCTAGTTTGTGGGCTCATCATGGAATTATAGAGTAGCTGGACTACCAAAGTAGAGTTAGGGCTTCAAACTAGCCTGATCAGAGCACAATTCCATCATAACATCGCCGATGAGTCGCTGATCTCTCCAAGGGATTTTGCCCATCAGCTACTCGTTTATAATATCAGGCAAGTCGGAGTTTTGGAGGCCTGACACTTGGCGTTTTAATATTTGAGCGATGTTTATGATAGCTTTGATCGATCTGAGGCCAAAGTCTCTCTTTACGTGAGAGTGCTTCTGCATGAGTTCATTTGCCATCTTCTACACATGGGTAAGTCTCTTAGATATCTCATAGGCAGTGTTGAAACCAGCCCTCACCAGTAGGATTTCACAGATCAGGGACCAGTCTGGTACAACCATTTAAACAGGTCTAAAAAGGGTCTTAAGGTTCACGGGCAGTTCAACACGGCCAGCATACCCAGGATTGATCGTAATGAAAATGTTTGTTTCGAAATTAACGTTAATCCTGTGCTCCTCAACGTAGATCTGTTGAACTTAGGCTCTGATCGCATTCTGTATTTGAAAGATCAGTTGTGTGACGTAATTCATCAATTACAGCTCCATCCTATTGAATTCATCGAACAAGACCCAAGATCCTGTCGCTGCTACACCCTTCATAAATTTAACAGTCTCCTAGTAATCAAACTCTGTTGATGTGTTTACGACGTGCGACTGTCTTGCTAGGGCGTTTGCAAGATCTTTAACAGTCTCTGTTTTGCCGGTACCAAAAGGACCCTCAACTGAGCTCGCAAATTAGAACGCCATCGCAACAACCATAGCTCTCTGTGCTCTTAAAGTCAGTGGCGTAATTACTAGTCGTTAGCAATTAGACAAATATTAGAAACCATAATTCCTCGCTTGATTGAAAACTTCAAGTCTGATTTCTAAGTCATCGATTGCCAGTTTCTCTTTTAAAATTTTGATGTCTTTAGTAAAATCAAAGCAGTTTTTGAACACTTAGGGCAGCTTGTCCATTACATACTTAATCTATATTTCCCAATCGAAGTCTGTCACCTTGAACTAGCGCGTATCAATCATATGCTGTATGTGGTCTCTCTAATAAACACAGATTGTTATGAGTGACACAATTGAGTTAAATGTGTTCTTTGGGATTTTTTAGTTTAGATTGACCATCATATGTTTTATTTTTTGCAAAATTCCAGACTTAATGTCCCTTAAAACCTTCACAGGGTGCTGAATGTCATTAATAGCGAATCTGTCTTGGAATCTCATAGCTCTATCACAAATAGTCAGCCTACTGCGACTATACTTGGCTCCTTTTTAATTTCCGTTCAGCTCATCATCCTCATCAGCCTCTGCATGCACTTCTTTATTCTGTTGTTCAGCAGGTAACTAATCTTTCTCCGCTTATGACTCTAGATTTGATTCTCTCATTTGCTAAAGTGACTAATTGGGGCGCTCGTCGTCATCGGTCATCTCAGATGCGTAAAGGTCCGAATTAGCCGACTCGGTATCTGATTGAGGAGCGTTGGGTACCCTTTGCAGCTGTCTCTCGCGTTCCCTATTCCTTCTTAACTAGTCAACAGATTTGGCCTTTTCAATCGAGCCCTGGAACACAGATAGCATCTTCTGATTAAACCAGACCTACATAGAGAGGTAGGTAGCTTGACCAGGCCATCTTGCTATCCATTCCTTAAGCACCTCGGCGTTCACAACTCTTGTCTAAAATGTCTAGGTCTATTTGAACTTTTTGAAATCTATGATGTCCTCTGGCACGGTGGGCTAATCTCTATCCATATCCTGATACGCAAACAAAATCTAGGCTTTTATGGACTCTATCAGCATGTTTTCCAAATTAAAAAGCCATTTCTCAATAGGCTGATTAGAGGTGGCGATCGGCTTTTCAAGTTAAATAAACTCGCCATCAAAGCTTGAAACAGCAATAACTCTTCTATCCTAATTGAATCGGAGCTGTATGACACCCTGATAGATCGTTTGAATGAATGTCTTTTCCTCGCCCTGGATTAGCTAGTCGATACACTAAGTTTGCTTACCGTAGATGAAGAGTAACTCCTCATTGGACACGAAGTACAGTCGAGGGAATGCTTGCCTCTTTAGCTCTAAGAAACGAAAAATCCCTTCTTTGCACTGATCAAGCTCCGTGTTATTCTTCCTGAGCATCTGTAGGAATCCGTCCTTAAAGGTCAGCTTGTACACCTGAGGCGCCTCAAAAATTCCCCTAATGATTCCACAAAAGAATTTGTCAACAACTTTCCAAATTTTTATCTCAGACGCTAAGCTTTGTGGTAGTTCACAATCAAAAACTTTCTGCAGGTAGACCCACTTATTCTGCAAAATGACGAATTCTGCCATGATCTCCAACACCTGCTTGCATATCTTCTCTATTTCTAGCAATCTTTCAAAGAAACTGCGCATGTAGGGATTCATTTTGAGCACGCCCACCTTCAGCATGAATTCTGCAAATAAAGTCTGGACGTGCTAGGGTCTCTTAATCACACGGTAGGAGAGTTGTGCACCATATGCTATTTCAAACTTGACAGCCTTTACCTCAGCGTCAAGCTGCTCAGTCTACACCTGCACAGAGTACTCTTTCAAAGCGATATCAGAAATTGCTTTGATTATAGAAATGCGATCCTCAGCGAACAATCCCAATCCAATCAGCCTCAACAGTGTTGTCGACTGTGGATCAATCGTCAAATTCAACTCAGCATTAATCTAGCGCCAATGTCTCTGAGTCAGACCTTTAACTCTAATGGTTTTTATCAAAGGCTGATACTTCTTAATGTAATTAAGGCAGTCCAGCATAAACGACTACAGCTCCTCCTAGGATTTGTTCTCTGTTAAGATAGCAAATTTCTTAAGTCTCTTCATTTCAATCATCCACTCTTACATTTGATCATCCATTAGACCAGCGTCCAGCTTTTCTAGTGGATCTTCAAACCACCCCACGAAAAGCCTCCTAAACTGGTCTGCTACGAGCCAAAGGTCGAACAAGGGCTTAAAATCGTCCACTACTTGCTTTTGCTCACGGAATTCTGTCTTTTAAATACCGAGGAGTCCTTGACGCCTATTGATTAGGATGGTTAACTTTTCGAGGTCTTCAAACTAAGTTTTAAGTTTTTCAAGACGTTTCTAAATCTTTGAGACCTCTTGGGAATCGAATCGCTTCAAGTGCCAATTAGTTTCAACAGCAACCCACTGAAAAGTAATTTCTAAAGGTATCTAAACTGGCACGGTCGGCTCATGTTAAACTTTCATAGCAGCGAAGAGTGTCTCTATCGTAGTTTTGCGCCTTTTGCTGTCAGTCTCGGTCACAGAATTCAAACCTGTCGATAGCAGCTCATTTATGCTGATCTTGAGCTCACTGACCATAGTGAAAACATGTTCTACCTCGTCCTCCATTTCTTTTATGAGCTGCTCCTTTTGTATAAGCAGCTGAGTACGTCTGTTCTTTATCCAGAGATCGAATGTTTTGGGCCAGTAACGCATCTCGTAGAATCGGAACGGAGTGTCATCATTAAATGTGATCTTCAAACTATCTAGTAATTAAAAAGACTATTACATCAAGTCGATGTAATCAGCAATCTCTTCTACTTTATTGTCAGATCTCTTAAGGTTTTCAATATAGTCTAGCAGTGCAATAACATCATCAATCGACGACACGTTCTCTTTCAGTCGCCCTTAAAGTGAATTAATCTCGCTAGTCACATTTCTCATCTTTTCTAGAAACTCATTTTATAAGTATGAGCAGATCTCCTACTCTAGATCGACACAGTGATCGACAATTGCTGTTTTGAAAGGCTGGCAATCAATGTAAAGCATGCCAAAGTCATAGGAGTTCGCGACTTCCTCAAGAACAGAGAAGCGATGTTTACGAATGGAGTCTATTTCATTCCTAAGCAGTGTTTGGTCGATCTCAACGGACTTGTAAGCCATAGCGTTCCCCTAAAACCCACCAGCATCATCATCGTCATCATCATCTGAAGCCTCGTCGACATATGACTCAGCGTCGTCAGCCTTCAATTCCATGCTTGACTGCTGCTTTGCGGATTCCAATTTGCTCTGGGCAGTCAATCTGATATTTTCTTCCACGATTGTGTCATCCCTAAGAGGATCATCCTCCTTAGCACTCATTTCTGATCCTTCATTCGCCAGGGCAAAAGATTGTTTCTTAAGTTCTAAAATAATCCCATCGACTTTTTTGTCAAAGATACTGGTATAAGACTAAAAATTGACAATTTTCTTGCGGCAACCCGTCAAGCACTGCTCGATCAGTTTGTCAATCAGCTTCAAAATGTATACCATCTTCGGGTTATGCTTAATGTCTGGCTGAGAGATGTACGGTGACTTTAATTCCAACAGCGGAAACACGATAGCATCAACTCTTTTGAGCTGTCGCGTAGAGTCATGTAGGTTCTTGACGACCTCAAAAAAGTCTTTTTGTACTTTGTCCAGCTCCGGTACTGTGATAACCTTGTACTTTCTGTTGCGCATCTTTCCCGTAACCAAGATCTCTGCATGCATCTTTATCAAGGGTTTCAACTGTAGAGGAATTAATTCCAGTTCATTCTAATCTTCACCTTCTTTTGGTGTATAGTTTGGGTCGATATTTATCAAGCGCAACTGGTTTGTTCCTCTGATTGTCTACATGATTTTTGATCGTTTTATTTCGTGATCACGCATAGCGAACCCAATCAAAAATCTGAAGTAGGCTCGTAGACCTCCTTCAAAAACCTAGTAAAGAATCGTAGACTGGTAAGACTTAATTTGGTAAAAGATTCTAAGTAGTTTGTCGTCGACTTGTTACTCTTGAAAGCTCTTATCTGCATCATATGTGAAATCACCTTTGATGTAATCCCAAATTTGCTCTGCTATGCGTTCTGCCCAATTATGCGACAAGAATTTTTAAAATTACTCCTGGATCACCTTTTAAGCCTCAATCCAATTAGTGTGATCAAGTGGGTACACGTTTACACAAGCATCTACTTACTTCTCAGTCATCTTTCTAAACTTTTTATCACCAAAACTGATAAGTGTTGTCGCAGGAATCGGTACGATGAACATTGAGTCCTACTGGGCCTGGAATGCTTCCCACGTGATCGAGTACAAAAGCTTCGGCAGGTACATATACTTGCCGTTGCTTACTGAGATACTGGCTTTTGAGAGTTCGTTTTTTATTGCAGCAAATCTGAATTCATAGATGCCTGGGTGTAGATCTTCTCGCAGTTTTAAGGGTTAGGCTTTAATTTCTAAAGCTTCTGAATCTAAGGCAACTTAGAAATTAATAAGCATATTCTTTACGAATGGATCGTTTCGCTGCGATGACAAAGTTGACTTTAGAAGCGCGTAGACATAGAGCGCTTCAATTTGAATGACAGAGCGCTCTATTAACACCCTATCATACTGGTTGATATCCCCGACAAGCTTAAGTATTCGCCTACGCAGATCAGGTGCCATGCTATGGTTAGCATACCTTGATAGCATTTCAGAATTGATCAGTCTTTGCACTCTCAAGTACTACTGAGACAGATCACGCCAGTAGTCAATCCTGTTTCGGTTCTGTTCAATCCAGTCGTCAGGATCTGTACTCAACTTCAAGTTAAACCTTGAACGGGTTGTGACCACACCCTCTGCCCTGTTCTCAAGATTGAAAACACGGAATGCTGGCTCGTACCCTGTGACCTCAACATCTACTAATCTAAGTTCGTACTAACCGCCAGGCATAACAAACATGAATTCTGTTTTTGCCATAACTTTTTCCTCTGATTTGCGACTGTCTAGCAACTTGACAAGATCATCGAGCACATACTGCTCAAAAAACAAGTCTTGCGACAAATTAAGATCCAAGATCAAGTGTGGGTCCAAATGCGTGAACTCCAATCTCATATGCTAAACCGCGTCCATCTACGTCTAATAGTCAACAACCTGCACGATTGGGGACTAGTGTGACTTCAATAACGTTGAGTTATCGTTGTATTTAGTCGTTTTAGATTAGAAATCTCGTACGTACTTGCGTATCTATGGTGAAATGATTGACCTCATTAGGCTCAGGTAGGGTCTATTTGAAAACTAGGTTATTGCTGTCATGTCTTCCAGCGGCAACACACGAGGTTAAATCAGAAGTTACACTTGCTTTGGATTAGCCATCCTTGTCTAAATCTAGGTCGCTGTTAGCGGGTACATCTACCCATTAGTCAACACATATCTCTACTCGTCAGAGTTAACTTTGTTATATGCTTCTTATTGCTGTACTGCAGGGTCAGGACCTACTTGGTAATTGACAGAAAGAAGCCAAGTATCGACAAGTTACTAAGCAGTGCTCATCGCTTGATACTCCTCATTATCTATGTGAACAGCGCCTGAAGAAACACCACGAGAGGCTTTTGAATTGCTAGGCTGCTAGTGAGAAGCAGTTCCAAGCTAGTTTGTAAAAGGTGTGCTTCTATTTGCTGACTTGTTCTAGCTCCCAATCTGATCTCTCAAAGCATTGGGTGTTATAGGCTATGCTTCTGAGACCAAGTCAACTTCTGATTCATCTTGAAAAGTCAAAGAGTCTAGCTTATTTGACATCGCTAGTTGCCTCGATGACTTAGACACGATTTAGTTCAGGTAGACCTCAGCAATAACGTCTGAAACTTTGGTTGAGTATCTATAAATCTCAGGCTTTATAAGACTGTTTGCCACGTAGATTGATGTCCCCTTATTCAGCAGCATAAGTTTACGATCCTCTTCAGTGATATCCTTGTTGGCATCGACCACCCTCAATCTGTAGTTCTTAATAATGATCTCCTTCTTTTCTTTTAATTCATCGTCTGTCTTTATGGCTCTTTTGTAAAAGTCAACCGTAACTTGCAAATTATTTTTCCCTGTCTGAGCGGCCTAGCTATTCTTCAGTAAATCAGTTATATGCCAACCAATTTCAGTACCCGATTGTGGTCCCGAGTCAGCCTATGTTTAATCGATACTTTCCTAGGACTTGAGCAGCTTCATCAAGCCTGAATGCTTTGTGGTCTGTGGTAAAACTCTCGAACTATCATTGTTGAGCTCGTGATATCCTTTTTCTGTTTGAATACTCTATACGACCGGCGGTAATGACTTAAACCGTTAACTAATCGCAGTGAGCATAGATGACTCCTGGTTTATGTTTGACGCCAGAGATCTCTTTCGCTCTGAAAGGAATAGACTGTTTTGTTTTTCCATCTGTTACTGGGCTATTTTCATGAGCACAAAATCTTTAGGGATATTGACTTAAGTACGAGCAGGCAGGACTCTTCCTACTTGTGCCGCTTTAAGTCTTTTTGAAAAAAGATCTTCCACTTCTGATCTATTTTCCTCGTTCTTAACGTAGATTTTCTCCTGTTTTACTTGTTGATTACGCAAGCCAAGCCCGCCAGCCTACCTCCTTATTTCAGTGGGTGAGATCGCATGAGCCTACTTGGCATATGTTTCGTAGGAGTGAGGCAGGACACGCTACTTGATCTGTTGCTCAAGATTGGGCACACTCTATGCTGTCTGCTGCTCCTTGAGATAGGGCTGCATGATGGCGCGCACCTCCATGTAAGGGTTAGTTTTTATCTCCTCGATCGTCAGCTCATGTTTCAGTGTCTGGTGCTCGCTGATAAGTCTTGATTGCTTGCGGTTCGATAAATTGTTAGTAGGCTACAGTGAGTTGCGTTTCGAGAAAGGTTCATGCTCAGTCTTCAGTTCTTGGGTGTCCAGCAGGTACTTCTTGAAATTTGAAGACTGGATTTTTTCTAATTCTGTTGAGTCGTGCCGCTTTGTAAGACCCTCTGAATTAGAGAAAAGTGAGGCTGTAACTTGTCCACCAACCGACTTTTGCAGCTTAGATTAAGCTGCGAAGCCCGTATTGTACAAAAGTAGCCTTGGCTCATTAATTGGCAGATCCTCTTTTCCTTAAGTGGAGGGAAAATTTGTCATAGGAGGCGATCCATTCGGTGTTTAGCCCTCTATCGCTAAATCGACCATCAAAGGCTAGTTCATAAGTTCATTTTACCCGAGACGTCTCGCTGGCAGCTTTATTCGCTTCTCAGTCGTACTTTGCTGCTTGAATTAGGGTGATTCATTCCCTAAAATGTACTCTTTAGGTTAAATCTGCTTTTTTTGTGGTGATTTCTCTTTTAATGAGGTTTAACGTGCGGCGTCATCTGCACTCTACCGCTTGGCTGTGGAAATAGAATCCTCGATAGGCATTTGGTCCCCCATGTAGATCGGCTTGTGAGATGGTTAAACATCGCTCGCGGGTGTTTTATCCCGAGCTTGCAATCCGTTACTCTTATTCATATTTTAAATTAATTATTTCTGCCGTGAAATGGGGTTTTGGGGTTTTGGGG
>Ga0194118_10003419_pt1 | contig 18483 bp, 20 predicted proteins | sample TA2MahsurfametaG_2_FD_148662 | JGI IMG/M metagenome (GOLD analysis project Ga0194118, IMG submission 148662) | Freshwater microbial communities from Lake Tanganyika, Tanzania - TA2015013 Mahale N5 surface | ecosystem: Environmental > Aquatic > Freshwater > Lake | place: Tanzania: Lake...
CTCTCGTTACCCAAAAACATCTATTCTTTGCCGCTGAAACAGGCCCGTGCGTGTTTTGAAATCAGTTATGTCAAAGCCCAAATTGCGGCATCAGAGGGCAGCGTCACAAAGGCGGCCGAAATTATTGGTATGGAGAGATCGGCTCTGCATCGCAAAATAAAGATGTTATCACGCCAATGGCATGATCCACCAATCCCAGACAATGGGCAACCTTGAAATGGATGAGTCATTCGTGTACAGCGACAAAACCATGATATGGCTTGTTTTTTAAGGAAAAAACGACTTAGACGATTCTGTTATTCAAAAACTGTAACATCATCCTGTTTCTTTCTTGTCATCCTATTTTTTATTTAATAAGTGCAACCATTTATCTAGAGTATAAAAACATCATGCCCAAAATAAAACACATCATTTATCAAGACCACACCATTCAGCTGAGTCCCGAATCGAAAGTGACGATTATGACGGATCAAATCAACGATGTAGCACAAATGATCGACCATTGCCAACCGGGCGATGTGATTTTCGTTGACATTGACGACACCATTCAAACGATTTCATCCTATCTGTTTCAAACCAGCCCACAAGATCCTTTGTCCGAAGGGGGGCGCATCATTGATGCCATGAAACAAAAGAACTCGCCATCTTTGGCCAGTTTTCTTGGGCTGTGGAGATTGTCACGCCACACCCAATTAGTTTGCTCCGATTGGCCAGCCTTGATTGAAAGGGCGAGAGAAAAAGATCTATTGATTTATGGATTAACTCATATGGACACGGGAAGATGCGGGGTCATGTCGCGCATCGAAGAGTGGAGGTACAACGAATTATGCAAAGTAGGCATTTTCTTTACGCCCACGTACAACGACAACCAGGATGTTCATTTAATAGATCCCGCCGACTGTGCCCCCCAATCCCCCCCTGTATTTTACAAGGGCATTTTCTTTACAGGATCGGCATCCCAAACAAAAAACCAGGTGTTATCGACCTATTTAACCCACAACAGACCAAACACCGTTATGATGATTGATGATCGTTTGGGCCAAATTCAATCGGCCCAAGAATTACACTATCCGTCTAGTTTTATTGGCATTGTGTTTAGGGGCGTTGACCGATGCATTCGCCCACCCCTTGCCAAAGATGTTATGGAAAAAGTTGTTCAATTGCAAAAAAAGTATCTGGAAAAAGAACAATGGATTGAAAATAACGAGGCGATCAATATGGTGGATCTGCAAGAACAACCCAACTAATCCTTTGCGGCAACGGCTGTGCTTTCTATAGGCAGTTTGCTATTGGCACAAAAAAAGACGGAACGTGGGCGTATGTTCATGGACAGGGGCAGTAATTTTCGATACAGTCATGGATAGAATACTTATTCATATGTAATACATGATGTCGCCTCTTTCTAACCTACCAATCTCTGATCATATGACCAAGCCAGCACCCATTTATTTGGATTATCAAGCCACGACCCCTTGTGATCCCCGTGTGGTTGAGGCCATGTGGCCGTATGTCACGACGCATTTTGGCAATCCTCACTCTCGCAACCATTCCTATGGTTGGAATGCCGAAGAGGCAGTAGAGCATGCCAGGGGCCAAATTGCCCGATCCATTGGGGCTGATCCAAGAGAAATCGTTTTTACCTCTGGCGCCACAGAATCCAATAATTTGGCCTTGAAGGGGTTGGCCCATTTTTATGACAAAAAACACATCATTACGGTTCAAACTGAACATAAATGCATCATTGAAACAGGACGTGCCCTAGAACAAGAAGGGTATCGTGTAACGTACTTGCCCGTATTGCCTTCTGGAATGCTGGATTTAAATGAACTAGAACGCGCCATGACACCGGATACATTGGTTGTATCGGTGGCGGCCGTTAATGGAGAGGTGGGCGTCATTGCACCATTGGCGGATATTGGTGCACTGTGTCGCTCTCGTGGGGTGTTTTTTCATACCGATGCGGCCCAAGCATTGGGAAAAATCCCCTTGGACGTCAATGCCATGAATATTGATTTGATGAGCCTGTCATCGCATAAAATTTACGGTCCAAAAGGGATTGGTGCGCTGTATGTCCGTCGTCGTCCTCGCATTCGTTTGCGCCCTTTGATCCATGGCGGTGGCCAAGAGCGCGGATTGCGTTCCGGTACACTGGCACCGTTTTTATGTGTGGGCTTTGGTGCTGCTGCAGAGATTGCAGAGCAAGAGCGGGCGACAGAATCGGAACGATTAAAAGGGTTCCGGGATCATTTTTATGCCACCATTATGGCGAACCTAGAAGCCGTTTACCTGAATGGGGATTGGGATCAGCGTGTGGCGGGCAACCTGAATCTGAGTTTTTTTGGGGTGGAGGGAGAAGGGTTGATGATGGCATTAAAAGAGCTGGCCATATCCTCTGGATCGGCCTGCACGTCATCGTCACTGGAACCATCCTATGTGCTGATGGCCATGGGGGTTGGTGATGTACTGGCGCACACCTCTTTGCGTATTACGTTTGGTCGATTTACCACGCCCCAAGAGGTCGATACAGCCGCATCAGCCCTGATTCGTGCGGTTAATCATTTGCGCTACCTATCGCCTTTGTGGGACATGTACAAAGAAGGGATTGATTTGGACAGTGTAGAGTGGATTGCCCACTGATACCCCCCCCTAAACCCCAACATGGGGTTGTGGTGTTGGACAAGAGGGGTGTTGAACGGGGTAAGCCGTAACGGCTTGATCCCGAGGCGCTCCAGTGTATGATCATCAAGGCACACCAGTTATTGTGCCCATAAAAATGACTTATAGAGAGTGGCGCAGAGGGGAAAAGGCATTGTAACGCCCCTAGACCCCCTTTTTCTTTGATGGATTTTGGTATTCCTGATGTGGTCTGCTCAACAAAACTAGGTGTTGATTTTTGGCATCTGACAAATTCCTTTATGGACAAATCATCTCTAACCATTAGCCATTAACAGACTGTTATGTTTACCATTGCCAGCGTTAACTGTGTTGAGCGTTAAAACATCCCCGTCAACGGTTCTGTTAAAAAAATCATTGTTACACATCCCTTGAAACTGATTGAATATCTCTTGCAAATGACGTTTAACTTTCATAGGAACAGATTTTAAACTCTTTTTGTACTGACGACCTGCCCCTATTCTCTTACTCTTATATTTATACAGATAATTTTTGTACTGACGACCTGCCCCTATTCTCTTACTCTTATATTTATACAGATAATCATTCCCATTCAATATATACTTGCGACCTGTATTGTCATGGTAGAACAATGACCCATTAAAGCTGGGATTGCCAAAAACTACCTTCACATTGTTCCCCTTGTTGAACATATCCCTATCAAATTGCTCTGTGGTTTCGAACCTTCCATTTTTATTGCGAAACAATGAGACAGTTTTATTGTCTTTGCTGACCGAGGCATAGGTTATAGGAAAATCGTTGATACCCCTTTTGCCCTGAGTTTTCCGGTATTAAAAATAAAATTTTTTGATTCCAAATCCAATTGCATAAAAAGTTCGGGGCCTATTTTCCGTCCATGATCTCTTTTCCGTCCATGATCTCTTTTCCGTCCATGATCTCTTTTCCGTCCATTAAAAATGGTATTAAAATCAGAAATAAAAGAAATACCATCATTGTCTTTTTTAGAGATGATCATTCTGCCACAGGCCTTCTTATCCCTGTACAGAACATACCCATTGCCCAAATCTTGTTTGTCACGACCAAACATGCGCGTGATATACGTTTCAAACACACCATAATCGGCATCGATGTCCTCTTTTTTCCCTGAATAGGGTACATAATTGAAATCTTTTCCATGTAAAAAAAGATCCGCCACTTCCCTGGTAATCTGTTTTTTTAATTCATCATCCGTATCATTTTCTACAATGATTTTTAATGGAAAGGACTGACCCATAATCGCATACTGGTTGGTTCCAGGGTACGGGGATCCAACTTTTTTTAATTCAACACAAAACTGTGGACCCAATCTTATAGTTTTTTTGTCTTCAACTATACCGTTTTCAAAGGCATGCAACGGAACGTCGGCAGAAAACAGAGCGCCCATACAGATCAACCCCAGCGATAATCGAGACAAAAAACTTTTTTTCATATTTAAATCCTTTTTTTAACACAAAACACCACGTCGCATTTTCATAAAAATCATTGCTTTTTTATTTTTAAATGGTATATTTTTAATATGATGTTTTAATATAACACAAAATTAAATACAATGCAATGTTTTCGCGCAACATGCTCCCCAATAGGCCGCACAAATGAATGGTGCATGGGCTGCCCCCTCTTATACACTTCCCTATAAGGCCAGGCGATCACACCATTTTTTATATGGCGTGTTTGCCTTACCCTTTTCGCCCACCCTGTTGTACAACGCAACGGAACAAATCCAGCGTTTACATCACGTTTGTATCCCGTTTACACGTTTGTATCCGTTTGATTTGACCCACCTTCTCTGTTTGATTTTACGCCCCGTTTTCTTCTTGATGTTACGAGCGTCCTTTTTTCTTTTAGAAAAAATAGTGGGTGTATACCGATTTCTTTTATTCTTCGCCATTTTTACAGCGGCATTAGTATTGACTTGATCAATGCACGGGGCTTTCTTTTTTGGCTCTGTTGGACAAATGCGGTGCTTTGGTGTACAGGATCCGGGTCTTCAAAACCAGGGGGAAATGCTGCCCGAGCCATGGATTTGCCTTTGATCATTTCAAGAATACGCTTTTGTACCTCTGGGTTCAGCATTTTAAACTGTCTGGCATCCAATCGGCCCTGTTTGCGATTACCCCACCTGTCCTCACGGTGATCCAATACAAAAGTGGCTTTGTGATGCCGTTCATCGCAAATGATGCTGCTGCCATGATCGCCTTTTTTGCGATGCAGAATCAGGCCCCATTTAGGCAAGATTTCTGTGGCGTACCCACGGGTGGTCAAAAAATCTCGAAATACCTTGTGAGTATGGACTTCCCCATTGGTGGCCGGAATATCGCTGTATTTCCAATATTTGAAAAAATGATGGGCGACTTGATCGATGGTCTTTACCCGAACATCCCCACCCATAGGCAAAGGGATATCGCCATTGATCACCAAATGGTCTGTTTCTATTTATTTCTGCAGAGTAGAATCAACCACGCAACTTGCCTCTGCGTTACTGGACTGCTTTGTCTCCACACTGCTCCATATGTGTTGACCCGAATCATCTTGACCCAAAAGAATGTCATTTGAAGTCTTAACAAGATCAATGGCATCGCCTTTGGGATCACTTTTCGCGGCGGAAAGCCCCATACCAAAGATCAAATAGGAGGACAACAACAGAATGGGTTTTGAAAACCTGGGGCGATTTTTCTTTTCTTAATCAGTGTATATTATTTATTATACACAAAAAACGATGAAGTATAATTTAACGTAACAGTGTATTGATTTTAAATAAAATGATTAAAAATAGCAGGCCCTGCAGGGTTCGAACCTGCGACACCTTGATTAAAAGTCAAGTGCTCTACCAACTGAGCTAAGGGCCCACAATCTTTGCTTATTCTAAAACGCATTTCGGACAAAGTCAATGGCTTTTTTTCATCCTCACCTTACCCCATTTCCTCACCCTGCCCTATGAAAATGATTTAATGGTTGATCCCATAGAACAAAAAGTTTATGCTGTGGATAACGGTTTTCCAAGGCAAAGTATATGCATTTAGGGAAAAAAGTTATTCACGATTCAGCCCAAGCCTTGATGGCCTTGCATCAAAATTTTCCAGACTCGTTTCAGGCTGTGGTTCACTTTTTATCCAGTATATCTGGAAAAGTGGTGTGCACAGGCATGGGAAAAAGCCATCATGTGGCTGAAAAAATCGCGGCAACCCTGTCGTCCACGGGAACCCCTGCCTTTTTTGTACATCCTGCAGAAAGCATGCACGGAGATTTGGGGATGATTCAAGACAACGACGTTGTATTGGCCCTGTCTGCATCTGGCGAAACCGTTGAAACCATCCAATTGTTAAAACACAGTCCCACACGCCTGTCCATTGCCATCACTGCAAAGCCCCACAGCACCATGGGGCGTTTGTCGTCTTGGGTTTTGCCTATTCCTGAATATCCCGAATCATGTTTGCTGGGTCTGGCCCCCACCACCTCGTGTGTGATGATGATGGCACTGGGGGATGGATTGGCCATGGCCCTGTTGGCACAGAAAAACTTTTCAAAACAAGATTTCAGAGCATTTCACCCCTCTGGATCCTTGGGGCAAGCCCTGAAACCCGTAACAGAACTCATGCAGCCAGCCCCCATTTTTCCAGAAGATACTCCTTTTCAAACCATGCTGATTCAATGGATTAACCTGCAAACCCCCCTTGTGGGTCTGATTAATCCCCAAGGGGTCTTAACGGCCACCATCACCGCCAGTGATATCCAAAACTGTAATGTATGGGATAACCAACCCCTTTTGTGCTCTGACATACCTGTGGCCAATCCCCCAATGAATACCCAATGTATCTTGGACAGCGCACTGTGGGGGGATGCGGTTAATATCATGCATGACACTGGACAAAAGGCCCTGTTGGTCATGAATGAGCGCCATCACCCTGTGGGCATCATTTACAATGACCATTGTCGTAACAATACTTTTGGTAAACCATCATGATGCCATCCGTACAAAAGCCAAAAAAATGGTGGTTTTATCATCCTTATACCCGTGGCTTGATGCGTTGGGGTTTTCTATCTGTGGGGCTGGCGGTTACAGGAATATCCATTGGCTATATGTTCAAAACCCATACCGATCAGCTGGCCTCTGTATCCATGCGTATAGACAGACCAGACTTTTATTCCGTTACTCCCCGTGGGCATCCGTATCATATTCACGCCGAATCCATTGAACACAAAAAATCCAGGCAATTCCTATTTTTTCAACCTTGGGCACACTATGATTGGTTTAAACAAAAACTGAATGTGCGCAGTGACAAGGGATACTGGAATGACACAAACCAAATATTAACAATGGAAAAAAACGTCCATATTTATGACGATCAAGATCATCATATGTACACCCAAGGTCTGCAAGTATTACTTCAAACCAAGGAAATGCACAGTCGCACAATCGTCACAGGAGTCAGTCGCCATGGGCATTTTCAATCATGTGGATTGTCTTGGAAAAACAAGGCTCTGCATCTTCATGGCCCCGTGACCATAACACTGAATACCCTTGGTCTTGCTGGGAAGGGCCATCAGAACACAGGCCAAAGAGTCGTCAAAAAATGAGAGGTCAAACGCAGAGCGATAACCAGATGAACTATTGCCATCACCTTATTTGACCAAGAACCCCCCAGCACAGGAGTCCCCAATGTCTCGATTTGTCCACTCAAAAGAGCCCCTAATGTCTCGAGTAACCCGCTGGATGAAAAGCGCTATTACTGGCGCCCTAATGATCGTGTTCTGGTTCTCGATTAGCCCCTGGCTAGAAACCGTCATTCACAGCGACACCCTGTCGGCCGTGATGGTCGCGGTTGTGATCAGCATTGCTGTCTTGGTGGCATGGTTTGCAAAAAACTATCTCAACGGGGATCGTCGACACGGCATCTTTAATATCCAGCTATTTGCTCTGGCCTGGTGCGTGACCATCATCGGTCGTGCGAATCATTTGGCAGTATTCTTGGGAGCCTGGTGCGCGTGCAATGTCCTGTTATCCCGCATGATCTCTCATAAAACCACATGGTCAGCGGCTCGATTTTCAGGAAAAATGGCCCTGATTCAACTCATCTTGGGCACCAGTTTTCTGGCCACTGCCTTTTCTTTGATGTATTACACCACAGGCAGCTTGATGATCCAAGACATCATCCAAAAGCCTCTAGATTCTTGGCCTATGCATTTGGCCATCCTGTGCCTTATCCTGGGCGCCATGACCCAATCTGCCCTATACCCCTTTCACCGTTGGCTGATCAGTTCTATCAATGCACCAACGCCGGTATCAGCCCTGATGCACGCCGGTGTGGTTAATGGTGGCGGTTTTTTATTGTTGCGATTTGCCCCATTGTATGCCAATCACACCTCGTTCATGAATACGATTTTTGTGGTGGGCTTTTTTAGCACCCTGATGGGATCCTTTTGGAAGGTCATTCAAAATGACATCAAACGCATGCTGGCCTGCTCGACCATTGCCCAGATGGGATTTATGTTTGTTCAAGTGGGATTGGGGTTGTTTACCTCTGCTTTGGCCCATATTTGTTGGCATGGTTTGTTCAAGGCATATTTATTTTTATCGTCAGGCAATGCGGGCAAGGAAAAACGAAAAGATCTGGGGAATTATCCTTTTGGACCTGGTGTGTTTTTTTCGATGATTAACGCCTGTTTGTCCACTTTTGTCTTTGCCATACTCAGTCACCATACGCAATGGGATGCAGGCATTGTGGTTTTGGGTGTGGTTTGGATATCCAGTGCCCAATTGTCACTGTCCATTCTGTCCACCAAATCCATTAAAAGACTCCCCCTTGCGCTGATGGTCAGTACACTCTTTTCGGGCCTATATGGCCTGAATGTCCATTATTTTGATCAGTGGTGTTCACCGTTGTGGCCCAAGTTACAGCCGATAGCGATTCAAAATGTACGGCCGCTGCATATGGTGGCGCTGTGTATATTGGTATTGGTCTGGGTTCTGGTTTTGTTGCTGAAATACGATAAAAAAACACGATTTTTTCCCCATTGGGCCCTGTTTTTGTACGTAAAAATGCTGAACAGCAGTCAACCGTACACCAAAACCATTACAGACAACCGCAGAGGGTATGATTATGTATAATGCCACAATGCTGTTGGAAAAGCAGATCGATCCCCTGATTCAAGAGGCCTGGAAAATAATTGCTCCGTTTTGGCCACTGTGCAACCTCGTATCCATCAATCCGTTGCATGGACTGGAAGACTTGCCCATTGAACAGGCCTTGATCAAGGCCAATGCCCTATTCCAATACGCCGATTTTCCCAAAGCCATGGGGGCAATCAATCGACAGACCATTAAATGGATTCAAGCCTATTTTGATGGCGGTCAAGCGACGTTAAACATGCCCTTGCGGCACCTTGGCCTGTATGCTTCCTGGAAAAAGCTGGCCTGGTTTGATCAACACATTCACGGGGGAGATGAAACCAAGCAGTTGTGGCTGAAAAATCTGCCTAAATCTCCATGCGATGCCATCCTGCAGGTGTTGGCAGAATTACAGATTCCAGAACACCAGTTACCTTTGTTTTTAACCCTGATGTTAACCACGTTGCCTGGCTGGGCAGGACACATTCAATATCGAGTTCACGATGATGGGGCCCAGCAATCCTTGAAAATGGATTATATGGCCATTCGATTAATCATAACACGCCTGATGTGGGAAAAAGCGGTGCCGGATCTATTCACGTGGCACACACGGTGTTTGGATGATGCGCGAACAAAATCTTGTCCATTAGCAGAAATAGAGAAAAATGAAGCATTATACATCCATCACCTGTTACACGATTTATCTGGCAATCTTGCAGCGGGGAATGAATCCGAAACAACTGGTGTCCCAACGTCTGATGATGGATGTCTTGGACATGACAGCAGTGAAGGTGATTCAAGGAGCAGGCTTGAAACCAAGGGCATTCAAGACAGTGACGGTGGTTCCCCATCCGCCATTCATGCCCAGTTGGTGTTCTGTATTGATGTACGATCAGAACCCTTTCGAGCCATTTTAGAACGCACAGGCCCTTATGAAACCTTTGGATTTTCTGGATTTTTTGGCCTACCTGTGGGGATTTCAAACACGACCACCGGTCAGAAATTTGCATCATGTCCTGTGTTGCTACAGCCCAAATATTATGTGGACGAAGGCCCTGTTTCCACCACCATGAAACGGCGTGATGCGGCAGGGTATAGGAGATTATCAATCTTTAAAAATGCCTATCAATCCTTGAAATACAATATTGGTACAGCCTTTGCCTTGGTGGAATGTTTAGGTGTTTTTTCCGGCATTTGGATGGCGATCAAGACGATCTTTCCTGTTCAATCCGTTAAAATTCGTCAAAAATTATCCGCCTTTGTGCGTTCACCCATCGATGTTATGCCATCTATTGAAACCATTCCTCTGGCTGATCAATGTCAATATGCAGAATTTGCGTTACGCAACATTGGATTGATTTCAAACTTTGCACCGGTTTTGATCTTGTGCGGACATGGGAGCACCACTGAAAATAATGCCTATGCCAGTATCTTGCATTGCGGCGCGTGCGGCGGACAGCATGGTTCCCATAATGCCAAAATTTTAGCTCTCATTTTAAACAATCCCCGTGTAAGAGCTTATTTAGTAACGGTGGGTATTGTGATTCCTGAAACAACACGCTGTATCGCCGCAGAGCACAACACCACAACGGACACCGTGGCGTTATATGAATCCTGTTTGGGGAATGTCCCCTCCCCTCAGCTGGTGTCTATTTTAAAAACCTTGCGCCAGCATTTAAACCGCGTCCGTATGGAAAATGCCGAAAGACGCTGTAAAATTATGGGCTGTACAAGCACAGGGTTTTGGTCTGACTGTTTCATGCATGTGCAAAAACGCAGCAATGATTGGTCGCAAACTCGACCCGAGTGGGGACTGGCCGGCAATGCCAGTTTTATTATTGGACCGCGCTGGTTATCCAAAAATACAGATTTAAAAGGACGCGCTTTTTTGCATTCCTATGACCATCACCAGGATCCAAAAGGTCACATTTTGACAGGTATTTTAACCGCACCGATGGTGGTGGCCCAGTGGATTAACAATCAGTATTTATTTTCTACTTATGATCCTGTGTCCTATGGTTCGGGCAGCAAAATAACAAAAAACATCACGGGGCAAATCGGAGTCATGCAAGGTGTGGCCAGTGATTTGATGACGGGATTACCCATTCAGTCGGTTTATTCCACGGATACGGATCCTTATCACCAACTCCTTCGATTAAATGTGCTGGTTTACGGGCCACTTTCCATTTTGGAATCGATTTTATCGACTCAACCTGTGTTGCAAAAACTGTTTGGCCATGGCTGGATTTTGCTGACGTGCATTGATCCCCATCATCAGGTCCACTTTTTGAATCGCGATTTAACCTGGCGACATTCCTGGATGGAAGAATATAGCCGGGCGTGATCAATCCAAGTGTACAGGGAAGATACCACCTTTGTTCCAGGCGTTCACGCCATAACTCATCAACAATACCGTTGTATGACTCTTGATCAACAGGCAGGCGATGATTACTGATTTTATATTTATGCTGCTGCAACTGATCAATCGCTTTTACGATATTTTGCTGATCAATAGGCGTGCACGGAACGATTTTTAGTCTAATGATGCGTGGTGCCTGAATTTCTTCATCAACCACAGCACCAACTCATCATCAAGCGGATAAATATTATATGTCTTTTATGCAAAAACAACAGAGATAATTAAAAAACAGATTAATATATTGATGTTAATAATTTTATAAATGTTAATAATTTTATAAATTATTAAGATTCATTTAATGGGCTTTGATTATACAGACAAATCAGTTGAATGGCGCAACCCCTTTTTTAAAAGAAAGTGTGTTTTTATTTGAATAAAATGGTCAACATGTGACGGATCACCTCACAGTAGATTTTAATGCAATGATATCTTTTGCAATATAAACATGACGAATAATTCCGGAAAAAGACGAAAAAAGTGGGCAATAATGGTGTAAAAAAGGATGGATACCCCGTTTTTTTGTTGCGTTCAGAAAACTCATATATTTTTCCATTTTTTCAGCGCTTCATGTCAAAAGAAAACGTCCCATCAGACAATCTGTTGCCACGGGGCCCGTATCAATGGATAAAAATCTCAGATTTTTTTCAAAATATGTTAACGACAGACTCTCAAAAGCTTTTGAAATGGCTGCTTTTAATGCAGAGTACGTACTGCATGTAGGTGGTGCAAAGATGGTATTGAGCGAACTTGTCACAATAAAATGAGCGCCTCCGTTTTTCTGACACGGATCTTCAACAGATTCAACACAGTTCAAAAAACCAAAATAGTTAACGGCCATAATACGTTCATGCGTTTCAATCTTAAAATGTTCTGAATTTTCAATGACCTGATTACCTACCAGGCCTACATTCAAAAAAGACCGTTGGACAAAGACCGTGATCAAGAATATCTATGATACACTCTTGACACATCGGATTGATTGAAAATATCCCACGTCATGGGCATGAACAGGCCCGTAAACCGCAATGTTTTTGCCTTTAACATCGATGCATTAACTGATTTTACATTGACATTAAAAATCTTTTACACGGCTGTTTTTATAAAAACAATTACCAGATTCCTCATTTTGTTTTTGATTTCAACCAGCTTTTTCTCAGATCTTACCAGACCAACCACAACCCAACCTTATGAAACCAATTCGTTGACCAAGGCATTGCTTATTCCAGAAGAGGCGCCCGTAACAAGAACCATTTTCTTTTTATGCACAGGATTCGATTCTCTAGGATAGTTCACTTTTGCCACCAAGGCATTTAGCGGTTATTTTGGACATCTATAAAATTTTCTGCATCCGCGAGACTAAGGACGCTGTGTTTTGTATTGGCACAGCGCTTTCATTAGACTGCATGCCTTGATATTGAGTTATTCTTGTCTTTACTCGAACAAAATGCCGCATAAAGACAGATCTTATTCGATAAATCAAGGCCATAGCACAGATTTTCTCAATGAAAATCTGCACTTAGACCACAGTCTAAAAAATCTGCACCAAGGACAAAGTGTCCCAGATCTTACAGGTTAGGATCAACAGTCAGGACAACGCGCAAATGACTAAATGGCTTGGTAATTCTACCCATCCTGCTGCGGCCCTTAATATCCATGCGACGTAAAATAATGGCACGACCAACGGTTGCTTCTGTTACCACCAACTGATCCACATCCAAATCAAAGTTGTTTTTTGCGTTAGCAACGGCAGAAATCAATGTCTTATACACATCATGAGCAGATCTTTTTTTCATACCTTTTAACAAAGCAATGGCTTCGGCAACAGGTTTTTTACGTATGGGCTTGGCTACTTCATTCAACTTATACGGACTGATGCGCAACATATTCAAAGAAGCTCGCGCTTGATTCATATACATATTCTTTCCCTAGTTTTTCTGATCATTTTTTTGCTTTTTTGTCGCCAGAATGGCCATGAAACACCCGAGTTGGAGAAAATTCTCCCAATTTGTGGTTAATCATTTCCTCTGTCACAAAAACAGGTATAAATTTTTTCCCATTATAGACGTGAAATGTCACCCCAACGAACTGAGGCAAAATCACGGACCTACGGGACCAAGTCTTGATGGGGTCCTGTCTGCCAGATGCACGCAATTTTTGTACTTTTGTCAAAAGATATCCATCTACAAAAGGACCTTTCCAAACGGATCGAGTCATAATTTTATCCTTTATTTACGACGACTAATAATAAATTTAGAAGACGACTTTTTCTTGTTCCTTGTTTTATAACCTTTTGTAGGCTTACCCCAAAGTGTAACAGGATGACGTCCACCAGATGTTTTTCCTTCTCCACCACCGTGAGGGTGATCAATTGGGTTCATGGCCACACCACGAACAGAGGGCCTCCATCCTAACCAGCGATTTCTACCGGCTTTTGCAATGCGTTGGTTTTTCAAGTCGATATTGGACACAATACCAACCGTTGCACGACATTCTCCATGCACTCGACGAACCTCGCCTGATGGCAACTTTAACAAAACGTACCCGCTGTCTCTGCCCATAATCTGAGCCCAAGTCCCCGCAGCGCGAGCCATCTGCCCCCCTTTTCCAATTTTCAATTCTATATTATGAACCGACAATCCAACCGGAGCATTTTTTAATTGTAACGTATTTCCAACCTTGATTTCTGTTGAATGTCCAGAGGCCAATCGATCTCCAATTCCAATAGTATCTGGGGCAATAATATAAGAGTACTCTTGGGTTTCGGTGCTTTGAACCAACGCAATAAACGCACTGCGATTTGGGTCGTACTCTACGCGTTGAACCTCTACTTCAGAATCTTTTCTCTTAAAATCAATGTCTCTGTATAATCTCTTGTGACCACCCCCGCGATGACGCATTGTAATGCGACCATGGCTGCGACCCCCGGTGCTCTTCTTACCAGAAGTTAACTTTTTAAAAGGCTTTCCTTTCCAAAGACCAGAATAGTCGACCAAAACCAAACCACGCTGGGATGGCGTCGTCGGGTTATATTTTTTTAATGTCATGCCACTTCTCCTTTTTCAAGATCAATCGAATATCCATCCTGAAGAGAAACCATTGCCTTTTTGACATCAGATCGAACTCCAGAACGGCCCTTAAACCGCAATGTTTTTCCCTTTAATGTCGACGTATTAACTGATTTTACCTTGACATTGAAGATCTTCTCCACGGCTGTTTTTATAAAAAATTTTGTGGCCCAAGACTCTACTATAAAAAAGTATTGCCCTTTTTCTCTTCCTAATGTGGATTTTTCCGTCACAATGGGTCTTTTTATCACTTGATACAATGTCTCTTGCGATAAATTCTTGTGTCGATCTCGGATAACATAACGATGAACCATTTTTTTCCTCTTTGATAAAAATTTTTTCTTCTAACGCCTACTTGTCTTAAAAATTATACGCTCTCAGTCCGAGGAAACGGACAAAAAGTTTTCAAGATACTGAACGGCGTCTCTCGATAAAATTAATTGATCGTGTCTGAGGATATCATAGACATTAATCCCGTGTCGAGGCAGTAAATTCAAAGAATGGACATTAGAAATGGCATTTTTCAAATTTTGACACACCGTTTCTCCACCAATCATCAGAACAGAGCCAGAAAAAAATTGGACGACGTCCTTTGTTTTTCTGCTCTCCATAGAAAGATTGTCCATTACAAACAACTTGTTTTCCTTCATTCGCGCAGACAGTGCACAACGTAAACCCATTTTACGAACTTTTTTGGGCAGAGAAAAACTATGATCTCTAACCACTGGACCAAAAATCACTGCTCCACCTCGCATATGCGGAGAGCGCAAAGAACCTTGGCGGGCACGACCCGTTCCTTTTTGACGATGGGGCTTTTTTGTCGTTCCCGAAATGTCACTGATACCCTTGGCTTTGTGATTGCCAGATCGGCGCTTGGCTAGCTGCCACTGCACAACACGCGAAAGAATATCCTTGCGAATAGGCGCCGCAAAAACCTCTGAAGAAACAGAACACTCCTCAAGGGCATCCCCTTGAAAATTTCGAACAGGAACTTTTAACATTATAACTCACCTTAATACAAAAATAAAAGATTAAACCGCCTCTACTGCGCTACTCTCGGATGACACCCTCACCCCGTCCAACAGACCTTTTGGATGAGCTGGCTTTTTCACCGCATCCCGAATGGTCACCCAACCCCCCTCGTATCCGGGAATATTCCCCTTCACCACAATCAAACCACGCTCTACATCAAAATCAATGACTTTGACATTTTGAACGGTTATTTTTTGACACCCCATATGACCGGCCATCTTTTTCCCCTTAAAAACTCTTCCAGGATCTTTTCGATGACCCGTGGAACCATGACTTCTGTGAGAAACAGACACACCATGAGACGCCCGAAGACCCGAGAAATTGTGACGCTTCATGGCACCAGCAAAACCTCGACCAATGGTTACCCCAGAAATATCCACCCAGCAGCCTTTTTCAAAATAATCAGCCTGAAACACAGATCCCACAGGAATTTCCTTATCAGCATCGATGCGAAATTCGCGCAAGATTTTCTTTGGCTCTACACCAGCCTTGGAAAAATGACCCTGCATAGGCTTTGTAACATTCTTGGCTTTTCCGCTGCCCACTTGTAGTGACGTCAACTGACCATCGTTGGTTTTCTTAACGGCCACCACCGTGCACCCCTCTATGGAAAGAAGGGTTACGGGGCAGGCTTCTCCCGAGTCCATGAACACCCTTGTCATGCCCAGTTTTTTAACAATCATTCCGGAACGTTGAGTAATCATACCATAATCTCCACCTCGACTTCAGACGCCACTGTCAAACCCATTAACGCCTCTAGCGTTTGAGAAGTGCAGTCCACCTCCAAAAGTCGGTTGTATGTTCTACGCTCAAACTGATCTCTCGCCTTTTTATCAATGTGCGGAGAACGTAAAATCGTAAATTTATGAATTTTTTGAGGCAACGGGATAACCCGTACACGAGCCCCCGTCCTTTGCGCGGTATCCATAATTTCGATGACTGCACGATCGAGCACGCGATAATCATAACTCCGCAAACGCATTTTTATTTTCTGGTTCAAAATTACCCCCTAGCCTTTGCGCCAGCAACCGGAGCAGCAGCCTCGAGAATCTCAGTGACGATACCAGATCCAACAGTTCTTCCACCCTCGCGAATAGAAAAGCGAGATCCAACAGACATAGCAATAGGCGCAATCAACTCTACTTTCATCTTCAAGTTATCCCCAGGCATCACCATTTCTCTGTCCGCAGGCAGTTCAACCGCACCTGTTACGTCTGTTGTTCTGAAATAGAACTGAGGACGATAGTTGGTAAAGAACGGACTGTGACGACCCCCCTCTTCTTTGGTCAAAATATAAGCCTCACACTCAAAACGAACATGGGGCTTTATGGTGCCTTTTTTGGCCACAACCTGCCCACGTTCTACATCTTCTCTCTTTAACCCACGAACCAAAATACCGACGTTATCCCCGGCCTGACCTGAATCCAGCTCTTTACGGAACATTTCAACGCCCGTTACTGTGGTTTCTTGGGTTGGACGCAAACCAACGATTTCCACCGCATCACCAACCTTGATGACACCTTGCTCGATTCGACCCGTCATCACGGTTCCGCGACCTGAAATAGAAAAGACATCTTCAACAGGCATCATAAATGGCTTCTCAATGTCTCTTTCTGGAATGGGGATATACGAATCCAAAGCAGCCAGCAATTTTTCCATGGCAGGGGATCCCAAAGGTCCAGAATCACCACTTAAGGCCATGGTGGCAGAACCATGAATGATGGGGATATCGTCACCAGGAAAACCATTGCTGCTCAACAATTCTCTGACTTCCATTTCCACCAATTCCACCAAATCAGGATCAGCAATATCAATTTTGTTCAAAAACACAACGATATTTTTGACGTTCACCTGGCGAGCCAACAAAATATGCTCTCTTGTTTGGGGCATAGGACCATCAGTAGCCGCCACGACCAAAATCGCACCGTCCATCTGAGCCGCACCCGTAATCATGTTTTTAATATAGTCAGCGTGTCCAGGACAGTCTACGTGACCATAGTGACGTGCCGCTGTTTCATATTCCACATGTGCTGTAGAAATGGTAATACCACGGGCTCTTTCTTCCGGAGCCTTGTCGATTTGATCATAGCCTTGGAATTGAGCCAAACCTTTGTCCGCTGAGTATTTTGTCAGCGCTGCGGTCAGAGTTGTTTTACCATGGTCAACGTGACCAATGGTTCCAACGTTCACGTGTGGCTTCGTTCGAACGTATTTTTCTTTTGCCATAAATCTTACCAATAAAAAATAACTCTCTCTAGATACCATATTCTCAACAATAATTCAATGGCGACAGCCAAAAATTTTATAAAACTGTGCAAGCCGATGGCGAACCCATGGCGCCAGCTGTACCTGGCAAGAGCCACAAGGATTGAGCTATACTGAGAAATTACCACCTGTTTTTGGTCATTTTATGTCTCTAATATCGGGTTTTCCAGAATGGTTGCCAGAACAACAACGTGTCTTGAATCAATGGAAACGGCGTTTAGAAACCCACTTTGAACAATTCTGCTTTACCCCCATGGATACACCTGTGGTGGAACGCATGTCCACCCTGTTATCCAAAGGAGATGATTCTGAAATTTATACCCTTGGCCGTTGGGCTGATGTGGCTGATCGCTGTAAAAATGGAACAACACCCCCCCCATCTGATGGACAGAAAAAATCCATTACAGCAGAGCGTCAATTGGGCTTGCGATTTGATTTAACCATTCCTTTGGCCCGATACGTGGTCCAACACAGCGGGGTTTTGGTGTTCCCCTATCGTCGATATCATATTGCGCCTGTATGGCGAGGAGAACGCCCACAAGAAGGACGGTTCCGTCAATTTTATCAATGCGATATTGATGTCATTGGTCAACAAACCCTGCCCAACGCCCACGATGGCGAGATCATTTTCACCATGCATCGCGCCCTGGAATCTCTGGACATAGACTCTTTGGGGCCTATATCTTGGCACATCAATCATCGTTCTATATTAACATCTTGGGCTGATTATGCCGGGATTTCTGATGTTACAGGGGCATTGCGCATCATTGATAAGGCTGAAAAAATTGGCATAGACTCTGTTTTGACTCTGTTAAAAGAATTTAATGCATCACCAGAATCCTTGAATATTTTGTCCTCTTGGGCCCACGATACGTCATCGGTACCAGAACAGATCCGACGGCTCAAGGGGTTGAGTTGGTCTG
>Ga0194118_10003423_pt1 | contig 18466 bp, 20 predicted proteins | sample TA2MahsurfametaG_2_FD_148662 | JGI IMG/M metagenome (GOLD analysis project Ga0194118, IMG submission 148662) | Freshwater microbial communities from Lake Tanganyika, Tanzania - TA2015013 Mahale N5 surface | ecosystem: Environmental > Aquatic > Freshwater > Lake | place: Tanzania: Lake...
CCGGATTTCCCGAACCGTAGGTGTGCGGATCCGGCAGACCCATCCAGCGGCTCACCCAAACCGCAAAGGAAACCGATCCGATCAGGTAGGCCAGAACCGCCATCAGCGCGAGCACTGGCATGGCAATCTCCTGCGCCGCCGGAAAGCCCTGCAGCGTCGCTGGAGTGCTCTGCAGCGCCGCCGGAACGCTCTGGAGCGTCGCTGTGGTCACTGCGGTTTCGCTTGTACTCATGCCCCTTTGGCCACTCCGCTCAGCGCTCGACCGCAGCCAGCGCGCAGTTCACCGCGATAGCCTTGAGTTGTTCAACCAGTACGGTAGCCTCGATTTCGAGCAGTACGCCCCGTCGACCGGCATTGATGAGGATGCGGGGCAGTGCAAGCACGCCTGCTTCCACATAGACCGGCATTGGCTTGCGCAGCGCAAAGGGCGAGGTTCCGCCCACCTGATAGCCCGAGTGGCGCTGTGCGACCTCGGGGACGCATGCCTCCACATGCTTGCGGCCGATCTGCCGGGCAAGATTCTTGGTGGAGACCTTGCGGTCACCATGCATCAGCACGATGAGTGGTTTGGCAGCGTCGTCCTGCATCACCAGTGTCTTCACGATCCGATGCTCGTCCACGCCAAGCTGTCGCGCCGACTCGCCGGTGCCGCCGCGCTCCACATAGTCGTACACATGCGTGCTGAAGGCCACCCCGCGCGCTTTGAGCCACTGGGTTGCGGGTGTCTCGGACACATGGCGGACGTTCGTCATCGGTTCAGGCCCTCGGGTGATGCGCTGCGTGCAATTGTCGCAAGCGCTCGCGAGCCACATGGGTGTAGATCTGCGTGGTGGTGATGTCGGCGTGTCCGAGCAGCAGTTGAACCACCCGCAGGTCGGCTCCATGGTTGAGCAGGTGCGTGGCAAAAGCGTGTCGCAGGCCGTGCGGCGACAGCGCTGCGCGAATGCCCGCCTTGCGTGCGTAGTTCCTGAGCAATACCCAGAAACGTTGCCGGGTCATGGGTTCGGCCTGGGCGGTTGGAAAGAGCGCATCGCTCGTCCGTGCCCCCAGTACAACGCTGCGCCCTTCGCGCAGCCAGCGTCCGATCCAGTGCAAGGCCTCCTCACCGAGCGGCACGAGCCGCTCCTTGTTGCCTTTGCCAACCACTTTCACCACCGCATCGCGCATCGACACCTGGGCAAGCCTCAGGGAAACGAGTTCGCTCACCCGCATGCCCGTCGCATACAGGCACTCGAGCATTGCCTTGTCGCGCAGCCCGAGCAGCGTTGCCGTGTCGGGTGCCTTGAGCAGTGTTTCCACCTGCTCCTCGCTCAGGGTATGCGGAACACGCGCCGGTTGTCGCGCCGAGCGGATCGCAGCGCTCGGATCGTCGCCCCGTATACCGCGCTGCATGAGCCAGCGGTAGTAGCGCCGCATGCAGGAAAGGCGCCGGTTGGCCGAGGTGGACTTGCTGCTGGCGTGACGCAGTGCGATGTAGGCGAGCAGGTCCTCGGGGCGCGCCTGGGGAAGTGCACGACCGCACTGCGAGTCGCTGAGAAAGTCGGCGAGCGACTGCAGATCGCTGCGATACGCTGCGCGGGTTGCAGAGGATAATCCCTCCTCCAACCAGAGTGCGTCGCAAAAGGATTCCAGACTGTGTTCGGATTCCATGCTCAGGTGCAACTGCCCAGACCACGAGCCTCGCAATATACCGAGACTTACAGCGCCCGCGCATGAACGCAGACTGTCGACGCAGTTGGATCGGCCCGGCCTCGGGGTCGGCGTCAGTCCCGGCCTCGGGGTCGGCGGTGTGTGCCTGGGGTCTCGATGCCCCTGCTTGAACTGCTTGCGCCCGAGTTCGCGCTGATTGCGCTTGGCGTTGCTCTGCGCAGGGTGATGTCGGCCAGCGAAGAAGGCTGGGTGTTCCTGGAAAAACTCGGGTACTACCTGCTCTTTCCCTGCCTTCTCTTTGTGTCGATCCTCCGCGCCCCGGGTTCGGTGGGCGCAGTGCTGCCGATGACGCTGGCTGCCGGAAGCGCTGCGGCGCTCGGTGTTGCCGCGGCCTATGCATGCCGCTGGCTTCCGGAGACCGATGTCCGACGCAGAACGAGCGGGGCGCAGACTGCGTTTCGCTTCAATTCCTATCTCGGCATGGCGATTGCCGAACGCACCGGGAGCGCAGAGGGGCTGGCTCTTTTCTCGATCATGATTGCAGTCCTGATTCCAATCCTGAATGTGGCGGCGGTCTGGCCGATGGCAGGCCTCGCGCAACGAGGGCTCGTTCGCGAATTGCTGCGCAATCCGCTGATCATTGCCACCCTTGGGGGCCTCGCATGGCGGGCGGTGCAACTGCCGATGCCCGATCTGGTGCTCGCGGTGGCCGGCCGCATGGGTATCGCAGCGCTTCCGCTCGGGCTGCTGTGCATCGGTGCGGCCCTTCGGTGGCCCCGGGGCGACCACCGGCTTGCCGGGAGCGATCGGTTGCTCGCCACAAGTTTCACCGGGATCAAGCTGCTGCTGATGCCGCTCGCAGGTCTCGGTGCTTGCCTGCTCTTCGGCCTCGACGGTCTGCCTGCGCTCCTCGTGGTGATGTATACCGCGCTACCCACTTCCCCGGCGTCGTATGTGCTCGCTTCCCGCATGGGCGGCGACGGCGCCTTTGTGGCGCAACTCATCACGATCTCGCTTCTCGGCGCGCTGGTGAGCCTGCCTCTATGGACCGGCATCGGCGCATTCCTCTGGTCGTCGTGATGCGTCGGCAAGCTTTTGTGCCTGAAACCTCCCCCACCATCGCACTTTCGCGTTGGCCGTTGCGCGGCGCGGCGCTTGCCGCTTCAGGATCGCGCCGAAGCTGCCAAAGTCTGATTGGCCGAGGGGCTGCGCGCAATCTTTGCTTCCAGCCGCCGTAACGCCCAGTCGATGTGTTCGGCCACCATCGGGTCGACCTCCTTTCGGCGCGCGCGCAACACTTCGATGGCGCGAAGGGCAAGGCGGATCTCGCCAGGCGCGGGCTCTGGCCCAGGGCTCTCGAGCAGGTTGCCGAGCGCAACGGCGACGTTGCGCAGCCAGCGGCGGTGGCCGATCCTGCGGATCGCCGAACCCTCGGTACGGTGAAGAAAGGCGGCCTCGTCCCAGGACATTGCCTCGATCAGTTCGAGCGCGCCGATCGCAGGTCTGGTGCGCAGTCCGGGCAGCTTCAACGACACTGCAAACTTGTTCCAGGGGCAGATCAACTGACAGTCGTCGCAGCCGTAGATCCGGTTGCCCATCGGGGTACGGAACTCCTCGGGAATCGGGCCATGGTGTTCGATCGTGAGGTAGGCGATGCAGCGCCGCGCATCGAGGCGATAGGGCGCAACGATCGCCCGGGTGGGGCAAATCTCAAGACAGGCCTGACAACTTCCGCAATGCTCGGTTTCCATCGTCGAGGCGCCGCGGCTGCGCGCTGGATTCACCCAGTGCGTGGGGCAAAGATTGCTGAGCAGGGTTCCGAGGAAAAAGAGAGACCCTCTTTCGCGGTGCAGCAACAGGGTGTTCTTCCCTCGCCATCCGAGCCCCGCCTTCCTGGCAAGTTCCACTTCGAGCAGGGGTCCGGAGTCGCAGAAGGCCCGAAAGCGGAATCTCCCGGCACCCGGATCCGGTCCTGCTCCGGGGTCCGGCAAAGCGCTAGGGTCTGGCAAAGCGCCGGGGTCCGGCAAAGCGCCGGGGTTTGGCCAAGCGCTAGGGTCCGGCAAAGCGTCGGGATGCGCGGCGAACCAGCGCCGAAGATCCTCACCCAGCCGCTGCATTTGCCGGCGCATCAGGCGGTGGTAGTCGCGGCCGAGTGCATACATCGAAACCACCGCCTGCCCGCGGCGCGCGAGTTGCCCCCAGCGGGCGGCCATCCAGTCGGGGTCCTCGGGGCGATAGCTGGCCGCAACCATCAGCGCGCTTCGAGCCCCCGGAAAGAGCACCGAGGGCTTCAGGCGGAGCTCTGGATTGCGCGCCATATAATCCATCCCGCCATGGAAACCGGCTGCGAGCCACTGCAGCAAACCCGCTTCGGCCTGCGCCACATCCACTTCGGCCAAGCCCCAGTGATCAAACCCTTGCGCCTTTGCGCGGGCGTCGATCCACCGAAGAAGTTCTGCCGCCCGGATGTCGGGGGCAGCAGTACCCGAAACATCCGTCGCGGAAGCCGCGGGGGCAGCCTTTTCTCCGACCGCAGCGCCATCGCCGGCGCTGCGCTCCACCGCGTTGGCTGTGGCGCAAACGCCGGCCGCAGGTTCACCAGTCGGATTTGAAGGCATGCAAGGTCGGGTCAGGCTTGGCTCGGAGGCCGATTGTGCGGCATGGGCCCACCGCTGGGGTCAGTGCCTCGAGCGGTGGGTTCGCACAAACGGCTGGGGTTGGCGGGTTTTCCTCGAGGGTGAACTCGGCGTGGGAAAGACCTTCTTCGTGCAGCGCCTGCTGCGTGCCCTCGGTGTGCAGGAGCGGGTGAAAAGCCCGAGTTTCGGTCTGCTCAACAGCTATCCGCTCGGGTGCGGCCTGGTCGCACACCATTTCGACTTTTACCGTCTCACCCATCCGAGGGACTGGCTTGGCTCGGGCCTCGAGCCTTTTTTCGAGGGGCCCGACATGGTTTTTGTGGAATGGCCGCAGCGCGCCTGGCTGCCCGCGCCGGATTGGCGTCTGCAGTGGAGCTTTCAGGACGCCACGGATGATGTCCCTGGGATCCGCCCCGTGCCGGAGCACAAGGATTCGGCGCAGACTGCACCGCACACGCCACTCCCGGGCCTCATCTCCCGTGAGGTGCGTATCAGCGCCGGTCCCAGGCTCCTCGGGGATGCGCTGCGCGGCTTTGAGGCCTTGCTCGAGGTGCCCAGGGCTGCGGGCGGCCACGCATGGCAAAGCGGCGCGAGCTGATCCTCGCGATCGGCCGCAGCGCTCTGCTCTCGGGCAGCGGTCTCGTTGTTCAAAGCCCATGGGCGAATCCGTCGTCTGCGGGTCTGATCGGTGTGCGGGTGTGGCCCTCGCAGGCCTACCTTCGGATCACGCTCGAGCTCGAGCAGCGGCTTCTCGTACGGCACCAGATGCTCGAAGCCCCGCTGCGCCTCGTGATCGACCTGCAGGAGCTGAGGCTCGACGATGCGCTGCGCGCGCTGCCCCTGATCATTCCGCCCGATGATCCATGGATCGCGCAGTTGCGGGTAGGCCAGTTCCAGCCCACCGTTGTGCGCCTGGTCTTTGCCTTGCGTCAACCAATCCGCACCGAGATCTTCGAGTTGCCTCCTGTGGGTCCCTACCAGCGGCGCTGGATGATCGACCTGCACCCCGACAAGGAACCCGATCCGCTGCAGGCGCTCCTGCAACGCAGGTTCGCCCTCAAGGCCGACGAACCGGGCCTTGAGCAGTTGATCGAAGGACTGCGGGCGCGGGAGGTGCAGGCAGACCGCGCAGCGCGTCGGGAGAGACCCCCGGCGGGACCGGATCCTCCCTCAACCCCCCGGATCGCTGCTGCACGTCCGGATCTTCCACCGATCGTGGCGATCGATGCAGGCCATGGCGGCGAAGACCCCGGCGCAATCGGCCCAAACGGTCTACGCGAAAAAGACGTCGTGCTCGACATCTCCCGCAGGCTTGCCGAGCGGCTTGCCGGCGAGAAGGGGCTGCGGCCAGCGCTGATCCGCGAGGCTGATTACTTTGTGCCACTCCGCCAGAGGGTGCGCAAGGCGCGCGCCCTGGGAGCCGAGGTCATGCTCTCGGTGCACGCCGACGCCTTTACCGAGGCCTACGCAAGGGGAGCTTCGGCCTTTGTGCTTTCGGAGGGTGCAGCCAGCAGCGCAAGCGCACGCTATCTGGCACGCAAGGAGAACGCAGCCGACGAAATCGGAGGCGTGGACATGCGCCGCCGCGACAAGGATGCGGCCCGGGTGCTGTTCGAGCTCAGTACCCGCACCCAGATCCGCGAGTCGAGCGATCTGGCGGCAAAGCTGCTCCGGGAGATGGGGCGGATCGGTCCGTTGCACAAGCCTTCCGTGGAGCGCGCGGGCTTTGCAGTGCTTCGCGCGCCCGACATACCCTCGGTGCTCGTGGAAACGGCCTTCATCTCGAACCCCCAGGAGGAGGAGCGGCTTGCGGACCCGGGCTTTCGCGATCAACTCGCCGAAGCGCTGCACCGGGGCATTCGACACTATCTTGTTGCGAGCGCCGCCACTGGCGCATCACCTCGATGAGTGCAGGCACGCCCGGAACAACGACGAGGAGCAGGGTAACCAGCGAGAAGTTCGCCTGGACCCATGGTGTATTGCCCACCGCGTAGCCGAGCGTGCACAGCCCCACAACCCAGATCAGCGCCCCAAGCACATTACAGATCACGAAGCGTCGAGGATCCATGCGCGCCACGCCCGCCACGAAGGGCGCGAAAGTCCGTACGAAAGGAAGAAAGCGCCCCACGATGATCGTGACGGCGCCATAACGCTCGTAGAATCGCTGGGTGCGGGCAAAGGCTGCGCGGTTGAACCAGCGGGACTGTCCCCAGCCGAAGACGCGCGCACCAACCCTTCGTCCCACCGAGTAGTTCACGAAGTCGCCGAGGATCGCGGCCGTGGTCAGCAGTGCGCACAAGGCACCCAGGTCGAGTCCGTCGAGGCCGGCGATTGCTCCTGCAACGAAGAGCAGCGAATCGCCCGGCAGAAAGGGCATCACCACAAGCCCGGTTTCCACAAAGATCACCGCAAACAGCGCCGCGTAGATCCAGGGGCCCCAGCGTTGCGCAAGTTCGGCCAGATGCCTGTCGAGGTGAAGCAAGACATCCACAAGCCAGGTCCATTCCATGCGCCCGGATGATAGGGCAAAGCCCGCGGCTATGATCCGGCGATGATCCGGCTACTTCCCGATACCCTCATCAGCCAGATTGCGGCCGGCGAAGTCATCGAGCGTCCCGCCTCGGTGGTGAAGGAGTTGGTGGAAAATGCACTGGACGCGGGCAGCTCCTTCATCCGGCTCACGCTGGAAGACGGAGGGATGCAGCGGATCGTTGTGAGCGACAACGGGGCGGGGATTGCGCGCGACGAACTTGCGCTCGCGCTCACCCGACACGCCACCAGCAAGATCGGCAGCCTCGACGATCTCGAGCGGGTGCGAAGCCTCGGGTTTCGTGGCGAGGCGCTTGCCTCGATCGCCTCGGTTGCACGAACGCGACTGCGCTCCCGGCGTGCCGGCGATGAGCACGCCTGGGAGCTCGACTCCGGGAGCGGCGCACTCGAACCGCTGGGCGGTGCAGTCGGCACCCGGGTGGAGGTGATCGATCTTTACTCCGCCACACCCGCGCGGCGCAAGTTTCTCAAGTCGCCGGCCACGGAAGGGGGGCATGCGCTCGAAGCACTGCGACGGGTGGCGATCGCGCACCCGCAGGTGGCGGTTGAGGCGCAGGCCCAGGGTCGAAGCCAGCTCAACTGGCCGGCGCAGGACTGGGCGCAGCGTGCACGAAGCGGACTTGGCGTTGCGCCCGGCGCGTCCACCGAAGATGGCGAGGGCCTGCGAACCTTCGAAAGCGGGAGCGCAATGCTGCAGTTGCGGGCGCTGCTGGGCGCGCCTGCAAGTGCACGCCGTCGCAGCGATCGGCAGTACTTCTATGTGAACGGGCGTCATGTGCGCGACCGCCTTCTTCAGGCGGCCATGCGCGAGGCCTACCGCGACGTGCTGCACCATGATCTTCAGCCCATCTGGTGCGTTTTTCTCGACATCGATCCGGCGCTTGTCGATGTGAACGTGCACCCCTCGAAATCGGAAGTACGCTTTCGAGACCCTCAGGCGGTCTTCCGGCTGATCGCGCACCAACTCGGCGATGCGCTGCGCACCACGGCAGGCAGCGCTCCGGCGCCATCTCTCGGGTCGCAGGTTTCACCCGCGTTTACCACCGCAGCACCTGAAACCGGTTGGCTTGCACTCTACGCACCTGCAGATGCGCCTTCATCGGCGCTAACCCAGCACCGACGGTCGGACGGCGTGGCGTTGGCCGAGGGTTGGCAGGCAGAAGCCTTGGGTGAAGGCCAGGTGCGCGATGCACCCGCTTGCAGCGGGGACGATTCGGCCGCAGCCGAGCCCGGCCGCAGTTATCCAGGTCGGCCCGTCCCTGGCCGCAGCCATCCCGGATACCTGCAGGGCGGCGGTCACGGACAACCCGAACAGGGTGGCGGTCGCCCGTTGCAGTCCCAGCCTCCGGGCGCGTCTCCGGGCGCATATCCGGGCGCGTCTCCGGGCGTATATCCGGGCGCGTCTCCGGGTGCGGCTCCGGGCGCGCCTTTGGGCTACGCACTGGGGCAACTGCACGGGACTTTCGTGGTTGCGCAAAACGCCCGGGGACTGGTGATCGTGGACATGCACGCAGCGCACGAACGGGTGAGCTATGAGCGCCTCAAGCAAAGCTGCGCAAGCCAGGGGCTGCAGCCGCAGCAGTTGCTGGTTCCCTTCATCCTGCGTGCGAGCGAGAGCGAGGTTGCCTTGGTTGAGCACTCTTCCAACGCGCTGGCTGCGCTCGGGCTCGAACTCTGCGCCTACGGTCCGACTGCGCTTGCGCTGCGTGCGGTCCCAGCGCTCCTCGCACGCGGCGACCTCGAGGCGATCGTGCGGGAAGTGCTCGATGCGCTCGGCGAAGGGGCGCCCGAGCGCGTGCTGGAATCCGCACGGGACCGACTGCTGGCCCGCTGGGCCTGCCACGCATCGGTACGCGCCAACGAGCGGCTGTCGCTCGAGGAAATGAACGCGCTCTTGCGCGCGATGGAGCAGACCGCAGGGGCTGATCAGTGCAACCACGGCCGCCCCACCTGGATCACGATTCCGCTTGCCGACCTGGACCGGCTCTTCATGCGTGGACGCTGACGATGCATGTCGTCCTCACCGGTCCGACTGCGAGCGGCAAGTCGGCGCTCGCGGTGGAACTCGCGCTCCACCCCGCGTTGGCCGGATCGGTCGACCTCCTCAGCATGGACTCGGCGCAAGTCTATCGGGGTCTGGACATTGGCACTGCAAAGCCCGGACACGCAATCCGCGCGGCGATTCCTCACCACCTCATCGATCTGATCGACCCGCAGGAGAGTTTTTCGGCCGCGCGTTTCCGCGAGGAGGCGCTTGCGCGTTGCGCGCAGATCCGGGCGAAGAAGCGACAGGCGCTTTTCGTTGGCGGAACCCTGCTCTATGGTCGAGCGCTGGAGGGAGGTCTCTCCGAGTTGCCACCAAGCGATCCTGCACTGCGCGAGGCGATCGCTGCCGAAGCCGCGCGCAGCGGCTGGCCAACGCTGCACGCACAGCTTGCGCACTCCGATCCCGACACGGCTGCGCGGCTCGCCCCGCGCGATGCCCAACGCATTTCCCGCGCCCTGGAAGTGCTGCGCATGACGGGCAAGCCCCTGAGCGACTGGCACGCGAAGGCGGCAAGGTGGCAGGCCGAGAAGGTCCACTGGATCAGCCTTGAGCCGCGCGACCGCACCTGGCTGCACCACCGCATCCGGATGCGCCTCGAGCGGATGCTCGCAGATGGACTGATCGAAGAGGTGCGCGGGTTGATCGCTCGCCCCGCAATGCATGCCCGGCTTCCCTCGATGCGCGCGGTTGGTTACCGGCAGTGCGTGCAGTGGCTTGCCGAGGGCGCGGGCGAGGTGAGCGTACTGCACGACCGCATCCTGGCTGCGACCCGGCAGTTTGCCAAACGTCAACTCACCTGGCTGCGGTCGATGCCTGATCGCGAGGTGTATGCGTGCGACACGCCCTCGGAGTTGCGCCGAGCGCTCGATGCGCTGCGCAAAGGGCTCGACCTTGCACGCGATGCGGGCCCCGGTCGATGAGAATCTCGGTGGAGGGCACCTCGATCGGCGAGGACGACAGCCGACGGGCAGCTCGGGCGATGATGACTTCAGCCGAGGAGGCCCTCAGCCAATGAGCACCTGCGGAGCGCCGGGGTCGCGTCGGACCACCCTGCCGACTGCAAACACGGCTTCTCCGGCTCCACGCAAGCGCCTCAAGACCTCATCGAGGTGCGCGGCTTCAACCACCAGAAGCATTCCAAGGCCACAGTTGAATACCCGGTACATCTCTGCGTCGTCCACACCCGCTTCGTCCTGTAACCACGCAAAAAGCGCTGGCCTCGGCCAGGCGTGCGCATCGAGCCTGGCAGCCACATCCGCCGGAAGTACACGGGGCAGATTGCCCATGATCCCTCCGCCGGTGATGTGTGCAGCGGCCCGGACGAGGCCATCCTGCATAACGCCAAGCAGGCTGCGCACATAGATCTTCGTGGGTTCCATCAGCGCATCGGCTAGCGTGCGCCCATGTTCCAGCGCGCCATCGACCCCGCTCGTCGCCTGCTCGCGGATCGTTCCGTCAGGGATCGCCCCAGCTCCCGGGCGCGTGGCAAAGGGTGTCTCCGGCAGCGTCCCGGCAAGCGTCTCAGGCGTGATCGCGCCGAAGCGACGCTCCAGAATCCTGCGTACCAGAGAAAAGCCGTTGGAATGCACCCCGCTCGAGGCAAGCCCGAGGATCAGGTCGCCCGGACGTACCGCGCGCCCGTCAACGATCCGGCTCTTCTCCACCACGCCGAGCGCAAAACCCGCAAGGTCATACTCGCCGGGCGGATAGCTGTCGGGCATTTCGGCGGTCTCGCCCCCGATCAGCGCGCATCCCGCAAGTTCGCAGCCCCGCGCGATGCCTCCCACCACAGTGGCGGCCTGGTCCACATCGAGCTTGCCGCAGGCGAAGTAGTCGAGAAAGAACAAGGGCTCGGCGCCTTGCACCAGGATGTCATTGACCGACATCGCCACCAGATCAACACCCACCGTGTCGTGGCGGCCAAGTGCAAAGGCCAGACGGAGTTTGGTACCCACGCCGTCGGTGCCGGACACCAGCACCGGCTCGCGGTAGCCCTTTGGCAATTCGAAGAGCGCACCGAAGCCTCCGATTCCCGCGAGTACGCCTGCTCGGAGCGTGCGCCTGGCCAAGGGGCCGATGCGATCGACCAGCGCATCGCCAGCCTCGATATCCACGCCGGCATCCCTGTAGTGCAGGGCAGGCCTCGGATCCGCCACGGTACTACCCCCTCGAGGTGCGCCAGCGCCGCCCGGATGCACCAAGTGCTGGCCGATCAAGCTTGCTTTTGTAAACTCGAAGTTTACGTCGCCCGCACAGAATTACACCAAGCGCTCATTGCATGGCCAGCTCCTCGCACCTTCAGGCAGCCCTGGCGCTCGAGGTTGCCACGCCCGCAGCGCTCGGGCACTTTGTTGCCGGGGCAAACGGCGAGCTTCTCGAACAACTCCTGGGCGCGGTCGCTTCGCCATCATCCTTTTGCGCCTTTCACCTCTGGGGCGGTGGTGGAGTGGGAAAGAGCTTCCTTTGCGAGGCCACGCGGCGCGCGTTCGATTCAAGCGACACTTCGGCTGGGCTCGAAGTGCATGACGACATCGATCGGATCCCCGTTGAGGATCAGCCCGGCCTTCTTGCGCGTTTCGAGCGTCTCAGGGAGGTCGATCGTGGACTATGGCTCAGCACCAGTCGCGCGCCGCCGGTGCAGCTTGCGATGCTCGCCGACCTGCGGTCGCGGCTGAGTTGGGGGCTGGTGTTCGAGCTGAAAGCCTTGCGCGACGAGGAGCTTCAGGATGCTCTTGCGCAATGGGCGAAGCGCCGCGCACTCCCGCTCGCCCCCGAGGTGCTGCCCTGGCTGTTGCGCCACAGCGAGCGCAGCCTCCCGCACCTGCTGCGCGTCCTGCTGCGGCTCGACCGCTACGGGCTCGAGCGTCAGCGCAGCCTCAGCCTTCCCCTGCTCAAGGAAATGCTGCAGGCAAGGCACTGAGGAGCGCAAGTGCTGCTGCGTTTCACTCTACAAGGCTGGTGCCCGGCGCGGACCTCCCTTGAACCTCACCCGGACCTGGCGCGGACCTCACCCGGACTTCGCCCAGACCCCGCCCAGACCCCGCCCAGACCCCGCGCGGACTTGGCCCGAATAGGCCTGGGTTAACATCGAATGCATGCGGCTTGCGCTCTTTGACCTCGATCACACGCTCATTCCGATCGACAGCGACCACGCCTGGGGCGAGTTCCTGGTGCGCAACGGCAAGGTCGACGCTGGAGCGTTTGCCCGGGCCAACGACCGTTTCTTCGATCAGTACAGGGATGGCACGCTAAACATCGATGCGTACCTGCGCTTTGCGCTCGAGCCGCTTGCACGGATACCCCGCGAGGACCTGGTCCAACTCCACAGGACCTACATGGAGGAGGTTGTCGAGGCTGCCATTCTTCCGCAGGCCCTCGCGCTGCTCGCCTCGCACCGCGATCGGGGCGAGACCTGCATCGTCATCACCGCCACCAACGAATTCGTCACTGCGCCGATTGCACAGCGTCTGGGAGTTGAGCACCTGATCGCGTGCCGGGCGCAGCAGGTGGGTGGGCGCTACACCGGGCTGCCCACCGGGATTGCGTCATTCCGCGAGGGCAAGTTCCTGCGCCTGATCGAGTGGCTCGAGGTGTGGGGTGGACTCAACAAGGACGATGGATCGGCGATCGAGCGCCTGCTTGCCGAAGCCGTGTTCTACTCGGATTCCGCAAACGATCTGCCGCTGCTGGAGCGCGTTGGGCATCCGGTGGCCACCAACGCTGACGCGAAGCTGCGCGACCATGCGCAGCGCAGGGGTTGGCGCACCCTCGAACTCTTCGCCGACGCTCCCCGGGCACCCATCGCCGGCGTCGAATCCGCAGATCAACCCCCGGCTCAGCCGGCTTACGGGGCGTTGTTGGCAACGGATACGGCACCGAGCTCACTCCCTCGCCCGTGATCCGTAAGCTGATTGGCCGTATCTTCGGCCGCAAGTCGAAGCCGGGCGACCACCCGGATACCTGGGTGAAGCGGCATGCGGAGGTGTTTCGCGCAAGCGAACTGGGGCTCGACCTCCAGGCGGTGTCGCACGCGGCCATGCGCACCTGCGAGAGTCTGCAACAGGCAGGGTTTGCCGCCTACGTGGTGGGCGGAGGTGTGCGCGATCTGCTGCTTGGGCGTCGACCCAAGGATTTCGATGTGGCCACCAACGCGCCGCCCGAGGAGGTGCTGAAACTCTTCCGGCGCGCGAGGGTGATCGGACGCCGATTCCAGATCGTTCATGTGCACCATGGCCGCGACCTGATTGAGGTATCCACGTTTCGGGCCATCCAGGCCGATGCGCAGACCGATGCGCACGGCCGAGTACTCGCCGACAATGTCTGGGGCACACAGGAAGACGACGCGGCCCGCCGCGATTTCACAGTCAACGCCCTCTACCTCGATCCGGTCCGCGACCAACTGCTCGATTACCACCATGGGGTCCGCGACCTCAAGGCCGGGATCCTGCGCATCATCGGCGATGCGGCCACCCGCTACCGCGAGGATCCGGTGCGCATGCTGCGCGTGGCTCGCTTTGCGGCCAAGCTCGGCTTTCGCATCGAAGACGGCACCCGCGCACCGATCACTGGCATGGCCGATCTGCTGCGGCATGTGCCCTCGGCGCGACTCTTTGACGAACTCCTCAAGCTCCTGACCAGCGGCCACGCGCTGGCGAGTATCCAGACACTCCGCGCGGAGGGGCTGCATCACGGGCTGCTGCCGCTGCTCGATGGCATCTTTGCGAGTGAATCCGGCGAGCGCTTCATCCAGCAGGCGTTGAGCAACACCGATGCGCGCATCGCGGCCGAGAAGTCGGTATCCCCGGGTTTTCTCCTTGCCGCGCTCCTCTGGCCGCAGGTTCTGGCGGCGTGGCAACCGCGCGTGGCTGCGGGCGAGCATCCGATGCCGTCACTGCTTGCCGCAGCCGACGCGGTGCTTGACCAGCAGTCCGACCGTCTCGCGGTGCAAAAGCGTTTTGCTGCGGACATGCGCGAGATCTGGTCCCTGCAGCTACGCTTCGAGCGTTGCACCGGCGGCGCACCTTTGCGGCTCCTCGAGCATCCGCGCTTTCGAGCCGGATACGATTTTCTCCTGCTCCGCGCGCAGGCGGGCGAGGACTGCGCGGCGCTGTCGGCCTGGTGGCAGAGCTTTGTGGAAGGCGGCGACAGCGATCGCACCGACTTGCTCGCGCAGCCTCCCGGGAAGGGGGCTCCCCGGGCACGAAAGCGCCGCGGCGGGCGTCGCCGCAGCAGGTCAGAGGCCCAGGGGCCTCCCCAGCCAAGCGCGTGAGCAAGCGCTCGGGGCCACTGGAACCCTTCCCACCGCCGCCACTGCCCCCACCGTCCCCACTGCCCCCACCTCGCACGTTCCCCGGATCCACCCGGCACTACACCGTGGGCCTGGGGGCCAACCTCGGTGATCGCATCACGACGCTGCAAGCGGCGATCGCCGCAATTGCAGGTCGGGTTGCCGAGGGCCCCGCGCGACCCATGCGCCAGTCATCGTGGTGGCTCAGTCCCTCCGAGGGCGGGCCGGGACCCGACTATGTGAATGCGGCGCTTGTCTTTGAGAGTCGGCTTGAACCGCAGCAACTCCTCGAGGCGCTTCTTGCGATCGAGGTATCGCTCGGGCGGGTCCGCGCGCACAGGAATGCTCCGCGCACCGTGGATCTCGACATCCTTCTGGTGGACGACTTGCGCATCGACACTTCCAGCCTTGTCGTGCCGCACCCACGCATGCACTTGCGCGCCTTTGTGCTGTTGCCACTTCTCGAACTCGACCCGGTAGCGCATATCCCCGGGATTGGCGCGGCACGTACAGCGCTCCAGGCCCTCGGGCCTCACGCCTGCCAGCGGGTGGATGCACACCCCCCGCCATGCGGCACAATCAGTCCATGAGCAGCGCTGCACCGAAGCGTCCGCGACCCTTATCCGGCACCCTCGCCTCGGTCCAGGTGGGCGGATCCCACCCGCGAACGCCCTTTGAGCGCTTTGCGCACATCGTGGTTGAGGGGCCGATCGGCGTGGGAAAGACCTCACTCGCCCGCGCGCTTGCCTTGCGCTACGGCGTGGAACTGCTGCTCGAGGCGCCGCAGGACAACCCCTTCCTCGCGCGCCTTTATCGTGACGGCGAACGCTGGGCATTTCCCACGCAGTTGCACTTCCTGTTCCAGCGAATCGACCAGTTGCGCGAGATCGGCCGGACAGAACAGTTCAACGCGCCTGTGGTGAGCGACTTCCTGATCGACAAGGATGCGCTTTTTGCGCGACTCACGCTTGACGATGAGGAACTTGCGCTCTACGAGCGGATCGCCGAGGCGCAGAGCGTTCACGCACCCACACCTGATCTGGTGATCTACCTGCAGGCCAGCGCTGCGCGACTGGTTGAGCGGGTGGCACGACGGGGGGTGAGCATGGAGCGCGACATCAGCCCCGAGTATCTCGATGCGCTTTCCGCCGCCTACACGCGCTTTTTTCATCATTACGACGCCGCACCGCTCATGATCGTGAACACCGATCATCTCAATCCGGTCGACCGCGCGGAGGACTTCGAGCTCTTGCTCGAGCAGTTGATCGGCATGCGCGGTCGTCGCGCCTTCTTCAGCCTCGCCGGATAGTGGCCCACCGCCCCAACACACCGCAATCCCCGGTCCAGCTCTTTCGCGTGTTTGCGGGCCTGTCGCTGGCTGGCTTTGGTGGCGTATTGCCGATTGCCGAGGATCGCCTGGTACGCCGCGAGCGCTGGATCGAGGAACACGATTTCTATCAGACGCTTTCGCTGGCCCAGATCCTCCCCGGACCGAACATCTGCAACATGGCAGTGATGCTCGGTGACCGTTTCTTTGGCCTTCGCGGAGCCCTTGCGGCACTTGCCGGACTGATCCTCCCACCTCTCCTCCCGGTGTTGGCCCTCGCGTTTTTCTACACTGCTTGGTCCGATTCGCCGCTGGTTTCCGGTGCGTTGCGCGCAATGGCGATGGCCGCCGCCGGCCTCATGCTCGCCATGGCCCTGCGGCTTGGCTCCGGGCTCAGCCACCCGCGAAGCGACTACGCGATCGCAGCACTTGTGGTTGTGGCGATCGCAGTGTTGCGGCTGCCCCTCGCGTATACCCTGCTTGGCGTGGGTGCGCTTTCGCTCGCGATTGCACTGCGCCGCAGCTGAGCCCCGAGCCGATCGCCCGTCGAAATGGCCCCGTGGCTTCACACCGACTGGATCCTGATGCGCGATCTCCTCCTTCACTTCGGGAGCTTGTCGCTCATGTCGCTTGGCGGCTTCCTTGTGGTGATCCCCGAAATGCAGCGCTATCTCGTGATCGAGCGCAGTCTCCTCAGCCCTGCGCAACTCGCTGCCTCGATCGCGATCGGGCAGGCTGCTCCAGGTCCGAATGTGCAGCTCGTGGCCGTGATCGGATGGCAGATTGCGGGAGCGATGGGCGCTGCAGTGTGCATGCTCGCAGCGGTGCTGCCTTCGGTGGCGATCGCCTGGGGGACTCGACGGCTCGGGGCCCGTTTCACCCACGATCCCGCAATGCCAAAGTTGCGCGCTGCGCTGCTCCCGATCAGCCTCGGTCTGATGGTCTCCGCAGGCTCGGTGGTGGCCTCCACCGAGGCACACCAGCCGCTGCTGCTCGCCCTTGTACCTTTGGCGCTGTGGCTTTCGTGGCGCCTGCGCCTGTCGCCCATCCTCATCGTGGTGGGGGCCGGCTTCGTGGGCTTTGCTTTTGCGGCGATGGGTTGGCTCGTCTGAGCAATGCGCGGCACCGACCTGCCGGTGAGAAAGCCGTTGCGATTCCGCAGAGCCGATCGCCGGTAAAGGCCACAACTCCTGGAAGCAACCCCTGCACGAAGAGGCCCGTGAGTTCATACCCATGCGTGTCAGGCCACGATCCGGAGCTCGGTGGCCGGGCGGCGGGAGCTTTGTGATCGCCCGGGCTGCGCGTGCCGTATCCGCAGTCATTCCAGCGCCACATTGCGTGCCAGATCTTCCGGAAGGAGCCGATGCCATGCCACGCGCTGCGCCCACCGAAGAACCTGATCCGGTTGAATCCATCGTCGTTTCGCATCCATGCAGCATGGGTATCTCTGCGGTTGGGGCCGAGATCGCACGGCGCGGCGGCGACAAGCCCACCCGTCGCACCTTGCGGCGTTGCCTGCAACATCTGATCGGTGGGCAGCGCCTGACCACCGAGGGCGAAAGTATCGCCCTGGACTGCAATCTGATTTCCGGAATCGCGATGCCGGCCAGCGCTTCGACAACAGTCGCCACTGCGGCAACGGCCGAGGCCGGGTTGTATGTCCCTGCGTTAGCCGATGGGGCGACGATTCGCGATCAGGTTCCACGCCCGCTGACACAGCGTTGACCGGTGGGGAACCAACGCGATTCTCTTGGAACCTGTCAGCGCGGCGCAACCTTCTATCTGCCAGGGCCGCTGCGAGGACAGTTGCATGAACGGGAGCGCACCCCTGCCAGGGAGCGGCCAGCAGGCACCTCCGCCAGGGACATCCAGGGCCGACTGCCGGGTGATGTGTTGAGGGCGTTGTTCAGGCTGGAGGGCAGCACCTGCGGCCGGCTCGAGACCCAGAACCTGATCGAGCTCGGCCAGGTGGCCAAGGGCAAGGAGGCCATCGAAACGCAGATGATTCTGAATCACAAGGCAGCGATCGAGATGTTGGTCGAGGACGTCGATAAGGCGGGCCTTGACGCCTTCAACTTCGCCTTCAACTTCGCCTTTACCTTTGCCTTACAAACCCACCTCAGGCAGACAAAGCAGGCTCAGCCGATCAGGCGCGCGTAAGGCCCACCGCCCAGCGCCGTGAACTCCGAGAGGATCGTTGGCGTGTCTCTGGGGCGCTGATGCAATTGATCGAGCACATCGCTTGGCGCTTCGACCAAACCGTCGATGGCGCGCCCAAGGAGGCCCTCGCGGAAAGCCAGCTGCAGGTGCCAGTCGCGGAAGAGCCGCACAGGGATCTGCTGCTCGCTCAGGATCTCGATGGCGTGGTGCCTGGGGTCGTGCCGGATCGACTGCCAGAGGCGAATCATGCTGGCGTCGGGACCCTCGATCCACTGATAGAAGACGCCCTGATCGTAGACCAGAAGCCCGGTGATGCGTTCGGCCCGGTTTCGACCTCTCGCTTGCGTGAGCAGGTAGAGCAGCTCGAGCTCGGACAGTGGCAGCCGCGCTTTGCTGCGGTAGACCAGCGTGGAAAGAGGGGCCAAGCGTGTAGTCCTTCGGTAGTACTCACAAGCGGCAGCGTGGACTCATCGCCTGAGGCGTGGGTCACTGCGAAGGCTTCGCACCCGATTATGGACCCTTTCAGGCGCTTGTACAGCACTCGAGGCCCCAAACTGTCAGATTTTTTTTACAGTGCGGAGTGAGGGGCGCGCGTGACAGGCTGATGACATCCGGGGCCTTCGGCAACCTCGCATCAGGCCGTCGGCTCCAACGCCACCGACTACCGCGTCGCAGCTTTGTGCGTGCAAGGCGCTCTGTGGTGCCGGGAGCGGGAATCGAACCCGCACGCCCTTTCGGGCACTGGATTTTGAGTCCAGCGCGTCTACCTATTCCACCACCCCGGCACAAGGCAGAACCAAATTATGGCA
>Ga0194118_10003424_pt1 | contig 18465 bp, 21 predicted proteins | sample TA2MahsurfametaG_2_FD_148662 | JGI IMG/M metagenome (GOLD analysis project Ga0194118, IMG submission 148662) | Freshwater microbial communities from Lake Tanganyika, Tanzania - TA2015013 Mahale N5 surface | ecosystem: Environmental > Aquatic > Freshwater > Lake | place: Tanzania: Lake...
CTCGGCGCCGACGACTATCTGCCCAAGCCCTTCAGCCCCAAGGAGCTTGAGGCCCGGATTTCCACGATCCTGCGCCGCGTGGGCCGCGGCTCCGCCAGCGCCGAACCCCGCGATGTGGCCCCCGGCCAGGGCGTGCTGCGGGTCGGCGATCTGGTGGTGGACACCAACCGCCGCCAGGTGACCCGCGATGGCGAGCGCATTGGCCTCACCTATACCGAATTCAGCCTGCTGGAGCTGCTCTTCCGCGAACCCGGCCGCGTGGTGCCTCGCGCCGAGATTCTCGAGCAGCTCTGGGGTTATCCGCCGCGCCGCGCCGCCGATCTACGGGTGGTGGATGTGTATGTGGCCCGCCTGCGCGGGAAGCTCGAGCCTGATCCCCGTAATCCCGAGCTGATCCTCACGGTGCGCGGCACTGGCTATGCCTCCCAGCGGGTTGGCGAAACCTCCGGGATGGCTGCTGCCGGCTGAGGCTGTTCTGCTCCGGGTCTGCACCGCGTTCCTGCAGGATGGCCGCAAGCAGAGTTGAACCGGTCCTTTGTCTGAGCTGCGCGAGACCCGCCTCGAGAAAGGCAAGGCCCTAGCGGAGCTGGGCCAGGGGCCCTATGCGTTGCGCTTCGAGCCCAGCCATCGCACCGCTGAGCTGCAGCAGGCCCACGCTGATCTGGCCAACGGCGAAGAGCGCGATGTTGCCGTGGCTGTGGCCGGCCGGGTGATGACCCGCCGGGTGATGGGCAAGCTCGCCTTCTTCACCCTGGCCGATGAAACCGGTCCGATTCAGCTGTTTATCGAGAAGGCCACCCTGGCTGCCTCACTGCCAGACGATCCCGAGGCCTTTGCCCACATCACCTCATTGGTGGATGCGGGCGATCTGATCGGCGTGCACGGCACCCTGCGCCGCACCGACCGCGGCGAGCTCTCGGTGAAGGTGCAGCGCTGGCAGATGCTCAGCAAGAGCCTGCAGCCGCTGCCCGATAAGTGGCATGGCCTCGCGGATGTGGAGAAGCGCTATCGGCAGCGCTACCTCGATCTGATCGTGTCGCCCCACACCCGCGAAACCTTCCGGCGCCGGGCGGTGGCGGTGAGTGCGATCCGCCGCTGGCTGGATGAGCGCGGCTTCCTGGAGATCGAAACGCCGGTGCTGCAGAGCGTGCCCGGCGGCGCCGATGCCCGCCCGTTTGAAACCCACCACAACGCCCTCGATCTGCCGCTCACCCTGCGCATCGCCACCGAGCTGCACCTGAAGCGGCTGGTGGTGGGCGGCTTTGAGCGGGTGTATGAGCTGGGCCGGATCTTTCGCAACGAGGGCATCAGCACCCGGCACAACCCGGAGTTCACCTCGATCGAGGTGTACCAGGCCTACGCGGACTACAACGACATGATGGATCTCACGGAGCAGCTGATTGCTCACGTGTGCCAGCAGGTGTGCGGCGGCACCGTGATCAGCTACCAGGGCACCGAGATCGATCTCACGCCCCCCTGGCGTCGCGTCACGATGCACGAGCTGGTGCAGGACGCCACCGGCCTCGACTTCACGGCGTTTGCGTCGCGGGAGGCTGCGGCCTTGGCGATGGAAGCCAAGGGACTGGTGGCACCGGCCCTGGCCGATTCCGTGGGCCGGCTGCTGGTGGAGGCGTTTGAGCAAACGGTGGAAACCGATCTGATCCAGCCCACCTTTGTGATCGATTACCCGGTGGAAAACTCGCCCCTGGCCCGGGCCCACCGCAGCAAGCCGGGGCTGGTGGAGCGCTTCGAGCTGTTCATCGTGGGGCGCGAAACCGCCAATGCCTTCAGCGAGTTGATCGATCCGGTGGATCAGCGCCAGCGTCTGGAGGCGCAGATGGCCCGCAAGGCCGCCGGCGACGACGAAGCCCAGCAGGTGGATGAAGACTTCATCCAGGCTCTGGAGGTGGGTATGCCCCCCACAGGCGGCCTGGGCATCGGCATCGATCGGCTGGTGATGCTGCTCACCGACAGCCCTTCGATCCGCGATGTGATCGCTTTCCCGCTGCTGCGGCCGGAAGCCCGCACCGCTCCTGCCGACTAACGGACAGCCGCAATGGGATAATCCCTTCTAGTAGGCAATCACCCCCATCGGGGGTCTGTGGTCCCATGAGTGGCGAGCGCGTCGGTTTCCGCTTCAAGCACGCTGATGCGGTGGTGAAGCGCAACCCCCAGGGCCGCTCCCGCCGCGGCTGGGTGATGGAGCCCGTGGAGCAAACCACAAGCCGTGGCACCAAGATGCCGGCCTATCGGATCCGCTGGCGCGACAGCGAGCGCCCCGAGATCGTGCTCCAGCACATGCTGATCGCCGACCCCGACCCCACCCCGCCACCCGAGGGCGTGAGCCTGGTGCCCCCCGCCCCCAAGGCGTGAGCTGAGGCATTCACGACCAGCCTTTGAGGCGGTAAAGCGCCAACCCCAACTGTTCCTTGAGCGCGATGCTGCTCAGGTGGAGGGATTCGGCATCGGGGAGCAGGTCCTTCACCACAGACCCAACGGTGGGTTGGCCGAACTGACTGCGGCTTGCCAGCTGGTAATCACAGGCCACGGGGATCACCGTTAAACCGCTGCGCTGCCGGAATGTGGCCAAGGCGCGCGGCAGATGGAAAGCGCTGGTCACCAGCAACACCCGCCTCCAGCCCCGTTGCCTGGCGAGTTGGCCGATATCTCGCGCCTCTTCGGCCGTGGTGCGTGAGCCTGGGTTGGTGACAATCCGCTCGGCCGGCACGCCCAGTTCCATCGCCAACGCCCTGGCCGATTGCGCTTCCGGTGGGGCCGGGTTGGCTGCGGTGAAGGTCACCTGGGCGCCACTGGTCACCAGCACGGGGGCCTTGTTGTGGCGCAGCAAGCGCAGACCGGTGAGCAGGCGGTCACCCCCCTCGGCCACCTCCACCCCCGAGCGGGGCGCCAGCGCCGGTCGTAGACCACCACCGAGCACCACCACGGCGTCTGCCCGTGGCATCACCTTGGGGCTGAGAGCTGAGGCCTGCTCCTCCAATCCCCAGATCAACTGCCGACTGGTGAGCGGCATGGCAAACAGCCAGATCAAGCCGATCCCAGCACCACTGAGCCCTCGTCCCCAGTGCGGGCGGCGCCGCGCCGTTGCCGTGAGCCCGGCCAGCTGCAGCAGCAAGCCCAGACCCAGGGGATACAGGAACAGCGGCACCAACTTGGAGAGCAAAAAGCCCATCGCGCTCAGGGTGTGGTTGGTTTGCTGTGTGGCGGGTTGGCTGCCTGGTCGGGTTGCTCGGCCCTGGTCGGGTTGCTCAACCCTGGTTTTAGAAGGTCTGTACAGACCGTACGGAACCTTGGACTGTGTTTCGGAGCAATCCCCCGATCCTTAAGGGGCTTCAGGGGCGCTGCTGCTGTTGCCGGCGTAGTTGCTCCAGCTCCTGGTCCAGTTCGAAGCGACCCCAGGCCTGGTCGAGGGGGTCGCTGGCCGGAGGGCGGCTGGGCTCTGGAGCGTTGGCCGCAGCCTGGGCCTGCACCTGTTGCACCTGCTGCCCCAGTTGCTCCAGGGTGTGCCAGCGCTGGCGGCCGCGTTCCATCAACTCAGCCACCTGCTGATCGGCTCGCTGGGCCAGCTCCGTGGCACCGGCGCTGCGGGCTCGCTCGGCGCGCTCGCGCCATTGGCGGATCTCGTTGGCCAGCTGCAGCAGTTCGCGGCGCAGCCCTTCTGCCTGTTGCAGCTGGCTGCGGCGCCGTTGGGTCCGATCCCGTTGCTCTTGTTCCTGCAGCAGGGCCTCCTGGGCCGGATTGGCACGCAGGAAGGCCTCCAGCTGCTGCTCCAGCCTGGCCTCCAGTTGCTCGAGCCAGTCGGCGGCCGGGCTCATGGGCGCTCAGCGCTCTCGGGTGCTCGGGTGATCAGCGGCGCTTCGATTTCCTCCTGCAGCGGTGTGATCGCCGCTTCGCGGGAGCGCAGCAGCAGCTGGGTGAGGCGGGCGATGCCGCCGTCCCCCAGGTTCTGGGTGGTGAGCCGCTCGAAGGCCGCTCCGTAGAGCTCCTCCAGCTGGGCGATCAGGCTTTCCCGCAGCTCGCGCACGGCCTTGCGCTGCTCTTCTCTCGACATTCTCGCCCCTGTGCTGGGGTCAGTTTGCCTGCACTAACAGATGCAGCGATAGATCTTCCGCTGGATCGCTCCAGCGCTTTTCGCCCCGCCAGCCGGCAGTCGCCGCCAGCTTCAGGAAGGCCTCAGGGCTGTATTTGGCGCTGGTTTCGGTGATCAGCGCTTCGCCTTCGGCAAAGCTCCAGCGGCGCCCAGCCAGCTGCACCTGTTGCGGCCGCAGGCTCACCAGCGCCATCTCGATCCAGCTGGCTTCCGGCACCCAACGGGCCCGGTAGCGGAAGGCTGTGGGATCGAAATCGCCCCATAGATCACGGTTGAGGCGGGCCAGCAGATTGAACGCAAATGCCGCTGAAACGCCCGCGGCGTCGTTGTAGGCCGCCTCAAGCCGTGCCACTGCCTTGGGCTGATCGATGCCGATCAGCAGGCGGCCGCCGGGGCCGAGCAGGCGCCGGAACTGCAGCAGCAGGGCCTGGGCCGCTGCGGGCTCAAAGTTGCCCAGGGAGCTGCCGGGGAAGAAGCCCAGATGGGCGCTGCCCCGCAACAGCGGATGGACCGGCAGCTGCTCCAGCTGGCTGTAGTCGCAGCACACCCCCAGGATCGGCACTTGCGGAAACTGCCCCTGCAGCCGCGCGCAGGCGGTTTGCAGATGCTCGGCACTGATGTCGAGCGCCACATAGGCCGGCTCGGCCAGGGCCTGCAGCAGCGGCGCCACCTTGCGGGCGCTGCCTGCACCGAATTCCACCAGGGTGCCGCTGCCCAGCGCCGCGGCGATGGCCGGCGCCTGCTGCTCGAGCAACGCTGTTTCGGTGGCGGTGAGGCTGTATTCCGGCTGCTGACAGATCAGGTCAAACAGTCGGGAGCCCTCAGCGTCGTAGAGAAACCAGGCGGGCAGCTGTTTCGGGCTGCGGCTGAGCCCCTCAATCACCAGCTGTCGCGTGTCCGCCGGGGCGGGATGCAGATCCAGCAGGGGCGCGGCGAGGGGTTCCGCTGTCGCTGCCACTGCCACCGCCCCAGCCTCTGCTGCACCAGTAGCGCCCCTCATCGCGCCACCTCGCGGGCCAGGCGGAGGCCACTGGCCATCCAGCGACTCGCCGGCGCAAAAAAGTTGCGGTAGGTGAGCCGCCCATGGCCGGGGGGTGTGAGGAAGCAGCTGCCGCGCAGCACAAATTGCGACGTCATGAACTTGCCGTTGTATTCCCCCACGGCACCGGCCGCTGGCGCAAACCCCGGATAAGGCCGGTAGGGGCTGCTGGTCCACTGCCAGAGGCAGCCATAGGCCTGGGACAGCTGGCCGCTGCCGACGGCCACTTCCCATTCGGCTTCGCTCGGCAGCCGTCCGCCGGCCCAACGGGCGTAGGCATCGGCCTCAAACCAGCTCAAGTGCCGCACCGGCGCCTCCGGCTGTCGCGGCCGCCGGCCCGCCAGGGTGAACTCCCACTCGCCTCGCCAGTAGCGCGGAGCTTGCCAGCCCCGTTGCTGCACCACCGCCCAGCCCTCGCTCATCCACAGCTCTGGCCGCCTGTAGCCGCCGTCGTCGATGAAGGCGGCATACGCGGCGTTGCTCACCAGCCGGTCGGCGATGGCGAAGGGCTCCAGCCACACGCGGTGGCGGGGCGACTCGTTGTCGAAATGAAAGGCGCCAAGCGCACTCTCGGGGCCCCCGTTGCCCCCGGGATGGCCGATCTCCACCAACCCTCCCGCCAGCTCGATCCAGCTCGGGTTGGCTGGGGCCGCCGTTGCGCTGCGCTCATAGGCCGCTTCCGGTTCCACCCCGCCGGTGCCGCTGGGGTAGGCCGCCGGCTCCAGCGGGTTGCGGCTGAAGCCATCGAGCAGATCCATCAGCAGCAGCTCCTGGTGCTGTTGCTCGTGTTGCAGGCCCAGCTCCACTAGCTCCGGATCCAGCTGCTCCAGTTCCTGCCCCAGGGCGGCGGTGACCCGCTGCCGCCAGGCCAGCACCTCAGCGATCGGCGGCCGGGTGAGCAGGCCCCGTTGCGGCCGGGGATGCCGTTCGCCCACCGCCTCGTAATAGCTGTTGAACAGGTAGCGCCAGCGGCTCTCGGCCGCTGCGTAGCCGGGCCGCTGCCGCAGCAGAAACTCCTCAAAAAACCAACTGGTGTGGCCGAGGTGCCATTTGGCCGGGCTGGCATCGGCCATCCCCTGCAGGCAGAGGTCCTCCGGTTCAAGGCCTTGAATCAGAGTTTCCGTGGCTTGTCGGATCCCGAGTAGCCGTGTGTCGGTGATTGACTTTGTCATGTTAAGGCCATCAGCAAGCCGATAACATGCTTGGTATGTTTTTCATATAGCCTCGCTTGTTCGCTGGCGTCAAGGTAATACCAAGATCCGTGAAAGCCGCTGGAATCGCTGTAGCTCGATTCATTGAAAAGGCGGTCTAGAATTGCTTGAGACGGTAGATGTGCTTTGTAGGCGTCTGATTGGATGTGACGCGCAAAAAAGATATCTTCTGCTTCTTCTTGTGGAGACTTCGAGGCATGGTCTTCGCAGATCCTTTGCATCAGCTTCGGGCTTCTGATTGAAAGCCCGCCATTGCCGTTTCTTGTTTCGTCGGGAACGGTTTGGCACAGACCCTGGCTGATCCAGGCTTTGCCTGTGCAGTTCATCTCATGGTCGTAGCGGGGGAATTCGGTCGAGGTGATGCGACCTTTGTTCCATGGCGCGCCGGCGTAGTCGAAATCAAGTTCATCCAGGTTGAGGGGTTGAATCAGTAGGGCGTCGGGCTGAAAAATTAAAACGCGTTCTTCTCGGATTGATTTCCAGAAACCGCCCGACTTCAGAAGTTGGTTATATTTCCCCCATCCCAGTGAGTCGGTAATACCGAAGCTGCCTAGGTCTTTGATGCTCACAAAGCTGCTGAGCGTTCCGATCAGCTCTGCGAATTCTTTCACTCTTGATTCAGGTGCGTAAATTGTGATTGATGCCAGCAACTTGGTCATCAATAATGTATTGAGAATGCAAATCCGCGTTTGCGTTGATGGCCGGTCGTCGATTATGATGCAGTTCCAATTAGATTGGATGCCTGATGAAGTGTGGCGGCTAGCGAGACTCTTTTCCCAGTGTCTCAGAAATAGCTGGTCAATCAGCGAGCAGTGCGCGTGGAACAGTTCCAGTCGGTAGCGATTCAGAAGGTGCAGCGGGTTGGGTTGCCCTTTCTGTTCGGTCACGCGCATAACAAGCTTTCCCGCTGGTTATTGTTGCCCAGACCTGGCAAGGCTGCGGCCGATCGATGGGTGGCATCACTTCCGGCTTTGTGGGGGCGGTTGGCAACACGCCGCTGATCCGGCTCAACGCGCTCAGTGAGGCCACCGGCTGCGAGATCCTCGGCAAGGCCGAATTCATGAATCCCGGTGGTTCGGTGAAGGACCGCGCCGCCCTCGGGATCCTGCTGGAGGCCGAGGAGCAGGGCCTGCTCCAGCCCGGCGGCACCGTGGTGGAGGGCACCGCTGGCAACACCGGCATCGGGCTCACCCACCTCTGCAATGCCCGCGGCTATAAGGCGTTGATCGTGATCCCCGACACCCAGTCGGCGGAGAAGATCGGCCTGATGCGCAGCCTGGGGGCTGAGGTGCGCACCGTGCCGGCGGTGCCCTACCGCGACCCCAACAACTATGTGCGCCTCTCGGGCCGCATCGCCGAGGAAACCCCTGGCGCCGTTTGGGCCAATCAGTTCGACAATCTGGCCAACCGCCGCGCCCACTACAACAGCACCGGGCCGGAGATCTGGCAGCAAACCGCCGGCAGGGTGGATGCCTGGGTGGCGGCCACGGGCACCGGTGGCACCTATGCGGGTGTGGCCCTTTACCTGAAAGAGCAGAACCCCAAGGTGCGCTGCGTGTTGGCTGATCCCCACGGCAGCTCCCTCTACAGCTGGGCCACCGCCGGTGAGCTGGCCAGCGAAGGCAGCTCGATCACCGAGGGCATCGGCAACAGCCGCGTGACCGCCAACCTCGAGGGCGCGCCGCTCGATGACGCCGTGCGCGTTCACGATCAGGACGCTCTCAACACCATCTATCAACTGCTGTGGCAGGAGGGCTTGTTCCTGGGTGGTTCCGTGGGCATCAACGTGGCGGCGGCGGTGGAAACGGCGCGGCGCCTGGGCCCGGGCCACACGATCGTCACCGTGCTCTGCGACAGCGGCGATCGCTACCGGTCACGGCTTTATGACGGCCAGTGGCTGAGCAGCAAGGGGTTGGAGCAACCTGTGCGCGCAGCCTGAGTTGCCACGGCGTTGGACCGCTCTGCCACCACCGATCACCTGATCGCCGGCCGCTACCGGCTCGAGCGTCAACTCCCTGGCGGAACTCCCGGGGCCCTCTGGCGCGCCACCGATCAACTGGCCGGCGAACTGCCGGTGGTGTTGCGCAGCGTTCCCGCCGACCAGCCGGAGCTGCAGGCCCGATTCCGCGCCCTCTGGCCGCGGCTGCAGGGGGTGCTGCATCCCCAGGTGCCCCGCTTCGGGGAACCCATCGAGCAGGAAGGTGAGCTGTGGCTGCCGCGGGAGTGGCAGGAGGGCACCACCTACGCCGAGTTGCTGCAGGGGCGGCGGGAGCGCCAGCTGGTGTTCGGCTCCGGCGAGGTGTTGCTGCTGATGCGTCAGTTGCTGCCCGCCCTGGCCGTGCTCCACAGCCAGGACCTCTGCCACGGCGATCTCTGCCCGGCCAACCTGCTGCGCCGCGATCGCGACGGTCTGCCGGTGCTGCTCGATTTCGGCCCTGAGGGCATCACCCCCGGCTACGCCCCGCCGGAGCGCGGCCGCGGCGCAGCGCTTGAGCCCTGGATGGATCTCCACGGCTTGGCAGTGGTGGCGCTGGTGCTGCTCACCGGCGAGGAACCAGCCCAGCTGCTCGAGCCGACCACATTGCAGTGGCGCTGGCCCAAAGCGCTCGATGCCGAGCCTGCCTTGAAGGCTGTGTTGGAGCGGATGCTGAGCAGCGATGCCGAGGCCCGCTACCCCTCGGCATCGGCGGCCCTGCAGGCCCTGCAGCAGCTGGCGATGCCGGAGACCACCGGGCCGGTGGCACGCGCCGATCGCACCGTGGTGTTGCTGCCACCGGTGTCGTCTCAGCTGTCATCGCAGCTGTCGCCCCAGCCGCCGCCGCGCTCCCGGCAGGAGATGAAGGAGCAGGAAGCCGAGGGGCGGTTGTGGCCCGTGGTGATCGCCCTGGTGATCTCGGCTGTGGTGGGCACCGGTTTGGGCTGGTTTCTGCTGAGCCGTGGCCGTGTGGCGGGCCCCACCGCCGGCCCGAGCATGCAGCTGCCCAGCAGCCTGCCGCCGGCGGAGGTGGATCAGCGGCAGCAGCTGCTCAACCGGCTGCGGGCTTTGCAGATCGAGCGCGGCTGGTTCCTGAAGTTGGTGGATGCAAGCCTGCTGGCGCAGTATCCGGAGCGGGGTGGCCGGCTGCCCAGCGACAGCCTCGACGACGCGCCCCTGCGCAAGGTGTGGAACGAGCTGGCCGAAGAGTGGTTGAGCCGGGTGGAGCAATTGCCGCTTGAGCTGCGCACCCGCCTTGGCCGCTTCACCGCCGGCGACTGGCGCCGCCGTCAGGCAGCACTGGTGCGCCAGGGCCTGAGCACCTCGGTGGTGGAACAGCTGGTGTCGGGCAGCTCCCAGAACCTCTTGCCGGGACGCTCCGCCGGAGACATTCCCTCTGAGCCCTTCCGGCAGCTCTGGTATGCCGCTGCGGAGCAGGGCCTGGCCCAGGTGAGGATCGAAGCGATCCAGGCGCAGCAGGGAGAAACCGGGGTGGTGTCGGCCTCGGTGCCAGCCGGTGGGGCCCGCCTTTTCCCGATCCGTTTGCCGGCGGGCAGCCGCCTGGTGCTCGGCGTGAATGGCTCGCCCTTGATGCAGATGAGCGTGTTCGCCGCCGATGGGGCTGTGCTGGAGGCCCGCGGCCCGCTGCGGGTGGTGAACCTGGGCGCGGTGCAGCGCTCGCCGGTGCAGCTGCTGGTCACCAACGAGGGTCTGGCGGCGGCGCTGATCACGCTCTCCCTGCGGGCCGATCCACCCGCCCTCAGCCCCATCCCGAAGCCAGCTGCTCCGCCGCTGCCGCCGGCAACGCCGTCTGCCCGCCCGCCCGCAGATGAGCCATCCGCCCCTACGACGGCCCCCGCCAACAATTGACGCCTGAGCACCCGTCCGACCTTGGTACAACTTCTCGCTTGAAAGTTGTACCTAGCTCGGACGGTTGTTCCTACACCCCCCTTGCCCTCAGTCCCGGGCCATCACTCGGCAGCGCGCGATCAGCAGCGCGCGATCAGTAGCGGGCGATTGCGGCCTTGGCGTCTTTGATGTCCTGCTTGCGGCGCTCTTCCTGGCGCTTGTCGTGCAGCTTGCGGCCCTTGCCCAGGCCGATGGTGGCCTTGATCCAGGAACCCTTGAGGTGCAGGTTGAGGGGGATCAGGGTGAGCCCCTTCTGATCGAGGGCCACCCGCAGCTTGTCGATTTCACGGCGGTGGGCCAGCAGGGGCCGCATCCGCAGCGGGTCGTGGTTGAAGTAGGCGCCGGCGTGGCTGTGGGGTGAGATGTGCACGTTGTGCAGTTGCATCTGGCCGTTGCGGATCAGGCAGAAGCCATCGCGCAGGTTCACCTGGCCGGCCCGGATCGATTTCACCTCCGTGCCCAGCAGCTCGATGCCGCACTCGAGCGTTTCGAGGATTTCGTATTGATGGCGGGCGAAGCGGTTGTCCGCCAGCAGCTTGTTGGCGGCATCCCGCAGGGCCTTGGCACTCTTCTTGCCCCCGCCCTTCGCCATCACCCTGCCGTTACTCCCCCGACCCTAGGGATCTCCCGGCCAGTCGCCAGCGCCGGTACCCTCGTGCGATGGCGATTGTGTCCTCCGGATCGGCTGCTGCCGGTGCTGCTGCACCGCGGGAACCGCGCCAGCGGCTGGTGGATCCCGCACCCCTTCCCAACAGCCTGGACGCAGCCGAAGCTCCGATCCAGCGGGAAGACTCCCTTCGCCCGCGCCGCCTCGCCGATTACATCGGCCAGAGCGAGCTCAAGCAGGTGTTGGGCATTGCCGTGGAGGCCACCCGCAGCCGCGAGGAAGCCCTCGATCACGTGTTGCTCTACGGCCCCCCCGGCCTGGGCAAAACCACCATGGCCCTGGTGCTGGCGGAAGAGCTGGGGGCGCGCTGCCGCATCACCAGTGCCCCCGCCCTGGAGCGCCCGCGCGACATCGTGGGCTTGCTGGTGAACCTGGAGCCGCGCGAGCTGCTGTTCATCGATGAGATTCATCGGCTAAACCGCGTCGCGGAAGAGATCCTTTATCCGGCGATGGAGGATTTCCGCCTCGATCTCACCGTGGGCAAGGGCACCACAGCCCGCACCCGCAGCCTGCCGATTGCACCATTCACCCTGGTGGGAGCCACCACCCGCGCCGGATCGCTCAGTTCACCGCTGCGGGATCGCTTCGGCTTGATTCAGCGGCTCGAGTTTTACGGCCTCGAGGATCTGCAGGCGATCGTGCTGCGGGCCGCGGGCCTGCTCCAGATCGAGCTCGACAGCGCCGCTGCCCTGGAGGTGGCCCGCCGCTGCCGCGGCACCCCCCGCATCGCCAACCGCCTGCTGCGGCGCGTGCGCGATGTGGCGGCGGTGGGCGGCCATGGCCGCGTGGGTGCGGAGCTGGTGCAGGAGGCCCTGAGCCTGCACCGGGTGGATGGCCGCGGCCTCGATGCCAGCGACCGGCGCCTGTTGCATCTGCTCCAACACGGCTTTGGCGGAGGCCCGGTGGGGCTCGACACCCTGGCCGCCGGACTCGGCGAAGATCCCGCCACCCTGGAAGCGGTGGTGGAGCCCTTTCTTCTGCAGCAGGGTTTGCTGCAGCGCACCCCCCGCGGCCGGGTGATCACCGAGGCCGGCCTGGCGCACCTGCAGGCGCACCCGGAACCGAGCGCCGCATGAGATGGCTGTTGTGATCCCCAACCTGTTCTGATGACCACTCTGTTGGCCCTGGTGCTCAGCCTGCAGCTGGCGGTGTCGGCGGCGCTGCCGCAACTGTTTGATCAGGCCCTCAGCGCCAGCCGCGACGGCGATTTCGCCCGGGCGCTGCCCCTGTGGGATCAGGTGATCGAGATCGCTCCCGGCGACGCCGCCGCCTGGAGCAACCGCGGCAACGTGCGCCTGGCGCTCGGCGATGCCGAGGCGGCCATCGCTGACCAGACCCGCTCGATGGAGCTGGATCCGCAGAGCCCCGATCCCCATCTCAACCGCGGCACCGCCGAGGAGGCCCTGCAGCGCTGGGATGCCGCTGAGGCCGACTACCGCTGGATCCTCGAAGCCAATGCAGCCGCGGGCGAGCCACAGGATGCCTCGGCCCTCTACAACCTCGGCAACGTGCAGGGCTCGCGTGGCGACTGGGCCGCGGCCCGCGCCAGTTTTGTGCAGGCTGCCGATGCGCGGCCTGGCTTTGCCATGGCCCGCTCCAGTGGGGCCCTGGCGGCCTTTCAGCTGGGGGAGCTGGATCAGGCTGAGGCTGAGCTGCGGCGCTTGATCCGCCGCTATCCCTTGTTTGCCGATGCCCGCGCCGGGCTCACGGCCCTGCTCTGGCGCCGCGTTGCCCGTGGCGAGGCGGAGAGCCACTGGGCCTCGGCGTCCGGTCTCGACCCGCGCTACCGCCAGCCAGAATGGCTGCTGCAGATCCGGCGCTGGCCTCCGGAACCGGTGCAGGCCCTCAGCGATTTCCTCGCCCTCAGCAGCTGATGAATGCAGCCGAGCTCAAGGCAGCGGTAGCCGCACAACTGCCGGAGCTGGTGGCGGTCCGCCGCCACCTGCACGCCCATCCTGAGCTGAGCGGCAACGAACACCAAACGGCCGCGCTGGTGGCAGGTGAGTTGCGCGCTCTTGGCTGGCGGGTGCAGGAGGGGGTGGGTCGCACGGGAGTGGTGGCGGAGCTGGGACCGGAGCCGAGCGTGCAGGGCCAGCCCACCCCGCTCGTGGCTCTGCGGGTGGATATGGATGCCCTGCCGGTGGAGGAGCGCAGCGGCGTGCCTTTTGCTTCGGTGCATCAGGGTCTGATGCACGCCTGCGGCCACGACATTCACACCACCGTGGGGCTAGGGGTGGCGCGGGTGTTGGCTCCGCTGGCCGATCAGCTGGGGGCCACGGTGCGGCTGCTGTTCCAGCCCGCGGAAGAAACGGCCCAGGGGGCGGCCTGGATGCTCGCCGATGGCGCCATGCAGGGGGTGGATGCCCTGTTCGGCGTTCACGTGTTCCCCAGCCTGGAAGCAGGCACGATCGGTGTGCGCAGCGGCAGCCTCACGGCCGCGGCCGGAGAGCTGGAGGTGGAGGTGCTCGGCGAAGGGGGCCACGGTGCCCGCCCCCACCAGAGCACTGATGCGATCTGGATTGCAGCGCGGGTGGTGAGCGGTTTGCAGGAGGCGATCAGTCGCCGCCTTGATGCCCTGCACCCGGTGGTGGTGAGCTTTGGGCGGATCGAAGGGGGCAAGGCGTTCAACGTGATCGCCGATCACGTGCGGTTGCTGGGCACGGTGCGCTGCCTGGATCTGGAGCTGCATGCCCAGCTGCCCGGCTGGATTGAAGACACCGTTAAGGCGATCTGTGCGGGTTATGGCGGTGAGGCCAGGGTGCGCTATCGCTGCATCTCGCCGCCGGTGCATAACGATCCCGCCCTCACTGAGCTGGTGGCCGATGCCGCCACCGAGCTGCTCGGTCGCCAGCAGGTGCACTGGCTGGAGCAACCCTCCTTGGGTGCCGAAGATTTTGCTGAACTCCAGCAGGACACCCGCGCCACGATGTTCCGGCTGGGGGTGGCGGGCCCTGAGGGCTGCACGCCCCTGCACAGCAGCACGTTCCGGCCCGATGAACGCTGCCTGGCGGTGGGGGTGGAGGTGCTCAGCGCCAGCCTGCTGCGCTGGATCGAGGTCCGCCCATGACGACGCGCTCATGACGACGGCCCGTTCTCGCTTCAGTCGCGACCTGTTGGCGATGGCCACGCTGCTGCTGATCCTGTTGGGGTTGGCTGGGTTGCTGCTGCGTCAGGGCTCGGATCGGCTTCAGGCGGTGCCAGCTCTGGTGATCGGCGTTTCCCTGTTGGTGCAGAGCGCCTGGAGTTGGCGGCAGCGCCGGCGGGCATTGCTCCGGGCCCTGCAAGATCAACGCGGCGAGTGCTGACCCAGAGTGGAGCTCACCCTGGTGAAGGCATGAACTTTGAGGCCCTGCGCGAGGCCATCGCCTCGGATAACCCCGGCCGTGCCAGGCCTGCCCTGGCCAGCCTGGTGGACGCCACCCCCGAGCAGGCCGAGCCGTTGCTGCTTCTGGGGCTTCAGCAGAACGACATGCTGCTGCGCCAGCTGAGCTGCTCGGGCCTGGGTCATAAACCCACGCCCGCTGGCTGGGAGCCCCTGGTGAACGCTCTGCAGCACGACCCGGAGGTGGCGGTGCGGGCTGAGGCGGCCAATGCGCTGGTGAGCCATGGCCTGACGCGGGCCTGGCCGCTCGTGTTGGAGGCTTTCCAGCGCGACAACGAGTGGCTGCTCCGCTGCAGCGTGCTCTCGGCGGTGGCGGAACACCCGGAGATGAGCCCGGCTCAGCTCCTGGAGATCGGCCGCCTGGCCGTTGCCGACACCGATGGCACGGTGCGGGTGGGCGGCACGGAAATCCTGGGGCGTCTGGTGCGGGAGAGCGAGCCGGAATCCTCAGCGGCGGAGCAGGCCCGCGCCGAGTTGCGCACGCTGCAACAGGACAGCGACCACCGCGTAGTGGCCGCGGCCCTCAACGGCCTTCAGCCGTTGACCAGCAGTTGATGCACGGCCACCCGGTGCTGACTGGCCGCCTGGCAGAGCGCTCGATCGAAACTGGCCAGGCAACTGTTCTGGCGTAGGCAGAGGGCGAGGTGTAAGGCATCGCCGGCCCGCAGGGGCGGTGGATCACTGAGGCAGAAGCGTGCGGCCACTGCGAAATCCACGGCTTCAACCCTCACCATTTGCAGGCGCTGGTTGCGCATGGCCCCGTAGCGGCTCCAGGCGAGATCACGTTCTGTCGGGGTGATCACGCCCCGCCGGCACTGCATGGCGAAGGCAGAGGCGAGTTCTGTCTCCACCCAAGGACTGATCTGCCAGAGGTTTGGCTCCACCTGCTTCAGAAAGCCAGAGGCGGCTGTTGTGCCGGGCTCATGCACAAGAGCTGCCACCAGGAGCGAGGTGCCGAGGTAGTAGCGCTGCACTGCCACTGCTCAGTAACGGGCCGATTCGCGAAGCTGCTGAACGAGCTCAACGCCATCGGCTGAGGGATGCATCGGCTGCTGGGTGGTGGCGGCGAGGAACGCAGCCAGGTCAAAGCCGCTCTGGGGCTGATCGGGGGCTCTGGTGAGCCGGGCCACGGGGATCCCCCGCCGCGTGATCTCCACCTCTTCGCCCGATTCCACGGCATCCAGCAAGGCCGAGAGATGGGCTTTGGCCTGCGCCACGCTCAGACTGCGCATCGCCGAGTGATCGAGATGGTCAGATGACCAACATAGCTGCGGTTGCTAGCTTGGCCGAGTCACTAGGGGTGCCCCTGTTCAGGGGCTGAGATCACACCCTCCGAACCTGATCCGGGTCATGCCGGCGCAGGGAAGTGAGAAGAGAACCTCAGGCTGCGCCCCGTACTTGCCGGTTAATCCGGCTGTATCACCCTTCGCCGTAGCCCGTTATGCGCAGCGCCTGGATCGAACAGCGCAAAGGCCAAGCCAACGTGAGCCAGATGCACTACGCCAGGCAGGGCGTGGTGACCGAAGAAATGGCCTATGTGGCCAAGCGGGAGAACCTGCCCGAATCGCTGGTGATGGAAGAGGTGGCCCGCGGCCGCATGATCATTCCGGCGAATATCAACCACCCCAATCTGGAGCCGATGGCGATCGGTATCGCCTCCAAGTGCAAGGTGAACGCCAACATTGGTGCCTCACCCAACGCTTCCGATGCGGCGGAAGAGGTGAAGAAGCTGCAGCTGGCCGTGAAATACGGCGCCGACACCGTGATGGATCTTTCCACCGGTGGCGTGAACCTCGATGAGGTGCGTACGGCGATCATCAACGCCTCACCGGTGCCCATCGGCACGGTGCCCGTGTATCAGGCGCTGGAGAGCGTGCACGGCTCGATCGAGCGCCTCTCGGAAGACGACTTCCTGCACATCATCGAGAAGCACTGCCAGCAGGGGGTTGACTACCAGACGATCCACGCTGGTCTGCTGATTGAGCACCTGCCCAAGGTGAAGGGCCGCCTCACCGGCATCGTGAGCCGCGGCGGTGGAATCCTGGCTCAGTGGATGCTCTACCACCACAAACAGAACCCGCTCTACACGCGCTTCGACGACATCTGCGAGATCTTCAAGCGCTACGACTGCACCTTCTCCCTGGGTGATTCCCTGCGTCCGGGTTGTCAGCACGATGCTTCTGATGCAGCGCAGCTGGCTGAGCTGAAAACCCTGGGCGAACTGACTCGCCGCGCCTGGAAGCACGACGTGCAGGTGATGGTGGAAGGTCCGGGTCACGTGCCCATGGATCAGATCGAGTTCAACGTGAAAAAGCAGATGGAGGAGTGCAATGAGGCGCCCTTCTATGTGCTCGGTCCGCTGGTGACCGACATCGCCCCCGGTTACGACCACATCACCTCGGCGATTGGTGCGGCGATGGCTGGTTGGCACGGCACGGCGATGCTTTGCTACGTCACCCCGAAGGAGCACCTCGGTTTGCCCAACGCCGAAGACGTCCGCGAAGGCTTGATCGCCTACAAGATCGCGGCCCACGCCGCCGACATCGCCCGTCATCGTCCCGGTGCCCGCGATCGCGACGATGAGCTGAGCCGCGCCCGTTACGCCTTCGATTGGAACAAGCAGTTCGAGCTGTCTCTCGATCCCGAGCGTGCCCGCGAATATCACGACGAAACCCTGCCCGCCGATATCTACAAGCAGGCTGAGTTCTGCTCGATGTGCGGACCCAAGCACTGCCCGATGCAGACCAAGATCACCGATGCCGATCTCGAAGGCCTCGAGCAGGTGCTGGCGGAGCAGAAGGCTGGCGAGACGGTGGCTGTCTGAAGCCGCCTCAATCGTTTGCAGCCCGGGGATCAACCCCGGGCTTTCTCATGCCTAGTGGAAGCCGAGTGACTTAGTCCAGAACTAAGCTAAGCCTGGCGGTTGCTTCTGATCCCGTGCGGATGGTGAATGTGCATCAGGCCAAAACCCATCTGTCACGGCTGATCGATGAGGCCCACGCCGGCGAAACCATCGTGCTGGCCAAAGCGGGCAAGCCCTGGGCGCGACTGATGCCGTTGGAAGCTATGCCGCCCGAGCGGATCCCGGGGCGGCTGCAGCGCTGGGGTCCGCTGGCGCTGCCGGATGAGCTGTTGCAGCCCATGGCCGCTGATGACCTGGCGGTTTGGCAAGACCCATCCGTGTGGCCCGCAGAACCACAGCCATGAGCACGGGTGGTTGTGGCTACCTGCTCGATAGTCACGTGCTCCTCTGGTGGTGGTTTGATCCCGATCGCCTCTCCCAGCCGGCGCGTTCGTTGTTGCTTGATCCCAGCAGCACGGTGTTGGTGAGCGCGGCGTCGGTTTGGGAGCTGAGCTTCAAGCATCACCAGGGCAAGCTCCCGGAGCTCGCGGCTGCGATCGCTGATCTGCCTGGCCTGCTGCAAGCCGATGGGTTTCAGCCTCTACCGATCTCCATCGCCCATGGGCTGAGGGCTGGTGGCTACAGCCAGCCCCATCGCGATCCATTTGATCGCATGCTGGCTGCCCAGGCTGAGCTGGAGGCTCTGGTGTTGATCACAGCGGACACTCAGCTCAGTACCTTTCCCTGCCGGATCCTGTGGTGAGGACGGCGAGCCATTAAAAAGCCCCGCTTGAGGGCGGGGCTTCAAGCTTGAGAAGCGGGGCTTGATCAGCCGAGAGCCTTCGCCTTGGCCACCACGTTGTCGACGGTGAAGCCAAACTTCTCCATCAGCAGCGGGCCGGGGGCGGAGGCGCCGAAGCGGTCGATCGACACGGTGTCACCTTCGAAGCCGGTGTACTTGTGCCAACCGAAGCTGCTGGAGGCTTCCACCACCAGACGCTTGCGGCATGAGGCGGGAAGCACACTCTCGCGGTAAGCGGCGTCCTGCTCTTCGAACAGGTCCACGCAGGGCATCGACACCACCCGCACGTTCTTGCCTTCTGCGCGCAGCTGGGCTGCGGCCTTGGTGCAGAGCTCGAGCTCGGTGCCGGTGCCGATCAGGATCAGGTCGGGAGTGCCGTTGCTGTCTTCCAGGATGTAGCCACCCTTGGCCACGTGATCGGCGTTGGAGTTGGCCTGGTTGGCCATCGCCTGGCGGCTGAGGAACAGCACGGTGGGGCGGTGGCGGTTGGCCACGGCCACCTTGTAGGCACCGCTGGTTTCGTTGCCGTCG
>Ga0194118_10003426_pt1 | contig 18462 bp, 16 predicted proteins | sample TA2MahsurfametaG_2_FD_148662 | JGI IMG/M metagenome (GOLD analysis project Ga0194118, IMG submission 148662) | Freshwater microbial communities from Lake Tanganyika, Tanzania - TA2015013 Mahale N5 surface | ecosystem: Environmental > Aquatic > Freshwater > Lake | place: Tanzania: Lake...
TCCGCCTGGTGAGCAGCGGCGACGAAAGCGTGAACATCCGCCTCTTCGATGGCGATGTGATCCAGGTGAGCCGCTCCCCGCAGGTGATGCGCGATCAGCTGCTCGCCGCCAGCCGCACCAACCTCTCCCCCGATTTCATCGAAGTGTTTGTGAGCGGCCGCGTGAAGGAGCCCGGCCCCCAGAGCCTGCCCCAGGGCGCCACCCTCAACCAGGCCATCGCCAGCGCCGGCGGAGCCAAGCTGCTGCGCGGCCGCGTGGAGTTCCTCCGCTTCAGCCCCGATGGCGCCACCGACCGGCGCCTGTTTTCCTTCAATGCCAGCGCCAAAGCCGGCGACTACAAAAACCCCGTGCTGATGAGCGGCGACGTGGTGCGCGTAAACGATTCGATCTTCTCGGCCTCCGTGGAAGTGCTCAACGAGCTCACCGGCCCCGCTGTTGGCATCTACTCGGTGTACAGCCTGTTCCGTAACTGAGCGATGACCCTTACGCCCTCCCTCCCGGCTGACGACGAAATTGATCTCCGCCAACTGGCGGCGGCCCTCGGGCGTCGCTGGCCCTGGATTCTGGCCGGCGGGGTGGGTGGGTTGCTCGTGGCTGCGATCGCCACCAGCCTCAGCAAGCCCGTATGGGAAGGAGAGTTTCAAATCGTGCTTGCCAAGCGAGACACGGGCGCTGGCGGCAGCCTGGCTTCGCTGGCAGCCAGCAATCCGATGTTGGCCAACCTGGCTGGGCTGGGCTCCGGCGGGGGTGGCAGCGAGCTGGAAACGGAGGTGAAGATCCTCGAAAGCCCTTCAGTACTCAAACCTGTGTTTGATCTGGTGAAGGCCAGAAGAGCAGCCACACCCCAGAGCAACAGCGAACCTCGCTTTGCCGACTGGGTGAAGGGCAACCTCACGATCAAGCTCGAAAAGGGCACCTCTGTGCTCAACATTGCTTACCGCGACACAGACCAATCCTTAGTGCTGCCCGTGATGCAGCAGATCTCCCAGGCCTACCAGAGCTATTCAGGTCGCGACCGCAGCGATTCACTGCGCAACGGGCTGGTCTATGCCGAGCGTCAGGCGGCGCGCTTCCGCCAGCAAGCAGCTGCCTCCAGCAAAGCCTTAGATGCCTTTCGGATCCGCTACGGCATTGCCTCCACCGGCGGCTCAATCGCCTCCGCCGGGATCGACGTGTCGAAACTGCTCTCAGCGGCAAGCGGGAAGGACGCAGGAGCCGCCATCCAGATCCAAGGTGGAGGCAGTAGTACCTCAAGCTTGTCAGCCCAAGGGGATCCTCTGGGCCAACTCGCGGCTATCAACCAGGAACTGATTCGCCGGCGTCAAACCTTCACCGATCAAGACCCCTCCATCGCCGCTCTGCTCAAAGAGCGAGACGCCCTGCGCCGCTACATCGAAACCACGGGCGGCGGCAACCTCGCCTTACCCGGATCCCGCTCCCTTAGCAAAGAAGAAGCCCAACAGATCTTGCTCCGCTATCAGGAACTTGAGCGCACAGCCAAACGCGACACTGCAACCCTCGATTCCCTGGAAAACACGCTGCTCTCCCTGCAGCTCGAACAGGCCCGCGCCACCAAACCTTGGGAATTGATCTCCAAACCCACCCTGCTCGAAAAACCCGTGTCTCCCAGACCAGCCCGCAACCTGGCACTGGGGCTGCTTGCTGGTTTGGTGTTCGGCAGTGGTGCAGCGCTGGTGGCGGATCGCCGCAGCGGGCGAGTGTTTTCCGAAGAGGAGCTGGAAGTTCTGCTCAGGGGGAAACCCCTTGCTCACCTGCAACCCTCAACCCCTGAAGCCTTTGCCACCACGATTGCCTTGCTGTGCCAACACCAACTGCAGGGATGCACCAGTCTTGCGCTGGTGCCCGTAGGGCTGAGTGGATCAGATTCGCGGCTTCAAACCCTTCAGCAAGAGCTGCAATCTCAGTTGCCGGGAGCAACCTTGATGATCTGCAGCAATCTGCTGGTGGCAGAGCGCTGCAGCCAGCAGCTCCTGATCACAGCGGCCGGAGCACCGAGTCGGCGTGATCTTGCAGAGCTGCGCCAGCAACTCGATCTTCAGGGCAGCGCTCCCCTGGGCTGGTTATTGGTGGAGGGCGGAGATGCTTAAGCGGCTCACCGGTTTTGCAGCTTTGCTGCCAATCGCGGCTCATGGACAACCCGTGCAATGGCAGGCGGTGCCCAGTGCTGCTCCGGCGGCTAGCCCCGGGGTGGTGTGGCAAGCCCTGCCAGCGGAAAACCCTGCGCCTGGTTCCGCTGCAGCAGTGAGCTGGGAGCCAGTGCCCGCAGAAAAAGCGAACACGCCCCTCAACACCTCCACTCCCTCAACAGCGATGGCAGTCGAGAAGGCACCACCGCCGAAAGATCCGTTTGTCACCGGCGGGCTCTATCAAGTGAAGCGAGGCGATGAATGGCTACCCGCGATCAGCCAGAGGGTGCCGAATGCCTACGGCAGCACCTTTGGCACTTTGCAAACAGGCTTGTTCATCGAAAGCTGCAATGTCACGGGTGACACCGTCTGCGGCACGCGCAGCTTCGGTGAGGAGTTCAACAGCAACGCCAAAGGAATTTGGTCGTTTTTGCTGGGCCTTGGAGATCCACGCAAGGCGATTGGCGTAGATCTTGGCTTTCAGATCACCAGCCTGGCCACCACGCGCCCCAGCGATAATTCAGGGCCGTCGTTCACAGGTGATTCTGGCGGCACCAAATTTGGCGAGGGCCGCGGATTAGACCTCTCGATCAGCCGCAACTTCTCCGAAAATGTTTCGCTCAAGCTCGGTGTGTTCAACCTAATCACACTGGATGAGGTGCAACAACTGGATCAGCCAAGCAGTGCCTATGGCGTCGTCAGCGCTCGCTTTGACTTAGGTGGGCGCCCGGAAGACAACAGCAATGACCTTTACATCACTCTAGGGGCTGCCAATGGGCTTTACCGCCCTCTCAACGTAATTGTGGCCGACCAGGAACAGACCTGCGCTGCCGAGAAAGCCAGCAAGGGCCGCAACTCCGAGGGAGTTTTCGGACTTAAATATTGCAACATCTGGGGTTTCAGCTACGGCGACCCCTACCCTGTGGCATCGGTTTCATACTTGGTCAATAATCAGTTCAGCCTGATCGCCGAATGGTGGGGCCGCAACCTCACCCTCGCCGCCAGCATCAAGCCGATCGATGGGTTGAATTGGGTGATTACGCCGGGCATCACTAACCTGATCCGAAACGCCGACTGGGATCCCTCCGTCGCGGGTTACACCACCACTCCACGCTTCCAGCTCACCACCAGCATCGGCTTCTGAACCCGTGATGGAAACGCGCTTGATCGAGTTGCGCGTTGGCGATCTTGACGAGCTCAATCAAGCGCTACGTGACCTCACCCGCACAGCCCAGGCGCTACCTCTTCAGCTCAGCCTCACAACACCAGGCTGGTTCCCCACGTTCTGGGAACTCACCATCAGCCCGGGCGGAGATCTCCCCAGCGTTGAGATCCAGGCGTATCACCAGGCCCAAGCGATGGATGCCTTGATCACGCCGCAGAGCAGCGATGTTCAAGGAGCACGCTTCCAGATCGAACCCGTTTGGCCGTGTTCCGAACTCCCGGAACAGCACACGATCACGATCAAGGCCGGCACGGGTGATGCCGCATGCACCGCGATCCGCGCCTGCGATCAGGCCTCGCCCTGGCAGCTGCTGCAGCTGTTGCGCCGCGATGTGGCACAACCCACACTCCAACCCATGCTGTTTTGGTTGTGTTCAAGCGGCCTGGCTGAATCCAATCTGCTGCGGCAATCGCCGGCGCTGCTCCACGCCCTTAACACCCCCAGTTCTGAAACGCAACAGAGGCGCTTTGAATCTCTGCTCTGGCAGCGGGCGGATCTTCAGGCGGCGCACAGCAGCTGGGAATCCGCCAGCTTCCAGCACTGGCTGCACACGCAGGCACCGATCGACCACCAGTGGCCCCCGTTCACCACCAGCGGCGCCCTTAGCCTCGAGCGCACCCCAGTACAGGCCTGGGCAGAACGCCCCTACGGCGTGAACCTATTTGGCTACGCCAGCGAAGCCCTGGGCATCGGCGAAGACCTCCGCACCTGCCGCACCGCCCTGGAATCCGCCGGCGTTCCGGTGCAGGTGATCGACATCCCGATCCGGCCCAGCAGCGCGGCTCTACGGCAACAGGCCCGTGAAGCGCCAGACGCCCTGGCGCCCTATGCGGTGAATCTGTTCTGCCTCACCGCCGAAGAGCACGCCCGGGTACTGATGGAGTTGGGCAGCAGTGTGATGGGGCAGCGCTACAACATCGGCTACTGGCCCTGGGAACTCAGCCGCTGGCCCAAGGCTTGGCAACCACTGCTCGCCCTCGTGGATGAGGTATGGGCCTCGAGCCAGTTCATCGAACAGGGCGTTGCTGCAGCCATCGGCAGCCACCCTGGCCCGAAGCTGCGCCGCATTCCCCTACCCCTGCAGCCTTTAGAGCCGCTCACACCCGTGGAGAAGCACTACTGGCGGCGCCGCTATGACCTCCCACAAGAAAAGCCACTGGTGATCTGCAGCTTTGATGGGCGCTCCAGCTATGCCCGCAAAAACCCCTGGGCAGCCATTGCCGCCTTCCTGGAGGCGTTCCCTGCCGCTGATCCCACGGAGCTGTCGCCGCATTTGGTGATCAAAACGATGCACGGCGGCCTCGATCCCGGGCAGTGGCAGCGGCTGGAGGCCTTGGCTCAAGGGGATCCACGGATCCACATCATCGATGCGGTCTTGCCGCGCGAGCATCTCTTAGGGCTCTACGGCTGCTGCAACGTGCTCCTCTCCCTGCATCGCGCTGAGGGCTATGGGCGCGTGCTCGCCGAAGCCTTGCTGCTTGGCCTGCACGTGGTGGCCACTGATTACAGCGGCAACCGTGATTTCTGCCTGGGCCCCCTGGTGCATCCCGTGCCATACACGCTCACACCCGTGGCAGCGGGCGACTACCCCCACAGCAACGGCCAACAATGGGCAGAACCGGATCACGCCCAGGCCGTACAGCAGCTTCGGGGCGCCGTGGGAGCGAGCTCCAGTGGTGGCGCTGAACCGACCTCCTACAGCCTGCTGTTCTCAGCCCGGGCCTGCGGCCAGCGCTACCACCAACGCCTGCAGCAGATCGCGGCAGGCCGCAACGGCACGCGAGCGTTGCGCTGGGCCTAAATCAACTCCTCCAGGCCCCGCGGGCGCCCATCCCACCATGTCGGCGAGCACGCCGCTGGCCACCAGGGCTCGGTGCTCTCCAGATGCACGTTCCACAGCTGCTGCATGCGTTTCAGGGCTGCGTCGTGGGTGGAACTGCGCCGTGCATCGCGGGTTTGGCTCTCGTGGTGGAGCAACACAGCCTCCGGCACCACCACATGGCGGTAGCCCAGTTGGCCACTCCGGATGCAGAACTCCACATCGTTGAATTCCACGGGCAAGCCCTCATCGAAGCCGCCGACCTGCTCAAACAGGTTGCGGCGCACCATCAAACAAGCGCCGGTCACGGCGCCCCAATTGGTGAGCAACTGCGGGCGGCCGCGGTGCACGGGATCGGGATAGGGCAGGGCGGTGTAGGCGTGATCAGCACCGCCGTGGTAACCCAGGATCACGCCGGCGTGTTGGATGGTGCGGTTGGGGTAGAGCAATACGGCCCCCACACAACCAATGGCCGGCCGCAGCGCCTGAGCCGCCATCGCCTCTAGCCAACCCGGCTCCAGCGCCTCAATATCGTTATTCAAAAACAACAGCAGCTCGCTGCGGCTGTGTGCGGCGGCGGTGTTGTTGAGCTGGCTCCAATTGAAACGGCGCTCATCCCGCAACACACGGAATTGAGCCGGCAGCCGCAACTGCCAACGGCGCAGCAACGCCTCGGTGACCTCCTCCTGCGACCCGTTATCCACAACCAGCAACTCGAGCTCAAGGGCGTTCTCCCCTAAACCGCGGGAGCGCCACACACTCTCCAGGCAGGCCTCCAGCAGATCAGCACGATCCCGGGTTGGGATCACCACACAACAGCGCTGGCCAGCCGGCAGAGCCCACTGCAACTGGAAACCACCGCTTTGGCTGGCGTGAGGCTCCACGGCCATCACAGCCTCACCCTGGCGTTGCAAGGCAGCTCCAAGCGCCAGGGCACGCCAGCGCTGCTGAGCCTCCGAGATCTTCGGCTCACCGTGCTGCCAATGGGCTAATACCTGTGGGCAATGCCAGGGGCGAGGGTTGCGACTCAGTGCGTCAAGCACCCACTCCCAGCGTTGGCTGAGATCCAGCGGTGGCACCGGCATCCCTTGGGTGCGCAACCAGCTGATCCGCCACACACTGAATCCCTCAAGCCAAGGGCGGCTCCAGAAACTTTCCGGTGTGAACCCTGGTTTGAACCACGGATCACAGCGCTCTCCCTGAGCATTGATGCAATCCTCATCTGCACTGATCCAATGTGGATCAACAGCGGCAGACGTCACTTCTGAGTGAAGAACATCCTCCAGATGCTGGAGTGCTCCTGCACGGAGCGCGCAACCGGGGTGACGCAGCACCAACCATCCCATCGCTGGCCACTGATCAGCGGGCTGCACGCAACCACCATGAAGCGGCATCCACTGCGGATCGCCCTGCGGATCGCTCTGGAGCTCCCACCAGTTCTGGATCAGCGGCAGAGATGCAGCAGGCATCGCAGGCTCGTGGTGCTGAATCCAATAGCGATAACGGGCCTGATTCAATCCGCCCTCGCGCAGCAGCGGCTCTCCAAAGGCCACCCGTTCCCGGCACTGCGCCGCCGCAAGACGCAGTTCAGGAACATCCGGATAAGCATTGATCACCTGCTCGAGCCAAGGCAGTGCATCGGCCCAGCGCTTCTGATCCAGCAACACACGCGCCTGCTCGTAGGCAACTTGGGGATCCGAGAACAGAGGCACTTCAGGCATAGCGCGAGCTGATCCGAGGCACAAAAAAAAGCCCGGCAGAGCCGGGCCGCTGGAGGTAGGTAAAAAATCAGACGAAATCGAATCCCTTGAGCAGCTTTGCAGCAGCTGCAGAATCGATGTTGTTGGTGGTGAAGGTCTTGCCGCCGTACTTGAGCTTGTCGCCAGCGTCGAAGTTGGCAACGGTAACGTTCTTAGACTTGACGCCCTTTTCAAAGATGATCTTATCTTTGAAGGTTTGCTCGCCGAGGATGAGGCTTGCGTTCTTCACCTTGGACTTGCCTTTGGGCTCAAACAGCATCTTTTGCTTACCAGCCACATCGGAACCATCAACGGTGAGGTCGGTGAAGGAACCCTGAAGGGTGGTGTTGGGCTGAAGGGTGTTGGGCTCGGTCACGAGGCCGCGGACCGGAGCGGTACCAGTTTGAGTGAAGGTGGTGTTCTTGCCGTCGTTCGTGGCCTGCACGCCAGGAATCGAGTCGACGTTGGAGGTTACCTGAGCGCCAGAGGCCATCAGACTCAAAAAAATCTTCGCACATACTATAAACAGTCATGGCAAGCCCAAGTCAACCCACTGAAACGGTTGTGGGCGATTTCCGACACGGGCCACCACCGGCACCTAGTGGAACGTGGGTCGAGCTCAACAACGCTGGCAACAGGCTTTGGCTCGAAGACAAGCCCCTGCAGGCCTGCCAGACACTGCAACAAGCGATCCAAGCCAATCCCGACCACCCAGCTCCCTACGCCGGCCTTGGCAACGTGTTGCGCGACCTCAACCGCTTCGAGGCGGCGGATCGAGCCTTTCGGATCGCAGACCAGCTGGGAAGGGATGGGCGCTATCGCTGGAATCACAGCCAGGTGCTGGTGGGTCTTGAGCGCTATGGGGAAGCCTGGCTGCTCAGCGAAGCCCGTATGCACACGCCAGGCTTCCGCTTCTATCGAGAAGGCCCCTACTGGCAGGGATGGTCGATCGGTGACCCAGCGCCAGAGAGGCTCACCGTGTGGAGCGAGCAGGGATACGGCGACACGTTTCAGTTTCTGCGCTGGTTGGTGCCCCTCAGCCAGCAAGGAATTCAGATCGTTCTCGAGGTGGAGCCCTCGCTCGTTTCGCTGATGCAAGCGGGTCTCAGCTGGCTTCCCACACCCATCCAACTCGTGACCAAGCAAGCGACGCCACAGGCCCCCAAACATCCGTGCCAAGGATCGTTACTCAGCCTCCCAAGCCGAGGCAAGCCTGAACCACGCAGCGATACCCCCTACCTCCGGCTACCCCAACAGGCCTCCGCAGCCCAATTCAGGCGCGTTGGCATCACGTGGGCGGCAGGCCGCGAGCACGAAAACCCAGTGCTCAAGCGCGACTATCAACGCCGCAGCCTCCCGCTGCCAGCCTTAAAGCAGCTGCTGCGTGGCTTGCATGAGCTCAACTGGAGCTGCGTGAATCTGCAGATCGGGCCTGATCGCGACGAACTCAGCCCAGACGTCGCCGACATGTTCGACAACGCCTTACCCAACCGTGCAGACTTTCTCGAAGCTGGCCACTGGCTGGAAAGCCTGCAAGCCGTGATCAGTGTTGACACCGCCACAGCCCACCAAGCAGGGGCCCAGGGCCGGCCCTGTTGGGTGCTGTTGCCATGGAGCGCCGATCCGCGTTGGCTGCGCCAGCGCAGCGACACCCCCTGGTATCCATGCATGCGCCTCATGCGGCAAGGACCTGAACGACTCTGGGCCCCTGTGATTGATCAACTGCTCCACGCGATGGCCGAAGGGCATGCCCCATAGGATCCGCCAATCCTCCGGTTGTTCTATGGCGTTGTGGGCATGGTGGCGCCGAAATCAGTCCATGCGTCAGCCCTTGCAGGCTGGCATTGACTTGCTGGGCCGACACGAGCTGTGCTTCAGCCCGCCTCGCCACCTGGGCTTAAACCTCGATCCAGCAGGTCCGGCATGGTCGGTGCAGCACCTTGAGAAGCTTCTCTCTCAGCTCAAAGTGAAGCCCACGGCCGAGACCGTGTTCGAGCTGCGGTATGGGCGCCATTGCCTCTCACGCTTCTGGCTCGAGGCCCCCGTCGACCAACTACCAACCCTCTGGCAAGGCCCGACTGGGAATCTGACCCGTTCCCTAACCGTGGGCTTGCTGCCACAGCAACCCCTTAGCCACGACGAAGGTCAGTGGCGCCAACGTCTGTTGGAAAGTCTTCGAGGCGCTGAACGCGACGCAGCTCGATGGAACACTCTCCTCGCGGCATTGCCATTCCTCAAACCAGAGGAGCCTCTCCCGATCGCAGCAGAGGAGCTTCCGAGTTGGCTCCACCTGCTGAAGGATCGGAGCACAGGTGGTCAAGCCATTCCCCGCGGCCTGTTGAATCCCGCGCCCGAACTCAACGGTTCGGACAGTGAACGGGACGCGAGCAGCAGCACCCCACTACCGCGCTTCATCCCAACCGATCCAGCCACGCTGTTGGAAACGCTCAACTGCGAAGAAGCCCTACAACGGGGCAAAGGGTTGATACGACTGCATCACATTGACCCTGATGACGCCGAGATCCTGGAAGAACTTCAAGCCCTGCGGCAAGCCTTCGCTCAGCTGCTGCTGGATCTTGACAGCAGCAATTTGGAAGCTCTGTACCGTTCATCCCTAGGCGACCTTTATCGTGAGCTGGTGAAATCAGAACTGCCTTGGCGTCCCATTGATGAAGAACAACAAGCGCAGCTGGTGGAGCTTCTCCTAGGGACGCATAGCGGGCATGATGCAGCGCTTTTAATGGCCGCCGTTCTGTACTTGCCTCCCAACCGTATCGCACTCAACATGGAAAGTTTTAACTTTCCTGAGTGGATAGCCGGCGTTTGGCGAGAGCTCAGCGGTGATACTCCTGCCAGGTGAGCCAGAACGCCATAGCCCCCACAGCAGGAACCAAAAGCAGTGGCAATAGGGCCAACAACGCCAAGCTGTAGAGCCCCATCCAGATGGGAACCAAACAGATCAAAATATTGATGATCAGCAAAGTAACAATCTTCACGCTCCGCCGCTGCCATTGCATGCGCAGCCACAACAACCGCCAACGTTTGAGACGACTAGAGCGCTCTTGATCAGGCACATAACGAAGCCATGAGCCAGGCCGTGGCAAAGCCATCAACGCATCCGCTCCAGGGCTCGCAGTTTATCGTCAAAGAATGCTGTAAACACACTGATAAAGCGACGCTGCCGGAGTTGTAAATCAGCCGTCAGGCTCATCCCTGCGCTCAGGGGAATCGCCTTACTGCCAGCGAGCAAGCTTTGGCGCTCTAGCTGGAGAGTGGCGGGGAAGAACAAACCTCTACTCGAAGTTCCAAGCTCTTCTTGTTGTTGATCTGGAGGGAGAGCATCAGAACCAACCGATTTCACGCGAGCCAACACGCGACCGTAATCACTGGCAGGATAAGCATCCAATGAAATCAATGCTTTCTGGCCTGGAGCAACAAAACCAATCGCACTATTGGGGATATAAACACGTGCTTGCAACGTGTGTTGCGGCACCACTTTCAACACAGGCCGGCTGATGTCTGATACCACTGCTCCGGGCGTCACCGAGAGATCAAACACCACACCTGCCACTGGTGCCTTGAGCTGAGCTTGTGCGATCAGACGGTCCGCTGCTGCGATCTGCTCCTGCAATTGGGCAATCTGGCGCAGATTTCCCTCCACACGCGTGCGGAGGTCTAACTCACCGGAGGCCTCACCGGCCCCGCTCAAGGCCTGAACACGCTGCAGCTCGGCGCGAGCCGCTTGCAGGTCACTGCGCTGCTGATTCGCTCGATCACTCACCTCCAACAATGCCACTGCGCTCATCGCTCCACTGCCCACCAACGAGCGGTAGCGCTGTTCAATCTCTTCTGACGCTCTCAGGCTGCGCTCCAGACGTTGAACAGCTGTTCTGGCCTGTTTGAGTTCCTGAGACGCGGCACGGCGACGCTGCTCGATCAGGCGACGCTGCTGAGCCAGTTGTTGGCGCTGATTCAGCGTTAAGCCCACAGCCTCAACTTCTCCAAGGGCAGCGCGGTGCACTCGATTTTCGTTTTGCAGACGCTCCAATACTGAACGGCTGGTTGCTAACTGCTGACGCGCCTGACGCAGGTCTAATTCCACCAACAAATCACCGGCTTGAACCTGAGCGCCCTCGCGCACCAACACCCGATCCACGACACCAGGCGCAGGAGCTTGAACATCCCGCACTTGACCAACCGGCTGCAACTTGCCAGGCACTGCGATCGATTCATTCAGCGGAGCCAGAAGCATCCATAGCCCGCCGGCCGCCGTCGCGCCAACACAGGTCCACACCAGTGCGGAGGAGGCGCGGCGACCTTTGCGCAACAACACGGGCTGGTTGAAGCTCCAGCGTGGTGAAGGAGGAGACTGCATCAGCTCAACCCTTCCTGATGCTGGCTTTGGTGCAAGGCGTAGTACCAGCCACGCTGTTGCATTAATTGAGCATGGCTTCCAGTCTCCATCACGGCTCCCTGATCCATCAGCACAATTAAATCCGCAGGCCGCACTGTCGACAGGCGATGGGTGATAAAGAAAACTGTTCGGCCACGAAAAGCCTCAAACAAATTCATGCAAACCTGACGCTCAGTGCGTGCATCGAGTGCACTGGTGGCCTCATCCAGGATCAAGAGTCGGGGGTTCTGCAGCACGGCGCGTGCCAAGGCCAGGCGCTGGCGTTGCCCGCCAGACAAACCGGCACCCCGCTCACCAACACTCGAACTGTATCCCTGAGGCATCTGCATGATGAACTCATGGGCACAGGCGATTCGCGCCGCACGAATCAATTCCTCTGTCGTGGCATCTGGTTTAACCAACAACAGATTGTCTCGAATCGTGCCATCAAACAGCAAACTATCCTGTGGCACAACACCGATCTGCCGCCTAAGCGAATACAGCTCAATCTTGTTGATATCAATACCATCAATCAACACCAGTCCTTCCTCTGGCCTGTAGAAGCGTGGCAAGAGCTTCAGAAGGGTGCTCTTACCACTGCCGGAACCTCCCACCAGACCAACAAAGGTGCCAGCTTTAACCTCCAAATCAATGCCATGCAGGACCTTTGGAACATCAGGACCAAAGCGAAAACCGACAGCCTGGAATGCCACATCACCGCGTAGAGGCGGCATCGGGAGGTTGTTGGCCTCCTCTTCTCGCTGCTCGGTTTGGCGATCCACGATATCGCCCACCATCTTGATTTGCTCAGTGCTCAGCTTGAACTGCTGCCAGGTCTGAACCAGCTGCACCATCGGCCTGGTGACATATCCACTGATAATCCGGAATGCAAAAAATGCTCCCAGCGTCAGCTGGCCCTTCATCACAAACCAGATACCAAAGCCAACGACCAAAATGCCATTGAGCTCATTAATGAAATTGGCTAGCGATCCCACCGTTTCATTGGTGACACGCAGCTTAAAGTCTTCCCCAATGAAGCGCGCATAACGATTTTGAAATTCCCAACGCGTTTTGAGCTCTGCATTCTGAGATTTAATCGTTTGAATTCCGCCAATGGCCTCCGTGAGAAACGAATATGTTTTTACAGCCTCACCAATCGAGCGCTCAATCAGGCTCTCCACCATTGGATTACTGATCAGAGCCAAGACAACAATCAAAGGTAGTGTTGAAAGGGTGACGAGCGTCAGCGCCGGATTCAACACGACAAGAATGACGATGTAGAGGAGAGAAAAGAGGAAGTCCACCAACGTGGTGAGGCTCTGTCCAATCAGAAACTCGCGCAAGCGATCCAGCTGATTGAAGTAGTAAGTAATCTGCCCCACTGGTCGGCTATCAAAAAAGCTCTGCGGCAGACGTACCAGGCGATCCAAAATCGCCCCCTTCGTGGCCTGATCAACGCGATTCGCGACATCGGTAAAGATCAAGCTGCGCAGGGTGCGCAACACGGCTGTCACCAAGGAAGCGAGCAATAGAAGCGCAGAAATACTCAGGAGTGCGCCAAAATTCTCAAATCTTGCGACCTGGTCTACCAACACCTGAATCCCCAAAGGCGTGGCCAGAACCAACAGGTTCACCACAAACGAGGCCACAAACACCTCAATCAGTTCACGACGATGATCTTTGAGGTAAGGAGCAAACCAGCTCCAACTGAATCGCCTACTCTTACTGACTGCCGTGCGTTCCAGCAAGAGCAATTCGAGCTCACCCTCGTGGGTCAGCTCAGCCAAAGGAATGCGTAATGGGCCCAACTCTGGGCTTAGAACGCGGGCACGACCATCGAGGTCGACCCCATCTAACACACCCAACTGATCGTTCTGCAACAGCACGGCAGGGGGCTGAACGCGGGAGAGGCGATCGAGTGGCAACTGCGCTAAGAGCACCCGCAGCCCCATGGAGCTGAGCAGCTGACCGACATTCACGAGGTTGAGCCGCTGCTGTTGCTGCAGCCAGGCATCAATCTGGTCCAGCAAGCCTTCGCGATCACAAGGAACTTCGAAATGCTCAGCAATGCCCTCACAGATTGCCAACGGCGCTAAGCGAGGCCCAACCGCCCCAGGAATCCTGAGCTCTGATGGACCGGCTGAAGGCGCCATCGAGGGCGCCAAGGCATAGAAACCAGGGTCTTGTTGATCCTTGAGCAGTGAAGATGCTGGTTGATCGGGCTGAGCGACCTCAGCACCATCCGGCAATGGCAGACAGATCCAACGTGCCTGCTCCCGCCATGGGCTCGGCAGCACGATTGAACCATCCTTCGCTGGCGGCGGGGTCTCGGTGAGTGCCAGCTGTGCACACTCCAGCAGATGGGGCCATGCATCCAACCCAGAACGCCATGCCATGGATTGCTGCAGCTGGCTCAGCAACAACAAATACAGCTCAATGGGACTGAGTTGTGCTTCAAACCAGCGAAGCAGCTGTGGATGATCGATCCACAGCTGCTGCACAACGGCCACGGGCATCCACAGCACCTCGGCCTCGCTGGAGGCTACCTGAATTTGTTCACCCAGCTGACCTGACAGCACCCCATACCAACCAACCCATTGCCCTACCCCGCAGCGACACAAAGAACGAAGACCGTTCTGAAACGGATCCTTTCCTAAACAACGCAATTGCCCCCGCAGCACCAACGCCATTCCCTGAGATGGCTGATCGTGATGTTGAAGCACCTGCCCAAGCCTGCAGCGACGCAACTGGAATTGCGGCTGTAACTCCCGCAGCTCGTTCGCACTCAACGCGCTGAAAGGTTTAACGGCTGCCAGGTTGAGCGTGCTCATGCCTGTACCTGAGGAAGTGGTACGGGAGGGAGTGGCTCGCCGGCCAACACCATTCGGATGCGCTCATCCATCCACTCCTGCATCAACTCATCCAGCAACAGCTGACGCATCTGATCATCGAGTGGCATCAGAGCCGCATGTTCGAGGCGCAGCACCACCCAAACATCTTCCGCCTCAAATGGCGGCCAGAGCTGTCCCGGCTTTCCACTTCGCAAACGACTAAGCAATGCCGGATGTTGGCTTCCCATCGGCTCTGGTCCGATCTGACCGCGACTCTGCGCTTCTCGACCGAGGGTATGAACCACGGCCAAATCTCCAAATTGAGCTTCGCCTTCGCGAATCTGATGGTAGAGCTCCTCCGCAAGACCTTGCTCCTGCACCTGAATCACGGAATACACCACCTGGTCGAGATCTGCCTTGCGTTGCAGATAGCGCAGCTCGACGGACTCTCCGAAACAAAGCTCTTCAAACTGTTGCAGGCGTGCCTGTCGTAACGCAATGCGCACCTGACGTTCCAATTCGGCTTGCTGATGCACTTCAACCGGATCAGACTCGCCATGCTCAGCGCGCCAGGCCTGAAGCCGTTCTGCGCGGATGTGTTCTTCACGCTCCGGAGGCAGACGCACTGCTTCCTCTGCTTCATCGAGCACAAGGGCCTGGGCCAGGGGCCGATCCAGTCCCTGGCGATCCAAGAGTTGATGCAGAGATGCCAGGGTGAGGCGGGGCTGACCTAGTGGCAATTCAATCCATGTCTCGCTTGGTTCAGCTGGCGGAATGCGATCAAGAACCGAGGCCGCCAACACAGCACTGCTGGCATGCACAAACTGCATAGCCACAAGGGGTTGTAAGGCCCACGGAGCCACCCCTGCAAGATCGTCAGGGACAGGGAACGAGAACAACCGACGCTCCCGGCCTGCTTCCAAGAGCGATCCCGCCGTTGCTGGATGACGCAGATACACAGCCTGCACATCAGGGAGAAGCACTGCTGCTCCCTCCTGACCGAACAGGCTGGTCACAGCACCGTGATGGAGCAGGCAACTGGCCAGCTGCAGATCGCTTAGATCTGCCATCAAAGCCCGACTCAACGCATACCCACACGAAAAAGCCACGCGCTCCGTGAGAGGGGCATCGGGGTTCAGGAAGGCGCGTGGCGGTTCAACAAAGCAGTGATCAGCATCCACATGCAATGGGAGAACGTCCCAAATCGCCAGCCGAGCTGAGCCGGAGAGCTGCAGCTGTTGCAACTGGCTTGGAAGGTGGGGAGACAGCCAGTCGTCGTCATCGATCGGGATCACCCAATCGGCCTGGCGCAAGCTCGATAGCAATGGCAGAGGCAGCTCGTCGTCGCTCTCCATCGCAACGGGATTGCTCAACACGGCTGCTCCACCGCACTGCCAACTGGCCGACGCGATCTGGTGCAACTGATGCCGGTAAGCCTGAAAACTCGTACCTGGATTACATAGCAGCCACTGCTCCAGCATGGGCTGGACCGGGTAGGTGCCAGAAAAGTGACTCTGCTCGCCCTGAGTCTCAGCAGTGAGCCAGTCCACCGCGCGGCGGCTTAAGACCACCACTGAGCAGGGCTGGTTTGGTGTCTGCTGCAGCAACCGTCTGAGAGCCTCGACGAGCGTGCCTTCTATGGTGCCGGAAGAAGCCACCGACACCAAGCGTGCAGAAAGGAGAAAGCAACCGAGCTGGCGAACTGAAGGAGCTGGGCTGGAGCGCTGAAGACGTGCGCCGCTACGAGGAGCTGTGGGAGTACCGCCAGCGCTGGGGTGCGATCAACCTCGAGCGCGAAGACCGCCAGTTCCTGCGCAAGGCCGAAGCCGCCCTGCCCAAGATCGTGGCCAAGGGTTCTGAGAAAAAGCGCACCCAAGACAAATCCCACTACCGCTGGCTGGCCTTCTATTTGAACGCCATGCAGGCGGTGCCCCTGGAGGAGGGCGAGGTGGGCGCCTGGCCAGTGGTGCTGCAGGAGGAGCTGCGGGCCATCGATTACTACGAGCCAGTGCTCGGCCTGCCCGACACGCTCAAGGCCAAGGAGCTGCTCCCGATTCGCGAGGAGCTGGTGGCCCAGGCCGCAGCCAGCGGCCGCAGCGCCAGCTTCGATTTCGTGGCACCGCTTGAAGAGCTCAAGCAGCGCGAGAAAACCAGCTGGAAGCCCCTGCGCGGCGACGGCAACACCGACACCAGCTACCCGTTGCTGAGCGCGGATGCCGCTGAGGCCTTTCGCCAGGAGGCCCGCGCCCGCATCACCGGCGCAATCCGAGAGCTGTTCCCGTCGCTGAAGGACACCGACAAGCCGGAGCCGCCGGCCGACTGGATGCCCTGAGGCATCCCTGGGGGCTTTGGCCGGCTTCGCGCTTAGTGCCCCGCCGCCAGCTCCCCGCCACGGCCGCCGGCCTCTTCTGCCACGCCGATGCGTGCGAACAAATTGGTGCTCTCAGCGTTGAGATTCACCACCTCCACGCTGCTGCCAGCCAGCTTCAAGCGGCGAATCACCTGGTCGAGGGCGGTAACGCCGCTCTGATCCCAGATGTGCGCCTCCGCCATATCGATGGTGATGCGGGCCGGGTGCTCGTGCAGCTCAAAGCCCTGGCGGAAGTAGATGCTGTTCACGAAGAACAGCTGGCCGCGCACGCGATACAAGCGGTGATCGGGCGCCAGCTCCTCGCTGCTCACCTCGATCACCTTGGCCACCTTGCGGCTGAAGAGAATGCCGGCCAGGGCCACACCGGAGAGCAGGCCCACCGCCAGGTTGTGGGTGAGCACCGTCACCACCACGGTGAGCAGCATCACGGCCGTGTCGCTCTTGGGGATGCGGCGGATGCCGCTGATCGAGCCCCAGTTGGCTGTGTTGATCGCAATCATGATCATCACGCCCACGAGCGTGGCCATCGGGATCTGATTCACCCACTGGCTGGCCAGCAGGATCATCGCCAGCAGCGCCACACCTGAAGTGAGCGTGGAGAGCCGGGTGCGGCCGCCATAGCCCACGTTCATCACCGACTGCCCCACCAGGGCGCAGCCGGCCATGCCGCCAAAGAGCGAACTCACGATGTTGCCGATGCCCTGGCCGCGCGCCTCGGCGTTCTTCTGGCTGGAGCTGTCGGTGATGTCGTCGAGGATGTCTTGGGTGAGGAAGGTTTCCATCAGGCCCACCAGCGAAATCGCCAGGGCCGTGGGCAGGATCAACCCGAGGGTTTCAAGTTGAACGGCACCTGGGGCAGGCCCAGCTGCGGCAAACCCTCCTGCAGGGTGCCGAGGCTGGCCACGGTGGGCACCTCCAGCCCCAGCCGAATCGAAATGCCCATGCTGATCAGGATCGCCACCAGGGCCGAGGGCACAACGGTGGTGAAGCGGGGCAACAGATAGATGATCGCCAGGGTGAGCGCCATCAGGCCCCACACGGCCGGCAGCTGGCCTGCGAGCACCGTCACCTTCTCGGGGTGGAAGACATCGAGCCCGAGCTGCGGCAGCTGCGCCATGAAGATCAGGATCGCCAGCGCATTCACAAAGCCGGCCATCACCGGCTGGGGCACAAAGCGCATCTGATGCGCGAGGCGCAGGTAGCCCCAGGCGATCTGCAGCACGCCGGTGAGGATGCCCGCCGCCAGCAAATACTGCAGGCCCATGCCCTCACCCAGGCCATTGCCCTGCTGCACCAGCCCAGTCATCAACAGGGCGGTAGAGCCAGTGGCGGAGGTGATCATCGCCGTGCGGCCGCCCACCACCGCCAGCGTGACCGACAGCAGAAACGCTCCGAACAGACCCACCCGCGGATCCACGCCGGCGATGCCCGAGAAGGCGATCGCCTCGGGGATCATCGCGAAGGCCACCACCAATCCCGAGAGGATGTCGCGGTGGGGCCGGTCCCACCATTGCTTGAGGGAAACCATCAACGCATCACCACGCCTGCTGGCCGGACCCTATCAGTGAGGTCTGGCGGCACTTCAAAGCGTCCTCAGCGCAACAGCCGCAGCCAGGCCCACCAGATCAACGCCACCGGCACGAGGGCCAAGGCCAGCACCTCCAGGCTTTGCAGCTGCTCAGGGTTCATCGCACAGGGCAGGGTTGGGAGTTGATCAACAGCAGGCCCAACAGGCCGCACTGCAGGCGGGTGAGGTCGTCGAGGGCCAGCTCCACATCGGAGGCGAAACCAGGGTTAGCGGCAGGGTCCGCCACCACTGGTGCTGGCTCCAGCGGTGGTGGCAGCGGTTCGGCCATGGCCGCGGGAGCGGCGGCCAGCACCAGCAAACCGAGCAACAGAGCTTTCATGGCAGGAGGGCAACAACAGGGGCAGATGCT
>Ga0194118_10003431_pt1 | contig 18437 bp, 10 predicted proteins | sample TA2MahsurfametaG_2_FD_148662 | JGI IMG/M metagenome (GOLD analysis project Ga0194118, IMG submission 148662) | Freshwater microbial communities from Lake Tanganyika, Tanzania - TA2015013 Mahale N5 surface | ecosystem: Environmental > Aquatic > Freshwater > Lake | place: Tanzania: Lake...
CTCCTCTTTGTACTAAAGACCCATATGCGTTTGCATTCAAATCTGACCGACTCACTAACGAATCGGAGCGTTCAATACCATATGGAATAAGTTGAGGACCTGATTTAATTTCATCGGGACCCATTAAATAAAGTAGTCCAACATTGTCGACAACTGACCATTCGGTTGAATCATAATGATAGCCAACACTCTCAGGTGGTCTTCTCAAATAAAAATCAAACATCATATTGAATTCATTCCGGGCTATCATATATTGAGTACTGGCATTACAAATTATCCAAAACATGAAGAACATATAGGTGAATAGACATTTGTCAACTCTATTATCATGATTTAATTGATTGAACGCGTCCAATGGGTAAAGTGGAATGACGTCATGCTGAATAATTTCAATTTTTTTGAAAGATCTCTCGGAGATATTAATTTGATATATAAATGGAATTTTCACTACACTAATATCGGGGGCAGCTCCTGTATAAAGTTCATGCAATAATTGACAAATTGGTTCTGTAATCGTCTGATGGTACAAACGGGCAGTAACAAAATCAGGTATTGGGTTCCCTTGATTTATTTTGTAAAAGTGAACATTTCTTGAATCTTCGCAGTATGCCCTAGTCAACCTCTCTGGATACAGATTATGTATCACATCAGAAGTACTACTGGTAATTTGGATTGGTATACTTACCATTATGTATAATGTCTTGTATGTAAAAATTAATGTATGTGGATTCTTGCTAAGAGCTTTACGATCATGAGCATTCAAATAAAAAAAGAAATTACAGTCACCACTTGGGTTAAATACTTTTTCTATGTGAATACTACTACTTGTTGTCCAATCAATTCTGGGGAAATCATTTGCATGTCTAGTATCCATTAAATTAAATTTTATTCTAATTATATTTGCTGGGTTCATGGTAATACCCCCCCCAGAACCAGCTATGTAGTCTGTACCTTGGTTGAATTGGGAGATTGGTTTTAAATCATCAATTGTTTGAACATAAAAACTATTAGAAGAATCTTTGAAAAGGCATGTGGGAAGGGTTTCTTGCAATATTTCTAGCACTTGCATTTGTAATCAAATTTGTTGATTATATATATATATATATATACTGTGTTATATATAAATATGTATCAGTAAGATTACAATCTATCCTTAATAGGTTGGTTGATAATGAATATCACTACGAACAGTGTTATTGAATACTTTATTTGTCTTTTTAAAACATTGCTCATTTTTTTCAAAATTTTCATTTTTAAACAATAGAGGGTGTCTTTGTTCTACGATTGTAGAATCAATTCTGACATTGAATAATTCACTGTTTGAAGATGGAATATATACTGATCTATCACAACGCTGCCTTGCAAAAAATTGATTACGAAGAGATGATTCAACATTTATGGAAGACGCATATCCAGACCATGGTGATAAAGTGTTTCCTGGATTGAAAATTTGTTCAGGAGTGTAAATTGGATATGTGTTCAATTCAATACTTGGTTTTTTTCTCTCATCTAAAATTGGAAGGATTGTGTATTTGGTTGTTACAGGGCGTGGTGAAAACAATGGTTCAAGAACTGCAGATGGAATATTTCGGTTTCTTATCCGTTCACTTAACTCTTCCGTTCTGCTTTGCTGACAATATGCAACACCATGAGGAACTCCAAATATTTTTTCTTCTTTCATAATTATTATGTATTGTGTTATTTATTGTTATTATAAACCGATATTTATATTTTTTGAACAATAATATAAAGAATGAACACAAACAAATATACAAATATACAACCAACAAATGTGTGGAATATTTTACTCTGAGTGGTTGAGAGGAGGGTTTAAACGTATTTCAATGAATTATTTACATAACCTTCAAAAAAGTTTTGCTAAAATTTGTCATCGTGGGCCGGACAATAGTCGTTGTTTAGTAAAAAACCAAAGATTTATTGGATTTCACAGACTTGCAATAAATGACGTGAGTGCCGGGGGTGACCAGCCGTTCAGTATAAAAGGATGTCACTTGGTTTGTAATGGTGAAATATATAATCACAAACAATTGATATCAAAGTATAATTTACAATGCACGGGTGATTCAGATTGTGAAGTAATTATTCATTTGTATCATTTTTTCAACAAAAACATAATTTCAACCTTGAAAGAATTAGATGGTGTTTTTTCATTGGTACTTGTTGATGATGAAAAAAATGTTATTCACATTGCTAGAGACCCGTTTGGCGTTCGTTCTTTATTTATGGGTACGTCAAGTAATTATGTAACTGATGTAACAGTTGCCAGTGAAATGAAGGCTCTTGACCATTGTGAAATGGTACAGCAGTTTCCTGCTGGAGTTGTTATGACATTGATTGTTGAAAAAGGTGTCTACGGTAATGATGATAATGATGAATTTTATGCTGCGTACGAACCATATTACACGTATTTGACTATTGACCATAACAAGTCAGTTCCATATGATTACAATTTTGGAAATGCAATGTTAGAGTATGATGTTAACTCTCAACAAATGTTGGAAGCTCGCGCAGTTGATTCTATACGAAATTTATTTGAGTCAGCAGTGTGCAAACGACTTATGAGTGACCGCCCAGTTGGATGTTTATTGTCTGGTGGATTGGATAGTTCAATTGTTACCGCATTAGTGTCAAGAAATCACAATCAAAGGGTAAACACCTACGCAGTTGGGTTGAAAGAATCGGTTGACTTGAAATGGGCAAGACGTGTGGCAGAGTACTTAGGAACAAGTCATCATGAAGTTTGTTTGAGTGAAACCGAGTTTTTAGATGCCATTGAGAAAACAATTTATCAAATTGAAAGTTATGACACAACTACTGTAAGAGCATCGGTTGGAAATTTTTTGATCAGTAAGTACATATATGACAATTCAAATGATGTTGTGATTTTTTGTGGAGATATGAGCGATGAAATTTTTGGATCATACCGCGGGTTCACCAAATCTCCAAATGTTCACGAATTTGAAAAAGAAAACATTCGCATGGTGAGAGATGTTCGGTTTTTTGATTTGTTACGTTCAGACAAAAGTATAAGTGGTGCTGGATTAGAAGCCAGAGTACCGTTTGCAGATAAAACTTTTGTAGAGTGTGTTATGAACTTGCCGCCTTGGATGAAAGGCTTTGGGGAAGGTTCCATTTATCAGGTGGAAAAACACATATTACGTAAAGCATTTGATGATTTATTGCCACATGATGTAATTTGGAGAAGAAAAGAAGCATTTAGTGACGGGGTCAGCGGTCATGAACGAACTTGGGTTCAAATTATTAAAGAATATGTTGAAAATCACGTTAGTGATCAACAATTTGAACACATAAAATCTAGTTGTCTTCACAACCCCCCATATGATAAAGAAAGTTGTTATTATAGAATGATATTTGACAAATATTTTATTGGAAAAGGAAGAGCAGAAACCATTCCATATTTTTGGAGACATCCCTTTTGTCAGGGTGTTTTGGATCCATCTGCCCGCTTATTGAAGGACATATACTCTTCTGAGTTACAAGGCAATCCCGAATCCACCATGAATCTTGAATAAATAATCTGCATATTTATATATACCTAATGAAATCATTTTTGACATTCGGATGTTGGAATAAAGGATTATGTGAACCAAATTTAAGATTCAAATCAAATGCTTTTTCAAGCGTTGCAAATTCAATCAAACAAAGTGTTAAGGCCAATTTGATTCCAAACCTTGAATTCATGTGCGTTCTGGGTGATAACTACTATCCAACAATTGTTGAAGACAAAAAGAAAATATTGTTTTACCAGGAAATGGCTAGTGGGTTTGAATGTTTGGAATCAGTAGCAGCCGATTTAAATGCACCAGTTGATGTTTTGATTGGAAATCATGACATTGAAGATATGAAAAAAATAAGTTTACATCCAAACCCAAGTTTGAAAACTGATTGCAACATCATGGAATTTCAAGTGAAGCTAATTAATGAAATGAACAAATCATTATCCAGATCTGCATCCAAATCTTCATTTAAATCTGCATCCAGATCTGCATCCAGATCTGCATCCAGATCTTCATCCAGATCTTCATCCAGATCTTCATCCAGATCTTCAAGATCTGCATCCAGTTCATCAAATTCACAACAAATAAATAGACGTGTAAATCTCACCATGTTCAATTTTCGTATAATTGGAACTACTCTTGTGTTGATGCTTGATACAAATTTATATTTTGAATCCAAAATAAATTGTAGTTGTTACATCCCTCTCTTGAAACAAATGAAGTTGAGAATTCCTGATTCTCTCACCGTTGAATATTTGAAAGAAATACAAATTAAATGGCTATTTGATTTATTAAATGAATTGATTGATACCCCCTTCAACAATGTTGTTATTATTGCACATCATCCATTATGTTGTTTCAAACGAAAAAACAAAGACAATCGGTTTGACACCGCCAATGAAGAATTTTTGATGGTTTGTCATAAGATTTATACAACGTGTCAATCAATGAATGGTGCAAATAATTTTTATTACAATTCTGCGGATTTACACACATATCAAGCAGGCGATGTTGTCATTTCCCCCTTGACACATCAAAGCATACTGGTTCATCAATATATAATAGGAACAGGAGGTGCAATGTTGGAACCGAGTCTTAGTGATGCAACTACAGAAGAAAAGTTGATAAACACGGTTAATTTGAATTACACATTAAAAGATGCGGTTCATGAGAATGGATTTTTGATGTGGTTAATTGATGAATCAAACCAGATTCAAGTTATTTTTGTGAAAGCCACTGATTATTATTATAAATATAATGCAAAAAATGGAGGATGGGTGCAAGAATTCAATAAGTTAACAACCATCAATCCCATCAACGCTAGATCTTCATCAAAAACGTATCGCGTCGGGAAATCTTCAAAAAAAATAACAAAACGGAAAAAAGGAGGAAAAAAAAAACAGTTAAGGTACTGCGGCGGCAGGATTGGTGTTGAACACCCTAGGGAAATACCACCGGAGGAGTTTAATCAACTTAGAAATGAGGCCAATCGTATCATGACCACAATAGAAGCTAACAATCAGTATCCAGAGTTACAGGAACGTTTCAGAATTATGACTCAGAATGATGATGATATGACATTATCTAATAATCAAAGGGCATCTAACTTGCATCAGTTTATTGAGCAATACAAATATTACGAATCAGAAAGAATAACAAGACAACGCATGACTATCATTGAAAATCTTATGGATTTTGTACGAAATAATCAAATGGATTATATTTATGGTCATTTGGCAAGACGGCTCCGGGATATCATAACGAATGAGAATTTAGGAGACGCTACATCCGATATGAGAATGGCTCAAATTCAGGTGGTTGTTAATCAGATAATGCAACTTCGCCAACAACAACAACAAGCCGCTGAAAACCCTTACATTTAGTTTAGTAAGTGATTCCAATGATCAAAAATTATATTTGGCATGATAAAATGTGTATTATTTTTATATAAAAATACTATACAACGTTTTGTGTGATGAATTTGAATTTAGATCAAGTAGATTATGTCACTTTGAACTTGATGGTCAACCAACAACAATATGACCGTTATTTACGAACTCAAGAACAACGCATGAATGAAAAATTTGAAAAAGCCAAAAAATTTTACAAAAAACGAATAGTTGAAACAACCCGTAATTGTTTGAAGGGTGAAATGACAAATGACATATTTGTAAATCAAGCATTTGATGCGTATGCCAAAGCTTGTATTGTTTACTTCAGGAATAAAGATAAAAATGATACACTGCAAGAAGAATACATTGAAGAATGCAATATGATTGGATTTTTGCCGTGTATAAATGAAGCGGAAGAAGAGGAAGAAGAGGGTGAACCAGAGTTTTTAGAAAATGATAAAACAATAAAAAATCTGGAATTGATAATAACGAATGAGAAATACAAACCAGGTCCTCCAACCTTGGACACATATGTAATAAAAAAGACAGCGTATGTGCCCATGAGAGAAATTATTCCAAAACACAAAGAAATAAATTTGGATGATCCAAGATTCAAAACTAAAGACATTAAGATAAAATCACAAACTGGACAAGGAATCCAGAACCATGTAACGAACCCAAACATCAAACCAGATAAAATCCAGGAAAAATTGTAAGAAAAGATTTTTTCCAAACAATATATAGTTACTTGGGATTATGCGTTCAAGAAAAAAAAACAACAAAAAAAATACAAGAAATAAACGTTACACATTTGCACGTTTGAATTGTGCGCCTGCACAAAAAAACATGTTTTCATGTTATGACAATGATACGTTACATTCATTGAGAGATGTTTGGAATATTAAAAATAAGAATGACAAGATTCAAACAAACGATCCAAAAGAGATATGGAAACTTTTAAAAAAAAAAATGAAGAATTGTTCTAATGAAGCATGTTGGATGAAAAAAATTTTGAAGTTGGATCCAAATAAATCAATGGAAATATTTGCACCAGAAGCTCCTAAATCTTGGAATAATGATCCGGATAAGTGGTTGACAAGTGATGACATAACCAATGTTATGACACAGTATGAAAAAAAGTATCCAAAATTTGAATTTTTAGGACCATCTCCAATTGATTTTTCTTCTCAAAACGAAAATGGAACATGTGTTTGGGAAGAACTGTGTAATTTCAACCTTAAAAGATATATTGATTTAGGAACAACCAAAATTGGAATAATTTTGAACACAGATGACCATACAGAAAGTGGTTCGCATTGGGTGTCGCTATTCATAAACATAAATCCTAAAAACAACTATATTTTCTTTTTTGATAGTACAGGAGATGTTCCACAAAAAGAAGTGAAAGAGTTTATAAAAAATGTAATTCAACAGGGTGATTTTCTTGGAATAAAATTCAAATATTTTGAAAACAAAAAGGCACATCAAAAGCAAAATACAGAATGTGGAATGTACTCATTGTATATGATTGTAAATTTGATTAAAGAAACAAAATCACCAAAAGATTTTATGAAGGGGGAACGCATACCTGATGGCGATATGTTGGATTTTCGGAAAGAATATTTCAATCGTGGAGGAAGTGTTTAGAAAAAAATCATTTATTTTTATATAATTAAATGATATAAGGTATGTCTACAATTACTGATGAAAATTTTACATACGTATTACTCTCTTCAAGCGACAAAACGTTGTCCATTGTTGGAGTAAATCCAACAAAATTCCCAAATACATTGGAAAATTGGGGACAGTTTCCAACAATTCCATTGGTTTATGCTGGTAATAATGTGGAGTATAATGGGAACGGAAACGTGAATGATGCACATCGGATAACTCATATTGGGGTTTCTGCTTTTGAAAATAGAACATCATTCAGTGAATATGTGTTAACTCCAAACTTTCTCACAACAAATTTGACACACATTGGAACAAAAGCATTTGCAAATGTAAAACTCAAAGGCACGTTGCATATTCCTGACAACATTATTGAAATTGGAACAATGGCATTTTACAACTGTGTTTTATTAACAAACATTGTAATTGGAAACAGTGTGACTTCAAATTTGGTTTCTCATTTGTCAGATTTAACAAATAATTTGAACGAAGAAATAAAAAATAGAAAAAATAGCGATGATGCGATTCATCTCCTGAAAGCTCCCGTTAATAATGCAAACATCACTGGAACAGCAACCATTCCATTGGCTAGCGTGAACAGTGCAACTATTTCAAATGCACTGATAAGCAATGCTTCAATCCAAACAGGAGTAATGAAAGATGCGACTGTAACAGGAAGTTTCAATGTTTCTGGAAATGCAAGTTTTTTGAATGAAGTAACAACCACTCAACTGGTAACTTTCGCGGTTAATCCTAAAATTGGTGGTGCGTTGATTGAGGTTGAAGAATCAGTCAACTCAAAAATTGTAAACCTTGCAGGGGACATGGGAACTGTTATGAGTACACTTTTACAAGTAACAACTGCAACCAACAATGATCCGTCTTTCACGTCCACAGTGGTAAATGGTGCAAGTGCGTTATCAACCAAACTCAGCAACATGGTAAGCACCCGTGTATCAAATGAATTGTCGTTATCAACTGTGCTGAGCACATTTGTCTCATCGTATGCAGTTTCAGATTCATCTTTGAGTACCATTTTGAGCAATGAGACCATCAATGATTCTCAAATAGTTTCATCATTGTCTTCACAAGTAACCACTGTAAGTTCCATTTTGAATAGCATGAATAACAATTTAGGTCCAATAATTTCATCCGAAATTTCAAACCGAATTGTTGATTTTTCACAAACTGAATCAAAAGTTGTATCTTTTAATGCTTTATTGGTGGCAAATGATTCCACATTGAGCGTTGCTTTAAGCAATGAAAAATCAAAAGGGTTGTCTCAAAACGCGTCCATATCAACTTTTGTTCAATCAGAAGTTTCAAACCTCAATACAAACTATTTACAGCTCAGTAGTGAAATTTCTTCTGAAACCTTTCAACGTAGTAATCAATTATCAACCAAACTGTCTACATTGAACTCAACTTCAGCCTCTCTTTCATTGGTTGATTCAACTTTAACTCATAGTTTGTCAACGGAAGTCAGTTTGGGAGTTTCTAATGTAAATTCACTTTCAACAACAGTATCCACTACAACATCTCTTGTCAGTGCAAATGTATCAACGGTTTCCTCTCAGGTTGGTCAAGAGTCATCCATAATGAGCAGTGCACTAACCAGTTTGTCCACTTCAATTTCGGTTGAAGTTTCGGCAAGAGAATCTCAAAATTTGGTACTGTCCAATTCTGTTTCTAATCAAAAATCAAATCAGAATGAATTATCTTCTTTGGGAACACTCGCCAGTTCAGTCATTTCTAAATGTACAAGTTTGAATTCATCATTGAGCCAAGTGGCAGCGAATGAAGTTTCAAATCATGTTAGCATGGTTGCTTCCATTTCAAGTCTTTTAACAACCAATTATGCATCTGTTTCTACAAATGTATCTCAGCTTTCTTCTAATTTAAAAAATACAATCTCCACCGCAAGTTCTGATTTAAGTGTTGCAATTTCTAATTTAAAAAACAACGCTCCTTCTAATTTAGATACACTTGCTGAAATTGCAAATGAATTCACTGCCAATCCAAGTCTGTATCAAATTGCAAGTGTCATGGTGGTTGTAACAAATATTTCTAATGACTTATCAAATGAAAATTCCAACAGAGTGAGTCATGTAACATCCTTGAGCGATTATTTAAGTTCTGCAACTGTGTCACTTTCTACTGTGAATTCAAATAATTCAATTAGTTTGTCCAATGAAATAAGTAATGCCAGCGTTTCCAGAACATCTTTATCGGTATCATTGTCATCCATCAATAGCGTGATTGAATCAGGAATTTCATCTTTGTCAACAAACATCTCCAATGATTTAATTAGAGGCTCCGCATCAATTTCAACGGTAAATAGCTTGTTGATATCTGAATCAATTCGGTTATCTCAAAGTCAATCATCTTTGAGCACATTAATTTCCTCTGAATTTGCAAATCAAACAACTTCTCTTGCTTCTTTTTCGCTATCTCTCAGTTTTGTACATTCATCCTTGTCGTCTGTGACAAATGTTTTGAGCACAAATGTTTCTAATCAAAGTGTTTCAATGAGTGTTGCTTTTTCTTCGTGTTCAAGCGTTTTGTCAACTTCGTTCAGTGTTATGAATGTTTCATTGTTAACAACTTCAAACAGCTTGTCTGCTGCAGCATCTGGTATCGCTGAAAAAACCACCGTTGCAAATTTGAACTTTCAAATATCATCCACCCTTGGAAGCGGGGTACCGAATGAATTGAATACATTAGCTGAGTTGGGAGCAGCGTTGAATAATCAAAATAATTTTGCAGGATCAGTTACAACTGCTTTGGCAAGTAAAGTTGAAATCGGCACCATTACATCACTATCAACTAATTTGTCTCAAAGAGCGAATTTAACCAGTTATACTTCTTTATCAAATGTTGTTGCAAGTAAAGCAAATACAACTTCAACAAGCGCAGAATATGTTAATGCATCAATTTTGACAAATGAAATGAACAACTTGACTTCGCAACTTAGTGTTCTTAAAATAATTGGAGGAACATTGAACACTGAAAATACTGTAATAAATGGAACAACTTTGGCACAAACATCAACTGGGATAGTGTCAATTTTTACTACATCCGGTCTAGCACCCAATGGTATTGTGAATGAAAAAATTATTCGTTTGATTGATCCAGTTGTTAAATCTAGTACATTGGAATTTGAGTATGATGGAAGTAACAACGTAACAAAAGTGAAACACATTTTTGTAATAACATTTGATAAAAATCAAAAAAATGCAACAGTAATGGGAGGTGTTGGAAATCAAACGAATACATTCAACAACATGGCATTGGACATCTCCAACTCATTCACCTTCACGATTGCATACAATGGCAATATAAGTTTTTATGTTACAAACAAAACTAATGTCGTGGTGACTGCATTAGATTCAAGTCTTTTCTTGGAACCATACACTCCAAGTGTAACCGTTCTTGCACCAAATGAAACTCGTTCAATTCATAAACAGTCAATGCCAACGGTGGTAACCCCATATGCTCCAACCACATGGAATCAAACAATGTACAGCAACACACCTGCATCACAAATAATAACTCAAATGCTAACAGTAACAACTAAGGCCTTTAGTCCTACAATACGGTTCAACTTGGGTAGCTATAGTGCGTCGGATGTGACAATTTCAGGATTTTCAAGTGCAACTTCGCTTGGTTCAAATAGGTTTACATTGTCTGGAAACAGTGCCATTTTTAATATCACATATTTACGAAGTTTGGTTGGAACTGGGTCCAATCAAATAAACACTCATGTATTCGGAACATCTACCCTTTCTCCAAGCGATTCTCTTGTGATTTCCAATATCATAAATGATATCAAACAATTTCCAATTCCAGTTTTTACAAACCAAGTTTATCCTTCTTCCTATCAAGTTGAAATTTATTTTACAATTGATCCGGACGTTACACATTTTAGTTCCAATCTTCTTGGGGGTTTTTTTCCAGTAGGTGTATACAGTGAGACTGTTGTAAACGGTACTGTTGGATATTTATATATGACATTTCCAGATAGTGTTACACCATTCACTTTTCGCATTAAAGCCGCCCAAAACAACAAGGGAAGAGAAAGTCTATTTACATCACAAGAATTCACAGTTATCAAAAAGTATATAAAACCGGTTTTATCTAGTGTTGTTTATTCTTCAGTCAGTCCATACACTGCAACCATGAATTACACAATTTCATCAGGTGTAACTGAAATGAGTGTATTGACATCAAATTTGTTGAGTTTGCCAAGTGGAACTAGCAGTACAGTAAATATTTCTGGTAATAATGCAGTAGTTACCGTAACATATAATGACACTCATTCTCCATTGAACATTGTTGTAAAAGCAAACGCAAATAGTAATGGACGAGAAAGCTCAGTTTCAAATGTATTATCATTGTTGAAACAGTTTGAAGTTCCAGTTTTGTTGTCTGAAACACTGTCAGGAAATAATCCATACACTGCAACACTGAATTATTCAATTCAATCAGAAGTGACATCACTTTCCGTTTTTAAACCGGATTTGCTATCGCTAGATGCGGGAATAACATTTACTAGTAACAAAACCAGTTCAACAACTGCAACTGTCACGATAACATTCAGCGATACCCATTCTCCATTGAACTTTGTTGTGATAGCAAATTCAAACACAAATGGTCGTGCAAGCGATCCAACAACTTCCAAAACCTTTTTGAAAAAATACACTCAACCGGTATCGGCGGCAAGCATCACTTACACTGCGGTGAGTTCAACCCAATACTACGCGGATTTAGTGTATACCATTCAATCGGGGGTTACCGCCGTCAATGTGCTTCAATCAAACATGTCACCTCTGCCATTAGGCGCAACAGTTGTTTACAATGACGTTTCAGGAACCACCGCAACATTGATCATTTCATTCAGTGATTCTCATTCACCATTGAACGTTGTTGTTGTGGCAAGTGGAAATTCACAAGGTCGTGAAAGTAATCCATCTTCTTCTGCTATATTGTTGAAACAATTTACACAACCAGTGATAAGATCAGCGCCTAGCCACGTTTTTGAAAATGATTGGAACCAAATAGGCAATAGTTTGATAGGTGAATATTCGGGCGACCGTAGTGGAGAAAGTGTGGCAATTTCAGGAAATGGAAATGTTATTGCAATTGGAGCTCAAATGAATGATGGAACCGGTGCAAACAGCGGTCATGTTCGTGTGTATGAATGGAATGGCGTAACATGGCTGCAGCGTGGTAATGACATTGACGGAGAATATACTGGCGATATATTTGGTTTCAGTATAGAATTATCTTCTGACGGGAACAGGATTGTTATTTCAGGTCCTTATAATAGCGGGTCCTCTTTGTATGGTTACCAGGTTGGTCATGTTCGCGTGTATCAATGGAATGGGACGCAATGGTTACAAATGGGAAATGACATCAATGGCGTAATGGATGACGATGGGATAAGTGGGGTTTATGTTAGCATTTCCGGAAATGGTGGAGTTATTGCAGTTGGTGCTCCTAGTTACCAAACTAACGACAGAGGACATGTTCGCATTTATCAATGGAATGGGGCGCAATGGTTACAAATGGGAAATGAAATTGCGGGAAATTCATTGGATATGATAGGAACTTCTGTTAGTTTGTCCTACAATGGAAATGTTGTTGCAGTTGGTGAAAGCGCAAATCAAAATCAAACTAGTGGACAAGTCAAAGTCTACTATTGGAACGAAACAGAATGGTTAGTAAGGGGAGGAGCTTTAACCGGGCAATCACCTGGTGACAAGTTTGGTACGGTTGTAAGTTTGTCCGGTGATGGCATATTGCTTGCTATCAGTGCAACACACAACGATACAAACGCAACTAACAGCGGTTCTGTAAAGGTGGTTAAATGGGATGGAACTACTTGGTTGCCACATGGAACTACCATTTATGGTGTGAATGCAAATGACACTAGCGGAAGATACATGAATTTATCAAATGATGGCAATGTTCTTGCAATTGGCTCACCTTTTAATGATGCGTTAACCGATGATGATTTAGACAATCGTGGAATGGTAAAAGTATATAAATGGAATGCAACCGAATGGGTATCATATGGATCACCTATTTATGGTGAATCAACAAATGACCAGTCTGGAGCAGTTGCGTTGTCTGATGATGGAACAACTCTTATTGTAGGGTCTCCTCTGAATGATGGAACAACCAGTAACGTAAATGATAACCGAGGCAATGCTCGTGTGTTTAAGTATGAAAGCATAAAAACCTCAACCTTTGCTTATGACGTGAACACACAAGTAACCAGTGTAAAAGTTTTGAGAGAAAATCTTCAAACACTTCCAAGCAATGTTACAATATTCAACTCTCAAATTTTGAACTCAATCGCAACATTAACTCTGAAAACGCGTCTCATTGATTCAACTGCACTGAACATTGTCTTTGTTGCAGAAGCCAACTCATATGCACGTGAAAGCGAACCATCGGCTGTTCAACCGCTTTTAATACCTCCAACTCCAACACCAACTAGTACACCAACTCCAACTCCAACACCAACTAGTACACCAACTCCAACTCCAACACCAACTAGTACACCAACTCCTCCAACTCCAACTCCAACCCCATCTAGTACTCCAACCCCATCTAGTACTCCAACACCTACCGGATACACAAATACCGCTGAAATATATTATGACCCAGGTAATACATCATCATATGTTGGGACAGGAACAACATTAACAAATATTGGAACAGATGGTAACATCTCAGGCACCACTGGCACATTGAGTGGTGTTGCATATGAAAGTGCAACGGCCCAAGGTGTCTTTAATTTCGATGGTGGTACTGATACAATCTCATTTAATAGTTATAATTTTGGAAATACAATTACAACAACAGCTTGGGTTTATCCAAGAAATGAATATAGTATAAATAGTTTGATGTCCAATGCAGCCGCCAACACTGCAACAAATGGATTCAAAATGAGTTGGAATAATTGGAATACAACAAATCTTGCAATGACTTTTGAAGCAGGTAATGGTAGTTCGGGTGGATCCCAATCAACGGCAATAAATGCAATTACTGAAAATCAGTGGCAACATATTGCATATGTTTTTGATAAAACAAATAGAACTATTAAGTTTTACAAGAATGGTACCGAAATTGCAACTGCAACTGGAGGAACACCAGTAGCGAATATAGGAACCAACCAAACTTGGTGGATTGGGTCAATTGGGGGGAATTCATATCAAATGGATGCCAATTTGGGTCAATTTAGAATTTACAAATCATTAAGAAGTACATCTGATATTTTGAATGAATATAATAATACAAAAGAAAGGTATGGTTTATAATTGAACACTTTTAGATTATTAAGTTTAGATTATTAAGTTTAGATTATTAAGAACTTAAAAAAAAATCTTTGTAATAGTTTATAACCAACTTTGAATGTCTCGCTCATCTTCTTCTCGTCCTGGTTCAGGAGTTCCATTTGGTGGATCTGCAAATGGGGTTCGTGGTCCCACTTTTCAGTCTGGTGGCCACACAATTAGCGCAAACACTGGATTTCTGGCGAATCCATCCCGCGCGGCCCAACACGCCGCCAACAACGCCGGTGCTCTAACTCGTTCTGAAGCAAATGCTATTGGACTCAATCTGGCCGGTCGCCCAAGTGGTCCTTTCAGCGGTCCCAGCAAAGCTCTTCCCGGATTTCCAAAATAAAGAAAAAAAATGCATGCTAAACCACTGCATGCTATGCCAGTTCCGTACTGGGAAACGGTGAGTTTTACTCCCACTTGGTTCCGTTTATTGTCCAACTTGACATATACTTACCACGCCTGCATGATGGATGGTGACCCTCATCTATCATGCAGACGATTTTATCTTCGGGTCTTCAATCCTCATCTGTATTGTGCCAAGTGGTGTTGGCGTGGGCATGATACCATCGGATGTAGTTCACCTGATCTCTGCTGAGAGTCATTGTGTCATTGTCGTGATGGTCGTAGTATGACTGAGGTTCATCGTCGCCACTCCATTTCCATCTCGGCTTTTGGGTGGAGGTCGTCTTCGTCGTCTTTGTCGTCGTTTTCAGCATTTTGTTCCTTATCAAGGGCCACTGCATTCGGGTTGTCCGTCCGAATTAGCTTTCAATTTTTTTTTTATTGTATGAGATTTTGGGAAAAGATATTTATGATTTCGTGCTCACCATTTTTACGTATATAAATATGAAAAAAGTTAGTAAAACATAACACATATACTTACCACGCCTGCATGATGGATGGTGACCCTCATCTATCATGCAGACGATTTTATCTTCGGGTCTTCAGGTCTTCGGGTAATTCTTCAGTTGCAGCCTCCGCAGCCTCTCTTGTAAGCCAGCTGCTGGTAGTAGTCGTGGCACGCGTTGCATGCCATCACCCAAGAGAAGCCGAGGGCGCGGGGCTCGCACACGAACTCGCTTTCGTCGTCAAGACCTGCATCACAATGTGCGCACAGGCCAAACTTGAATTGGGTGCTCTTCTTGTCACGCTCGTCTTTTGTGAGGTTCATGTAGGGAATGTGCGGGGTTTCATTGGGCTCTTCGTCTTCATAGTCGTCGTCAAACACGTAGGACTGGTCGCCATGTGCCATCGCCCACAAGTCTTCGTTGGAAAACTTTGTGATACTTGCATTGCAAATCGTCGTCGTCATTTCTTTGACAGGGTCACTGCATCCTGTTTGTCTGTTCAATTAGCTTTCAATTTTTTTATGTTACAGCGAACTTAGAGGATGACATATTTTATATATATAACAGTATAGTATAGATATTTAGGAACAAAATGTCATCATCTGATTATTCAACATTCAGAAATCATGTTAATGATATGAGAAATACTGCAACAAAGTCTCTTATAAAAAAAGGGTTACCTAAAGATATGCGTATGAAAATTGTAGGATTAACAGATTATGGATTTCAAGATGATGTGATAGAAAGTATTCATTTCTTTAAAGACAAATTTGGTGAACGAGCATTTGTTGGAGCAATATCAGCATTATTACCAGACCCTATAGTTATTAATTTTGGACAAGTACATTGGAAGGTAAAACCATTACGTTCTTATCCAGAATGGTTACTCGAAATTTCGAATCAGTTTATTGATTTATTAAAACTTACACCAAATTTACCTCCAATTTTAGTTCCTTTAAGAGAAATAATAGAAAATTTTGTTCCAGAACTTATTCCACACCCCCCTCATCTTGATGATGAATTTGAATATTCTGATGAACGTTTTACTCGAAAATGTAATGAAATGATCATTGAACCATTTATGATAAGAGTTGCACAAGGTGGATTGGATCCTACAAGTAAAATATATGTACGAATACAACAATTTTTAAAAAATGTAGTTGCTGTATTGATTAAGTTTATGAATATGAATAATGCCCAAATTACACGAGATTTCAGATTACGTTCAGAGGTTAGAGGTATTAAATGTTTCAACAATGGTCCATGTGAAGTACGCAGAACCATTCAAGGAGAATTTAAATTTAATGTGTTTCCATTTTTTGAAAGATTGTTTCAAATTAATAAGAGTGGAGAAAATCCTAAATTTTTTAAAAACATAATTTTAAATGAGTGGATTAAATATGGAAAACTTCAAAATAATTTTCATAGGACCTTATTAAAAAAAGAAAATCCAAAATATTATGGGTCATGGGAAGATGATTGGGACGACTGGAATGGCGAATTCGCAACTCTTGCTGATGAACAGGACGAAATGCGCGAAGAACAAGAAGCAGCAAAAGCAAAGAAGGTAACACAAGGAGCAGCGGCAGAAGGCGGTGGGCATAAACGTCGTCACAATCGTCGCACATCTCGTCGTGGTCGCACATCTCGTCGTGGTCGCACATCTCGTCGTGGTCGCAGTCGACAGTAAAATCATGCACATTTGTTTTTAGGTAACAGATTATTTTATTTTATTACACATTTTTAATGATTTGTTCATTTTTATTGTGTTATTTAATTTTAAGAGGGCGGTACTCTTTTTTAAGTTGTGGAAATTTTATATATAAAACTATTTAGATATAGATGTATAAAATAACAATAAGACAACGCGCGATAACAGTAAAATGCAGCAATTAATTCAGAATCAAGAATATGTTGAAAAAACAGGAATGTTTATGAATATCGCATATTTGATTGGAATTTTTGGAATGTATGTAGGGGTTGATGGGTTGATTGGGCAGAAATACAAGGGAAAATATTATTTGATACATGGAGTAAATAATGTATTCATTTCGTATTTAACGTGTGGAGACGTGGTAACTACATTTACAGATTTCAGAAATGTTCTTACAGAAAATGTAAGCGTTTTACCGTCGATTGTCACGGCGTCGCTTCACGCTTATCACGTGTATTGTTACCACAAGTATTTTAAACCGGATGATTGGTTGCATCACATGTTGATGGGATTAGCATTAGCATTGGCGCATCAGTATGATACAGGTCGTTTGATAAATTATTCATTATTTTTCACGACGGGTCTTCCTGGAATAGTGGATTATTTTTTATTATTTTTGGTGAAGAATGACAAATTAGATGCTCTCTCTGAAAAGAAGGTAAATGCTATAATTAATTTATGGATTCGCGCCCCGGGTTGCATTTCTCATTCGGTGCTCACGCTGTTGGTGTATAATTTGTACAAGGATACGCAGTTGTCCGGATATTTTGAACAATTTGGTTATATTTTAACGGCATTGATAACGTTTTGGAATGGAATTTATTTCATGAACAAGGTTGTAACGAGTTATAATACTGCTAATGCTAATAAATAATTTTTATAAAAAGCAGAAGAAAAAAGTGTTAGTAGCGCGCGAACAGTAAACAGTAAACATTCATACCTCGTCTTCTTCTTGTGATTCGGGGCATCCTTCGCCAAGTTCGTATCCGTCGTAGCCGATGCTGCTGTAGGGGTAGAGGACGCGGTGGGGCATTGCGTCTTCCGCGTCGGGGGTGAATGAAAAGTTGGCGCCATTCTCGTAAATGGCCTCAATTACTTGAGCAATTGTTGCATACGACTGCGGGGTTTTGTGGTGCAGGGTCACTGTCAGTTGCAGGTTGTATGTGTATGGGGTGGATTGGGGGGTCGTCAATGCAGCCCAGGTTCCACGGTCACGCGAACTCCATTCACCCACTTCCAATGATTTGAATTCAATGGTTTGAATCTTGTCTTCCAGGTCCAGGTCGTCCACGTCGGGCATGATGTCCTTCATGTGCCGGATCAGGTCCTCCAGATTAGCTTCGGCTTCATTTCTTTCCATTTTTCTCTCTTCTTCTCCATCCATGAAACCCATGTTCATGTGAAGAGTCACGTCAGTTTGC